>ERZ857503.676-NODE-676-length-24533-cov-4.730288_pt1 | contig 24533 bp, 15 predicted proteins | sample MGYA00519766_ERZ857503 | MGnify/ENA primary metagenome ERZ857503 (study PRJEB31778, sample SAMEA3449345) | human gut metagenome | biome: human gut; feature: human-associated habitat; material: faeces | place: United Kingdom | collected 2010/2012 ...
GCGCGTTCCTTACCGAAGGCAGAAGCGGCCGCAGCCTGCGGAACGCACCCCGCGGGCGGGACCTCCGGCGGCGAATAAATCGCGGCCCGCACGGCTCTGAAGAGCCGCGATCCGCGGCCGGGGCCGCATTCCGAAACAGACCGGACTCTCTGTCCGGCCTGTACGAAAAATCGTACTCTTCGGAAACGGACGCTGGAGTGGCGGCGGATGAATGGCAGCCTGCACGGAGCAGAGGTGCTGCGAATCTGCGATTTGCAGGTTGCCGTTTCGCAGACGGCGGCGGCATCGTGAAAAGAGATGAAAAGACGATTCCTCTCCGCCGGGTCTTAGCGGGTTTGCCTGTGTCGGAGCGTGCGGCTTCGGCTCGACGGTGCCGTGCAGCGCGGAAAAAGCACCTGTTTCTCCGCCGGGTCTTATCGGGTTTGCCTGCTGTCAGGGTGTGCGGCTTCGGCTCAACGGTGCCGTGCAGTGCGGAAAAAGCACCTGTTTCTCCGTCGGGTCTTATCGGGTTTGCCTGCTGTCGGAGTGTGCGGCTTCGGCTCGACGGTGCCGTGCAGCGCGGAAAAAAGCACCTGTTTCTCTGTCGGGTCTTATCAGGTTTACCTGCTGTCGGAGCGTGCGGCTTCGCCTGTTCTGGGGCGTTGGCCGCCGAACGAGCCGATGGTGCGGATGCGTTCCTCGAACTCGTCGCGCGAGATGGTGCTGCGGCACTTGATCTTCGAGCGATAGTTGTAGATGGTGCTCACCGAGTAGCGCAGCAGCGCCGCGATCTTCGACGAGTCGCTGATACCGAGGCGGATCAGTGCGAAGATGCGCAGCTCGGTCGAAAGCAGTTCGCCCTTGCGGGGTTCGATGCGGGCCTCCTCGTCGAGCAGCTGGTTGAATTCGTCGATGAAAGTGGGGTAGAGCTTGAGGAACGTGGTGTCGAACATGGTGTAGAAAGCCTTGCGCTCCTGTTCGTCCGGATCGGTCGAGGCATATTCGCGGCGCAGGACGTCGATGTCGCCGTCGCGCAGTTGTTTGCGCACGCGGCGCCGCATTGCGGCGATCTTGTCGATATACTCCGAACACATCATCAGAAAAATGCCGATGTACTCCTCCTTGACCGTGTTGGCTTCGCCGATGCGGTCGTTGAGTTCGAGCAGCTGCTCGTTGTAGCGTTTGAGTGCGTCGTTGGTGCGGTGCTGACGGGCGAAAGCCTCTTCCAGCTCGCGCCGTGCGGCCTTCAGCCGCCGATACTGGCGCAGGGCGTAGATCGTGCCCGCAAGAGCCATGAGCGCCAACAGCGCGAGCGCCGAGACGAACTTGCGCGTCGTGGCGTCGGTCCGCCGCTTGTGTTCGGCGTAAGCCTTCTCGATCATCGTGATTACGCGCACGTCCTGCCACGGACGCAGGCGCGAGTTGAAGAACCGCGCATCGTCCATCACCGTGCGCATGTAGCGCATGGCGCGTTGTATGTCCTCCCCGACGAGCAGGTTGGCGAGGCTGCTGAGGGCCGCGTTGTCGCGGATGGCGAGCTGCACGTCGAGCATCGCCGCGCGCGTGTACCATTCGATCTGCATCCGGCTGTCGCCGCGGAACTGAGCCGCCACGGCCCGCATGTAGGCCGCGATGGCGTATTCGCGCGTCAGCGGGGGCACCTTGTCGAGCAGTTCGCAGACGATGCGCTCGGCCGCGTCGTAGTCGTTGCGGCGCATGGCACGTTCGAGTTCGTAGGTCAGACGCAGGGACGTGCCCGGCTCGGTGTTGTCGATGATCCGGCCGATGTAGAAGTCGGTGAGGCGTTCGGACTGCGTGCGCTGCGAAACGTCGTGGGAGTAGAGGCGCAGCTCGATGTTGAGTTTGAAGCGGGCGATGTAGTAGTCGGTGAGGGCCTTGCGGCCGAGCTGCGCCGTGTCCACGGCGCTGAGGTTGCGGTCCGCTTCGAGGTAGATGCCCGTGCCGGCGTAGAAATGGCCGAGGGCGATGCGCGTCTCGTCGAGCCTGCGGCGGTCGCCGAGCCGTTCGGCCAGTTCGATGTTGCGGTAGAGATACGTGATCGCCGAGTCGGCCTGATAGGGGATGTACTCCTCGATGAGCTGCTGGTTGAGGACGTATTGTTGGGCGGGTGTGAAGCGGGATTTGCCGAGGATGTTCTTGACGGACTCGATCCGGTGCTCGCGGTGGCCGATGTAGGTGGCGCTGTGCTGGAGCATTTCGTCCAGCCGGGCGAAGAGCGAATTCATTTCGGCATCGGGGCGGGCCGGGGCCGCGAGCGGCGCCAAAGCGGCGAGCAGAAGCAGGAGGTGTTTCATGGTCGGCAGTCTGTTTTTCGGTCTCGCGGACAAAGATAATATGCCGCGGCCGTCCGTGCAATCTTTTTTTGCGGTGCATCCGGTCCGCGCAAAGCTTCGCGCGGCCTCTGCATGCCGCAGGCGGCAGCGGAGAGCCCCCCCCCGTCGCCGGCATGATCCGGCGGCGCCGGGGCGGGAGGCGGATGCGGAGCGTTTGCGCGTCGGTGCAAAGGTACGAATAAGTCGGGGGCAAAAGCAAATCCATTCGATTTTACCGGACGGGAGTGCCAAAGACGCAGCCGAAGGTACGAATAAATCGGGAGGGCGAAAGCAAATCCATTTGCTTATCGACGGGCGGGAGCATCCGAGTCGGAAGCGGGCGATGATATATTTCGTAATATTTTTAATATATGCGGAAAACCGCTGTCCGCGCTGATTCGGACGTTCCGGAACATTTACTTTTTTCGAGAGGCGGTGCCGCGAAAAAATCTTTGTACGACAGATGTTTGCATTTTCCGTGCGCCGGACGGAATCTACATTTTTAATCGTCGATACTCCGTTATGATCGGATGTGTCGTATTTTTAGACGATCGGACCGCAACAAAACGGCCGTAGGTTGATGGGAACTGTATTCGGAAAGCAGTTTGATTTTATTGAATTACTAACTAAAAACCAAATTCTATGACAAGTTTTTGCAAAACATTGCAATCGACCTGTCGGGCGGGTTGGCTCTTTGCGCTGTGCACGTTGGTGCTGACGGCGTTCGCGGACGTGGCCTATGCCCAACGGCAGTCGGTGTCGGGCAAGGTGGTCGACGCGCAGGGCGCTCCCGTGGTCGGGGCTGCCGTGATCGAAACGGGAACGGCGAACGGCGCTTCGACCGGCGTGGACGGCGAATTCGTCCTCGAACTCCGTGGGGGGGGGAATTCCGTCGAGGTGCAGTGCCTTGGTTATGCGTCGCAGACCGTCGACGTAACGGGTAAAAGCCGGATCGAGGTCGTCCTGCAGGAGGATGCCGTGTCGCTCGACGCCGTGGTGGCAATCGGTTACGGTACGGTCAAGCAGAAGGACCTCACCACGGCCGTGTCGGTCGTCTCGACCAAGGATCTCACGACGCGACCGCTGACCTCGGCCTCCGCGGCCTTGCAGGGTAAGGCCGCTGGCGTGCAGGTGCTCCAGCCCAACGGCGCCCCCGGGCAGGGCATGGTGGTGCGCGTGCGCGGCGCCTCGTCCATCTCGTCGAGCAACGACCCGCTCTATGTGGTCGACGGCGTGCCCGTGGGCGAGGGCGACTACGCCATCAGCTTCCTCTCGCCGAACGACATCGAGACCATGCAGGTACTCAAGGACGCATCGTCCGCCGCGATCTACGGCTCGCGTGCCGCCAACGGCGTGATCCTCATCACCACCAAGCAGGGCAGCCGCAAGAAGGGGCCGGACATCTCGTTCTCGACCTTCGTCGGCATCTCGAAGGTGGCCAAGACGTTCGACGTGCTCAACGCGCAGCAGTACCGCGAACTGATGGAGGAGACCGGGGCCGTGTCGGGCCTGCCGGAGAACCTCACCGACCGGACTGACTGGTTCGACGAGACCTATTCGACGGGCGTCAACCAGAACTACCAGTTCTCCGTGTCGAACGCCAACGACGACACCTCGTACTTCATCGGCGGCGGCTACACGAACGAAAAGGGCGTCATCGGCACCACTTCGGCCGAGCGGTACAACGTCCGCGCGAGCATCGAACAGAAGGTCTACAAGTGGGTTACGGCCAATGCGTCGGTTACGTACTCGAACTCCACGGACAAGGGCGGCATCATCTCCGGACAGGGCGCCAACCGCGCCGGCGTGGTCATCTCGACCATCGCCACGCCGACCTACGCCCCGATCTGGGACGAGGAGAACCCGGGGCAGTACTACAGCAATTTTTACGGTGCGAACGTTACCTCGCCGCTGGAGAACATGGCCCGCACCGATCATAACAAGACGATGTCCGACCGGCTGCTGCTCACCGGCGGCCTGACGTTCCACCTCTACAAGGGGCTGGATTTCAAGTCGACCGTTACGATGGACCGCCGTTGGGTCCACACGTCGGAATACCTCGATCCGGTGCGCACGAGCTACGGCCGCACGCAGCACGGAACGGCTTCGGACAAGCGGTCGGACGACCGCCGCATGGTCTACGACAACATCCTGACCTACACCGGCTCGTGGAACCTGCACAACCTCGAAGTGATGGGCGGTACGTCGGCGACGACCTCCGTGTGGGAGGAGCTGAGCGGTTCGCGTTCGTACTTCTCCTCGACGAACCCCATCCCCAACCTCAACGGCGGCAACAACGGCGGTCTGCGCGGACAGGGCTACGGCAAGAGCGAATGGGCCATCATGTCGTATCTGGCCCGCGTATCCTACAACTACGACAGCAAGTACCTCGTAACGGCCAACTTCCGTGCGGACGGTTCGTCGAAGCTCTCGCCCAAGCACCGCTGGGGCTACTTCCCCTCGTTCTCGGCCGCATGGCGTATTTCGGGCGAGCGTTTCATGGAGAACGTTTCGTGGATCGACGACCTGAAGATCCGCGCCGGATGGGGCCAGACCGGCAACCAGTCGGGTCTGACGGAGTACGGCTGGATGCAGCAGTACAACACCAACTATTTCGACTGGACCAAGGAGTCGACCGCCGTGCCGACCGTGGGCAGCAAGAGCAATATCGCAAACGACGAGCTGACGTGGGAGACCACCTCGCAGACCAACGTGGGTCTCGATCTGGCGCTCTTCAGGAACCGGCTGACCCTTTCGTTCGACTACTATTATAAATATACGAAGGACCTGCTGATGACCGTGCCGATGCCGGCGCCCTATCCCAACCTCACGCGCAACGAGGGCGAAATGTCGAACCGCGGTTTCGAGATCGTCGTCTCGTCGGTCAACATCACCAAGCCCAATTTCACGTGGACCACGGACTTCAATATTTCGGTCAACCGCAACCGGCTCGAAAAGCTCTCGCTGCAACAGGTCTACTACTACTCGAAGACGGCCGACGTTACGAACGACTACGTGATCCGCATGACGCCGGGCCAGCCGTTGTCGATGTTCTGGGGCTACATTTCCGACGGCGTCGATCCCGAGACGGGCGACCTCATCTACCGCGATCTGGACGGCAACGGCGACATCACCCCTTCGGACAAGACGTGGATCGGCGACGCCAACCCCGACTTCACGTTCGGCATGACCAACAACTTCTCGTGGAAGGGGCTCAACCTCAGCATCCTCATCACGGGATCGTACGGCAACGACATCTTCAATGCGTCGCGCATCGAGACCGAGGGCATGAACAACGGCAACAACCAGACCACCGAGGTGCTGCGCCGCTGGCGCATTCCGGGCCAGATCACCGACATGCCCCGCGCCACGACGAGCGGTTACAACCTCAAGAACTCGACCCGCTGGGTGGAGGACGGTTCCTATCTGAAGGTGAAGAACATCACCCTCTCCTACGACATCACTTCGCCCAAGCTGCGCCGCCTGAACATCTCGCGCATCCAGCCCTACGTCTCGCTCCAGAACTTCATCACGTGGACGGGCTATTCGGGCTACGATCCCGAGGTGAGCCAGTCGACGAGCGCCACCTCGATGGGCATCGATTGGGGTACGTATCCCAACGTGAAGACCGTCGTCGTGGGTCTCAATATTAACTTCTAACGATCGAAAGGAGACAGACATATGAAAAAATCACTGATCTTAGCGGTTGTTCTCGGCTTCGGAGCCGCGATGAGCTCGTGCGAGCTGGACAAGTTCCCCGAGACGGGCTACAACGAACACAACGTGCCCGAGGGCGATGCCGAGACCGACACGGCCATCAAAACCCGCGAGCAGCTCTCGGGACAGCTCACGACCATGTACGACTACATGCGCGGCGATTATCAGACGGCGTGGTACCAGCTCATCACCCTCGCCGACTGCCGCGTGGACAACGCCTACGGCGGCAACCTCGGCGAAGCGAAGGTCGTGGCCGTCGAAGCCAACCGGATCGACAGCGAGAACGAGTTCGCCTCGACGCTGTGGAACTATCCGATGACGGCGATCGACAACGCCAACCAGATCATCTGCAACATCGACAACGTGAAGGCGAACGATCCGGCGCTCACCGAGCGCGAATATCAGGAGTGGCTCTCCGAGGCGCTCTGCTGGCGCGCCTACAACTGGCTGCTCATGCACCAGATCTTCGGCGAGGTGCCGATGCTGCGCGAGATTCCGCCCGCCATCACCTCGGAAAACATCGAGGAGGTTTATCCGCTCTATTTCCCCGAGCGCGAGCCGATCGACACGCTCCGCGTGCAGATCGTCAAGGATCTGGAGTATGCCTGCCAGTATGCGCCCGACGTGGACGTCGCGAACAAGTACAAGATCACCAAAGGCTTCGCCTACGGACTGGCGGCGAAGTTCTATGCCATGCGCGAATTCCGCGACTGGACGAAGGTGAAGAGCTGCTGCGAGGCGGTCGAGGGGCTGGGCTACGAGTTGTGCGACAGCTACGAGGAGCTCTGGGCCTTCACCGAGGGCGATGCGGGGATGGCGGCGCAGAACACCAAGGAGTCCATCTTCGAAGTCTCGTGGCCCAACCAGAGCAACGGTTCGTGGATGTGGATGATGTTCTACCGCAACGCATACAAGCCCGACGACAGCTTCACGTGGGCGAAGTGGTGCACGCCGTCGCGCAACCTGATCGCCGCGTTCGAGGCCGAGGGCGACACGGAGCGCATGAACGCTTCGATCCGTTACGACGCCTGCGGGTGGTCGTTCCACTATCCGAAGGACGACTACGCCTTCATGTACAAGTGCCGCACGAACGTGTCGCCCGTCTACGTGCTGCGTCTGGCCGACATCCTGCTGCTGCACGCCGAGGCGCTGGCCAACCTGAGCGATGCGGGCGGCGCGGCCGATCTGGTGGACCGGGTGCGCGAGCGCGCGCATTTGCCGAAGCTCACCTCCGAGCAGCGCGGGTCGGTCGAGGAGATGAAGGAGGCCGTGCTGCACGAACGCCGGCTGGAGCTCGCGTTCGAGGGGCACCGCTGGTTCGATCTGATGCGCTTCGGCGACGACTATTCGCGGCTGAAGAGCGTGAGCGACAACGCCAACGTGCAGGGAACGGACTCCTACGACTCCTACACGCAGGCGCGCCGCACGATGGACGACAACCACATCCTGCTGCCCGTGCCGACGAGCGTGATCGAGAACAACCCCAACATCCATCAGAACACCGGTTATTGATAAATTGCGAAACGATATGAAAGTGAATAGAATCCAGATATTGACGCTGGCGATGCTGGCCGCAGGCGCGGTCTGCTGCTCCGGCTCGACCGAGACGCCCGCTCCGGCGCCGCCCGTACCCGATGCGGAGTCGGACGTGGAGTGCTACGTAACGACGGCCAGCGGCTCGATGCTCTTCGAACGGGTGCCCGTCGAATTCTCGAAGGTGTCGATGTCGCCCAACAAGGTGGAGCTGCAGCCCGGGACGGTCTTCCAGACCGTCGACGGCTTCGGTCCCGCGATGACGGGCGCCACGTGCTACAACCTGCTGCAAATGACGCAGGAAGACCGCACGGCACTGCTGCGCAAGTGCTTCGATCCGGAAGAGGGCGCGGGCTTCAGCTTCATCCGCGTGCACATCGGCGGCTCGGACTTCTCGATGGACGAGTACACCTACTGCGACACGAAGGGCATCGAGTTCTTCGAGACGCCGGCGCTCGAACGCGACGGCATCTTCCCCGTGATCCGCGAGATTCTGGCCATCAACCCCGACGTGAAGATCATGGGCTCGCCGTGGACGTGCCCGCTCTGGATGAAGGGCACGGTGGACGATCCGACGGTGCCCTACACGACGAGCTGGACCAGCGGCCGGCTCAACCCGGACTACTATGCCGACTATGCGGAGTACTTCGTCAAATGGGTGCAGACGTGGGAGGCCGAAGGGTTCCCCGTCTACGCCATCACCATGCAGAACGAGCCGCTCAACCACGGCAACTCCATGTCGCTCTACATGCCGTGGGAGGATCAGCTGGCCTTCGTCAAGGTGCTCGGCCCGGCTTTCGAGAAGGCCGGGATCGAGACCAAGATCCTGACCTACGACCACAACTACAACTACGACAACGCGTCGGGTCAGGACGGCTATCCGCTGCACATCTTCGCCGACGCCGAGGCGTCGCAGTGGGTCGACGGGTCGGCATGGCACAACTACGGCGGCGACGTCTCGGAGCTGGACCGCATCCTCGCCGAGGCGCCCGACAAGTCGATCTACTTCACGGAGGCTTCGATCGGAGAGTGGAACTACACGTTCGACGGATGTCTGATGAACGACTTCGAGTCGATCTTCCTCGGGACGCTGAGCCGCATGGGCCGCGGCGTGCTGCTGTGGAATCTGATGCTCGACGACGAGGGCAAGCCCTATCGTCCGGGCGGCTGCTCGACCTGCTTCGGCGCCATCGAGATCAGCTCGTCGGATTACAAGACGCTCAAGTACAACTCCCATTGGTACGATCTGGCTCACTGCTCGAAGGTGGTGCGTGCCGGCGCGCAGCGGATCGGCACCACGGGCTACACGGCCGAAAACCTGACCTACATGGCCTTCCGCAATACGGACGGGTCGTACGCCATGATCGCGCTCAACCGCAACTCGGAGCCGAAGACGATCGCGGTGCAGGGACCCGACAAGGCGTTCCGCTACGACGTGCCCGCGCAGTCGATCGCTTCGTTCCGCTGGAGCGACAAGTAAAACAAACCCTTAAATCCGATGAAAATGAAAGATACCTTAAAATATTTCGCACTCGCCGCGCTGATCGCCGGAGCCGCGGCCTGCGCGGATGACGATGAACTGGAGACCACGGACGCGGGTCCCGTGATGACCGTCGTGTCGTACAGCGAAAACGCCATCATGGGCGATTCGGTCCGTTTCGAGGTAACGCTCGAAGACCCCATCGCGCTCTCGACCCTCAAGGGCGAACTCTACTACGACGAGGACAAGGTGAGCGACGTGGAGATCCGCACCAAGACGAACGGCACCTACAAGGGCGCCGTGGCGGTGCCTCTGTTGCAGAACACGCCCGACGGCGTGGCTACGTTCCGTCTCTTGGGGCAGAACATCCGATTCGGCCTCACGACGAAGGAGCTGGAGGTGGCCGTGGCGCGTCCCAATCCCGAGTACCTGACTTTCGTTACCGAGGAGAAGGAGTACCGCGCCGAGCGCACGGAGGACTACACTTATGAACTGACCGCCGAGCTGCCGCAGGCGGTGTCGGGCTATTTCGAGACGCCGGCCCTCGGCGAGGCGGGAACGGTGCTGACCTTCGGCTGGGATTCGGCCGAGAAGGCGCTCGCGTTCGGCGCGACCGATCCGATCCCCTACACCTCGCTCGGTGCGGGCGAGTGGACGATCACGGTGAACCTCAAGACGTTCGAGACCGCGCCGTTCCTCGTGCCGGTGAAGCTGGGCGACACCTACATGGAGGCGGTCGGCGACGGCTATGCGCTGGTGGCGGATATGACCAACGGTTCGACTTATGCGGTCGAGGGGATCGACGGCATCGGCGAATACACGGCCGACGCCGACTACTTCACGCTGGACGGCACGACGCTCAAGCTGGCGGCGCCGACGGGCAGCTACCGCACGGTTGTCGACACGAAGAACAAGTTCATCTATGCCGAGGTCTGGAAGGACGGCGCCGCCGCATCGCTCCAGAGCGACGGCACGGGCGCCGTGTGGATCATCGGCGAGAAGGTGGGCAAACCCACGCTCGACAACGAGGTGGGCTGGAATACCGAGAAGGCGCTCTGCATGGTGCCCGTCGAGACGGGCAAGTTCCGCATCACGCTGGTCGCCGGTACGTCGGTGGGCACCGATGCGGTCAACTTCAAGTTCTACGGCGGCGCGCACAGTTGGAACGACGAGTTCAAGCACGACCGGCTGACCACGACGAGCGATCTGGTGGGCATCGGCACGGGCGAGGTGGACGAGACGGGCGAGAAGCACGACGACGGCAACCTCTACATCAGACCCGGCAAGGCGCTCGAAGAGGGCAAGACCTACCTCTTCACGATCGACGTTACGGCCGGCAGCGACAAGGCGGTGCTGACCGTCGAGGAGCAGTCGGACGCTCCGGCGGACGATGATCCCTATCTGGTCGAGATCGAGCGGGTGGACGAGACGACGCTCGCCGCGACGCTCAACCTCGTGCAGGGCAAGAAAATCCGGCTGGCGGGCATCGACCTCGCGGGCTGGTGGATCGACGACAACTTCCTCGCCTCGGAGGCGGACGGCACGCTCGCGGTGAAGGTCGTGGACGGCAAGTACCGCCTGACGGCCAAGACCGACAAGAAACAGGTGTTCGTGCAGCCCGTCGATGCGGACGGTTCGGATCCGACGGTCGGAGACGACGGCACGGGCGGCATCTGGCTGATGGGCTGGGGCGTCGGTGCTCCGTCGCAGGACTACCAGTTCGGATTCACCGAAGGCGCGGCCTACTGCATGGCCGAGATTTCGCCGGCCGTCTACCGTCTGACGGGCAAGGCCGGCCCCGAGAAGGGCTCGGCCGCGGGCGACTACTTCCGCTACGACTACATCAGTCTGAAATATTTCCACCAGAACGGCTGGGGCGGCGAGATGAAGAGCCCGACCTTGGCGTCGGGCACGGAGAAGCTGCTCAAGGACAGCGGAAACCTCGAACTCGCGGACGGCGTGCAGCTCGAAGAGGGCGCGACCTACCAGCTGACGATCGACCTCACGGCCGGCAAGGATCAGGGCGTGGTGTCGTTCGTGAAACTCTGATTTCCGGCGCGGACCGCAGGCGACACATGGAGCGAGTGCAGACCCGCTCCATGTTTTTGACGGATGCGCCCGAAGGCAGTCCGGGTTTCGCGCTCCGGCTGTCGGGTGTCTGTGTCCCGGGGTGCGCGCTGCGGAGCGCGGCAGCTCGGAAGCGGGGCGCGGATGCGCCCCGGAGGCTGCGGGTGCCGGCATGCCGGCCCGGAAGGCGGAGGCCGGCATTTCCGGCCGTATCGAAAAAACATACAACCATATATTTCATGAAGATGAACAACCATTTGACCAAACTGTGCCTCGCGGCGGCGGCCGCTGCCGCCGTGGCCTGCGCGCCCGCTCCGAAACGGGCGGCCGTGGCCGTGTACCTCGACCCCGAGGCGCCGATCGAAGAGCGTGTGGAAGACGCGCTGGCGCGGATGACCGTGCCCGAGAAGATCGCCATCATCCATGCCCAGTCGAAGTTCTCCTCCCCGGGCGTGCCCCGTCTGGGCATTCCGGAGCTGTGGTGCACCGACGGCCCGCACGGAATCCGCCCCGAAGTGCTGTGGGACGAGTGGGAGCAGGCCGGCTGGACGAACGACTCGTGCGTGGCCTATCCGGCGCTGACGTGTCTGGCCGCGACGTGGAATCCCGCGATGGCGGCCCTCTACGGCAAGTCGATCGGCGAGGAGGCCCGCTACCGCGAGAAGGACGTGCTGCTGGGGCCGGGCGTGAACATCTACCGCACGCCGCTCAACGGCCGCAACTTCGAGTACATGGGCGAGGATCCCTATCTGGCTTCGCGCATGGTGGTGCCCTATGTGCAGGAGGTGCAGAAGAACGGCGTGGCGGCCTGCGTGAAGCACTTCGCGCTGAACAACGAGGAGACGCACCGCCACACGATCGACGTCGATGTGGACGACCGGGCGCTCTACGAGATCTACCTGCCGGCCTTCAAGGCGGCGGTCGAGGAGGGTGGCACGTGGACCGTCATGGGTTCCTATAACCTCTACCGCGGCGAGTACGGCTGCCACAACGACCGGCTGCTGAACCGGATCCTCAAAGGCGATTGGGCCTTCGACGGAGCCGTCGTCTCGGATTGGGGCGGCGTGCACGACACGGATCAGGCGATCCGCAACGGGCTGGACCTCGAATTCGGCACGTGGACCGACGGCCTCACGATGGGAGCGACCAACGCCTACGACAACTACTATATGGCGAAACCCTATCTTCGGAAGATCGAGAACGGCGAGGTGGGGACCGAGGAGCTGGACGACAAGGTGCGCCGCGTGCTGCGTCTGACGTTCCGCACGGCCATGAATCAGGACAAACCCTTCGGGGCGCTCTGCTCGGAGGAGCACTACGCCGCCGCACGCCGCATCGGCGAGGAGGGCATCGTGCTGCTGCGCAACGAGGGCGGCGTGCTGCCATTCGACCTCGGAGGGATGAAGCGCATCCTCGTGGTGGGAGAGAACGCCGTGAAGATGATGACCGTCGGCGGCGGCTCGTCGTCGCTCAAGGTGCAGCGCGAGACCTCGCCGCTGGACGGCATCCGCGCCCGCGTGGGCGATCGGGCCGAGGTGGTCTGGGCGCGCGGCTATGTGGGCGATGTCGGCGGCGAGTACAACGGCGTGAAGTCGGGGCAGGACCTCCGGGACGACCGCAGTGCGGGCGCGCTGATCGCCGAGGCGGTCGAAGAGGCCCGCAAGGCCGATGCCGTGGTGTTCGTCGGCGGGCTCAACAAGAGCGACCATCAGGACTGCGAGGGCGTGGACCGCTTCTCGCTGGGGCTGCCCTATGGACAGGATGCGGTGATCGAGGCGCTGGCGGCGGTGAATCCGCGGCTGGTCGTGGCGCTCGTGAGCGGCAACGCCGTGTCGATGCCGTGGGTGGACGAGGTGCCGGCGATCGTGCAGGCGTGGTATCTCGGCTCGGAGGCGGGCAATGCGCTGGCCGCCGTGCTCTTCGGCGACGCGAACCCGAGCGGGAAGCTGCCCTTCACCTTCCCCGTGCGGATCGAGGACAACGGGGCGCATGCGACCGATCCCGTGTTCCCGCACGACGGCAAGACCTGCTACAAGGACGGCATTTTCGTGGGCTATCGCTGGACCGAGAAGGAGGGCATTGAGCCGCTCTTCCCCTTCGGCCACGGTCTGAGCTACACGACGTTCGCCTACGGGCCCGTCGAGGCGGACCGCGCGTCGACGGACGAGCGGGGCACGGTGAACGTGTCGGTGGAAGTTACCAACACGGGCGACCGTGCGGGCGCCGAGGTCGTGCAGCTCTACATCGCCGACAAGGAGTCGTCGCTGCCGCGTCCCGTGAAGGAGCTCAAGGGCTTCGAGAAGGTATGGCTCGAAGCGGGCCAGTCGAAGGTCGTAACCTTCCCCGTCGGGGTGGAGGCGCTCCGCTACTACGACGACACGAAGGGCGAGTGGGTGGCCGAAAAGGGCGTGTTCGAAGCGCTTGTAGGCGCTTCGTCGGCCGACATCAAGGGCTCGGCGGTTTTCGAACTGAAATAAGAGAGGCCCGACTGTCCGGAGCGGCCTGCGGCACGGAGAATACCGTGTCGCAGGCCGTTCTCGGTTTTTCTGAGGGGGTGCGTCGGCGCACCGCTTCCGGTTTGCGCCTTTCCGCACCTTTCATGTCTTTCCCGTCTTTCATGCCGCAGGGGCATCCGTTCGCGGATAGGACGGTCGTATGTTTCGGGCTGATCCGGAAGGTGCGGCGCGGCCGGGCGGAAGTTCTGTCGGATGCAGTGTGGGTAATCGCGGGGGGGGGAGCCGTCGGAGCGGGCGGATGCCGGCGCGGTTTGCTGCTCTTGCTGCTCTTGCTGTTTTTGCTGTTCTTGCGCGGCTGTGCGGTATGCGGTTGTGTCGCGTGTAGGGCTTTGCAGTGTGCGGTTACGCGGTTGTGCGGTTGTGCGGGCCTCAGTCTCCGGCAGGGGCGGCGGCCGTTTCGGGGGGCTTGCGGGTTGTCTGCCCTCAGTCCGGTGCCGCACTTGCATATCCGCTTTTCCCCGAACGGCCGCCCGCTGGAACTTGCCGGACGGTGCGGTCTGCAATTTTTCGCCTGCGGGTCCGGTTTCAGGTGTTTTTTGCCGTCCGAGGTGAGAAGAGGGCTGTCTGACAAGTTTTTCGACCCTCTGAGAATTGCGTATTGGGAAAAGTTCTCGAATAGCAGTATGAATCGAAAAGGGCTGTCTAAGATTTGTTAGACAGCCCCCTTTCGATGCTTGGCCGGGGCGTGCCGCGGGTGGGGCGGGTTGCGACCTGCATAAACCGGACCGAACGTTGCGGCGCGGCCCCGGCAGGCGGTCGTCGGGTGTTAGGCCGTGCGATATGAGGACGGGGCGGAGGCGGGCGGAAGGGCGGAATTGCGGGCACGACTGAAATTATGCCCGTCTGCTGTGGATGATGATGTATTTATTCGTAAATTTGCGAAGTGCGGATCGCCGGAAAGGAGGCGGTGGGACCGTGCCGCACCCGCTCCGGGATTAGGGAGCTGGCGCGGGGAACATTCGCGGAGCCGGGGAAGAGAAGATCAGGCGGTGTGCGGTGGTGCGGCGGAGTATTGCGGCAGGGGGCCGGGAGTTTGGAGGTCTGTTGGAACAGGGGGGCTCGGACCCGATGGCGGGGCATGTGTAAGCCGGGGCCGTGAGGCTGCGAATCCGCGGGCGCGATGGTTGTGCGTCCGTGAGGCCGGGAGTTTGGAGGTCTGCTGGAGCAGGGGTCTCGGACCCGATGGCGGGGCATGTGTAAGCCGGGGCCGTGAGGCTGCAAATTCGCGGGCGCGATGGTTGTGCGTCCGTGAGGCCGGGAGTTTGGAGGTCTGTTGGAACAGGGGTCTCGGACCCGATGGCGGGGCATGTGTAAGCCGGGGCCGTGAGGCTGCGAATTCGCGGGCGCGATGGTTGCGCGTCCGTGAGGCCGGGAGTGCGGGACCGATAGTCGCAGAACCGGAACGACCGAAGACCGGCGCGATAAAAGATAAAAGATAAAAGGAGAACGAACTCATTACGAAAATATGGACAAGAAAATCACATTCGCAGGCAATCCCGTAATGTTGGCCGGTACGCCTGTCAAGGTAGGGGACAAAGCTCCCGTATTCACGGTTGCGGATGCAACGCTGCAACCCGTTTCGTCGGACAGATTCGACGGCAAGGTGCGCATCATCAGTGTCTTCCCGTCGATCGACACGCCGGTTTGCTCGCTGCAAACCAAGCGTTTCAACCGCGAGGCCGCGGCTTTGGGCGAGGATGTGGCGGTGATCTCGATCTCGGCCGATCTGCCTTTCGCCCAGAAGCGTTTCTGCGCCGTCGAGGGCATCGACCGGATGTTCGTCTATTCCGATTACAACGGCCACGACTTCGGTCGCAAGTACGGGTTCCTGATTCGGGAGCTGGCGCTGCTGACGCGCGGTGTGGTGGTGGTCGACCGCGAGGATACGGTCCGCTATGCGGAATACGTGTCCGAAATCACCGAGGAACCCGATTATGCGAAGGCGCTCGATGCGGCGCGGGCGCTGTTGTAGGGAGCCGGACCGGACGCTCGGAGCGGCGGACGCGGGCGTTGCGTCCGGAGACGGTTGCGGTCTGCGGCGGATTGTCGGGAGCGGCCGGAGCGTTGTCGGCCTGCGGATCGGCTCCGTTCGCAGGATGCGGCGTCGCGCGGATCGAGGGTGCGAAGGGGAATTCCCGAACCGTCCGGCTGCCGAATAGGAGGCGCCCTGCGGCTGTCGGGCCGGTCGATGGAGGCCGGCCCGGACGGCAGCATCGCCGTCCGCTGCCGCCGCTTAGGGCTGTAATGATGAACGGGAGGCTGTCCTTTATGTATTGCTGGACAGCCTCCCGTCGTTTCGCACGCTCGTTTCCGGAATGAGCTTCCGCAGCCTTCGGTTCCGCATCGGATTCCGGGTGGGATTCGGTACGGCGGAGCGCCGGAATCGCAGAGGCGTTTTTGGGAGGCGCCGGGGATGAACCCGGTGTCGGCGGTGCCGGTTGTCCGAAGGGCTTACCGGAGCTGTGCGGCCGGGGCGGTCCGGTCAGGTCCGGTCCGAAAGGCAACCGCAGTCTGCCGCAAAGGGCCGGCGGATGCCGAAGTCGCGGATACGCTATCCGGGGCCGGAGGGGAGGTTTCCGCACTACACGGCTGTGTCGGTTGGCCGAAGGGCTTACCGGAGCGGTGCGGCCGAGGCGGTCCTGTCCGGTCCGAAAGGCAACCGCAGTCTGCCGCAAAGGGCCTGCGGATGCCGAAGTCGCGGAAACGCTATTCGGGGCCGGAGGGGAGGTTTCCGCACTACACGGCTGCGTCGGAGAAGACGGCGGGGAAGCACCTTTCAAGGCGCCGGATCTGCCCGCCCCGAAAGGCCTGCCCGCCCCGAAAGGCCTGCCCGCCCCGAAAGGCCTGTCGCCTCGAAATGCCTGCTGCTTCGAAAAGCCTGCCGGCGCGGAAATCCGCGCAGAAACGGAGATCCGCGCCGGCGCGCCGGTCCGGTCAGAGGGCGGGACCGTCTTGTCCGTAATTCGTTACCAGCGGTTTGCCCTTACGGGTGGCGTAGGTATAATCCGCGACGGTGAACGTGAAGAGGTAGATGCCGTTGAGCAATTCGTAGTTGGTCCTGTACTGGGGGTTGCGCGCATAGCGCAGATCGTCGAAGTCGATCGCATAGCGGTTGTCGTAGCGGATTTCATGAATGTCGAAAATGTTGCGGGGGTCGGTGTCGAAAAAACTTTTCGCACCCGGCGCTATCTCCTCCGATTCGTCGATCCAGTGGGTTTCGCCCGGCTGTATGGTCAGGTAGTCGGGCAGCTCCACGCAGGAGGGGCGGTGGACGATCGTAAGGGTGCGTTTGCTTTCGTTGCACAGACCGTATCTGCCTGCATGTACGTAGTCCTCTCCCCCGCACGAGCCGCCGCATCCCGCGAACGGAATCGTGCCGAGGATTGCGAAAAGGACGATGATCGTTTTTTTCATCCGAAATTTCATATTATATATGTTTATACTTAGATTCCGTAAAATTCGAAATAATCGTCTGCCGCGTCCGTTTCGACGCCCGAAGCCTGTCGATCGGTCAGTATATTGGTTTTCAAGGCGCGCAGCGTAGGCGACTTGTAGAGCAGGGCGAGTTCCTCCGGATTATCAGGCGTTATTTTTACGTAAAGATGCGAAGGCCGGAGGGAGGTTTGCCGCAATCGGGCCGTTTCTTCTAAGATCGAGCCGGTCATTTTGCCGTCCGCAGGAGAGTGCGGATCGCGCCGAAACATGCTGACCAAGGCTTCCTGCATATTATCCAAGGAAAAAGGGTTTTTCAGTTTTTTGCCGACGGTCGGCGTCCCCTCCGAAGGCGTTCGCACGGATCGGGTGAGCACCGCCTCGGCTGTCCCTGCCGGAGCGGAGGCGCAGACAAGCGCTTCGTCCGTTCGGCAGGAAGACAAGGCGATGTCCCGGAAAAGTGTCCGATAGCGGATTTTCTTCATAGAGGCGGATTTGATACTTGAGATGAAGCAAATATAATATTATTCGGCCGATAAGTTCGCTTTTCCGTCTTCGAAACCTATCATAGGTGCTGCATTTCCTGCGCCGGACGAAAGGGTATGATAGATCGGAACGCACGGACGCTCCCTCCTAACGCTTCAGACGGCGGAAGACGGTGGCGGTGCGCGAGGTGTTGTAGATGCGGATGCAGGGACGCTCCGTCCCGTCGGGGCCGGGGGCCGGGCGGGAGAAGTGCACCGACGCCATCGAGGCGCGCTCCGTGCCGCCGAAGCGGCGTTCGTCGGTCGACAGCACCGGCACGTAACGGCCCGCCGCCGGCACGGGCAGCTCGTAGTCGGGGATCGAGGCCGCGGGGTGCCAGTTGAAGACGAACAGCAGGTCGCGGCGCGAGAAGACCATCGTCTTGTTGCGTTCGTCCATCAGCAGGTTGTAGGGATAGTCGTCCGAGAGGACCTTCCAGCGTTTGACCAGCCGCAGCATCGCCCGGTCGAAATCGCCCAGCCATGCGTAGCGGAGAAATCCGTTGCGGGCGAGCGACCACTGGCGCCGTGCGCGGGCATAGCTCCAGCCGTTGCCCTCGCGCGGAAAGTCGATCCACTCGGGGTGGCCGAATTCGTTGCCCATGAAGTTGAGGTAGGCTTGTCCGCCCGCGGAGATGGTCATCAGGCGAATCATCTTGTGCAGCGCCATGCCGCGGTCGATGACCACGCTCTCCGACGCGCGGTCCATGCGGTCGTACATCTCGCGGTCCATCAGCCGGAAAGCCAAAGTCTTGTCGCCCACGAGGGCCTGATCGTGCGATTCGGCATAGGCCACGGTCTTCACCTCGGGCAGGCGGTCGGTCATCACGCGCCACATCTCCCAGATGTCCCAGCGCTCGTCGGGAACCTGCTCGATCTGCCGGATCCAGTAGTCGGGGATCGCCATCCCGAGCCGGTAGTCGAAGCCGACGCCGCCGTCGTCGATGGGGATGCACATGCCCGGCATGCCGCTCACCTCCTCGGCGATGGTCAGGGCCGAGGGGCGGAACTCGTGGACGAGGCGGTTGGCGAGGGTGAGGTAGACGAGGGCGTCGGGGTCCACGCCGTCGTCGAAAAAGCGGTCGCGGGAGTCGAAATCGACATGACCGCGGTGGCGGTAGATCATCGAGGTTACGCCGTCGAAACGGTAGCCGTCGAAATGGAACTCGTCGAGCCAGTATTTGACGTTCGAGAGCAGGAAGTGCTGCACTTCGCCCTTGCCGTAGTCGAAGAGTTTCGAATCCCAGTAGGGCTGGTAGCCCGCCTCGCCCGCCGGCGAGTAGAGGTGGTCGGTGCCGTCGAGCTCGTTGATCCCCTCGTTGAGGTTCTTCACATAGTGGGCGTGCACCAAGTCCATGATGACGGCCAGTCCGAGTTCATGGGCCCGGCGGATCAGCTCCTTCAGCTCCTCGGGGGTGCCGCAGCGCGACGACGGGGCGAAGAAGCTCGACACATGGTAGCCGAACGAGCCGTAGTAGGGGTGTTCGGCGATGGCCATGAGCTGCACGGTGTTGTAGCCGTCGCGCTTGATGACGGGGAGGATCTTTTCGGCGAACTCCGCGTAGGTGCCCACGCCGGCGCGCTCCTGCGCCATGCCCACGTGCGCTTCGTAGATCAGCGGAGAGCCGTTGCGGGCGATGTCGAACGTGTCGCCCGACCAGTCGAAGGGCTGCGGGATCCAGAACTGGGCCGTGAAGTTTTTGGTCTCGTCGTCCTGCACGACCCGCGCGGCATAGGCCGGGATGCGGTCGCGCCAGCTGCCGTCGGCGCCGTGGACGCGGAGCTTGTAGAGCGAACCGTGCACGAGCCGCCCGGCGTACATCGCGTCGGGCAGGAAGATGCTCCACACCCCCTCGCAGTCGCGTCGGAGCCGCAGCTGCGTGCGCTGCCAGCCGTTGAAGTCGCCGAAGAGGTAGACGTCCTGCGCGGCGGGCAGCCACTCGCGGAACCACCAGCCGTCGAGGTCGCGGTCGCGCTGCCAGCCGTAGTAGAAGTAGCCGTTGGCGTAGTCGACGATCGAGCCCGACGCACGGCGTATCTCGTCCATTTTTTCCTCGTAGCGGCGGTAGCGCCGGTTCAGCTCCGCTTCGACGGGGCGCAGCCACTCGTCGCGTTCGACGATCGGCAGCCTTCGGTGCGTTTTTCCCATAGGTTCGGCCAGTTTTATACAAATATATGAAAAATTTTCTTATATTTGTCGGGCCCTTGAAAAGGATAGAACCGAATATTACTCACTAAATAACCAAAATTACTAAAAACCAACTTTAATCATGTTCAAAGGACAACCCAAAGGTTTGTACGCCTTAGCCCTAGCCAATACCGGCGAGCGTTTCGGCTACTATACCATGCTGGCCATCTTCACGCTGTTCCTGCAGGCGAAGTTCGGCTTTACGGAGACGGTAACCACCCAGATTTACGGAATCTTCCTCGCTGCCGTCTATTTCATGCCCTTCTTCGGCGGCATTCTGGCCGACAAGTTCGGATTCGGCAAGATGGTAACGCTCGGTATCTTCGTGATGTTCGGCGGTTATGCGCTGCTCTCGATTCCGACCGGTACGGGTTTCGCGGCGCAGGCGATGATGTTCGCGGCGCTGCTGCTCATCGCGTGCGGTACGGGTCTCTTCAAGGGCAATCTGCAGGTCATGGTCGGCAACCTCTACGACGATCCGGCCTATGCCTCCAAGCGCGACAATGCCTTTTCGATCTTTTACATGGCTATCAATATCGGTGCGATGTTCGCCCCCTCGATGGCCGGCGCCATCACCGACTATTTCCTCGCTCAGGACGGGCTGACGTACAACGGCCAGATCCCCGCGCTGGCGCACCAGTTCATCGAGTCGAACGGAACCCTCGCCGGCGAACCGCTCGCCAATCTGCAGGCGCTCGCGGCGTCCGTGGGCGGCAACGTCTCGGACCTGATGGAGTTCTCGAAGCACTACATCGAAAAACTGTCGGCGGCCTATAACATGGGCTTCGGCGTGGCCTGCGTTTCGCTGGTGGTGTCCTACCTGATCTACGCCGGTTTCCGTAAGACGTTCAAGCACGCCGACGTAACGGCCAAACAGCAGGCCGCCTCGGGCAACGCCGCTCAGGTCGAGTTGACGCCCGCGCAGACCAAGTCGCGCATCACGGCCCTCATGCTCGTATTCGCCGTGGTGATCTTCTTCTGGATGGCCTTCCACCAGAACGGCTCGACGATGACCTTCTTCGCGCGCGACTACACCACGTCGGAAGCCACGGGCATCACCCGCATGGGCTTCAATATCGTCAACCTGCTGCTGATCGCCGTCGGCGTCTACTCGATCTTCGGATTCTTCCAGTCGGACAAAGGCCGCGGCAAACTCATCAGCGCCGTCATCTTCCTTGCGGTCGCAGGAGGACTGTATTATCAGTATACCCAGACGCCCGATCCGGTGCACATCCTGCCCCAGATTTTCCAGCAGTTCAACCCGTTCTACGTCGTGGCGCTCACCCCGATTTCGGTGGCGATCTTCACGGCGCTCGGCAAACGCGGCAAGGAGCCTTCGGCGCCCCGCAAGATCGGTATGGGTATGGTGATCGCCGCCGGCGGTTTCCTGATCCTCGCGCTCGGCTCGGTGGGCCTCATGTCGCCCGTCGAAGTAAAGGAGGCCGGTGTCAGCAATACTTTCGTGTCGCAGAACTGGCTGATCTCGACCTATCTGGTGCTGACGTTCGCCGAACTGCTCCTCTCGCCGATGGGCATCTCGTTCGTGTCGAAAGTCGCACCTCCGAAATACAAGGGTATGATGATGGGCTGCTGGTTCGCCGCTACGGCCGTGGGCAACTACGCCACGTCGCTCATCGGCTATCTCTGGAACAGCGGCATGGCGCTGTGGATGGTTTGGAGCGTGCTGATCGTGCTCTGCCTCCTCTCGGCGCTGTTCATCTTCTCGATCATGAAAAAACTCGAATCGGCGACCAATGATGCCTGATCCGTCGTCCGGCGATGATGCGCAGGGAGCGTCCGACGACGGACGCTCCCTTTTTTGCGACATGCAGCGTGCGCCGCGCGGCTCGACATGCGGTTTGCCGTTTGCCTATGCGGCTTGCCGTGCGGCGTGCGGCTGCGACTTTGCGTGTGTCTTCGTTTGCGGCATGCCGTGCGCTTGCACTCGTGTTCGCAGCCCGGTTTGCGATGCCCCGCGGTGTGGGCGTGCGGCTGCGAAGAGGCTCGTGCCGAGGTCGGCATCCTGTCCGCTGCCGGGATGCTGCTCGGTACGGCGGGGATGCGGCCGCAGAGGCGGGATTCGGAGGCTGCGGAGTGCGCCGCGGAACTCTATTCGCGCGTCTCGCCGGAGGGGCTGCCGTCCTCGCAAACGGCGGCGGGGAAGACGGCGGCGTGCCGTGCAACGTTCGTGAGGTCGCCCTCCGGATCGGGATTCGCCTCCTCGGGCCGGAAGAAAACGCCGCGCGGGCCGGTGCCGGTATTTGCGGGATCGGGACGCACGCCGGCATCCGTCTCTGATTGCCCGAGGGGAAGAGGCGTTGCGGCTGCCGCATTCCCGCGGCGGACGGAAGAAGCGGCAGCGGTCGCCGCCGCATGCCGCACGGGACGGCCGCATGTACGGGTGTCGGTCCGACGACACCGGACGGGATCGGCGTCGGTCTTGGCTCAGGGCAGGGGTGCGGCGTCCGCATCTGCACGCTGCACGGGATTCGCCGTCGCGTCGTTCGCCGTGCGCCCGTGCCGGACGGAGAGGTCGTCCGCGCCGGCGTCCGCAGTGCGGGCGGGGAAGCTGGCGGCCGGCGAATCTGCCGCGGTGCGGATCCGGTATTCCGGTTCCGACGGCGGATTGCCCCCTCCGGATGTCGCGGCGCGCTCATCGTAGAGGGCCAGCCGTTCGGCGCAGAGCTGCTCGATCCGGGCCCGGATGGTGCGCGTGCGGTCGAAATAGTGCGTAACCTCGTCGCGCAGGACGGGGCAGTCGGGATCGTGGAGCGCCATCCGGCGAAATCCCTCCATGCGTGCCAGCATGCGGCTCACGCCGGCCCGCTCGGGGTCGAGCAGCAGATGCAGTTCGGCCGAAATCGTTTGCAGCCGCAGAAAAAGGTCGGGCAGCCGGTGAAGCGGGCAGAGCTCCAGATGGTAGACGGCGTAGAGGGCGTCGAGAATCAGTTCCATCGCGCAGGCGTTGCAGAAGGCCGCCTGACGGAGGTCCGCGGCGGCGAGCGCCTGAGCCGCGGCGTCGAACATGCTTCGGGCGCGGGTCAGATAGTGGCGGCCGAGGCGGGAGGCGGTCCGCAGGACTTTGTCGGGATCGCATGGCAGCGGCGGGAGGGGATCGGCGGCGAAGACGACCCGGCCCTCGGAGCGCACGAAGCGGTAGAAGAGGCTTTTGCGTGCCTCGCGGGTAGGCAGGAGGTAGAAGTTGACGAAGGGAATGGCGCGGTTGCGGGCCGGCAGTTGGAGCCGCAGCTGTCGGCCGACGGTCTCCCACTCGTCGGGCGTGCGATGCTCGGTGAGAATCGCGAGGTCGTAGGCGGCCACTTCGCTGAAAGGGGGTGCTCCGGCGAGCGAACCGAAGTAGACGATCTCGTCGGGCGAGGTGCATCGGCACAGGACGGCGAGAATTTGCCGCAGTTCATCGGGGTTGCAGTTGAGGGCGGGTACGTTGGGGCCCGCGTTCGGTGTGGTTTGCATCTGAAAATTTGTTTAGGATTCGACAACGGAAATTCGGCCTTCGCTTTTCGCGCGGGGCGCAGCGAAGGCGGCGAGGACGGCGGGCGGTGCGCGTGTCAGTCCGGAGGCGGGAAGCGAAGACGGGAGTGGATCGGGCGGGGCAGAGAGGGCTGCCCTGCACGGCGGGCCTTGCGGCATGTCGGCGTCGGAACGCAGACGGAAAGAGTTGTTTGCATAGAATAAAAATTGCGCAGCTGCAAACAACTCTTTCCCCCTTTTACAGGCTCAATAGCGTGCCGTTCGCGGGATATCTCCCCAATGGCTCTGCGCATACTTTAAGAGTATGTTGCCATTGAGACAGTTCCGTAAAAGTTCCGAGAAAAAATTGTTTGCGCTGCAAAGATACGAATAATTTTCGGTCGTCAAAGGAGCTTTATGTTTTTGTGGCGGCAAAGGCGGTTCCGGGTGCTTTATGCACGGCGGCTCCGATGCGGGGATAGAAACGGAATGCGACGAAAGCAGGCAGAGGGCGGGGATGGAAGGATCGCCTGTTTGTCAGTAAGCTGCGGCATGGTTCCCCTGATTCGGGGGATTGCGGACGGCAGGCGATTTCGTCCGAACGCGATTCGGACATGGGGCCCCGCTCGAACGGGGAGCTCGGACCGGAAATGCGGCAACGGTCTCAGGAGCCGCAGAAAGAGCCTTGGGGATTTTCTTCGATGCGTTCAGCGAATACCTGTCTTTCAGAACGGCATGCTCCTGTCATACGCCGTCAAAACCGCTTGTGATGTTCTTTTCCGTCGGGCCGCCGCTCGGGAGCCGTTCGAATACGGATGGGGCGGCCGCCGTAAATCCGGCGGATCCCCGGATCGTCGGATCTTTCGGATTTCGGCCGTCCGGCGAGAGGGCAGTCTGCGAATCGCCGCAAAACGGAGATTCCGTAGACAGATGCCGTTTCGATGCCGTTCGCCAGTGGATTCGCGAATGGGAGGGTGGATGGAAATCGGAGGTTCGGACCGGAAACCGGCGGATGCGCGGGGCGGGGTACTGCCGCGGCGTGGCATCTATGTAGATAGAACATACGCGGCAGCGATGGATCGGGACGCCGCAGAAGCTCCGGGAGCCTCGAAAACATGTGTGTGGCGGGGGCTTGGGCCGGTATATGGGAATGACATTCTTTTTTCGTACATTTGCAGGGATGAAACTGACGTTTTTAGGTACGGGCACCTCGCAGGGGGTGCCGGTCATCGGATGCCGCTGCGAGGTGTGCGCCTCGCGCGATCCGCACGACAACCGCCTGCGGACCTCGGC
>ERZ857503.679-NODE-679-length-24413-cov-4.065112_pt1 | contig 24413 bp, 19 predicted proteins | sample MGYA00519766_ERZ857503 | MGnify/ENA primary metagenome ERZ857503 (study PRJEB31778, sample SAMEA3449345) | human gut metagenome | biome: human gut; feature: human-associated habitat; material: faeces | place: United Kingdom | collected 2010/2012 ...
GTAGACCAGATCCGAGACCAGACAGTTCACCGGCTGCAAATGAGGCTTTTGCAGGGCCGCCAGTATCACGTCGGCCAACGCGCCCTCGCGCACCGTCTTCACCCCGTGCGGCGGTCGCTCAGCGACCGCCGCGGGCCCGCCCGGAAGCGATAAGGATCCGGTACGGGCACGATCGTTCCCGCTTCCCTCTTTCGGAGGGGAGCCGCAGGCACGGGCCGTATATTTTACCTTATGGAATTCATCCGGATGCTGGCCTTGACCAGTGCGATGGCCCGGATGCGGCCGATTTCCACCTCTTTGTCGGCATGATGGGGATTCTGGCTCACGAGTTTCACATACCCGGGGCGGTCGGATTTCTGGATGTATTTGACGGTGATGTACTCCTCGCCGTCGATGTCGATCGACAGCAGGTACATGTCGCCCCAAAAGATGTTGTCTATGTCGTGGAGTTGTTTGTAGAGGACGATGTCTCCGCTTTTGAGCAGCGGATACATCGAATCGCCCACGATGTAAATGGCCCCGTCGCACTTCGGCAGATTCGGTATATGGATATAATTCAGCGGTTTGGTGCGGGCCTGTTCGGCGAAGAGCGGCACCAGTCCGGCCGTACCTTCGACCGAGTAGAGCGGCACGCTTTGCAGCGGCAGGGAGTTGTCCGTCCGGTGCATGTAGGCCGTCAGGTCGGGCTCGGCATTGAACATTTCGCCGCGTCCCGTTTCGAGCCATTCGGGATTTACATTCAATTCCTGAACCATTATGTTCCGATTGCGCGACGAGAGTCTCGTCTTGCCGGTTTCGATCATCGAGAGTGCCGCTTTGCCGATCCCAAGTCGTTGAGCCAACTGCTCTTGCGTCATTCCTAACTTTTTGCGTATCAGTTTGACCCGTTCGTTCATAGAATTTTTATCGGAATTATTGATATTAAAATATTGTACTTTTATTGTATAAAGTTTATGAATTGAATATATCTTTGTAACGGCAAAGTTAATAATTTTATTCTTCGCTCACAAATTATTTAACCTAAAACAAAATTAAAGCCAATGTGTTTTTCCGTATCACCTGAACTGTACCGCGAGGCGGCCGTCCGCCTGTGCGATGGGATCGGATGCTCGGATTATTTTTCGGGGTCGATCGCCTTTACCTATTCGAATGTCGATTGCCGTCTTACGGCATCGCTGATCGTTTACCGGCGCACGGAGCGTGCGCCCGAGGGGGTGTCGCACCCCATTGCCGATCTGGTGCCCGTGTGGTGGGAGTTCCACACCGTAGGACCCGACGGCGAGCTTCTCAACGATTTTTCCTTCGCCGAACTGAAAAGCTATGCGGTCTGCGTCTGATCGCCGGGAACGGTCTGCGCCGGGGCTCCCGCAATGTCCGGATGATGCCGGCGGTGCGCCGCCGCCCTCTTCGATCCGGACCGCACCGGCCGAGGTCCGAGGGCTTGCAGCCGTGCGCACCCGTCGACCTGACGGAGGCGCTGACCGGTGGATAAAACGATATCGGCGGTTCATTCCGCGTAGATAAATAAAGTACCGAAAGCCGGCCGGACGCGGGTCGGGTCTGAAAAACCGCCTTCCCGACACCCGAAACGACAGGCCGAAGGGGATGTCTGACAAGTTTTTTCAACCCTCTGAGAATTGCATATCCGAAAAAGTTCTCGAAAGCAGTACGATTAAAAAAGGTGTCTAAGATTCGTTAGACAGCCCCGGTCGGCGGGCGGTTGCGGACGGCTTGCCGTTCGTCCGGCTCAAAACTGCATCGCAAGTAACCGGATCCGGTCGTCCGGCCGCTTTTTCGGCCGTTCGGGGCGGTCGCCCGCAGGTGCCGCGCTTTTCCCGCATCGTGCCGGCGTCTCCGCAGAGGGCGGGCAGCTCCGCGGCGGTCAAGTGTCTCCGCGGCGGTCGGTAATGCCGACGGTCGTCGTGCGCAGCGCGGTGGGGGCGTGCGGGCCGCCGCCGATGCCGGGAGCCGCCGTGCGGTTCAGCTCCCCTCCCCCGCATTCGTCCCCCGCGTCATGCGTCCCGGTGCGGATGGGGTTGTGCGGCGCCGTTTGCCGGCCGCGGCTTCCGGCGGACCTTCCCGCCGCAACACATCGCTGCCGGACGTCATCCGCAGGACGGACGTCTTTCGGTGGCCCGAATCCCGCCTGCGCGCATTTCCGCCTGCGCGCCTGTGCGTTTGTTGCGTCTGTGCGCTGCGATGCGGGGCGGCTCTCCGCTCCCGACCCGACCGGGGCACGGCGCTGCCCGTCGGAGAGCCTGTTTCCGCCGGTCCTTCCTGTCGCGCCGCCGTGTACCGGGGCAGGCGCCGAGAGGCTGTCCGACGAGTTTTTCGCCCCCCCCCTTGAGATTTGCCTGTTCGGGAAAGCTCTCGAACAGCGCAAGTACAAAAGGGCTGTCCGGAACTTGTCGGACAGTCTCTTTCGCATCGTGTTCCATTGTTAAATACCGCTTTATGTCTCTTTCCGTACCCGCTTTCGCCGATTTTGCGCTCGGCGTCTATCCTTTTCTCGAATTGCAGCCTTTCCACCGCGCCTACTACCGCGTGCTCGAAGCCTTCGCCGCGGGGCGCATCCGCCGTCTGGTCATCACGATGCCCCCGCAGCACGGCAAGAGCGTCGGCGCCTCGACCCTCCTGCCGGCCTATCTGCTGGGGCTCGACCCCGATCTGCGGGTGGCTGTCGCCTCCTATTCCGCAGCATTGGCCTCCCGGTTCAACCGCCGCGTGCAGCGCATTGTCGACTCGGCCGAATATGCCGCGTTCTTTCCCGAAACGACCCTCAAGCGGGGTGCCAAGCCGCCCGGCTGCATCCGCACGGCCGACGAGGCCGAGATCGTGGGCCGGCGCGGGGGCATTCTCTCCGTGGGCCGCGAGGGTTCGCTCACGGGCAATCGCGTAGACTGTTTCATACTCGACGACCTCTACAAGGACGCTCTGGAGGCCCACTCGCCGCTCGTGCGCGAGAACTGCTGGGAGTGGTACACGTCGGTGGTCCGAACCCGCATGCACAACGCCTCGCGCGAGCTGATCGTCTTCACGCGCTGGCACGACGAGGATCTGATCGGCACGCTCATGCGCCGCGAGCGGTTCGTCGGACTGCGCGCGTGGCGCCAGCTGGACGAACTCGGCGGCGACTGCTGGCTGCACCTCAATTTCGAAGCGCTCAAGGCTTCGCCGCCCACCGAGATCGACCCTCGTCCGGCGGGTGCCGCCCTGTGGCCCGAGCAGCACAGCGCCGCACTGCTCGATGCCAAGCGGCGGCTCGATCCGCTGCAATTCGAGTGCATGTATCAGGGCCGCCCCTCGGCCCGCGAAGGGCTGCTCTACGGGCTCCAGTTCGCCGAGTACGATGCGCTTCCCCGCGACATCGTGCGCCGGGGCAACTACACCGATACGGCCGACACGGGCGACGACTACCTCTGTTCGCTGTGCTATGCCGTCGACGCCGACGGTGCGGTCTACATCACCGATGCGGTCTACACGCGCGAGCCGATGGAGCTGACCGAGGGGCTCGTGGCAGACATGCTCCGCGCGTCGGACACGCGGCAGGCGACGGTCGAGAGCAACAACGGAGGCCGCGGATTCGCCCGCGCCTTGCAGCGGCTCGCGCCCTCCGTGCGCATCGGGTGGTTCCACCAGTCGGCCAACAAGGAGGCCCGCATCCTCTCCAATTCGGCCACGGTGCTGCATCTGGTCCGCTTTCCGCGCGGGTGGCAGCAGCGGTGGCCCGAGCTTTATGCCCATCTGACGACCTATCGCCGGAAGTTCCGCGCGAACCGCTGGCACGATGCGCCCGATGTCGTAACGGGTATCGTCGAATGCGAGGCGACGAACGGCGGACGCCGGAAAATCAAAGGAGTGCGGTTCTTTTAGCCGGCCGCAGGGTTCTCTTCCGGCCTTCGGGCGGGGCGATGCGCGTCCGCTTCCGGCGGCGGCCGACGGGGCGGATCTCCGCCGCTCGAAGCGACTGCCTCGGCGGCGCACCTGTCTCGGTTCGGTGGGTTTCGGGGTGGGTTGTCGTGTCTTTGCGCGGCATCGGCTTTCCCGGCCGCATTGCCGCGGTGCGGGTTCCGGTGCATCCTTTTCCGGCCCCTTCCGGCAGCTCTTGCCGGCGCACCTCTTCCCCGCAGTCCGCAGGGGCGGGCGGACGCCGAATCGAAATTCGCAAATTGTCCGCACGGGCGGCCGGCGGGTCGGCTTTCGGGACATTTCGAAAGGTCGCGGCCGGCGGGGCGATCCGCGTCCGGTGCGGTTTCGGACTGCCGGATTGCCGAAGTCTCTGCGGCCTCGCCGAACCGAGATCGGTCCTGCGATACCGTCCTTGCGATGCCGTCCCGCACGGCGGACTGCATTCGCCGGGCACATGCGCTCTTCGCCGCCGGGCGGCGCTCGTTGCGGGCGATCCGCACGAAGCGGCCGGGGTGTGCGGGAGACGGGAACTTGCGCGCATTTTCTTGTGTTTCCCGGTGTCCGAAGCCTACAAACCGATCGACGGTGTGTGTCCGAGAACGGTCGGCGACCATCTGCGAAGCTGCACCGCCGTGAAATCCTGCCGGTCGCAATGCGCCGCCTTCCGTGTCGTCGTCGGACCCGGCTTGTCCCGAACAGCGTTCGGCGGACGGGGCGAAGAGCGGGAGGCTTCGACGGGCTGCCGCCGCTGAGACGGGAGCTTTCCGCGGAGAGGATGACGTTGCCGTCCGTCCGTTCGGCACCCTCGATGTAAAATGACAGATAGATTATTGAATATCCGAATGAAACATATGAAAAAACAGTCGAATCGCACCGCTGCCGGTCCGCATCATGCGGCTCCTGTGTCGCTGGGTCTTCGGGCGCCCGGCCCGATGCGGACCGTGCGGTCTGCCGCCGCGGATCGGGCGGAGGTCGGCCGTCCGGCCGAACGGCGCGTGCCGACAAACGCCGTCCGGCCGTCTGCCGCCGCAGTGCATACGGAGGCCGTACCGCCGACTTCCCCGCCGGTCGTATCGCGACCGATCGTGCCGCCGGGCGTTTCGGGCTTTGGTGTTTTGCCGGTTGCATCGGTGGCGGTTGCATCCGGAACGAATGCTCCGTCGTTTGCGTCGATGGCGCTTGCCTCGGAGTCTGTCGCCTCGGTGCCGGCCGTGTCGCTGCCTGCCGCCTTGACTGCCGGGGCGGTGTCGGTTGTCCCGTCGGTTGTCTCGGGGCCGACCGTTTGGAGGGATACTTCGGATGCGGCGGAACTGTCGCGGAAGGGCGTAGTAGATGCTGTGGAGGTCCTAAGAACGACGGAGGCTGTGGAACAGGCGGAGCCCGTGTACCCGGAGAAGACGGCGAATCCGGAGGAGACGGGAACTCCGCAGAAAGTCGTGTTTCCGAGTGCGGCCGCAAACCGGGCGTATGCAGCGAAACCGGATGAAACCGTGAAATTCGGGAGGACTGCGGATGCGGGAAAGAAAGCGAAACCGGAGGAGGCCGCGCACCCGGGTGCGATCGTGAACCCGGCGAATACGATGAACCCGGCACGAACTGCGGAACGAAGGGCGAACGTCGGACAGACGGCATCTGCGAAGCGGCCGGAGCAGCCGGATTCGACGGCAGCTGATGTGCAGCGACCGCAGACGGCGGGGGCATCCCCCGGCCCGGAATTGTCGGACATAGCGCCCGGCCCGATGTCGCGCGACCGTGCCGAGGCGGCCCGCTTTTTCGATCGTTACGAGCGCAGCCTGCTGTGCAGTGCGACCAATCGGGCGGCCTACGAGCAGACCGAGCGCGACTATGCCGCCCGCACGGGACACCGCCGGTTCCGAACGTACGGCTCTTTTCGGAGCGCTTACAGCCAGTATTGCAGCCGTTTGCAGCGCAACCGCGCACCGAAGGCCCGAGCCGCCTTGAAGCGTTGCGAACGCCACGTGGCACACCTTGCGGCGGCATTTGCGCACGATGTCGATGCGCATAAGCGCGGATGTTAATGCAAAGGCTTGCTTTCGGCTCTTTCGTGTCGTTCCTTTGCACTGTCGTCGGACGGCAATCCCTATCGTTGCGGTTCGAAGTCATCTGCGCCGAGGCCGCGGTGCGGATTTTTTCCGGTTCCGGCCGGCGATCGACAACCGGTTGTCTTGTTTTTCGATACTTGTCCGCAAAACCTTCCGCTCTCGGTTCCGGCGGCTCCGGCGTGTTGCCGCCGGCGGCGCGGTCCGTGCGAGCCCCTTGCAATCGTCGGCGTGCACGCCGACGAGGGCGGGCGATGCGGCGGCGAATCGAGTCGAAAGAGCGGCGGACGAGCTCGTTTTTTACCGCTGCGGAACGGTTCCGCGGCGAAACCCTTAAAACTTTTATCAAAATGGAAAATCAGATTTTGAATCCGAATGCGAATGCCGAAGCGGCTTTGACACTTGCCGACGGCGAAGTAATATCGTCTCTGTCCATCTACCCCGAAATCGATCCCGAGACCGGTTTCGGCAACACGATGAATGCCGATCGGCGCGAGTTCGACATGGTGGCGGAGCTGACGATCCGCCGTGCGGACGGAACGATCTATACGAAGAAGACCGACGATGTGATCTACTACACCACCGACTCCTTCGTATCCATCTCGGGCAAGCGTGTGATCGTCAAGGAGCTCCCGGCTCAGGCCATCGACCGTTTCTTCTACATCAAGGCGATCCTGCCTACCGGCGGCATCACGACCCAGTGCCGCTGCTACCAGTACAACAACCTCCAGTACGCGAAGATCGGCACGCGCGTGGTGCCCAGTCTCTCCGGTAGCATCTACGAACCGGGTGTCTACGAGTGCTGCGTGTGCGACAAGGACGGTAACAAGTTCGGCACGGCCGGCTCCATCCCTTCGATCACGGTCGTATCGGGCAGCATCACCGTGCTGGGCAACGGCAGAATCAAGATCGAGAAGGGCACGAATGCCGAGATTCGGATCGTGGCCGTCTATCCGGGCCGTCCCGTGGCGTTCCTGCAAGTGGGCGGCAAATAATAAGCGTTGAATTTCTTTCGTCCATTTCCCCGCCTCGGCATAGCCTGAACGAGTTCGGCTCTGCTCTCGGCTTAATGAAATGGTTGCTTTTTTCTCGTCCGTTTCCCGCCTCGGGCAGAAACCGAACCGGCGTTCGGCTCTGCTCCCGGCTTAAAGAATGAGTTCCGGGTCCGTTCCTGTGCTGTTTTGAGGCGGCTTGGTCCGCACGCGAATCGGGCGTAACCGATCGGAGCGTCTCGCCGATCCGGCCGGCGGCAGATAGGGTGCCGTCCGCCGGACGCGGAGACCGCACGGATTTCGGAACGGGTTCGCCACGGCGCCGGCGGCAGGAGTATTTCTGCCGCCGGTTTTTCATTGAACGTATCCGCCATGGTGTGTCGTGGACCGTCGCTCTTTTTCCGAACGGTTGTTCCGCCTTTTCTCTCTTTTCTTTTGCCTGCTCTCTTTTCCGCCTCTCGGGTCTTTCCCCTTTCCGATGCCGGTCTTCCCTCGGCTGCTTTCCATGCGCATTCTTTTCCGGGCGGATTCTTTTCCCTGTTTTTATTCTTCCGTCTTCGTTCGGTTCTGCGTTTCCCGTTTCAGGTTTCCGCCTCCGGCTTGCTCTGTCCCGAATAATCCGTCTTCATGTCTGGCGGTACGTTTCCCGCCGCGGACTGCGCGGAACGACGATGCCGACTGCTCAGGCGGTGCCGGTCGCGCATGCGGCGGCATCGGCTGACCGTGCGGAACCGGAGAACCGGCCGGAGCGTCCTCTGCCGTCGGGATCGAAACTTCGCGCCGCGGTGGCTTCCGTGCTTCCGTCCGGGGGGCGGATACCGGTCGCTCTTCTCGCGTCCGGAGCATCCGTTTGCCGGCTGCGGCAGGAACGGCGGAGGCAGTCCGGCATGGTGCGGTTTCAACGGCTCAAGGCTGTTCCGTAAGTTTTTTTACGCTTTGAAAATTGCCTGTCCGGGAAAACTCCCGAATGACGGTAGAAATGAAAAAGGCTGTCCGGGATCCGTCAGACAGCCTCGCTTTCCGCGTCCGGAGCTTGCGGGGCGAGCTACCCGCCTTGCGGACCGCACCGTCAGCGGATGGTGATCTTGCGCACGAAATCGTCGTATTCGGTCCTGAGCGACGTCATCAGTTCGCGCACGCTCTGGATCTTTTCCGCCCGCCACGCATTCGCGCCGCAGAAGGCATAGCCGTTCTGGAGCCTGCCTTTGAAGGCGTTGTAGAGGGCGAGCATGATGCAATAGGGGCTGTGCGTTACGTCGCACGTGCGGATGCAGTCGAACGGGCAGTTCTTCGGGCGTTTGAGCCCCTCCTTCACGCGGTCGAGGAACGAGTTGCGGATGGCGCGGCCCGGCATCCCGACGGGGCTCTGGATGATTTCGATGTCCTCCTGCCGGGCGTCGATGTAGCTCTGTTTGAAAGCGTCGTCGGCATCGCACTCCTCGGTCGTAACGAAGCGCGTGCCCATCTGCACGCCTTCGGCGCCGAGCTGCATGATGCGGTAGATGTCTTCGCCCGTGTAGATGCCTCCGGCGGCGATCACGGGGATGTGGCAGCGGTGTTCGTCGGCGAATGCACCCACTTCGGCCGCCACTTCCGGTACGATCTGTTCGAGCGCGAAGTGTTCGTCGGCGATCTGCTCGGTCTTGTAGCCGAGGTGGCCGCCCGCCTTGGGGCCTTCGACCACGATGGCGTCGGGAACGTACTTGTACTCCGAGAACCATTTCCGGCACAGGAGCTTCGCCGCACGGGCCGACGAGACGATCGGCGCCAGTTTTGTGCGGCAGCCCTCGGTGAGGAACGACGGCAGGTTCAACGGCAGCCCGGCACCCGAGAAGATGATGTCGGCCTTCTCCTGAATGGCGGTTTTCACCATGTCGGCGAAGTTGGACATGGCGACCATGACGTTGACACCGATGATGCCGCGCGTCTTTTCGCGGGCCTTGCGCAACTCTTCGCGCAACCCCCAGATGCTCGCTATGTTGTAGTCGGGCGAATAGTCGCGGTAAATGACACCGAGTCCGGCCGAGGAGATAACGCCCACGCCGCCTTCGTTGGCGACGGCCGAGGCCAGTCCCGAAAGCGAGATGCCGACGCCCATTCCGCCCTGAACGATGGGCGTGCGAGCCAGCAGATCGCCGATTTTGAGTGATTTCATCATTGTTGATATATCGGTTAAAGTTTGGTAGACCGAAACGGGGAATCGTCCCGTTGCGGGCTGTTTGTCATGCGGGCTGGCAACGCCTGTGCGCCGCGCGCGAAACCGATATGACGTTCGGTTTCGCCGGACACCGTCGCCCCATGCCCAAAATTATTTCCGGCAAAGGTAATAAAAAGTTAGATGAAATTTCCGAAAAAATGTCCTTTTTCTCTGTTGCAGCGCCGGCGATTCCTCATTTTCGTCGTCGGACGACGTCTGCTTCCGGGACCGTATGCGGCTTCCGCATGGCCGGCGGAAGCCGTCGGGTAATCCGGACGGCGGGGTCACATCAGCTCCTCGATGCGGGCCACGGGCGACACGTCGAGCGAGGAGAAGTCGCCGTGGAGGTAGTGGTAATAACCCGCCACGGCGATCATCGCGGCGTTGTCGGTCGTGAAGCGGAACTCCGGCACGAAGGTGCGCCAGCCCCGTCGGCGGCCCTCTTCGACTACGCCGTTGCGCAGGCCCGAATTGGCCGAGACGCCGCCGGCGACGGCGATGTCGCGGATGTCGTACTCCTTGGCCGCGCGGACGAGCTGTTTGAGCAGGATCTCGACGATCGTATGTTGCAGCGAGGCGCAGAGGTCGGCCTTGTGACGGTCGATGAAATCGGGGTCGTCGGCCACGGCGTCGCGCAGCGTATAGAGAAACGACGTTTTCAGTCCCGAAAACGAGAAATCGAATCCGTCGACGTGGGGGTGCGCGAAGCGGAAGGCTTCGGGGTCGCCCTCCCTGGCCAGCCGGTCGATCACCGGCCCGCCCGGATAACCGAGTCCCATCACTTTGGCACACTTGTCGAACGCTTCTCCTGCGGCGTCGTCGATCGTCGTGCCGACGATCTCCATCTCCAGCGGCGAGTCCACCCGCACGATCTGCGTATGTCCGCCGCTGACGAGCAGGCAGAGGAACGGGAAGTCGGGGTGGGGCAGCGTCCGGTCGGGCAGGTCGAGGAAGTGCGAGAGGATATGTCCCTGCAAGTGGTTCACCTCGACCATCGGGATGTCGTGCGCCAGGGCGAGCCCTTTGGCGAACGACACGCCCACGAGCAGCGAACCGAGCAGTCCCGGCCCGCGCGTGAAGGCGATGGCGTCCAGCTCGTCGGGTGCGACGCCGGCCTCTTTGAGGGCCGTGTCGACCACGGGGACGATGTTCTGCTGGTGGGCGCGCGAAGCCAGTTCGGGAATCACGCCGCCGTATTTCATGTGCACGGCCTGCGAGGCGATGACGTTCGACAGCAGCGTCGTGTTGCGGATGACGGCCGCCGACGTATCGTCGCACGAAGACTCGATGCCGAGGATGGTTATATCCATAGTTATATTCGGTGTTTTTTCGTTTTTTTGACGAATTATCGTTAAATTTGCCAGTTAAACGGGCGTTTTGCCATGCGCAAAGTTACGAAAATATTGGGGAAAGTGTTATCGGCGGCGGTTTTGTTGCTGATCGTACTTCCGCTTGCATTGTCTTTGCTGCTGAGCATCAACGCCGTGCAGAACTTCGTCGTGGACAGGGCCGCGCAGTTCGCGTCGCGCAAACTCGAAACGGTCGTCCGTATCGATCGGGTGGATATCGGGATTTTCGACCGGATCACGCTCGAAGGACTTTATGTCGAGGATTACGGCGGCGATACGCTGCTCTACGTCGGTAAGCTGCACGCCTTCATCACCCAGTTCGGCATTTTCAGCAACGGGTTCACGTTGCGTCACGGCCGGCTGACCGACGGGAAGTTCTATCTTCGGGAGATGCCCGACGGCGTGATGAACGTCAAGCAGATCGTGTCGCGTATGGGGCGGAAGGAGAAGAAGGAAGAGAGCGATTTCCGTCTTTCGATTTCCGCGCTCACGGTCGAGAACCTCGAATTCCGTCTTGAAAAACTGCAACATCGCAATCCGGTTTACGGGATCGATTTTTCGGATATGGACATCCGCGACATCGACGCCGTGATCGACAATTTCACCATCGACGGCGGCGCTGTCGGCGCCGAGATCGGCCGGTTTTCCGCACGCGAGAAGAGCGGGTTCGAGATCGACGATTTCGGTGGGAAATTCTTTCTGGCCAACGGTTGTATCGGCATGGAAAACGCGCGGCTGGTAACGCCGCATTCGAACGTCTCGATCCCTGCGGTCTCGATCGTGGGCGATTCGTGGGCCGAATACAAGGAGTATGTCGATCGGGTGAGCATGACGGTCGAGGTGCGCAATTCGATGCTTTCGAGCGACGACGTAGCCTACTTCTCGCCCAAGTTGCGCGACTGGCGGCTGACGTTGCGCAACATCAACCTGCTCTTCGACGGCGTGGTTTCCGATTTCAACGCCGATCTGAAAAGCCTTTCGTTCGGACGCAGCAGCCGCGTGCATGCGCGCGGACGGGTGACGGGATTGTCGAAGATCGACGATACGCACTTCTCTCTGACGTTCGACGACGTGACTACCGAGGCGGCCGATCTCGGCCAAATCGCCGCCAATGTCGCTCGTAAGGAGTTGTTGGCCAAGATGTCCGCGATGATAGATCGTGCCGGTGCGTTGCGGCTGACCGGCGAGGTGGAGGGAACGCTCGCTTCGTTCGATTCGAAATTCGCCCTGTCGGCACCCGTCGGTTCGGCAGAGGCCGAGTTGGCGATGCAGCCCGCCGACCGCCGTCGTCTGCGTCCGGTGAAGGGGCGTATCGCGGTGACCGGATTCCGCGTCGGGGAGCTGTTGGAGCAGCCGAATCTGGGAAGCGTCAGCTGCGAGGCGGGGTTGAACGGCGTCGTGGGAAAGGGGCTGATCGACGCGCGCGTCGACGGCAGCGTTTCGCAGCTGGAATTCAACGGATATGACTACGATTCGCTGCGTTTCGGCGGCCGCCTGACCGAAAAGACCTTCAACGGGCACGTCCGGGCCGACGATCCGGCGCTCCGGTTCGATTTTCAGGGCGAGGTGGGATTCAATCCCGAACGGCCGCACTACGATTTCGACCTGGATCTGATCCACGCCGACCTTGCCCGTATGCATCTCAACCGCCGCGACAGCGTCTCGGTGCTTTCGGCGCTGGTCGAGGCGCGCGCTTCGGGACGGACGCTGGACGACCTGAACGGCAAGGTGACCGTGGGCGACGTGGTCTACCGCTATAATGCCGATACGCTCCGCACGACGCGGCTTACGCTGGACGGACAGAACAGTGCCGGCAGCAAATACCTGTCGTTGCAGTCGGAATTCGCCGACGCGACCTTCCGCAGCCGGACCGATTACAAGACCGTCTTCGAATATCTGCGGTCGAGCCTCGAAAAATACATCCCGCTGCTCTATGACGAGCGGAAGGCACGCAAACGGGCCGCCGGCGCCGTGAGCGTCGTGGACGACTATTCGGTGCTGTCGGTCGACGTGAAGCACTTCACGCCGGTGGCCGACGCGGTGGCCGACGGCCTGCAAATCGCCGACGGATCGCAGTTGCGGCTGTTGTTCAATCCCGCCAACGACAAACTGTCGCTCAAAGCGACTTCGGAGTACATCGAACGCGAGCGGATGCTCGCCACGCGGCTGAATCTCAATGCGACGAACCGCGGCGATTCGCTGTCGGTCTATCTGCGTTCGGAGGATTTCTACGTCGGGACGTTTCACATGCCGCAGCTGTCGGTCATGGGCGGTGCGCGCAGCGACCGCCTGCGGCTGTCGGCGGGATTCAACGATACGACGGCCCGCGTCTCGGCTCTGCTGGGGCTCGAAGCGCTCGTCGGGCAGTCGCCCCAGCGAGGCCGGTCGGTCGACGTGCGGCTGCTGCCGTCGCACATCAGCCGCAAGGGGACGACGTGGCAGATCTTCGCCCGCAACATTCAGATCGATACGGCGCGCATAGCGGTCGACCGGTTCCTGGTGATGAACAGGGATCAGGAGTTGCTGGTCGACGGCGTGGCTTCGCGCCACCGGCGCGATTCGGTGCTGCTGCGGTTGAAGAATTTCGATCTCGCGCCGTTCACCCAGATCGTCGAAAACATGGGTTATGTCATCGAGGGGCGCACGAACGGTCAGGCGGTGGTGAAATCCGCGCTCGGAGGTACCGAGATCACGGCCGACATCCGAATGGACAGCGTCGAAGTGAACGATTTCCCGGCGCCGCCGATGCGTTTCACCTCGATGTGGGATTTCAAGAACGACCGCGCGCGGCTGACGGTGACCGATCGGGAGAAGCGCGATACGCTCATACGCGGATTCTACGCCCCTGCGACGGTGCGTTACTATGCCGAAGCGCGGTTTCCGGGGATACGCATGAACCTGCTCGATCCGATGCTCAAAGGGGTGATCTCCGATACGCGGGGAGTGGCCGAGGCCGCGCTTACGCTTACCGGTCAGCGGCGTGCGGCGCAGTTGTCGGGTGCGATCCGGATACGGGATTTCCATACGAAGGTCGATTATACGCAGGTGGGTTACGATGTGTCCGAAGCGCTGCTCACGGTGGAGAACAACCGGCTTCGGATGCAGCAGGTGCAGGTGGCCGATCAGTTGGGCAATCGGGGGATCATGGATTTCGACCTCAATCTGCAACATTTGTCGAATATCTCCTATTCGCTGACGATGCAGCCCCGGCGGATGCTGGTGCTCAACACCACCGAGAACGATAACGACCTCTTCTACGGCAGGGTCTTCGCTACGGGGCGCGCGACCGTCGCGGGCGACAAGGGGAGCGTGCGCATGGATATCGTGGCGACGACGGACGACGATTCGGCCTTCTTCCTGCCGCTTTCGAGCAAGTCGAACGTCGCGCGCGCCGACTTCATCACCTTCGAGACGCCGCAGCAGAAGGCCGATACGCTGAACATCCTCGAACGCAAGAAGCTGATGTTCGAACGCAAGCACAAGCCCCAGGCCATCGAGGGCAATTCGATGGATATCGACATGACGCTCAACGTGCGGCCCAACGCCGACTTCCAGCTGGTGATCGATCCCACGGTGGGCGACATCATCAAGGGGCGCGGCGAGGGAACGCTCAATCTGCATATCAATCCCCGTTCGAACGTCTTCGAGATGTACGGCGATTATACGATCACCGAAGGAAGCTATCTCTTCACGCTCCAGAACATCATCAACAAGCGGTTCATCATCGAGAACGGGTCGACGATCCAGTGGACGGGCGAGCCGCTCGACGCGCGGCTCAATATCAATGCCGTCTACAAACTCAAAACCTCGCTGCAACCGCTCATCGGTACGAGCGTCTCGTCGGGCGGCGGCGACATGAATCTCAACCGTGCGGTACCCGTCGAGTGCATCATCAATCTGAGCGACCGGCTGACCCATCCGACCGTCACCTTCGACGTGAAGGTGCCTACGGCCGACGCCGAATACCAGACGATCATCGCCAATACGCTCAACACGCAGTCGGCCATCGCCGAACAGTTCATGTTCCTGCTCGTTACCAACAGTTTCCATTCCGACACGTCGGGCGGCGGAAACAACCTCGGCGCTGCGGCTTCGGCCGCGACCGGTTTCGAACTGTTGTCGAACCAGTTGTCGAACTGGCTTTCGACCGACGACTACAACATCGTCTTCCGCTATCGTCCCAAGTCGGAGCTGTCGGGCGACGAGGTCGATTTCGGGTTCTCGAAAAGCTTGATAAACAACCGTCTGTTCGTCGAGGTGGAGGGCAATTACATGCTCGACAACTCGCAGGCAGTCAATAAACAGATGTCCAACTTCATGGGCGAGGCCTACGTCACGTGGCTGATCGACCGTGCCGGAACGCTCAAATTGAAGGGGTTCACGCAGACCATCGACCGTTTCGACGAGAACCAGGGTTTGCAGGAGACCGGCATCGGCATCTATTACAAGGAGGATTTCAATAACCTGAAAGACCTCAAAGAGCGGTTGAAAAACAAGTTCCGCAGCCGCCGCAAGCGGCAGCAGCTGCTCGAACGCCGGCGTGCGGCCGATTCGGTGCGCAGAGCGGCGCCGGCCGATACGGTCTCTTCCGCCTCGGTGAAAAAAGACAAGAACTTAAATAAATAATTTTGCGTACGTTATGATTACATTTTTGCAGGCCGCCGAAGTCGCGGCCACCGAAGAGGCCCGGATGGGTTTGTGGGAGTTGTTTACCAAGGGAGGCTGGCTGATGTGGCCGCTGCTGATTCTGGGCGGCGTTACGATCTTCATCTTCGTGGAGCGATTTCTGGCGATCCGCAAGGCCTCGACGCTGGACATGAACTTCATGAACCGCATCCGCGATTTCATCCTCGACGGCAAGATCGCAGCCGCGGTGGATCTCTGCCGCAAGACCGACACGCCGATCGCCCGCATGATCGAGAAGGGCATCGAACGGCTGGGGCGTCCGATGAGCGACGTGCAGTCGGCCATCGAGAATGTGGCCAATCTCGAAGTGTCGAAACTCGAAAACGGACTGCCCTCGCTGGCGACGATCGCCGGCGGCGCGCCGATGATCGGTTTTCTGGGTACGGTGCTCGGTATGGTGCAGACCTTCATGGACATGTCGGCGACGGGCGGTACGGTCGACATGTCGCTGCTGGCGGGCGGTATGTACGTGGCGATGGTGACGACGGTCGCCGGTCTGATCGTCGGCATTCCCGCCTATTTCGGCTACAACTACCTCGTGGCACGGATCGAGAAGCTGGTCTTCCAGATGGAGGCCAACTCGATCGCTTTCATGGATATTCTGAATCAACCCGTTCAAAAATAGTATGTTATGGCTATTAAACACGGTTCGAAGGTAGACAAGTCCTACTCGTCGGCGTCGATGACCGACCTGATGTTCCTGCTGCTGCTGTTCCTGCTGATCGCCACGACGCTCATCAATCCCAACGCGTTGAAGCTGATGCTTCCCAAGAGCGCCAATCAGCTTAAAGACAAGGCGATCACCACGGTTTCGATCCAGCAGGCCGGCAGCGGGTACAACTATTATGTGGAGTTGGAGAAGGTCAGCGGGATCGACGGCGTGGAGCAGGCGCTGCGCGTGCGGCTCGACGGGAAGGAGGATCCGACCGTTTCGCTGCATTGCGACAAGACCGTTGCGGTGGACGAGGTGGTCAAGGTGATGAACATCGCCAAAGACCGCAACTACAAGTTGATTCTGGCTACGCAACCCTGAACGGTACGCCATGCAGTACTACAACCCCGATAACAACTCTTCGCGCCGGTGGGCGTGGCTGGCGGCCGGCCTCTACGGCGCGCTGCTGGCCGCGGCGTTTCTGTTCGTGTCGGTCGATGCGAGCCTGCCGATACGGCAGGCCGATGCGATTCTGGTCGAGTTCGAGGAGCCGAAGGTCCCCGATCCGCCCGTTCCGTCCCGCCCGGCCGTCGTCGAACCGGAGCATACGCAGATCGACGACGAGGAGTCGTTCGATCAGGCCAAAGGTTCCGACGAGGCGACGCGGACGGTCAATCCCAAGGCACTCTTCAAGATGGCCAAGGACGGCCCCGACGAGCCCGAAGATACGGGCAATCCCAAAGCGCCGGAGGGGAAGGCGAACACGGCTTCCGGAACCGGTTCGGGGCTCGATGCGGTGAGCGGGAACCTCGACAAGGGGCTCGAAGGGCGCGGGCTGGTGGGGGCGCTCCCCAAACCCGACTACAAGGCCAACGTGACGGGCAAGGTGATTATCGACGTGACGGTCGACGCCGCGGGGCGCGTGACGAGCGCCGAGTTTCACGCGCAGGGATCGACGACGAGCAACGCCACGCTGGTGGAGGCTGCCAAACGTGCGGCGATGAAGGCCCGCTTTACCGAGAGCGCCAGCTTCGTGCAGGGCGGTATGATAACCTATGTATTCAAAATGAATTGACGATGCAAAATGTCTCTTCCCGACCGCCGGTCGCCGTATACGGCCGGACACCGTTCCCGTTCGGCGGCAAAGCGCTGTTTCTGCTGACGCTCTGCCTGTTTTTGTCGGCGGGTGCGGCGGCACAGCGCCGCGCCGCACGTATCAAGGCCGATTCGATCGCCGCGACCTACGCCGGCCGCGTGCAGGGCGGCGCTCATCTCCATTTCTACGAGACAACGCACGATTTCGGCGACATCCCCCGCAAGGGCGGTAATCTGGTGCGTGAGTTCGAATTCGTGAACGACGGGACGGAACCGCTGGTGCTGCTGCGCGTGCTGACTTCGTGTACCTGCACGAAAGCCTCCTTCTCGAAACGGCCCGTAGCACCGGGCGAGCGCGGCGTCGTCAAGGTGATCTACGAGCCGCACAAGAAGGAGCCCGGGGCTTTCAGCAAGGTGATTCAAATCTTTTCCACCTCGATCGAGGGGCGCAATGTCCTTACGGTGCGGGGAAATTCGATCGACGTAAAGAAATTATGACACTGTTTTTCCGAAACTGCAAGGTGCTGCCGATGACGGCGGCAGCCGGCGAACCGAACTGTTTCGACGGGTACGTCGGCGTCGAGGGACGCCGCATCGCACTGGTGACGGCCGATGCGGCTGCGGCCGAAGCGTGGCGTGCGGCGCACGCCGGCGCGCGCGAGATCGACGGCCGGGGCGGAATCCTGATGCCCGGACTAGTGAATACCCATTGCCACATGGCCATGACGCTCCAACGAAGCTATGCCGACGATATGGCCCTCATGGAGTGGCTCAACGACCATATCTGGCCTTTCGAAGCGCGCCAGACCGACGACGACATCCGCGTGGGCGCACTGCTCGGCGCGGCCGAAATGCTGCTGGGCGGCGTGACGTCGGTCGTGGACATGTACTGGTCGGAGGCGGCGGTTTTCGATGCGGTCGATCGCGCGGGGATGCGGGCGCTGCTCTGTGCGAGCTACCTCGATACGCGGCTCGAAGCCTTCGAAAGCGACCTGCCCGCGCTCGTCGAGAAATGCGAGGGATCGTCGCGCATCCGTGCGGGACTGGCGCCTCATGCCGCCTACACCTGTTCGGCGGAGAATCTGCGGCGCGGGATGGAGGCCTGCCGTCGTTACGGCATCCCGATGACGACGCACATCGCCGAGACGCTCGACGAGGTGCGCATGATCCGCGAGCGTTACGGCGCGACGCCCGTGGAGTATCTCGATTCGCTGGGAGTGCTCGACGGGGGGCTGATCGCCGCACACTGCGTGCACCTGACCGACGGGGATCGCCGCATCCTGCGCGAGCGGGGCGTGCACGTGGCGCATTGCCCGACGAGCAACATGAAGATCGCGAGCGGCGTCGCGCCGATCGAACGGCTGCGTACCGAAGGGGTGAACTGTACGGTGGGCACCGACGGCCCCAGTTCGAACAACGATCTGGACATGTGGGAGGAGATGCGCAACGCTTCGTTCCTGCAAAAGGTGACGACGATGGATCCCTGTGCCGTGCCGGCCTACGAACTGCTCCGCATGGCGACGGTCTGCGGTGCGGCCGCCATCGGCCATGCCGGCGAGTTGGGCGTGGTGAAGGAGGGTGCGCTGGCCGATCTGGTATTGCTCTCGACGCAGAGGCCTTATTATCATCCGCAGCACGACGTCGTAGCCAACGTGGCCTATTGTGCCAAGGCGGCCGATGTCGATACGGTGGTGGTCGACGGCGAAGTGGTGGTCGACGGCGGCCGGCTGTCGACGGTCGATCTGCCGTCGCTCTATGCCCGGGCCGGGGCTGCCGTGCGGCGGATCGCCGGCGAGTTGTAGGGTATGTAAATCGGGAAGGGGCCGGATTTCGCAGAAATCCGGCCCCTCTTTTTCGCTCCGTCAGCGGGCGCTGCCCTGTCGGGCGACGGCCTCGGCTCGGCGGCGGATCTCTTCGGGGTCGCCGAGATAGTAGTCGCGTACGAGACGCAGCGCGTCGTCGAATTCGAAGACGTAGGGTACGGCCGTCGGCAGGTTGAGCGCGGCGATCCGGTCGTCGGGGATTCCTTTGAGATGCTTGATGACGCCTCGCAGCGAATTGCCGTGTGCGACGACCAGCAGGCTGTCGTACCGCATCAGCGACGGGAAGACGACGCAGTGCCAGTAGGGCAGGATGCGTGCGATCGTCTGTTCGAGCGATTCGGTGCGCGGCAGTTCGGCGTCGGGAACGCAGGCGTAGCGCACGTCGAAACGCGGGTTGCGCGGGTCGTCCTCGGGCAGCGGGTCGGGGGCCACGTCGTAGCTCCGTCGCCAGACGTGTACCTGCTCCTCGCCGTATTTTTCGGCTGTTTCGCTTTTGTTGAGCCCTTGCAGCATTCCGTAGTGTTTTTCGTTGAGCCGCCATGACTTTTCGACCGGAATCCACGCTTCGTCCAGCTTGTCCAGCACGCAGTCGAGTGTCTTGACCGCCCGTTTGAGGTAGGAGGTATAGGCTTTTCCGAAGGTGAAGCCTTCGTCGCGGAGCAGCTCTCCGGCCCGCACGGCTTCGGCGACACCCTCTTGCGTGAGGTCGACGTCCGTCCAGCCGGTAAACCGGTTCTCCTTGTTCCAGGTGCTCTGCCCGTGGCGGAGCAGTACGATTCGTTTCATGGGTGTGGGTTTATGCGATGGTGATTGAAGGATCGAGATAGACGTCTTGGATGGCATGGAGCAGTTCGATGCCCTCGTTCATCGGCCTTTGGAACGCCTTGCGGCCGCTGATGAGGCCCATGCCGCCGGCCCGCTTGTTGATGACGGCCGTTGCGACGGCGTCGGCCAGGTCGGAGGCGCCGTGCGACTCGCCGCCGGAATTTATCAGGCCGACACGTCCCATGTAGCTGTTGGCCACCTGATAGCGGCACAGGTCGATCGGATGGTCGGACGCGAGTTCGGTGTACATCTTGTCGTCGGTCTTGCCGAAGCCGATGGCCCGGAACCCGCCGTTGCAGGTCGGGAGCTTCTGCTTGACGATATCGGCGCCGATCGTCGCGCCCAAGTGGTCGGCTTGTCCCGTCAGGTCGGCGGCGTTGTGGTAGTCGACACCGTCCTTCTTGAAGGCGTTGTTGCGCAGATAGCACCACAGGATGGTCGCCATGCCCAGATCGTGGGCATGTTCGAAGGCGGCCGCGATCTCCGTGAGCTGACGGCGGCTTTCGGCCGATCCGAAATAGATCGTGGCGCCCACGGCGACGGCACCCATTTCCCACGCTTGTTCGACCGAACCGAACAATACCTGATCGTAACTGTTGGGGTAGGTCAACAGTTCGTTGTGGTTGATTTTTACGACGAACGGAATCTTGTGGGCATAGCGGCGGGCGACGGCTCCCAGCACGCCCAGCGTCGAGGCTACGCCGTTGCAGCCGCCTTCGATCGCCAGCCGTACGATATTTTCGGGATCGAAGTAGATCGGATTGGGGGCGAACGACGCGCCGGCGGTGTGTTCGATGCCCTGGTCGACGGGCAGGATCGAAACGTAGCCCGTGCCGCCCAGCCGGCCGTGTCCCAGCAGACGTTGCAGGCTGTTCAACGTCGGGATATTGCGGTCGGAGGCTACCCATACCTCCTCGACGGTATGCGGGGAGGGAAGGTGCAACGTACTCTTGTCGATGGTTTTGCAGGTGTGGGAGAGCAGGTATTCGGCCTTGTCGCCCAACAATTCGACGGTTTTGTTCATGATTTCGTGCGATTAAAATGAATGTCCGTAATCCTGTTGCATAAATCGTTCCCCGATCGTTTCCCGTAAGGAGAAGATTCGTTTCTGCCGTGCCTGTCGGTCGGAGGCGGGGTTCGATCCGCAGCAAAGAAACGAAAAAAAGGGGAGGATCGATATACCTATTTATGATGAAAACGAAGCGGTGCCGGAGAGCGGGGGCGACGACGGGGCGGTCGCCGCTCTCCGTATTTTGGCGGTTCGGCGCCGGCGGCAGAGACTGCACGAGCCGGAGCGAGTAGCAGTCCGCCGTGTGGGGCGGCGGCGAACTGCCGGCATCCTCGGGCGATGCCGACGGGGGGGGGATCGTTAAAAAGCCAGCGGGACGGCCCACAGGCCGTCCCGCTGGTATCCGTCGGGCGGAGCTGCCGTCAGAGTTTGATGTCGTAGATCTGGATGACACCTGCCAGGCGTTCGTCGCGGTCGGTGACCAGCAGCGAAGTGATCTTGTGGCGGGTCATCATCTTCTCCGCCTCGATGAGTTTCTCTTCGGGGTGGATGCGCTTGGGGTCGCGCGTCAGGATGTCGGCGGCACGCAGGTTGATGAAATCGGCTCCCGAACGCTCCATGGCGCGGCGGATGTCGCCGTCGGTGACGATGCCTTCGATGCGGTCGCCTTCGCAGACGACGATCAGTCCCAGTCCGCAACGGCTGATCGTGTGGATCATATCCTTGGCCGTGCAGTCGGGGCCGACGACGGGCAGGTTGTCGCTGCGCATGACGTCGCCGACCGTAGCCAGCAGCCGGCGTCCCAGACTGCCGCCCGGGTGGAGCCGTGCGAAGTCGTTGCTCGAAAAGTTGCGCATCTTCATCAGGGCGACGGCCATCGCGTCGCCCATGGCGATCTGCGCCGTGGTCGAGGTCGTGGGAGCGAGGTGCAGGATGCAGGCTTCGTGGTCGACCGAGACGTCGAGGTGGATGTCCGAATGGATGGCGAGCGTGGAGGCCGGATTGCCCGTCATCGAGATCAGCCGGTTGCCGTTGTTGTGGATGAAGGGGACGATTTTGAGTACCTCGTCCGTTTCGCCCGAGTAGGAGATCGCCAGCACGATGTCCTCTTTCGAGATCATGCCCAGATCGCCGTGAAACGCTTCGCCCGGATGGAGGTAGAAGCTCGGCGTGCCCGTCGATGCGAAGGTGGCGGCCATCTTGCGGCCGATCAGCCCCGACTTGCCCATGCCGGTGATGATGAGTTTGCCGCGGCTTTGGAGGATCATCTCGATGGCCTCGACGAAGTGCTCGTCGAGCGACCGTTCCATTTTTTCGAGCGCGTCGGCTTCGGTACGGATCGCCTCGCGGGCTACCGTCAGGATTTCGTTTTGTTTGGACTGCTCCATTAGAGTAGGGATTTGACGACCCCTTCGAGGTCGTTGAGGTTTAACATGTTGGGTCCGTCGCTCAGCGCGTGGTCGGGATCGGGGTGTACTTCGAAGAAGTAGCCGTTGGCACCGAATGCCTTGGCTGCGAGCGCCATTGCCGGCACGAATTCGCGGTTGCCGCCCGTTTTGCCGCCTGCGGCGCCCGGACGCTGCACCGAGTGCGTGCAGTCCATGACCACCGTCGGCGCGATGCGCAGCATGTCGGGGATGTTGCGGAAGTCGACCACCAGATTGTTGTAGCCGAACGAATTGCCGCGTTCGGTGAGCCACACGTCGGCCGCACCGGCGTCGCAAGCCTTTTCATAGGGGTAGCGCATGTCTTCGCCCGAGAGGAATTGCGCCTTCTTGATGTTGACCGTGCGCCCCGTCTTCGCTGCGGCGACCAGAAGGTCGGTCTGGCGGCAGAGGAAGGCCGGAATCTGAATCACATCGACCACCTCGCCTACGGGCGCCGCCTGCCATGATTCGTGGATGTCCGTGAGCAGCCGCAGGCCCCATTTCGACCGCACGTCGGCGAGCATCTGCAACCCCTTCTCCATGCCGACGCCCCGATAGGAGCGGATCGACGTGCGATTGGCCTTGTCGAACGACGCTTTGAAGATGATCTGCACGCCCAGTCTGCGGTTGATCTCCGTCAGTCGGGCCGCCACCGTATCGAGAAGTTCGGCCGATTCGATCACGCACGGCCCCGCGATGAATGTGGTATTCATAAGTCGAGAATTAACGGTTGAAAGCCGAGGATTGAAATCCGGGTCGGGTTTTGCATGGCTGCGGGCAACCGTCGTTCGGCCGAAGCCCCCTCCCTGATTTCCGATCCTTAGTTTTTCGTTTTTAATTTTAAGAATTCTTCCGCCTTCGCCAAATCCTCCGGCGTGTCGATGCCGATCGTCTCGACGTCGGAGATACCTGCACGGATGCGGAACCCGTTTTCCAGCCACCGCAACTGTTCGAGCGATTCGGCCCGTTCGAGTGCCGACTGGGGCAGGGCGGTCACCTTGTACAACGTCTCGCGGCGGAAGGCGTACATGCCGATATGTTTGTAGAAAGTATGGCGTGCGAGCCATTCCTCGCGCGGCACGCCCCGCAGGTAGGGGATCACCGAGCGCGAGAAATAGAGTGCCTGGTCCGCGCTGCCGAGCACGACTTTCGGCGAATTGGGATTTTCCAGTGCGTCGAGTCCGTCGGCCTCGGTGAAGGGTTTGACGAGCGTGGCGATGTCGGTCGACGGATCGTCGAAGCAGCGGGCGATCGCCTGCAACTGCGAGGGGGCGATGAAGGGTTCGTCGCCCTGTACGTTGACGATGACGTCGGGGTCGCCGCCCAGTTTGTCGACGGCTTCCCGACAGCGGTCGGTGCCGCTGCGATGATCGGGCGAGGTCATGACGGCACGGCCGCCGAAGGCCTCCACCGCATCGTAGATGCGCGGATCGTCGGTGGCGACGGCTGCGTCGGCGAACACCTGCGTCACCTGCTTCCAGACGTGCCGGATGACCGGTTCGCCGCCGAGCCGTGCCAGCGGTTTGCCCGGAAACCGTGTCGAAGCGTAACGGGCCGGAATGACGGCCAGAAATTTCAGAGAGTCCATATCCGTTAAAAAAGGAAAGGAGCCGAAAGAGCGGGATTCCAGTCCCCTCTTCCGGCTCCCTTCCGATCCGTTATTGTTGCGCCTGCGGTTCGAGCGCCAGTTGCAGTACGTCGTCGTTGGTGCGGACGTAGTGGAACGTCAGCCCCCTGATGTAGTCGGGCTTGATCTCCTCGATGTCCTTGCGGTTCTCCTCCGGCAGCAGCAGCGTCGTGATGCCGGCGCGCTTGGCGGCCAGTATCTTCTCCTTGATGCCGCCCACGGGGGTTACGCGGCCGCGCAGCGTCGTTTCGCCCGTCATGGCGATGCGGTCGCGGACCTTGCGGCCCGTGTAGGTCGAGACGATCGACGTGACCATCGTGATGCCGGCCGACGGGCCGTCTTTCGGAATGGCGCCTTCGGGCACGTGGATGTTGAGGTCGTACTTCTCGAATTTCTCGGGATCGATACCCAGTTCCGTACAATGTGCCTTGACCCATTCGAAGGCGATCGTGGCCGACTCCTTCATCACGTCGCCCAGATTGCCCGTGAGGCTCAGGCGGCCCTTGCCGGGCGTGAGCACCGACTCGATGTAGAGGATGTCGCCGCCCACTTCCGTCCAGGCGAGGCCCGTCACCACGCCGACGATGCCGCCCACCTCGTACTCCTCGTTGAGGAATTTGGGTTTGCCGAGGATCTTTTCGACCTCTTTCGCGCCGAGTTCGGGTGCGAAAGCCTCCTCCGAGGCGATCTGCTTGGCTCGCGAACGCGCCAGCTTGGCGATGTGCTTGTCGAGCGACCGCACGCCCGATTCGCGGGTGTAGC
>ERZ857503.721-NODE-721-length-23462-cov-3.288418_pt1 | contig 23462 bp, 17 predicted proteins | sample MGYA00519766_ERZ857503 | MGnify/ENA primary metagenome ERZ857503 (study PRJEB31778, sample SAMEA3449345) | human gut metagenome | biome: human gut; feature: human-associated habitat; material: faeces | place: United Kingdom | collected 2010/2012 ...
GAGGTCCATGTCGTCCAGCACCTGCGACTGCATTTCCCGCTGGTTCAGCGTGTTGGTCTTTTCCAACAACCGGTCCGCGAGGGTCGATTTGCCGTGGTCGATATGGGCTATGATGCAAAAGTTCCGAATGTTTTTCATGGATTCCGCGTAAAAAATACGGGCAAATATACGAAATATATTTGAATTTCCGGCCTTCGTGCGGCGTCCTCCCGCCTTCCGGTCCGGGAACGGAAGGCGTCTGGCGAGGGGACGTCGGTTCCGGCGGGGATATTCCCTCTCCGCCGCGATTCCTGGTTCCGGAATTTGCCTTTTCCGGCTGAAAAATCTATCTTTGCGGCTTTACAAGGTTAAGGTTAAGTCAGTCAATTATGTTAAGCAGGCACATCGCATCCAAGCTCCGGGGCTTCGAGACCCCGTTCTATCTCTACGACACGGCGCTGCTGCGCCAGACCCTCGAAAGCGTCGTTTACGAATCGAACAAATACGGCTACAAGGTCCACTACGCCATCAAGGCCAATTACGACGATCACCTGCTGGCGATCATCCGCGAATACGGGCTGGGCATCGACTGCGCTTCGGGCAACGAGTTGCGCAAGGCCGTCGAGGCGGGTTTCGATCCCCGGGGAATCGTTTACGCCGGCGTGGGCAAGCGTGACAAGGAGTTGCGCTACGCCATCTCGCAGGGTATTCTGGCGATCAACTGCGAGTCGATCGAGGAGCTGGAGGTCGTGGATGCGTTCTCGGCGGAGGTGGACGCCGTGACCGACGTCGCGCTGCGTATCAACCCGGACATCGACCCCCGCACGAACCACTGCATCGACACGGGACAGGCCGACAGCAAGTTCGGCATCTCCTACGAAGAGATTCTGGACAACGCCGAGCGGATCCGTTCGCTGAAACACCTGCGCATCGTGGGCGTTCACCTGCACATCGGTTCGCAGATCCGCGAACTGCACGTCTTCGAGAACATGTGCCAGAAGGTCAACGTCATCGTCGAGAACCTCGAACGGCTGGGCTTTTCGTTCCGTTTCGTCGACGTGGGCGGCGGTCTGGGCGTCAACTACGACGTTCCCGAGAACGAGCCGATCCCCAATTTCGCCTCGCTGTTCTCGATCGTCCACAACCACCTGCGCATCGGCGACCGCGAGGTGCACTTCGAATTCGGCCGTTCGATCGTCGCCGAGTGCGGCGAGCTGATTACGACGGTGCTGTTCAACAAGACCACCGCCACGGGCCGCAAACTGGTGATCGTCGATGCTTCGATGACCGAGCTGGTCCGCCCGGCGATGTACGGTTCGTACCATAATATCGAGAACATCACGGCCAAAGAGGAGGAGACTCCCAGCGAAAAATATACGGTCGTAGGCACGGCCTGCGAATCGACGGACGTTTTCGACGAGAACGTCAGCCTGCGCAAGACCCGCCGCGGCGACCTGCTGACGATCAAATCCGCCGGGGCCTACGGCATGTCGATGGCCTCGCGCTACAACCTCCACGATCTTCCCGGAGCCGTTTACAGCGACGAAATCAAATAGATAAAGGCGGCTCCGGCCGCCTTTCCTAATCGGTATGTGGCTCACTTTAGCATTCACGTCGGCAGCGCTGCTCGGCTTCTACGATGCGGCCAAGAAAAAGGCCCTCACCGGAAATGCCGTGCTTCCCGTGCTGCTGCTCAACACGCTCTTCTCGACGCTGATCTTCCTGCCCGCGATCCTCTCGGCGGAGTTCGAACTCGGGTGGTTCGACCATACCGTGCTGGCCACGGCCCCCGGGTCGCTGGAGGCCCACGGAATGGTCATCCTGAAATCGGTCATCGTCCTCACTTCGTGGACCTTCGGCTACTTCGGCATGAAACACCTGCCCATCACCATTGTCGGACCGATCAACGCCACGCGCCCCGTGATGGTGCTCGTCGGAGCGCTGCTGATTTTCGGCGAGCGGCTCAACGCCTACCAGTGGACCGGCGTCGCGCTGGCCCTCGTGTCGCTTTTTATGCTGAGCCGTTCGAGCCGCCGCGAAGGGGTCGTCTTTTCGCATAACATCTGGATTCTCTGCGTCGCTCTCTCGGCCGTCACGGGCGCCGTCAGCGGACTTTACGACAAATTCATCATGACGCGCCTCGACCCGGTTTTCGTGCAGAGCTGGTACAACCTCTACCAATTGCTGATGATGGCCGCCGTGGTCGCCGTCGTCTGGTGGCCCCGGCGTAACCGCACCACCCCGTTCCATTGGAGCTGGGCCATTCCGCTGATCTCGGTCTTTCTTTCGATGGCCGACTTCGCCTACCTCTATGCCCTGCGCGATCCGGAGGCGATGATCTCCGTCGTCTCGATGATCCGCCGCGGTTCGGTCGTGGTGTCGTTCCTCTGCGGGGCCCTGCTGTTCCGCGAGCGCAACCTGCGCTCCAAGGCCGTCGATCTGGCCTTCATCCTCGTCGGCATGATCTTCCTCTGGCTCGGCTCCCGGGCCTAAGAGGCCCGTTTTAGGGGCGATGGAGTGGCATTTGGCGTCCTGTCCAATTCTGCGCTTCCAGCGCAAAACAAAAAAAGACGGACCATACGGGTCCGTCTTTTTTACTTGAAGCATCACTCTATATAAGATGCTCCAACTGGTTGACCGTCTTTGCAATCTCCTCGTCGCTCGGCGAGAAATCCTTGAGCGCTCCGGCCAGATACTGTTCGTAGGCGTAGAGGTCGATCACGCCGTTGCCCGAGAGGTTGAACAGAATGGTCTTCGACACACCCTCCTCCTTGGCTTTCAGTGCTTCGCGGATCGTTGCGGCGATGGCGTGCGTCGACTCCGGAGCCGGGATGATGCCTTCGGTCTGGGCGAACAGAATGCCCGCTGCGAGGGTCTCGACCTGCGGCATCGACTGCGCCTCGATCAGCCCGTCCTTCATCAGTTGGCTGACGATCGAACCCGCTCCGTGGTAGCGCAATCCTCCGGCGTGAATGTCCGAGGGCTGGAAATCGTGGCCCAGCGTGTACATCGGCAGCAGGGGCGTGAATCCGGCCACGTCGCCGAAGTCGTACTGGAACTCGCCGCGCGTGAGTTTCGGGCATCCTTCGGGCTCCACGGCGATCACGCGGATCTTCTTCCCTTCGGTGAGGTTCTTTTGCAGGAACGGGAACCCGATGCCGGCGAAGTTGCTGCCGCCGCCGAAGCATCCGATCACCATGTCGGGCTCCGCATCGGCCATCTCCATCTGCGTCACGGCCTCCTGACCGATGACCGTCTGGTGCAGCACGACGTGGTTCAGGACACTGCCCAGACAGTAGCGCGTGTCCTCCGGACGACGCAGGGCCATCTCCACGGCCTCCGAGATCGCCAGCCCGAGGCTTCCCGAGCAGTGCGGGTCACGCTCCAGCGCCGCACGTCCCGAGTTGGTCAGCGTCGAGGGCGACGCCACGCACTCCGCGCCCCATGTGTTCATCATCAGGCGGCGGTAGGGCTTCTGGTCGTAGCTGACCTTGACCATGAATACCTGCAAATCGATGCCGAAATGCTTCGCTGCGAAGGCGATCGAGGCGCCCCACTGCCCGGCGCCGGTTTCGGTCGTCAGGTGCTTGATGCCCTGCTTGTAGTTGTAGTAGGCCTGCGGCACGGCGGTGTTGGGCTTGTGCGAACCCGCGGGCGATACGCTCTCGTTCTTGAAATAGATCTTCGCGGGCGTTCCGAGGGCCTTTTCGAGCCCCGTAGCGCGCACGAGCGGCGTCGGACGCCATATCTTGTAGATCTCCTGCACCTCTTCCGGGATGTCGATGTAGCGCTCGGTGGACATCTCCTGATCGATCAGTTCCTCGGCGAAGATCGCCGACATCTGTTCCTTGGTGACGGGCTGCTTCGTTCCGGGATGCAGCGGCGGCAGCGGTTTGGTGGGCATGTCGGCCACGATGTTGTACCATTGCGTGGGCATCTGTTTTTCGGTGAGGCAGAATTTCTTCGTTTCCATTGTCGTTATTGTTTTTTGGGATTTGAATGTGCTAAAGAAAAAGCCCGTTGCTTACTTCTCGTAAACAACGGGCTTGTGTATTTTTCGGTTTCAATTATACACGCGCGGTTCCGCACTCATTGTTCACGAGAGTCAACGGGCGCCACCACCATGCCTGTATGTTGAAATTACGAATCATTTCTTTGGTTTTATGTCTGCAAATATAAACGGTCGGTTCGTAAAAAGCAAATTTTTTACGAATTATTTTCCATACCTATATATGTGAGAATTTTTACCGTACTTTGCGGAAAAATTTATACTTTTGCATGATTATCCGCAAATTCAAAATTCAACGATATGAATATTTCGTATAACTGGCTCAAACGTTATATCGACACCGACCTTCCGGCTGAGAAAGTGGCCGAGGTGCTGACCGACATCGGTCTCGAGGTCGAGGGTCTCGAGAAGATCGAGACCGTGAAAGGCGGCCTTCAGGGCGTCGTCGTCGGCGAGGTCGTGACCTGCACGGACCATCCCGATTCGGACCACCTGCACCTGACCACGGTCGATGTCGGCGCCGCCGAGCCGTTGCAGATCGTCTGCGGCGCCCCCAACTGCCGTGCAGGACTGAAGGTCCTCTGCGCGACGGTCGGCGCGGTGCTCTACCCTGACGGCGGCGACGAGGAGTTCAAGATCAAGCGTTCGAAAATCCGCGGCGTAGAGTCGCTGGGCATGCTCTGCGCCGAAGACGAACTGGGCATCGGAGCGTCGCACGACGGCATCATGGAGCTTCCGGCCGACGCCCCCGTGGGCATGACGGCCAAGGAGTACCTGCATATCGAGGACGACTACCTGATTCAGATCGGACTGACGCCCAACCGCGTGGATGCGGCGTCGCATATCGGCGTGGCGCGCGACCTGGCGGCCTACCTCCGCAGCCGCGGCGAGCGGATCGAGGTGCAGTGGCCCGACGTCTCGGCCTTCGCCCCCGACAACCACGACCTGAATATAAAAATCCGCGTCGAGAACACCGAAGCCGCCCCCCGCTATGTGGGCGTCACGGTCACGGGCTGCAAGATCGGCCCCTCGCCCGACTGGATGCAGAACTGCCTGCGCGCCGCGGGCATCAACCCCAAGAACAACCTCGTCGACATCACCAATTTCGTGCTGTTCGAACTGGGCCAGCCCCTGCACGCCTTCGACGCCGCGAAGATCGAGGGCCGCGAAGTCGTGGTCCGCACCTGCGCCGAGGGGACGCCTTTCGTGACGCTGGACGGCGTGGAGCGCAAGCTGACCGACCGGGATCTGATGATCTGCTCCGCCGAGCGCCCGATGTGCATCGCTGGCGTCTTCGGCGGTCTGGATTCGGGCATCAGCGACACCACGACCGACGTATTTATCGAGAGCGCCTATTTCAACCCCGTGTGGGTGCGCAAGACGGCCAAGCGTTTCGGCCTGAATACCGATGCGTCGTTCCGCTTCGAGCGCGGCATCGACCCCAATATGCAGGTCTACGCCGCCAAACGGGCCGCCCTGCTGATGAAGGAGCTGGCCGGGGGCACGATCTCCAGCGACATTACGGACGTCTATCCGACGCCCATTGAAGATTTCGTCTTCGACCTTTCGCTGGCGCGCGTCAATGCGCTGATCGGCAAGGAGATTCCCGAAGAGACCGTCCGCACGATCATCGCGGCGCTGGAGGTGAAGGTCCTCGCCGAGAAAGACGGGGTGCTGACCGTCGCCGTTCCGCCCTACCGGGTGGACGTGCAGCGCGAGGCCGACCTGATCGAGGATATCCTCCGCATCTACGGCTACAACAACGTCGAAATTCCCCGGCAGGTCCGCTCGACGCTCTCCTATGCGCCGAAACCCGACCGCAACCGCCTGATGAACCTCGCCGCCGACTTCCTGACGGCCAACGGGTTCACCGAGATCATGTCCAACTCGCTGACCAAGGCGTCGTATTACGAGGGGTTGACCTCCTGCCCCGCCGACCGCTGCGTGCGCATCCTCAATCCGCTGAGCGCCGACCTCAGCGTCATGCGCCAGACGCTGCTGTTCAACATGCTGGAAGCCGTCGCGCTGAACGCCAACCGTCGCAACGGCGATCTGTGCCTCTACGAGTTCGGCAACTGCTATTTCTACGACGAGTCGAAACGCTCCGAAGAGAACCGCCTTGCGGCCTACTCCGAGGAGTACCGGCTCGCTGTCGCCGTCACGGGCGTCTCGACCCCGCAGTCGTGGAACGCGAAGCCCGAAAAGGCGTCGTTCTTCACCCTGCGCGCCGTCGCCGAGAAGCTCCTGCGCCGCTTCGGCATCGACATCTATGCCCTGAAGACCGAGCCGCTCGAAAGCGATCTTTTCAGCGAGGGCCTCTCGCTATCGCTCAACGGCAAGGAACTGCTGCAGATCGGCTCCGTCGCCGCGAAAATCCGCCGCACGACCGATGTCAAGCAGGAGGTCTACTATCTGGAGATGAATTTCGAAGCCCTTGCCAAATCCACGAAGAAACTGAAGATCGTGGCCGAGGAACTCTCGAAGTTCCCCGAGGTGAAACGCGATCTGGCGCTGCTGGTGGACAAGCAGGTGACCTTTGCGGCCCTGCGCGACGCGGCTTTCGCCGCCGAGCGCAAGCTGCTCAAGAGCGTCTCGCTGTTCGACGTCTACGAGGGCGACAAACTCCCCGAGGGCAAGAAATCCTATGCCCTGAGCTTCATCCTCGAGGACAAAACCCGCACGCTCGACGACAAGACCATCGAGCGCGTGATGTCGAACCTCACCCGCCAGTTCGAACAGCGCTGCGGCGCTCAGGTCCGGGCGTAACCCGTTTTTAGCTATCGAACCGCCGCCTGACCCCGCCAAGAGTCAGGCGGCTTTTAATTCAGACCGACGATGCAACGATTTTCCGGGATATTCGCTTTGACGACGCTGCTCTTTGCGGCGGGCGCCGTCGTGTTCTTCACCGAAGCCGCCCCGCTGCCCTATAAGGTCGCCTACCCGGTTCTGCTGCTGGGACTTTCGACGCTCCTGCTTCGGCGCAAGGAGCTGTATCCGATCGGATTGGCATTCCTGCTGTCGGCCGCTGGCGACGTGATGGGCGCCCGGCATTGGTTCATTCCCCAGATGGGGTTCTTCGCGCTGGCGCACGCCGCCTATATCTGCTGGTTCCTGCGCCGGGCGCGGCGCACTCCCCGCATCGGGTCGCTGGCCGTCGTCATCCCGCTGCTCGTGTTCCTGTTCACCGCCATCGTCCCCAACGCCCCGTTTCCGGCCGAGTCTATCGGCGTCGCCGTTTACGGACTGGTCATCGCCGGGATGCTCTATTCGGTGCTCCAGTACGACGGCATTTACAGCGTGGGGTTCCGCTGTGCGGCCCTGCTGTTCGTCTTTTCCGACGCCGTAATCGCTTGGAACCGTTTCATCGGACCTGTCCCGGCCCGGACTTATGTTATCATGGTCACCTACTACCTCGCACAATACCTCTTTTTCCGCTTCGCAATCCGTGCGACCCGCCATCCGTAAGGGGCATAAAAAAGTGCGTCCCTCCGGCGGAGGGACGCACTTGGAAATATTGGCGGCTCGGAATCACCGCCGGTGTCGTTAGTTTGCCTTTACGGGTTTGAGCGGAAAGGCCGTCCGATCCAACGCGAAGGTCTCGCTGTCGACCTCGATCGTGCCGTCGTTCTCCACGAACTGCCAGCCCGTAGCCGCTATCGCACCGTTCATCTCGTCCTTCTTGTCGGCGATGTTATCCACGCGCAAGACTGCGTTGGCTTCTTCCGCAGTCCATCCCGAGCTCATTACTGCTATTGCACCGATTTCGGTGTTGTTCGTGAAACATGCCTCGACTTTGTAGACTGAGTTCACATAATATCCGAACAGGCCGCCCGTTTGCTCCGACGCGCTCTGGCAGGTCGAGTAGGAGCCGTGGATGTTGGCGGGATAATAACCGACCAGCCCGCCGCACTCTTTAGTGCAAGTCAGCGTTCCACCGCTCGCACAGCCGTCGATCGTGACCTTGTTTTTTACATATCCGGTGATTCCGCCGGAGTAGGAATTGGCTTTAACCGTTACGTTTGCCGTACAGCCTTCGATGGAGCCGCTGCCGGTTTCTATGTCTCCGACGATTCCGCCGGCATTACTCTTCGTTGTGCCTTCGGAGATGAGCGAACCGTTGAAATGGCATCCGGAAATGGTGGTTTTACCTGTCGCACGTCCGACAATGCCGCCGACCGGACCTGATTGGCCCTTGATATTACCCGAGGATGTTATTGTTTGGGCCGTGATCTTTCCTGTTACCGTGCAGTTCAATATTGAGACACCGTCGTCGGCATGAGCAACGAGGCCACCTGCATTATGGACGCCTCGCTTCGCTTCGGATTTTCCGATTACCGAGGCTTTTCTTACATGGCAGTTTTCGATCGTGCTGTTTTCTGCATATCCGGTGATGACGCCTGCCGAACCGTTGGTGACCGAAGGGCTGTCGAAGGTCACGTTACGGACGGCTGCATTTCTCATCATGCCGAAGAATCCGGTATAGGATCCGTAATCGGTGCTTACATAGATCGCTTCCGTTATTGTCAGTCCGCTGATGGTGTGGTTTTTGCCGTCGAACGTACCCGTGTAGACCAATTTTTCCTTGCTGTTGTCGCCGCTACCTACCGGAGTCCACTCTTTGGTCAGCTCGATGTCCGCTTCCAGAATACAGTTGGTTTTCGTCATATCGACCTTTTCGCCGTCGATATAGGTCGACTCCATCCGGACGGCCTCGGCCCAGTTGCGCAGTCCGGTCTCGGTGTAGACGGTGAAGGTGTTGGTTTCGTAGTTGTATTCGAAATTCTTCTCGACGGCTTCGAGATTCAGCTCGCCGAGGTTCAGGATGTGTCCGGCCTTGATCGATGCGCTTTTCGTGCCTTTCACCAAATACTCCGCCCCGTCCTTGTCGAGGAACGTGATGTAGAATCCTTGGGTCAGCTCCACCGGCCTTACGACGAAATAGTAGTCCGTGCCGGTTGCGATCTCTCCTTCGAGAACGACTTTCTCTTCGTCATATTGACCGGAAACGAGCGTCTTGCCGGGAAATTGGATGCTGGTCGCAGTGAGCTTCTCTCCGTTGTTGCCGTGCAGCGTAGCTTGGACGATATTCCGGTTGCTCGTCGTGGGGCGGCGGAACTTGACCAGTCCGAAGAGGTTCTCGAAGCGGAGCGTTTTGCCGTCGGCCGATTCGGCGAAAGAGATATTGGCCGCCGGGTCGAAACTTCCGGCCGTAGCGGTCTGGATGTCCTGCTTTTTCAGCAATATATTCTTAGCGGGGCCGTCCGAGAATATTCCGTTAGCTGCGGACGAGGGGTATAGCGCGAAATATTTCTCGGCATCCGCCGTTGCTTCGCCGGTGAAGGTCACCGCCGGGCCGCTTTCGGCCGTTGTAAACTTACCGTCCGTGGATAGATCCCCCGTCTTGTCCTGAGTGTACATTTGGATTTCGTCGCCCTCCTGCCAATGTACCTTGGTTTTGTCCACGAGCGCGGTGCGTGTCTCGGCGCTGGTCGCCGTGAAGCTCATCTGCGTGCGTTGGCCCTGCGGCGCGACGTTTTCGGTTTCGGGGTCGTTGGAACATGCGGCGGCCGTCATCATCAGACCGGCGCAAAGTAACTTGATCGTAGTCTGTTTCATGGTCTTTCAGTGTTACGGGTTGCTACCATTCATAGTTCTCTTCCTCGAAATCTGCATGCTCGCTTCCGCTTGCTGCGAATCCGGCCTCGGCGCGGATTTCGAGCACCTCTGCCGCCGGAACTTCATAGGGCTCGCGGCCCGTCTGTCGTTTTTTTTCAATGTTTTTCATAAATAATGAAGAATTTGGTTGATGTAGTGTGAGATATTGAAATATACAGAGACGAAAAAGCCCGCCGGAGCGTACGCAACGGCTCGGGCAGGCATGCGAAAGCCCATGCCGTAAACGCGGCATGGGCTTTATATTCACAGAATATGTCGTTATTTAGCTTTCGGTTTTCCGATGCACGGCAGGCCAATTCCCCCCCCCGGTGCGGGACAGGTGATTCTTAATATCAAATTTGGTCGGTATGATACCGAATCTGGTCATTTATAGCCGTTTGTGCAGTAATCTGGTGGCAAAATTACAAACTTTTTTCCAAAATCCGTTGCCTGATATTGCTTTTTTTGCGTTTTCCCTCCCCGCTTCCGTTTACAATACCGGCTTCACCTGCGGCGGCTGGATCGTGACGTAGGGCGTACCGTTGTCGTCGCATGTCGAGATGATCCGCACGGCCTTCACCGGGCGTTCGGGATGCAGCACGATGCTGCCCATCAGCAGCTCCCCGGCGGGTTCGAACCGCACTCCGTCGTAGGAGATTTCGGCGTAACCCGTCGTCACGATGGTCTTCGGCAACTGGCGGTTTCCCGTCTGCAAATACATCTCGCGGCACTTCACGGGTTGTTCGAACGTGTAGAGTATCCAGTCCTGCTGGCGGCAGGCGCGGCGCGTCCGCGACAAACCGCGGTAATTGGCGGCATTCGAATACGGAAATTTCCCGCTCTCGCCCATCGAGGTCGTGATCGCCACGGCGGGCGTGATGGTCCGCCAGTAGGATTTGTCGGTCGCATAGGGGCTCCGGGCCGTTTTGTAACGCGTGAAGAAACGGTACCGATGCGGTTTTCCGGTGCGAACCGGCCCCGTGTAGCGATGCTCTTCCGAGGAACCGTCCACCAGATAGTAGATCGCCGAACCGTCGTCCGCCGAGGCCGTGAACGCCCCCTCCTTGTAGCTCAGGCGCGGCGGGAATAACCGGAAACGGATGTCCATCGCCGCCATGCGGTCGTAATGCTCCCCTTTCAGCTCTTTGTAATAGGCGTCCCACCCCTCGGCGTTGCCGCTCCACGCGATGCGTGCGAGGGCGCAGACGCGCGGGAAAAGCATGTAGTCGAGGTAGTCGGGCTTCTCGGGTTCGTGCGAGATGTAGGCTTCGCTGAAAAACGCCCCCTGCAACCCCTCGACACGGCTCATCTGCTCGGGCGTGAACCCTGCAAAACCGAATCCGTAAACCTTTTTGGCATCGAAGATCGCCGCCCAGTCGTGTCCGTCCTCGCGGGGCGTCTGGCGCATGTCGAAATAGAAATATTCGCCCGGCATCACCACCGTCCGGTAACCCTTTGCCGTGGCGTCCAGACAGGCTTTCACGCTCTCCCAGCCGTGCACACGGCACTCCTTGGTGAAAGCCCCCGTGCGTACCGCTTCGTTCCACACCGCGGGCCGTTTGCCGTGAGCCGCGAGTATTCCGGCCATCCGCTCCATGAAAAGGTCTTGCAACCGACGCGGATCGTCCGTCCCGAGACGCGCCATCAGCGCCCGGCAGTCGGGACAGCGCGTCCATTGGGTCATTTCGACCTCGTCGCCGCCTACATGGATATACTCCGAGGGGAACAGCTCGCACAACTCGCCCAGGATGTCCTCCAACAACGCGTAATTCGCCTCGCGGGCCACGCACCACGCTGAACGGTAATCGTATCCGTTGGTCGACACCGTGTCGGGCGGGTAGTTGCAGCGGATTTCGGGATGCACCGAGGCGATGTTGCGGCTGTGGCCCGGGAGGTCGATTTCGGGAATGATCTCGATATTGCGTTCGGCGGCGTAGCGGATCAGCCCGCGCATCTCCTCCTGCGTGAAGTAACCGCCGTATTTCTCTGACCATTTGCCGTATACGGGTCTTACGGGCGAGTCTCCGCCGCGGAATCCGCCGATCTCCGTCAGCTCGGGGTGCGATTTGATTTCGATGCGCCATCCTTCGTCATCCGAAAGATGTAGATGCAATTTATTGATATTATGATAGGAAAACAGGTCTATATAACGTTTTACTTTAGATTCGTCGATCCACGTCCGCGCCACGTCGAGCATCATTCCGCGGTAGGCGAAACGCGGTGCATCCTCGATCTCCGCGCAGGCGACCTGCGTCCCCGCGGCAACGCCCTTTCGGGCATAGACCTCGGGCGGCAGGAGCCGGAACAACTGTTGAAGTCCGTTGAAAACCCCGCCGTAGGCCGAGCCGCCGATGCGGATGTGGTCGGGCGTGATATCGAGGACATACCCTTCCGACGCCTCCCCGTCTGCCGCGTCGAGCGTCAGCACGACGACACCGTCCCCCGCTACGCCGTTGCAGACCTCGCAGCCGAGGTATTCGGCGGCATAACGGGCTAACGGCAACAGTTCGCTGTCGGCGGCGATGGTCGTGCGGGGGCCGAAGGTGAAGTGTCCGGCACGGGGCGTCGTCTTTTTCGGTGCAGGCTGTGCCGAAGCGGAAAGGAGTCCCCAGAGAAGTGCCGTGAGGAGCAGCGGAAATCGTAGTTTCATGGCGAATCGCGAAATTTGTATGCAACAAAGTTACTTTTTTGTTACCTTTGTTCCAATAATTGAACGACATTAATGGAAAAAGACAAACGTTTGGCGGCTACGGCCCGTCTTTTGGAGGTGATGAACACCCTGCGCCGCGAGTGTCCCTGGGACCGCGAGCAGACCTTCGATTCGCTGCGGAGCAACACCATCGAGGAGACCTACGAGCTGGCCGACGCCATCACCGATCATAATATGGAGGGCATCAAAGAGGAGCTGGGCGACCTGCTGCTGCACGTGGTGTTCTATTCGAAACTGGGTGAGGAAGAGGGCGCATTCGATTTCGGCGACGTGGCCAACGCCCTCTGCGACAAGCTGGTCTACCGTCATCCGCACGTCTACGGCGACATCCATGCCAACACGCCCGACGAGGTGCTCGAGAACTGGGAAGCGCTGAAACTCCGCAAAAAGAACCGCAAGAGCGGTACGCTGGGCGGTGTCCCGCGGTCGCTCCCGGCGATGGTCAAAGCCTACCGCATGGGCGAAAAGGCCGCAGGAGCGGGCTTCGACTGGGAGAAGAAGGAGGATGTCTGGGACAAGGTCCGCGAGGAGTTGGGCGAGGTCGAGGCCGAGATGAAATCAGGCGGCAAGACCGACCTCGAAGGCGAATTCGGCGACCTGTTGTTCGCGCTCATCAACGCCTGCCGGCTCTACGGCGTGGACCCCGAGTCTGCGCTGGAGCGTACGAACAAGAAGTTCATGCATCGCTTCAATTACATGGAGGAACAGGCTGCCGCAAAGGGGTATACACTGCACGAAATGTCGCTCGACGCCATGGAGGAACTGTGGCAGTCAGCAAAGCAGGTGTAAGACACCTGTTTTAGGGGCGATGGACGGTTATCGTGCCGGACGAGGTTTTTTACGCTACCATTTAGAATAACGAAATATGGCACTTATACGAAAAGTCCGCGGGCATGAGCCCGTGATCGGGGACAACACCTTTCTGGCTGAAACGGCCGTCATTCTGGGCGACGTGACCATCGGCCGCGACTGTTCGATCTGGTACAACGCCGTGCTGCGCGGCGACGTGAACCGCATCGTCATCGGCGACCGCACGAACATTCAGGACGGCGTGGTGCTCCACACCATCTACGACAAGGCGAAGCACCCTTCGCAGACGATCATCGGCAGCGACGTTTCGGTGGGCCACAACGCCATCATCCACGGCGCGGTGATCGAGGACAACTGCCTGATCGGTATGGGCGCCACCCTGCTGGATAATGCCCGTATCCCTTCGGGCTGCATCATCGCCGCCAATGCGCTGGTGCTTTCGAATGCGCAGTTGGAACCCAACTCGGTCTATGCGGGCGTTCCGGCCCGGAAGGTCAAGGAGGTCACCGAGGAACAGCGCGAGGAGATCATCCGCCGCACGGCCCACGACTACATGCTGTATGCGTCGTGGTATAAGGAGGACGAATAACACCCCATCGCATGAAACTGCAACCCAAATACGCCGATCTGATCCTGAACCTGCTGGTCGCCGTGGCGATCAGTCTGGTGGTCAACTTCTCCTATGTGCTGCTGATGCTCGTGGATCTGAACAGCGACAACCAGTCCCGTCCCGCTGAAGAACGTGTCGTGGAGCGGGCCGACGAAGGCGTGCTTGCGGTGCATCCCGACGGGTACGGCTACCTGATCTACGACAACGGCGACAGCGTCTATGTCCCCCCGCGGCGCATGCGCTGGCTGGGCATCGCGCCCGGCGACCGCATCGTGGCGGACCTGATACCGCCGCGCTCCGAAAAGGCCCATCCGATGCTGGCCGAGGTGCGCAGTCACAACGGCGAGGAGTTCGATTACGGCAAATTGTACAACGGCCCCTCGAAGAGCACGGAACTGTTGCTGCAACTGTTCTATTACCTCGTCATGTCGTTCGTCATGCTCTCGATCCTCACGTCCGTAAGGCGCAACTACTCGATGGCGCGCTTCGTGCGGCGCTGCCTGTGGTGCTGCGTGGCCGCCGCGGCGCTCTACTGCGTGGCTCCGGTCACCGAGTGGCACACAGGGCGCATCCAGATGAATTTCATGGGTGGACGGATGTTCGACTACATGCTGTTGCTGAAATGTTCGTTCGCCGTGGCGGTGTCGGTGCTCTACGGACGCATCTATGTGCTGATCTCCCAGCGGCAGGCTGTCGTCGTGGAGAACGAACAGCTCAAGAACGAGAACCTCACCACGCGCTACAACATGCTCGTCGGGCAGATCAACCCCCATTTCTTCTTCAACTCGCTCAACTCGCTGGCGATGCTCGTGCGCGAAAAGCACGACGAGAAGGCCCTGACCTATATCGACCAGCTTTCGTACACGTTCCGCTACATCATCCAGAACGGCCAGAGCATGCTGATGACGCTCGACGAGGAGCTGAAATTCCTCGAGGCGTACAGCTACCTCTTCAAGATACGCTATGCCGACAAGCTCTTCTTCGACATCGACATCGAGGAGAAGTACCGCACGTGGACGCTTCCGGCGCTCTCGCTGCAGCCGCTGATCGGCAATGCCGTCAAGCACAACACCATAACCCGCAGCAAGCCGTTCCATATTTCGATCCGCACCGAGAACGGCTGGCTGGTGGTGGCCAATCCCAAGGTGCCGAAGCTCGAACCCGAACCTTCGACCGGCATCGGACTGGAGAACCTGCGCAACCGCTGGCACCTGATAACCGGCCGCGACATCGAAATCATCGACACCGACAAGGAGTTCGTCGTGCGGATGCCGCTGCATAACCCCCTTGCAGGATGAAAGCACTGATCATAGAGGACGAAACCGCCGCCGCGCTGAACCTGAAAGCCATTCTGAAACAGGCGGCTCCCGACATCCGTGTCGTCGATACGCTCGAAAGCGTCGAGGAGAGCGTCGATTGGCTGCGCGCCAACCCCCAGCCCGACCTGCTGTTCATGGACATCCATCTGGCCGACGGCGATTCGTTCCGCATCTTCGATGCCGTGGAGATCACCGCCCCGGTCGTCTTCACCACGGCCTACGATCAATATGCTCTCGAGGCTTTCAAGGTCAACAGCATCGACTACCTCCTCAAACCGCTCAACACCGACGATGTCCGCCGCGCCCTCGCCAAACTGCGCCGCCTGACCTCCACCGAGCGCAGCGACTACGGTTCGCGTGTCCGCACGATGGCCGTCCGCCGCCGCGAGGATGTCTTTCTGGTCCATGTGCGCGACCGAATCATCCCCTTGCAGCGCGAGCAGATCGCCTTTTGCTACACGTTCAACGAGAAGGTCACGGCCTACGGCTACGATGGCACGGCCTACCCGCTGGACAAGACCCTCGAAGCGTTGCAGGCCCTGCTGCCCGAGGCTGAGTTTTTCCGCGCCAACCGTCAGTTCATCGTTGCGCGCCGCGCCGTGAAGGAGATCGCCGTGTGGTTCGGAAGCCGCCTCACGCTGCACCTTACGGTCGAAACGCCCGAGCGGATCATCATCTCCAAGGCCCGCGCCCCCGAATTCAAGGAGTGGCTGAGGTCGGTTCACCCTGTCGAATAGGCGGTTGACCCCGCTGTTCCGCCGTTTTACCCGGAGCCCTGCTCCGGGTTTCCCGTTTTGGCTTTACCTTTGTACCAGACCCCGGAAAAGGGATTCCGGAAACGGTCATTTAATGATGCACAACCTAATAATTATGAAAGTTATGAAAAAGAAGATTTTTGCGGCCGCCATGGCCCTCTGCCTGATGGCAGGAACGAGTGCTTTCGCACAACAGCAGAATAAGCCCGAGGCCCCGAAGGAGCGCCCGACGGCCGAGCAGATGGCTCAGCGCAAGACCGACAGGATGACCGAGCAACTGAAGCTCAACGAGGCGCAGGCCAAGCAGGTCTATGCCATCAACCTCGCGCAGGTCAGGGAGATGATCGCCCAGCGCGAGAAGATGGAGGCCGCCCGCAAGGCCGAGGCCGAAAAGATGAAGTCGATCCTGACGACCGAGCAGTTCATGCAGTGGTCGCAGATGCAGAAATCGCAAATGCGCATGCAGGGCCAGCGCGGTCACGGTCCGCAGATGCACAAGGGCGGCAAAAAGAACGCCGAATGCAAGGGTAACTGCGACAAGCCGCGTCCCGAAAAGGACAGAAAGGGAAAGGAGTGAGGTTAGGATTCTCAGGTTTGTAGCAGTCGGGGGTGCCGGTCCGGTCGACTGGCACCCTTTTTTTGTCGATTCGCCCCGCGGCAGGCCCGATTTCGCCGTAAAAAAGTTATCTTCGCTCCGCAATTTGCAACACAGCAACACATACAGGCAAACATGAAAAAAATACTACTGACTACCCTGCTGACGCTCTTTGCGGCGGCGGCTTTCGCCCAGCGAGGCAGTGTGACGGCCACGGTCGTCAATGCCGACACCGGGGAGAGCGTCGCCGGAGCCGTACTGATCGTGGCGCCCGTCAAAACCCCGGAGAAGCAACAGGGCTTCACCTCGGCTTTCAAGGGCGCGGTTTCCATTCCGTCGCTCGCCTACGGCGAATACAAACTTACGGTGTCGTTCATCGGTTACAACAACCTCGACACGACATTCCGGGTCTCCGCCCCGAAACTCAGCCTCGGCCAACTGAAACTCAAGCCGGGCGTGCAGATCGAGACCGTCGTCAAGGAGGCCAAGGCGCTGCGCACGTCACAGAAGGGCGACACGGTGAGCTATAACGCCGGAGCGTTCAAGGTCGTCGCCGACGCCGATGTCGAAGGGCTGCTGAAGAAGATGCCCGGCATCACCGTCACCGACGGCACGGTCGAGGCGCAGGGCGAGACGGTCAAGAAGATTTTCGTCGACGGCAAGGAGTTCTTCGGCGAGGACGTCACTACGGCCATCAAGTCGCTGCCGGCCGAGGCCGTCGACCGCGTGGAGGTCTACAACAAGCTCTCCGACGCCGCCGAGTTCTCGGGCATGGACGACGGCGAGGGCTATAAGGCGCTCAACATCGTCACCCGTCCGGGCATGCGTCAGGGTCAGTTCGGCAAGCTCTACGCCGGATTCGGCTACGACGCCGACACCAAGACCGAGGACAAGTTCAAATACCTCGCAGGCGGTAACGCCAACGTCTTCAGCGGCGACAGCCGCATTTCGCTGATCGGTCTGTTCAACAACGTCAACCAGCAGAATTTCTCGTTCGAGGACATTCTGGGCGTTTCGGGCGGCGGAGGCGGCGGACGCCGCGGCGGTGTGGGCCAGTACATGATGCGCCCGCAGAGCGGCGTGGCGACGGTCAACGCCATCGGCATCAACTACTCCGACTCGTGGGGCAAGCGCGATCAGGTGACGTTCCAAGGCAGCTATTTCTTCAACAACACCAATACCGAGAACCGTTCGACGGTGGAGAAGTGGTACGAGGCCCCGATGCGTCTCGACACGTTGATGACCAACGGCTATTCCGACACGAAGGGCTACAACCACCGGTTCAACGCCCGTCTGGAGTGGAAAATCTCCGAGAACCAGAACCTGATGGTGCGTCCGCGTTTCAGCTACCAGTCCAACGACCCGTGGAGCCGCACGACCGGATGGCAGTACGGTAAAATAAATTTGGAAAATCCTGCCGCCGGCGGCAACGGTTACAGCCGCACGGACAATTTCAGCGACGCTCTGCGCCACGGCTACAACGTGGGGACGAGCGCCGTCTACCGGGCCAAACTGGGCAAGAACGGCCGCACGATCACCCTCGACGGGTCGTTCAGCTACTCGGACAACACGAACAATTCCAATTCGTGGTCGAACGTCCTCGGCACCCAGCCGAATCGTCCGGCAATCGACCCGGAGACCGGTGCGTGGGACCCGACGGATTACCTCCAGTTGCGTTACCTGCGCAATCTGGCGCCGTCGTCGTCATACAGCCTGCGGGGCAGCTTCACCTACACCGAGCCCGTGGCCAAATATGCGCAGGTGAGCTTCCAGTACCGCGCATCGTACAATTCGCAGGAGCGCGACAAGCGTTCCTACATCACGGGCGACGACTTCTCGATCGCGGGACTTGCTCCCGACCGTTCGCTGTCGAACTCCTACGAGAGCGGCTACCTGACGCAGAGTGTGGGCCCCGGCTTCCGCTTCTCGAAGGAGCGCAACACCTTCGTGGCCAATGTCTACTACCAGCGTTCGGCCCTCGACGGACAGATCGTGCGCGACGATGCCGAGAAGATCAAACACGCCTACAACAACGTGACCTATTTCATGATGGGCCAACTGAACATCAACCGCGAGAATTCGCTGCGGCTCTTCGTCTCGTCCTACACCGACAGCCCGTCGATCACCGACCTGCAGAGCGTCTACGACGTCTCCGATGCCCAGAACATCAGCCACGGTAACCCCAACCTGAAACCGACCTACTCGCACCGGGTGAATTTCCACTACACCAACTCCAACGTCGAGAAGGGCCGGACTTTCATGTGGATGTTCTCGATGAACACGACGCTGGATTATACGGCTACGCATCTGTACCAGAACCCCGATCCCATCACCATCGACGGGAAGTCCTATTCGCCCAATTTCTATTCGACGACCACCAATCTCGACGGCTACTGGCAGTTGCGGACCCACCTGAGCTACGGACTGCCGATCGGGTTCCTCAAGTCGAACTTCAATGTCATGGCGGGCGTCACCTACACCAAGACCCCCAGCATGCTGGGCGGTAACTCGATCGACCCCGAGACGGGTATGATCTCGGGCGGCGAGCGCAACGACACCAAGAACATGGGTTACGATTTCCGGGCCGTGCTGGGTAGCAACATTTCGGAGAACGTGGACTTCACGCTCTCGTGGAACGGCACCTACAACGAGGCGACCAACTCGCTGAACACCGACAAGTCGAAGAACCGCTATTTCAACCACTCGGCGCAGGGCAACCTGAAAGTGGTCTTCCCGCTGGGCTTCACCTTCACGGCGAGCGCGGCCTACACGCAGTACATCGGCTTCACGAACGATTACTCGGAGGATTACCTCCTGTGCAACGTCTGGCTGGGTAAAAAGGTCTTCAAAAACAAGCGCGGCGAGGTGATGGTCGGCGTCAACGACCTCTTCAACCAGAACCGGGCCTTCTCGCGCTCGACGGGTTCGGGCTATACGCAGAACTCCACCAACAGCGTCATCGGACGCTACTACATGGTGCAGTTCACCTACAACCTGCGCCGCTTCGGCAAGAAGGGGTCGCGCAACCTCAAGGATTACGGCGTGGAGCCGTCCGGCGGCACTCGCCGCATGGGTCCCGGCGGTCCGGGCGGACCTCCCCCGGGAGGCTTCCGCGGAGGCCCCGGAGGATTCTAATGAACAAAAAGACGTCAGGTTTTCGCTTGACGTCTTTTTAGTCGATTACCAGACGTTCCTGTGTATTCGGTCCGTCGTGCGAATCTCTTTCTGTTTGGGCAGGAATGCGTTTTCTGCGGGATAGCCCATTGTGAGCAGACAAGTGAATTCGTAGTCTTCGGGAGCTCCTGCGATTCTCTTTATCTTGCCGGCCTCGTCGCCCACGGGGACATGGAATACGGTTCCCAAGCCCTCTGCAGTGGCGGCAAGCAGTATGTTTTCCAATGCGCACCACGCCGAAGCGAAGTAGTTGAGCGAACTCTGCTCCGCAGGTTCGAGCAACGGCCATGTCAACTGGCGAAAGAACGGAATGACAAGCAGCCCGCTCTCCATGAGCATCTTTTGCTGTTTGGGCAGCGCATCGGCGAACATCGCCATTTTATCCTTGTCGCCGGACTCGTCCACCTCGGAAACAAGCTCCTTGAACTTCTCCATGTTCTTTGAGAGCGGAGCGATTACCTTGGCGATGTTTTCGCGGCCGCGCACCACGACGAACTCGAATTGTCGCAGATGGTCGTTGGTCGGGGCTTTGAATGCCGCCGACAACACTTTTTCCAATACTTCGTCCGAAACCTCTTTGTCGGAAAAGTCGCGGATGGTCCTCCGCTTCTCCAATACTTCATAAAAATCCATAGCAATCGTTTTTTAAGTCGAACTTCTTGTTTCCGATTGCAAAGTTACACCGCTTTATTGTCGCGTATTTGTCCTATCGTTTCAAATAATTGTCGTATATTTGCATTCGGATCAATTCAACGGCTTTTATGGAAGATACAGCCATCCCCTACGAACTGCCCGAAACGGAGAATCATTCGTTTTTCTTTATCGACCAACGGATCGAAACGGAGATCGAAGCCAAGCTGCACCGCCACGATGCTTGGGAGTTGTATTACGTCGTCCACGGGTACGGGAACCGGATGGCGGGCGATACGTTGCAGCCTTTTTCGGCTGGCGATGTGGCGCTGATCCCGCCCGGCATGCTCCACCGCTGGACCTATGCGCCGGACTCGGCCGGCGATGACGGGTGCGTCCGCTATCTGATGGCGGCTTTCAGCCATTCGCTGGTGGAACGGTGCATGGAGGTCTTTCCCGAACTGCGCAACCGTCTGGCGGGCATTGCCTTTCCGACCGATGCCCTGCGATTCGGGCCCGGAAGTTCCCGAACCATCCGCAAGATGCTCGCAGGGATGAACGATATGGACGAGTTGGGACGTCTGTGCGAAATGCTCCGGCTGCTGCCCGTCATCTTCACGTCGTCCGACCACACTTTCGCCGGCAGGCCCATGCGCATCGAGCGGGACGTGCGGCGCATGCAGCATATCTGCACTTATGTAATGGCACATTACGTCCACGCTATTCCGTTGGACGACATTGCCGCAGAAGCGGGCATGAACCGTTCTGCGTTTTGCGCTTACTTCCGGCGATGCAAGGGGATGACTTTCTCGCAGTATGTCACCCGATACCGGCTGAATACGGCCTGCGAACTGTTGAAACATTCGCAGAAGCAGGTGTCGGAGATTTGCTTTATGGTCGGCTTCAATGATCTGCCCCACTTCATCCGGGTTTTCAAGAAAGCCACGGGAATGTCGCCCGCGCGGTACCGGAAAACGACGATTCCCGGCAGGGACAATCCTACCGGGAATCGCGGGATATGAAAGGCTGACTATTTTTCGTTCCCCAAAGTCCGATTTCTAAGCTGGCGTTGTTCGCGCCGGATCACCTGATGGATGCCGATGCAGGCCAGTCCGCCGTATGCGACCGTGAGGATGATGAGCCATTTGATCTCGGCGAACACCTCGGGGATCGAGGCCCCCATGCTCTGAATGCGGATGAAGCCGTTGACGCCGTGGCTGCTCGGGAACAACTGCCCGAGGTTGAAAAGCCAGTCGGGAATGCCCTCGCGGGGATAGGAGACGCCGCTGAGCATCAGCACCGGGATCGAGGTCCACAGCAACAGCAGCAGCGAATTTTCGCGGTAGCGGAACAGCGTCGAGACGGCGATTCCCATGGCGATGCAGGCCGCCAGATAGGCCGCCATGAAGAGCATCACGGCCCCCGTCGCACCGTTCATCGGGAAATGGAACAGCTTGTAGTGAAGCCCGAGGATGTAGGTGCAGGTCACGGCGTAGATAAGCCCGTATACCAGCGCGCGTCCCAGCACGATCGGCAGCGTCGACATCCGCTGCCGCCCCGAGGGGCAGAGCTTGTGGTAAAGCCCGAACTCGCGCCATGTGCCGCCGATCATGCCGATGCCGATGAGCATCGTCTGCTGGATGATGACCATGATGATCGCCGGCATGACGAACGTCCCGTAACCCAGATAGGGGTTGAACAGGTTGTGCGACTGGTAGATCACGGGTTGCGTGGTGGCCTGCGCCTGCGGGATGTTGGCCCCCTTGGCGATCAGGCGCTGGAATTCGACCATCGCCCCCGTCTTGCCGATCGAGGTCACGACCTCCTGAAACACCTGCCGGTACATCAGGAAATAGCTGGCGTCGCAGTAGATCGCCACATTGGCCTGCTCGCCGCCGTAGAGTTTCTCCTCGTAATTGGCGGGAATGTAAACCACTCCGTAAATCTTGCGGCTGTAGAAGAGCTCCTTGGCCTCCTCCATCGAGGGCGGCGTGTAGGCCACATAGGTGTTGGGCCCGGCGTTGAAGGTGTCGATCAGGCTGCGGCTGGTCGGCGTGCGGCACTCGTCCACCACGCCGATGGGTACGTTGCGCAGCACCTGCGCGCCGTAGGCCAGCGAATAGGCCGTGGCGTAGATGATCAGCGCGAAGATCAGGATCAGCATCACGCCGCCGTCCTTGAAGATCGTCTGGAATTCGTTGCGAACGACCGCTCCGAACTGCTTCCAATAGGATGCTATCTGGTGTGTGAATCGACTCATGCTATAACCTCCCCCAGTATTTTTCCTCCGTGCAGATGGTCCGCAGGCGCGGCAGGCACAGAAGCGGTAAGACAATGAACAGCGACATGTAGCACATGTCGGGCAGCGAGCAGACGACCGGGGCGCCCCGCAGCATCTGATCGACGAAGATGTCGGTGTAGAATGTGAACGGAAAGATCTTGCTCACCCACTGCATCGGCTCCCACATGGCCATGATCGGGAACGTCAGTCCCGAGAAGGTGAAGGCCAGCACCGAGTATCCGCCGCCGATCGAAAGCGACAGGCGCAGGTTGGCCAGCAGCGAGACGATCAGCACCGAGATCGACTGGTAGCTGAGGATAAAGAGCAGCGTTCCGACGAGGATGACCGTCAAACTGCCGTTCAGGGGCGTTCCCACGATCTTGAAGTTGATCAGAAGCATCACCAGCGAGATCAGGAACATCACCGCCGTGATGGGTAGCACCTTGCCCAGCAGTGCCGCGCCGACGGAGTCGTTGCCCGCGGCCATCCATTCGCGGGAGGTCGAGTGCTTGAGTTCGGTGCCGATGGAAAAGACGGTCACCATCACCACGAAGATCATCAGCATCATGGGCATGAAGCTCGGCGAGAGGTAGTAACCGTAATTGATGTGGGGGTTGAACAGCACATGGCGGTCGAAGCGCACGGGCATCAGTTGGGCCATGGCCTGCCGCTGGGTGAGCCCCTGCTTCATCAGCACCTGAAGCTGAATGCCTCCGGTGAAGGTCGTCACGGCGGTCTGAATGTCCTTCGACAGCAGTCCGTTGACCGTGATGTTGGTTCCCGAAACGTAACTTTCCAGATGGGTCTGGCTGTTGCTCAGGATGTTCTTCTCGAAGAAAGCCGGAATCTGCACGACGGCCATGATCTTGCCCTCGCGGATCAGCCGCTCGCCCTCGGCCATCGACTGGATGTCGCGGGCGACGAGCGCCGTCGGC
>ERZ857503.741-NODE-741-length-23181-cov-2.896610_pt1 | contig 23181 bp, 19 predicted proteins | sample MGYA00519766_ERZ857503 | MGnify/ENA primary metagenome ERZ857503 (study PRJEB31778, sample SAMEA3449345) | human gut metagenome | biome: human gut; feature: human-associated habitat; material: faeces | place: United Kingdom | collected 2010/2012 ...
CCCAGATAATCTGGTTGGCCTCGCTCAGTGTCAATCCCACTTCACCCACAATCAGCTTCTCAAAAGGAGTCATGAAGTCTTTGATCTTTTTATCCAGCGGGTCTCTGGAGATACGATAGTCACGGCTGGTTACCAATCCCAGAAGATGTCCGTTTGGCGAACCGTCATCCGTTATTCCGATAGTAGAGTGACCGGTCTGGCGCAACAGGCGGAGTACGTCTTCCAACGTATGTTCCGGAGTCAGATTCGAATCACTGGTCACAAAACCGGCTTTAAATTTCTTCACTTTCCGCACCATTTCCGCCTGACTGGCGATGGGTTGCGAACCGAAGATAAACGAGAGTCCTCCGTTACGCGCCAACTCGATGGCCAGTTCGGGACCGGAAACCGATTGCATGATTGCCGAAACGAAAGGGATGTTCAATTCGATTGCTGCTTGTGTGCCTGCCGCATGTTTCACCAGCGGGGTGCGCAAAGAGACATTGGAGGGTACACACTGTTTGGTGGTAAGACCGGGAATAAGTAGATATTCACCGAAAGTTCTTGAAACTTCTTCTACGTAAACTGCCATAAGATAAGTTATTTTTTGGCATGCAAAATTACATCTTTCTTTTTAATATGTGACTGGGGAAGGGAGATTTTTTCAATAATCCTCTCAAAAGCTTGTTTTTAATCACATCGGGGCAATAAAGAGGAGACTCACTCCTGAAAGCACGCCATGTAAACCACCTTCTTACAATATCACATTCTCCTGATGTCTGTCCATTCAACTACGGATATTATTGAACACAATCTTCATATCAACCTATTTTTAAAAGTTCCTTGAATCCTTCTACCGACTTATTCGGTTCAAACTCTATCACCCGATAGTCTGCCACAGCATTAAAAGGGTCCTCACCGATTATCTTTTCTACTTCTGCACGGCTCTGAGCACGGCAAAGAATAACTCCCCCCGTCCGGGGCACCTGCGGCCCGGAAGCAAGAAAGATTCCGGCAGCATAATACTTATCCAGATAGCAACAGTGTGCTTCCAGCAATTCGATCACCTTTTCGATAGGTGCTTTATAAGTCAATATTAATACGAACATGGCCCGATTTATTTTAGTTCTCCCGCAAAGGTAACACAAATCGGCCTACGTTAGGCTTTTCTTATAAATTTAATCTGAATCCGGAATATTTCTTTTAAATTAACAGGAAACAACACTACTTGGCAAACACTTTCATACCTCCGGTGTTATACATCAACATACAAAAAACAACCGCCTATGTCACAAGAAATGAAAGCATTCCCAGGAATGAAAGCTTCACAGAAACTCAACTTTAACCATTCCGAAGTTATTATCAACAGCGCACCGGACCGGAAGGTTATCTTGGAATCGACTCTGTTAGAGCAGTCATTCGTGGAAAAAGGATGTGGGGAAACCACTCCGCATGCTTGGAAAACAACATCGAAAGAGTCTCTGAAAAGACCCGTGTTTAACGAGATATGGTACACATAATGCCAGCTTGACCTGACAGAAACCTTATCCTGCCAATTCCGCCCTGTACTCCATCGGCGAAACCCCTTCGTGTCGCTTAAAATACCTACCCAGATACGACTGGTCGGGAAAATTCAGCCTGTCTGCTATCTCCTGAATACTGAGATCGGTCGATTGGAGGAGTACCTTTATTTCAAGTGCCGTAAAATCATCAATCACTTTTTTGGCCGAATGACCTGTCAGCGAACGACAGATGCTCGTCAGGTACTTAGTAGAAATACAGAGTTTGCCTGCATAGAAAACGACATCCCGTTGCGAACAGCAATATTCGTGCACCAGAGCAACGAACTTATGAAAAAGTTCGTTCGGACGACTGCCGCCCTCAATCTCTTTATGGGTGAAAAGGCGGTGTACTTTGTCGTATACATCAAGCAGGAAACTTTGCAGGTGATTGCGCGCTATCTGGTTGCGGAAACGATGATCGGTATCGGCATAAATAGCAGACGTAGCATGCAGGAGACCGTTTATGGGGGCGGTAAATTCGGAAGGAAGTGTATAACAGGGCTTCTCTTTTATAAAATGAAAAAAGGAGGGTTCAAAACGGATACAAGCCTCACGAAACATTTCAATATGTGAAGCGAAAAAGGAGACCCGAAAATCATCGCTCTTCTCATCAAGGCTGATAACAGCACCCGGAAGGAGTACAACCTGGGTATTTACCGTTATCTCGTATTTCTTCAGATCGATGGCCATTGTACCACGGCCGGCACGGCAATAAAGGATAATGGCACAATTGAGTTTATGCAAACGGTTGTAAAAGGGAGAAAAATCATCGGTCCCTGCCACAAACGGCTGGTCGAGCGTGAGGGTAAGCGGGTTTCTTTTTTCCATATCATGTTCTTTATTTTGCCTACAAAAATAGGTCTTTTTAGTGAATTAGCCCGCATACTGTTCCGATAATGAACAATACTGGGGCGGGTATGAAAAGCAGTCGACAGTGAAAACGCTCTACCTTTGCCACGACAAAATTAAATAGGAATTATGATTGAAAAGGTTAGTAAAGTAAAGCAGGCTATATTATTCGCCTGCTGTTTGGCCGCCACCGGATGCAAGCAAGCACCGCAGGCAACTGTAGAATCGGGATACAAAGTAATAACCCTTGCGCCTACCGACCGGACGCTATCGAGTACGTACTCGGCAACAATACGCGGACGCCAAGACATCGAAATCTATCCGCAAGTGAGCGGTACACTGACACAGGTGTGTGTCAGCGAAGGAGTACGGGTAAAACGGGGACAGTCGTTGTTCATCATCGACCAAGTGCCTTACGAAGCTGCCCTGCAGACAGCATTGGCAAACGTGGAAGCAGCCAAAGCCTCACTGGCTACAGCACAACTGACGTATGACAGCAAACAGGAATTATATAAGCAGAATGTGGTTTCGGCCTTCGACCTGAGTACGGCCAAAAACTCTCTTTTGGCAGCACAAGCGCAATTGGCACAGATGAAGGCTCAGGAGGTGAACGCCCGGAACAACTTATCGTACACATTGGTAAAAAGTCCGGCGGACGGAGTGGTGGGAACACTGCCCTACCGGGTAGGAACGTTGGTGAGTGCCAGTCTGCCTGAACCGCTGACTACCGTTTCGGACAACTCGGACATGTACGTCTACTTCTCGATGACGGAAAACCAACTCTTAGGACTGATCCGACGCTACGGATCGAAGGAAGAAGCACTGAAACAAATGCCGGAAATCGGCCTCCAACTGAATGACCGATCGGACTATCCGCAACAAGGACGAATCGAGACAATCAGCGGAGTGATAGACCGGAACACCGGAACAGTCAGCCTGCGGGCAGTATTTCCCAACCGGGAAGGATTGTTGCACAGCGGCGGCGCGGGCAATGTGATTGTACCGACAGAAAAAGCGGGTGCATTGGTCATTCCGCAAGCTGCCACATTTGAGGTACAGGATAAAGTATTTGCATATAAGGTTGTGGACGGAAAAGCGCAATCCGCTCCGGTACAAGTGACACGTGTGAACGGCGGGCAGGAGTACATTGTGGAGAGCGGTTTGCAGCCCGGCGACGTGATTGTGGCAGAAGGTGTAGGATTGCTTCGCGAAGGAACAGAGATAAAAACAATAAATGGTGAATGATGAACCGAACTGCCACAGCCGCCCATCCAAGTAAGCCGGCTTTTAATATCCACTTATTAAACGTATTACTAACAAGAATATTATGAATTTACGAACTTTCATTGAACGGCCTGTCCTATCGGCTGTTATATCCATAACCATTGTCGTGGTCGGGATTATCGGATTGTTTACGCTACCCGTAGAACAATATCCGGACATTGCCCCGCCCACCATCATGGTGAGCACCAGTTACTTCGGTGCCAGCGCAGAAACTCTGCAAAAGAGTGTTATCGCACCACTCGAAGAGGCCATCAACGGTGTGGAAGACATGACCTACATGACCTCCAGCGCTACCAATGCCGGAACAGTCTCTATCACCGTCTACTTTAAACAGGGGACTGACCCGGACATGGCGGCGGTGAATGTACAGAACCGAGTTTCCAAAGCTACCGGACAGCTCCCCTCGGAGGTAAACCAAGTAGGTGTCACCACTTCGAAGCGGCAGACGAGTATCCTGCAAATGTTCTCGCTCCACAGCCCGGACGACTCGTACGACGAAGCCTTCCTGGCCAACTATATCAGCATCAACCTCAAACCTGAGATTCTCCGTATCTCGGGCGTCGGAGACATGATGATTATGGGAGGAGATTATAGCTTGCGTATCTGGATGAAACCGGACGTAATGGCACAATACCGGCTGATCCCTTCGGACGTATCGACTGTCCTGGCGGAACAGAACATTGAGTCGGCCACCGGATCGTTCGGTGAAAATTCCGATGAAACGTATCAATATACCATGAAATACAAAGGACGCCGAATCACACCGGAAGAATTCGGTGAGATCGTGATCCGTTCCACCGACGACGGACAGGTGCTGAAACTAAAAGATATCGCCACAATCGAACTGGGACAGGAAAGTTATGCTTACAGTGGTACGACGGACGGGCACAACGGTGTCTCGTGTATGCTCTTCCAGACAGCCGGCTCCAATGCCACAGAGGTGAACAACCAAATCAACCGATTCCTTGAAGAGGCAAGGAAAGAACTTCCCCAAGGAGTGGAACTGACACAACTGATGTCGTCCAACGACTTCCTGTATGCCTCCATCCACGAAGTGGTGAAGACACTGTTGGAAGCCATTCTGTTGGTTATCCTTGTCGTGTATGTCTTTTTGCAGGATATCCGCTCGACACTGATTCCACTGGTGGGGATCATTGTATCACTTATCGGTACGTTCGCTTTCATGGCGATAGCCGGATTCAGTATCAACCTGATTACGTTGTTTGCCCTGGTACTGGTCATCGGTACGGTAGTGGACGATGCCATTGTGGTGGTCGAAGCCGTGCAAGCACGGTTTGACGTGGGATACAAATCATCCTATATGGCAAGTGTCGATGCCATGAAAGGAATCAGCAATGCCGTCATCACCTCCTCATTGGTGTTCATGGCAGTTTTTATCCCCGTATCGTTCATGTCCGGCACATCGGGTACGTTCTATACTCAATTCGGACTGACAATGGCCGTTGCGGTAGGTATCTCGGCAGTAAACGCCCTGACACTGAGTCCGGCACTTTGCGCCCTGCTACTGAAACCGTACATCAATGAAGACGGTACCCAGAAACAGAACTTCGCCGCCCGTTTCCGTAAAGCATTCAATGCAGCTTTCGATGTTGTGGTAGAAAAATACAAAGGCATCGTTCTCTTCTTCATCAAGCGCCGGTGGCTGACAGGATCACTCCTGATAGCTTCCATCGCCTTACTGGTAGTACTGATGAATACAACAAAAACCAGTCTTGTGCCCGATGAAGACCAGGGCGTCGTATTCGTCAACGTCAGTACGGCCGCAGGCAGTTCGCTACGGACGACAGACGATGTAATGAAACGTATCGAGGAACGCATGGAACAGATTCCACAAGTGAAGCATGTGCAAAAGGTGGCAGGATACGGATTGCTGGCCGGACAAGGAAGCTCCTTCGGTATGCTGATCTTGAAACTGAAACCATGGGACGAACGCCCCGGAAAAGAAGATGATGTGCAGGCAGTGATCGGACAAGTGTACGGACGGACGGCAGACATCAAGGATGCCAGTGTATTCGCCATCTCACCGGGTATGATTCCGGGCTACGGAATGGGTAACGCACTTGAACTTCACATGCAGGATAAGACCGGAGGAGACGTCAATGAATTCTTCCAGACCACACAGCAGTATCTGGAAGCCCTCAACCAACGTCCGGAAATCGCCATGGCCTACTCTACATTCGACGTGCGCTATCCGCAGTGGCTGGTCGAAGTCGATCCGTCGAAATGCAAGCGTGCCGGTATCACACCGGACCAGGTATTGAGTACTCTTTCCGGATACTATGGCGGACAGTATGTGTCCAACTTCAACCGATTCTCAAAGGTGTACAAGGTGATGATCCAGTCCGACCCGCAGTACCGGCTTGACGAAGCGTCACTGAACAATACATTCGTACGCATGTCTAACGGAGAGATGGCTCCCCTCAGCCAATTCCTCACACTGACCCGTACGTATGGCGCCGAATCACTGAGCCGTTTCAATATGTACAACTCTATTGCCGTAAATGCCATGCCGGCCGATGGTTACAGTACGGGTGACGCCATCCGTGCCGTTCAGGAGACAGCTTCCACTTCCCTGCCCAAAGGTTATGGATACGATTACGGAGGCATCACCCGCGAAGAGAATCAGCAAAGCGGTACGACGGCCATCATCTTCGGCATCTGTTTTCTGATGATCTACCTGATCCTGAGTGCACTCTACGAAAGCTTCCTGATCCCGTTTGCCGTCCTCCTGAGCGTACCCTGCGGCCTGATGGGTTCATTCCTCTTCGCACGCATGTTCGGGCTGGAGAATAACATCTACCTGCAAACCGGACTGATCATGCTCATTGGATTGCTTGCCAAAACCGCCATCTTGCTGACGGAATATGCCGCCGAACGCCGTAAGGCAGGCATGGGACTGATTGCTTCCGCATTGAGTGCCGCCAAAGCCCGCCTGCGCCCGATATTAATGACGGCATTGACCATGATCTTCGGTCTGCTCCCGCTGATGGTAGCCAGCGGCGTAGGTGCAAACGGTAACCGCTCGTTGGGAACAGGTGCTGTAGGTGGCATGGTCATCGGTACACTGGCACTGCTGTTCATCGTACCGTCGCTGTTCATTGCCTTCCAATGGCTACAGGAACGGATACGTCCCGTACAGATAGAACCAAGTCATGACTGGCAGATTCAGACAGAGCAGGAAGTGAGTGAACACGAAAAAGAAGAAGCTAAGAATCGCCCTCTAAAATAAATAAACAAGCATGAAAAAGTTAATCATATCCCTTGCCGCTATCCTCGCCCTAAGCAGTTGCGGCATCTACTCCAAATACAAACCCGTCACGGAGATTCCCGACGGACTTTACGGACACGGAGGAACAGACACCCCCGGGTTGACTTCCGCCGATCCGGAAATCCAACGAAGTGATACTGCCGCCAACTTCGGCAACCTCAGCTGGCGGGAGGTTTTCACCGACCCGTATCTGCGCGTACTGATCGACTCTGCCCTCGTGCGCAACACCGATCTGCGCACTGCCCACTTACGGGTGAAAGAGGCTGAAGCTACCTTGCTTTCCGCACGCCTCTCCTATCTGCCGGCTTTTTCACTTTCTCCGCAAGGTACGGCAAGCAGCTTCGATGGCGGAAAAGCTACTCAGACCTATTCACTGCCCGTCAGTGCCAGTTGGGAGATAGATATCTTTGGCCGACTGACCAATGCCAAACGTCGTGCCCAAGCTGTCGTGGCCCAAAGCCGAGATTATGAACAGGCGGTGCAGACCCAACTGATTGCCGCCGTGGCCAACAACTATTTTACCTTGTTGATGCTCGACGCCCAGATCGAAATCTCCACCGCTACGGAAGCTGCCTGGAAAGAGAGCGTCGCCACCACCCGTGCCATGAAAGCAGCGGGAATGGTGACCGAAGCTGCCTTGTCGCAAACCGAAGCTACCTATTATAATATATGTACAACTCTGCTCGATCTGCAAGAACAGCTCAACCAAGCCGAGAACGCCCTTTCTTTGCTGCTGGCGGATGTCCCCCACCGTATCCCCCGCGGACGTCTGGCCGACCAACAGCTCCCGGAGAATCTATCGGTAGGCGTACCCCTGCAGATACTCTCCAACCGGCCCGACGTACGCAGTGCCGAACAGTCGCTGGCACAGGCATTCTACACTACCAATGCCGCCCGTTCCGCCTTTTACCCCTCGATCACACTGAGTGGCAGTGCGGGATGGACCAATTCGGCAGGTGCCATGATTGTCAACCCCGGTAAGTTTCTTGCCACAGCAGTAGCCTCTCTTACCCAGCCCTTGTTTAACCGCGGAGCAAACATCGCCCAACTCCGCATAGCCAAGGCGCAGCAGGAAGAGGCACGCCTCAGCTTTGAGCAGACCTTACTCAATGCCGGAAGTGAAGTCAACAATGCTCTGGTACAATATCAGACGGCACGAGACAAATCGGCCTATTTCAACCGTCAGGTAGCCTCTCTGGAGAATGCTGCACGCAGCACGCAACTACTGATGAAGCATGGTAACACGACTTACCTGGAAGTGCTCACCGCACAGCAGACACTGCTTAATGCGCAACTCTCCCAGGTGGCCAACCGCTTTACCGAAATCCAGGGAGTCATCACCTTGTATCAGGCATTGGGAGGGGGCAGGGAAACTGCCTCCGGAGAAAGAAATTCTTAACAGAAGAATACAGCCTAACTTTTCAACCTTTCTTAAATGATGACGACTGTCTGTCCGGTACCTTGTGTACCGGGCTGCACAGAAAAAGCCCGTACTACCTCTTCTCTAACAAAAAGGATGTACGGGCTTTCCTGTTTTAAACGGTATCTTATGCGTTCAGCGCCTGTTCGATGTCCGCGATAATATCATCTGCATTTTCGATTCCCACCGACAAGCGGATCAGATCTGGACGAACACCGGCTTCTATCAATTGTTCGTCTGTCAGCTGGCGATGCGTATGACTGGCGGGATGAAGCACACATGTGCGTGCATCGGCTACATGGGTAACGATGGCCGCCAGCTTCAGCGAATCCATAAATTTGATGGACAACTCACGACCGCCTTTCAAGCCGAAAGAGATCACACCGCACGAGCCATTCGGCATATACTTCTGCGCCAGTTCGTAGTATTTGTTGCCCGGCAGACCGCAATAGTTTACCCATGCCACCTTGTCGTTCTGCGCAAGATATTCGGCTACCTTCTGTGCATTGCCACAGTGCTGAGGCATGCGCAAATGCAACGTCTCCAAGCCCAGATTCAACAAGAAAGCATTTTGCGGACTTTGAATACTGCCCAGGTCACGCATCAATTGCGCGGTTGCCTTTGTCATATAAGCGCCCTTGCCGAAAGCCTTGGTATAGGTCAGTCCGTGATACGATTCATCCGGTGTGCAGAGTCCCGGGAACTTGTCCGCATGGGCTTCCCAATCGAAGTTTCCGCTGTCTACGATGCAGCCGCCTACACTGGTGGCATGCCCGTCCATGTATTTAGTAGTGGAGTGAACCACGATATCGGCTCCCCACTCAAACGGACGACAGTTGATCGGTGTCGGAAATGTATTATCAACAATCAAAGGCACACCGTGACTATGGGCAATGCGGGCGAATTTCTCAATGTCGAGCACTTCAAGCGACGGATTGGAGATGGTCTCGCCGAACAGTGCTTTCGTATTCGGACGGAAAGCCGCCGAAATCTCTTCTTCACCGGCATCGGGGCTGACGAAAGTGACATCGATACCCAATTTCTTCATCGTCACGCCAAAGAGGTTAAACGTTCCGCCGTAGATGGCCGACGAACAAACAAAATGATCGCCCGCCTGGCAAATGTTGAATATGGCATAGAAATTGGCAGCCTGTCCACTGGAAGTCAACATAGCTCCCACACCTCCTTCGAGAGCGGCAATCTTGGCGGCTACAGCGTCGTTCGTCGGATTTTGCAGACGGGTATAAAAGTAACCGCTGTCTTCAAGATCGAACAAGCGGGCCATCTGCTCACTGGTTTCGTATTTAAAAGTAGTACTTTGATAGATGGGCAGCACGCGCGGCTCGCCCTTTTTCGGAGTCCATCCTGCTTGTACGCACAGGGTTTCGGGCTTGAATTGTTTTGCCATAATGATATTGAGTTTACGATTATATTGCCTTAAAAAAGTTATATCGACGCAAAAGTAGAGAAAATTATTGGTTTAAAAGGCTATCTTTGCGAGCGAAAAAGCAAAAATTCACCTTAGAAGTCAAACAATAGCACAGCAGCCCGAGCCTGCATCTTTTATACGTAGCGATATGAAAAGAAAACTCTGTCTTCTCCTGTTCTTCTGTCTTTTATTGATTGCCCCGGCTTTGCGGGCACAGCAGAAAGCCACTCCCAGATCCGGTGAAGGTATCTCTACCTTCCTCCTGCGCCACAACCGCGCCCCGAAGAAATACTACAATGATTTCATCGAACTCAACAAAGCCAAACTAGGGAAGAGCAGAACTCTTAAAATGGGTGTCACTTACCTGATTCCCCCTGTCAAGAAAGCGTCGGCCGCCACTTCCGGAAAAACGACGGAGGCAGCAGCCGAAAAGACATCCGCACATCACCCGCGCCGTACGGAAGTCAACGAGCCGCTCTGCGGGAAGTGGCTTTCAAATGTCAAGGTCACTTCCAATCGCCTTGCCGGTACCTGCTTCTATGTTGTCAGCGGACATGGCGGTCCCGATCCGGGCGCCATCGGACGCGTTGGCAAACACGAACTCCACGAAGACGAATATGCCTACGACATCGCTCTTCGCCTTGCCCGCAACCTGATGCAGGAGGGTGCCGAAGTCCGTATCATCATTCAAGATGCCAAAGACGGCATCCGTGACGAGGCTTATCTCTCGAACAGTAAACGTGAAACCTGCATGGGCTCTCCCATCCCGCTGAACCAGGTACAGCGCCTTCAGCAGCGTTGCGACAAAATCAATGCCCTTTATCGTAAAGACCGCAAGAAGTATAAATACTGCCGCGCCATCTTCATTCATGTGGACAGTCGCAGCAAAGGTACCCAGACCGACGTCTTCTTTTACCACTCCAACCGCAAAGCCGAGAGTAAGCGCCTCGCCAAAAACATGAAGGAAACCTTCGAGTCCAAATACGGCAAGCATCAACCTAACCGGGGGTTTTCGGGCACCGTAAGCGGACGCAACCTCTATGTTCTGGCCCACACCACGCCCGCCTCTGTTTTTGTCGAGTTGGGCAACATCCAGAATACCTTCGACCAGCGTCGCCTGGTGATCCCCTCCAACCGGCAGGCACTCGCCAAATGGTTAATGGAAGGGTTTATAAAAGACTATAAATAAACAGAACCTCTTGTTTTTCTGAAAGATTACAAAAGGATGTGAATGTACTGAGAGCAGATGACCGGAGTGAGCCGATAAATCCTATATTTGTTGCCGGATGTAAAGTAAAACTTTTAAAGTCATTTTTATGGAACAGTTATCTTTTATAGAATCATTCCGGACTTCTCCTTTCATTCTCACCGAAGGCGCTATCGTAGAACGTTTGCGTCACGAGTTTCACATTTCACCGGACAAACACATTGCACATGCCGCACTGATCTACGATGACTCCCATCGTGAGATTCTGGCATCCATCTCCCGGCAATACCTGCAGATAGCCACTGAGTTCCGCCTGCCACTGATGCTGATGACTCCCACCCGCAGAGCGAACATCGAGCAAATAGCCGCGTCCGATTACCGGCATAAAAATGTACTGGCGGATACTATGGCCTTTCTCTCCCGCTTCCGTGACGAAGCTTCCACTCCCGTATATATCGGCGGACTGGCCGGATGCCGCGGCAATGCCTACGACGGCCGCTACTATCTGTCGGTAGAAGAAGCCATGGAGTTTCATTTCCCGACAGTCCGCACGCTGGCACAGTCGGGGGCGGACTATCTGTTTGCCGGCATCATGCCGCAACTGACAGAAGCCATCGGAATGGCCAATGCCATGGCTGCAACAGGACTGCCTTACATCATCAGCTTCATGGTATGTCGTGACGGACGCCTGATAGACGGTACTTTCATTCATGACGCCATCGATGCCATCGAAAAGGAAACTTCCACCCGTCCACTGTGCTATATGGCCAACTGCGTACATCCCGATGTGTTGCACCAGGCGCTGCTGCATCCCCGGAACGATACGCCTTTGGTGCGTCAGCGCTTTCAGGGTATTCAGGCCAATGCCGCCAACCTCAGCCCGGAGGAACTGGACGGATGCGATCATCTGATTTCTTCTTCACCGGAAGAACTGGCAGACAGACTGATGACACTGCTGTGGGACTTTCCGTTAAAAATCTGCGGAGGCTGTTGCGGAACCAATCAACAGCACATGCACCGTTTCGCAGAGATGCTGGCTTACCGCCGTGACAATAAAGCGTGATAACTGTCTGCTCCGGTAAACGGGACCGCCCGTGCCGGCAATGCAAACTCTCACTCCTTCCTCCTGCGGTTCAGATATCTGCGCAACAATGTGGGAGTAAAGCAGAAAATCAACTGGGCTTTACTCCACTTGTAGCATTGCTGGAACACAAGCATACCGATAGCGATGAACAGGGCAGCGCCCGCAGCAGCTTGCAGAGGCAGCCAATGCACACCCTCTTGCGGGACTATCAGAGGGATCAACGCCAATGCTCCGGCGGGAGCAAAGTACTTTCCGGTCCACTCGAAGACAGCAAACAAGCAGCAGATGATGAGCAAGGCGACCACCGTTTCGGGCAAATGCAAAAAGGTATGCCCGATGATCTGAAAAGCGGTCCCCAAGGCAGCTCCGGTAACCAAAAACAGAAACACCTGCATGGGGCGGTTTCTGAATCCGGCCTTCGAATTGACAATCTCCGTGAATGTCACGATCAACGGAGGAATAATGAAATAACTGCATCCGCAGGAGATAGAAAGGGCAGCTACCAGTGAAACCCAAAAGAGCAGAGCCGCCCAACGGAAAATCTCCTTTTTCCACTCACGCCCGGGCAGGACGTAATCCGTCTCCCGGCGCAAACCTCCTTTTTCCATCAGCCTCTGTCCGGCAACAAGCACGGCGGAAAGCAGGAAAACGGCCGACGGATAGATCCAGGTTTCAGTGTGCAGCAGCACCGGCAGCATACAAGCCGAAATCAGCGGAATCAGAGTAGCCCGGCTGAACAGCAGGCAGCAGGCGGCAAAGGCAAATGCCAGGCATAAATTGCAGAGCAACGGCAGCGTGGAGTAGCGCACGATACAAACTCCGGCAACAGCCCCTGCTGTCATCAGCCCGATCAGCTGCCAACGCCCGACTTTCCAAACCCGCTTATCGATCACCCACAAGCCGACGGCGAGCGCCGCCATCTCCGGAAAGATAATCTCTTTCTCGCCTGTCCATTCGGCTATGCCCACCATCAGCATCACCATGAAAACAGAGAATACATATCTGACTTTTTTCGTTTTGTCCATCATGAAGTCCAATAAAGATCCGCAAAGATAGTCATTTATCAGGAGGCATCCCTCCCGAATGGCTACCGGATGGAAATTTAACCGTAAAAATTCGACGATCGCCCGATCATAACCGTCCCGGATTTGTTACTACACCAAGTGTAACATCAAATTCTTATGACCATGTCCGATTTCAACCCCAGACCGTCCGACAAACTGACGGCAAGCGAACGTAAAGAACTGGATACCTCCGAGTTCGGCATACCCCAATTAAGAGAGTTCCCCATCCACGACGCCGCCCATGTACGCGCGGCAGAAGCCTACTTCAGGTATGCGCCCGAAGAGTATAAAGCGCAGTTGGCACGGAACATCCTGGCCAAAGCACATCTGCTGGGAGTGAACGTAAAAAGCCCCGCCATCCTGGAGTGGGCGGAGAAATAACCGGAAATAAAAGCAATAAGGCAGGCGCACGAAGAAAGATTCCCGGATTATTTCCTACTTTTGTACCCATATACCCCCTCACTTTATAAAAACTGTTGTATATGAGTTTCTCAGGATTCGTTTTTGATATGATCAGGCGCAATAAGGAGAACAGAGACCTGCTTACTCTGCGCCGGGAACGGATGAAGGACCTTCAAGGTAAAATGTACCGGAAAGGGACGCTTCAAAATCCGAATGTAACCCTGGAAGAGCTGGAGAAGATAGAAAAGGCCACCCGTGAAAAGGAAAAAGCGGAAACACAATATTATCTGCGCGCCACGCTGATCTTCCTGACCGTGACAGCCATACTGGCACTCATACTCTGGTGGATATTGTAGCACCGTCCCCGCTTTAGAGAACCGTCGGTTCCACATCCGTTACCGTTCACCTCCTTATACCTTTATTCAACCGATTATGAACACAAAGACATACCCTTGGCTGCGTACGGCCGCATCGGTGAAACGATAAAAGAGAATGCTCAGGACTACGGACGGTGTCTGCCCTTCTGAAAACGAACGGGACTTATTTGTAACCGGTATGAAAATATTCTTTCATGCCGGGATGATATTCGTCGGATAAACACTACCTTTGTTGGAATACAACGTTTCTAACCTAATATCAATCCATATAACATGACTCCAGATTTCGATTACAGTGAAGTGCCTTTCGGATTCAACTATTGCCTCAACAAATCATGTAAGCAAGCCTCCACGTGCCTGCGCTACCGGTTGTACACTCATATTCCGGCAGCTTGCCAGACCATAAGAATAATCAACCCCGTTTACGCCGCCACCATCGACGACGTGTGCCCTTTCTTCATGCCCGACAAGAAAGTGCGGTATGCCTTAGGCATCACCCACTTGCTGGATCACGTGCCTTACAGTGACGCAGTCAGCATCAAAAGACAAATGCTGGCACACTTCAAGCAGGCCACTTATTATCGTTGCCGCCGCAAAGAACGGATGCTCGATCCTTCCGAACAGGAATATATCCGTAAATTATTTGTCAGTAAAGGAATCAAAGAACTACCGATATATGATGAATACATAGAAAAGTACGACTGGTAGCACAAGCATTTATAAAGAAACCGGCAACTTCGGTAAAGGGAAAGGATTGCTTCATAAAAGAGAAACGAATGCTTTGTCAAAGGGGAGAAAACGCCTTGTTGAAAGGGAATGGCAGACCTCTCCCAAAGGAAAAATCGCACGCTCCAAAGAAGGCAGTCAGCCTGCCGAAGAGAAAAAACCTACTATCTGAAAGGGAGCAATCACTTCAACAAAAGAAATAATCACTTCAACAAAAGGGGAATAGTGCCCTCTTCAAAGAAAAATAATCGATCTGCCATAGAAAAGCAGTTGCCCCACCACAGAAAAAGAGCTGCTTCACCACCCAAGAACAGTTGCTTCACCACAGAAAAACAGACATTTAACCGATGATAAACAGATATTGCTTCCATGGCAAATCATCATTTAAATGAAGAGAAATCTTCCACTAAAGTGTCACAATCTTTACTTCTAGGCGACAACTTTTTGTCGCCCGAGGGAAAAAAGTTTTTCACCTACACGACACAAAGTGAAACAATAGAAAAAGGAATAAATACATCTCCATCTACCGGATTCTTCCACTGAATTCTTCCAATAAACTTATCGGATTCTATATTCAAAATAAGATTGCGAATGTACCGTTTTTTACAGAAGCTCCGATTCAATATCCAAGGGTAGCCGGATGTAATTGTGCGATAGTGAACTGCCTTTGTGCGTGTCCGCACAATAGCAAAAGAATGTTCAGGAATATATTGTATTATATAATAGCCATTTAGCGATATGGCATGATTCTTGCAAGCATAAAGAAAAAACAGTAATAGAACCATGATCAAGCATTACTTGAAAGTAGCATTACGCAATTTGATGAACTTTAAAGTTCATAGTCTTATTTCGGCTATTTGTTTAGCGATAGGTATCACCTGCTTCAGTATGATGAATTATTTTATTGATGCCATAACGGGTAAAGTAGAGCTGTCCGATAATAATAAATACAGCATCCGGTTGTCCGGAGCATCTTCCCAGACAGCCGCCGATATCTATTTGTTTAAGGAGGATTTTGATTATCTGAAAGAGTTGCCGATAGCGGGCATAGATACCCTTGTGGCTTCTTCCTCTTATAGCAATGGAAAAGAGATTACGGCCATCGACAAAAAACAACGGGAACTGCCGTTTTTGGTGTCGTTCCAAAATGTATCATCCAATTATTTCACCTATAATTCGCTCCAATTGAAGTATGGCAATCAAGAGATAACAGCTCCCGACGAGGTGATCGTCTCCCGATCGTTTGCCCGGAAAGCATTTGGAGAAGAAAATCCGATAGGCCAGGTCATCCGTCAGGAAACAGAGGCTGCCAACCCGTCTGATCTTATGGTGTATAAAATTGTCAATGTTGCTTTGACAGAAGAAAAAGATTCTCATGGGAAAACGATCGATTGTTATTTTCCCTTGTCCGCAAAATCCCGTACTCCACTCTGCATCAGATCACGTCTCACCGGACAAACCACGACCGAAAGCCTGAATAAACAGTTAAAAGGCCTGACCTGGAAGCATGGAGACCAGGATATCTATTTATATGCCTCCCTGGAGTCGGAACAGAATAGCAGTGTTCAAAGAACGATAAGCATTCTGCTCGCCCGGTTTATAGCTTCGCTGATCTTATTGTCTGGTTTGATCAATTTTCTGAAATTCATTATCCAGATGTTCTATAACCGGCAACGAGAACTGGTGCTTCGCAAATGTATCGGTTCGGACATCAAAGGATTGTTTGCCTTGCTTTTCGCCGAAATCTTCTGGATGCTATCTGTCGCTTTCCTTCTGTCCTTGGCCGTGACGGAAATCACGCTCTCTCTGGTATATACGTACATCCGTCCGGAAGACATGATCTCATTCTCCCTGGTAGACTTGTATGGTTCACAGTTAGGTTTGTACCTCGCTTTGTTGTTGATCTGCATGCTCGCCATTCTTTATCCTATCTATCGGTTACGCCGGTTGAGTGTCCTCCATTCGGTCGTGCAGAGACAGAAGCGGCACGTGTTCCGCAATTTCATGATTGCTTTACAATTAGCGATCTCCATCCTTTTCACAGGCGGTGTATTCGGCATAACGCTTTTGTTCAATGAGATGTTTGAAGGAATGTACCGTCCTTTGAGCACGGAAGAAGAGAACCGGGTGATTTCAATATCGGTCAATACTATATGCATGCAGAAAAACATGGATGCCATTCTTTCGGATATCCAGTCTTTGTCCGAGATAACCGATCGGACATCCGCCTTCAATACCTTCGATGCCGATGTTTATACTTATATGACCTATATGAAAGACGGAAAGCCGAGAGGAAATGTGATGATGATCCAAGCAGAGCCCCATTATTTTGAGTTCTTCAAGATCCCGTTCTCCGGAAAATTAGTAGATAAGGATGCTCAAGGCTTTGTTTATATAAGCGAACAGTTTAAAGAACAATTGCAAAGGGATAGTATAGCAGGTAGTGTCACGCTGGATGGCAAAGAATACCGGATTGCCGGGACTTACCGTGCACTGAACAGGGAAGATACTCAGAGCAGTTCAGTCGGTTCTGTCTTTCTAGTTAACCCACAAGTCTACACCTATTACTTCAAAACTCTCCATTCCGATATTACTCCGGTCGCCCTGGAAAAGATAACGGAGATCTGCCGGCGTTATGTACCCGAGACATTGCCTCTTAACATTCGTAATACGGGTGATTCCAAACAGTCCGTCATGGGAACTGTAGCACTCTTGCAGACAGCATCCCTGTTGTTGGCGATAGTCAGTATCCTCCTGTTGATATTAAGTATTTATTCCGGAATCTCCATGGATGTGATAAATCGGCAAAAAGAAGTGGCCATCCGAAAAATAAACGGAGCCACCCCGAGAGTGATTGCCCTGTTATTCGGCAAAATCTATTTGATTATTTATCTTTCTGTCTTCGTCATTATCTATCCGCTGGTACGATTGGTGTTGATAAGCATCGCACAAAAAAGCAATCTGCAAAGCATATATAGTTGGAGCTGGGGAGTCCTGTTGTTCTTCACGATGGCTCTTTTGATCTTTTTGGTTACGGCATACAAAATTTATAAAGTAATGCACCTGAATCCGGCAAGCGTCTTGAAAAAGGAATAAAAACGATCTCTATTGCGCCTGCCCGTTATAAGGTCAAAATGAGGAGATGTGTCAAGACTCGTATTCACCACAGGTTACACGGATGTATACAGATAAGCAGTATTGGTTATCAGCAGATAAAAAAATCGTTTAGTGTAAATCTGTGCAATCCTGTGTGGTGAGTTATGAAACCCTCTCCTTTCCTGTGCGATGCACAATAACCATGTCAGGGTGTTGATGCGCCTCAAGGCTGTGGAAGTACACCGCCTACTCTTCAAAGCCATTCTCTTGTGCAACCTCGTTTTCTGCTTTATCCTCTTAGCACTGCCGGCAATTCCGCCAACGAATGAATCATCAAATACTCTCGCTCCGTCCCGGAGATCACCTCGTGTTTCCACATAGCTTCGGCCGGCACATGAATGGCATGCCCACCCAATGACAATACCGGAAGCACGTCCGATTTCAGCGAGTTACCCACCATTAAAAAAGATTGTGGAGCAACGTCCAGTGAAGAGATCAGCCGCTGATAATCCTGCGGTGCCTTGTCGGTCATGATCTCCGTATGATCAAAATAATGGGAGATTCCCGAACGTTGCAGTTTACGTTCCTGATCCAGCAGGTCGCCCTTGGTCGCTACAACCAGTTTATAGTCATCCTTCAGTGTCTCAAGCGCCTCCGTCACCCCACCGAGCAGACGGATAGGCATCTCCAACAGTTCTTTTCCCATCTCCACGATGCGTCCGATCACTTCGGCAGGCACCCGGTTCCGGCTAATCTTCACGGCAGCCTCCACCATGGAGAGCGTGAACGGCTTAGCCCCGTATTTATAGATATCCATATTCTCCATCTCTATGGCGAATAGGCGGGACGAGATTTCTTCCGCCGTTCCATACCCGGCAAGTAAATGGCAAAATTCACTCTCAACCTTGTCGTAAAACACCTGATTATCCCATAATGTATCGTCCGCATCGAATGCGATCACTTTAATTTGCTGCATGTCTCTCTCTTTTGATTCCTGCAAAAATACGCTTATAAAATGAAAGCAGCCTGCATCCGGTAAATAAAATTAAGTTCTTTTCCGGATTCAAGAACCAACACATACGGCTTTTGTTATTACCGCATAATCAGAGATGTTCAATTTTCAAACAGTAAAATCAATGTATGATAACCTAAAACAACAGAAGTATGAAAAAGTTAATGTTTGCTGTAATAGCTTGCGCGATGGGCCTTTCGGGCTGCTCTTCGGAGGATGACTGTGCTACCAATCCCGAACCTGCGGGAGATGTGACGGAAATCAAATTAAGTGCCGGTATCCGGGGAGTGGCAACCCGCACCCCGGTATCGACCAATGACAATATAACGGCTCCGTTTGTGGCCTCCGCCACCACCGGAGACTATACGACGAATGCATGGAGTTCCACCGTGACGTTTGTGGCATCGCCCACACCGACAGCCGCACTCTCTTTCAGCCCGGCACGGTATTATCCGGTGGATAATTCTCCCATCTATATCAGAGGTTACTACCCGGCAGGGACACTTTCCGGCAAAACAGTTACGCTGGCTGGCGATGGGACAGAAGACGTGATGCTCACCGCTCAAGCCTCAGGGACGAAAGCGACTGCAGGAGCACTGTCGTTTGTCTTCAACCATCTGCTGACGCAATTGCAATTCAAACTTGTGGCCGGTGCAGGATATCCGGCATCGGGTGTCAACGTGACCAGTCTTGTCATCAAGCAACAAAAGACACCTGCCACACTGGACCTGAATACATCCAGCCTGACGTATACCACCAAAGACCTTACCCTTTCGGGTACATTCCCTATCCTAACGGCCGGAAGTACAATCAACAACTATCCGATGGTGAAAAGCGGCGAAGCCCTCACGGTGGCAGTCACCACAAGTGACGGAGTGACTTATCCCGAATCTACCATCTCGGTCACTACCGAAGTCGGAAAATCACATTTAATCACCCTTACCTTTACGCCGAAGGAAATCACGTCCTCTATCAGTGTGACAGCCTGGCAGACAGGAGGGACCGGATCGTCCACATTACAATAAACGTTCTCATAACACGCAGGTTGTGCAGGAGATGGCGACAGCTATATCCGCGCAATCTGTCACATCAAGAAAGAAAGGGGCGATGAAACGGACTATCCTCATCTTATTGGGCTGGATGCTGCTCTCGCAAGGATGCAGCTATGGTGTGGGCGACGACTGCCTCCCACCCGAAGAACCTGTACCCATACGGATGGCGATTGCAGAAGGAAAACTCTCCACGCGGGCACCTGTCACAACGATCGATGCAAGCAATCTGTCGAATGTCGGCATTTACGCAGTCAGCGAAGGGAGCATAGCCGGGCAATATCCCTGGACATCCACTCCTTTCGCCCTGAATCTGGTACCGAGCGGCATCAGCGGCAGCCAGCTCTCTTTCAACCCCAAACTCTATTATCCATTGGGAGGGAAACGGGTCATTTTCTACAGTTATTATCCGCGCACGACAGCCACAAGCGGCAGCAATTACATCACGGCTCCGGGCAACGGTGTCGCCCCTGCCTATCATTTCACGCTGACGGGAACAGAAGACATCATGTATGCCGCAGGCACTCCCACAGGAAGTACCAGCACCATGCCCGTCAGCCTGACATTCAACCATGTGTTGACCCAACTCCAACTGAACACTTCTCTATTGGGCGCACTGTCCAGCATCAAGCTGCTGGGTGTGTACAATAAAGGTACGCTCGACATTGGCAACGGAAATGTCACCTACGACAGTTCCACGACGGATATCACATTGACCGTTCCCCTTCTAGGTTCGGTTACCAATACCGTAATGGTTCCTGCCGGAGTAGCAAGTTATAAGGTAGAAGTCGTTCTGCTGCTTTCGCTGTTGAAAAGGACATATCTGGTGAAACCCACTTCGGGTAATTTCCAACCTGGGGTAATTTATACAATCAGTCTCTGATCAGGAAAAGAGTAACGACAGGAAGTTTGCATTCTCCTCCTGCTCTCCGTCTTCCGGATTATGGCTGTAGCCGTTCTCCATCAACAAGTCACGGTATATCAGGCAGAGCTGCATGGGTGAGTGGTAAGGCTCGTATGTGCTGACCGGAAGTTGCGACACCGCATGCAGGGCATCTGCTATTTTCATCGCCATCCGCCTGTTCTCCTGTATCCGGTGGAAACACTCTTCCCGCTCCTCTACACTTTCGGCATGTACCATCTGACGCAAGTTCCTCTATTCGGTTGAGAGGTCCCCGCAGCTCCCTGCTGACGTGGGCAAAAAAGGCTGAGCGCAACCGGTCCGCCTGTTCGGTGCGCTCCTTCTCTATACACAGACGGTTGGCTTCCATCACCTGTGCGGTTATATTCTTGACGTATCCTTTCAGATAATAGAATCCATTGCCCAGCGGTTGGCAGGTCACAACATGATTTTCAAGATAAAAGTCCTCTCCGTTGCCATGAATCTTATAACGGATTCCTTCCTGGGGAGGACGCCCGGCGTGAATGTCGGCCATAAACTGAGTGACGGTCTGCAGATCTTCACCGTTCATCAATTTCAGATAATCCGCTGGATCGACATACTGCAATTCGTCGTGCCGATGGATGGTATCGGCGAATCCAATGTAACGTAATCTTCCCGTTTCGGTACTGTATGTCCACATACCAACTCCTGCTATTTTCAGCATTTCTAGCAATACCTTTTCCCTGAAAAGGGCATCAAGGCTCTCTTTACGATGTTTTTTAGCCATTCTGTAATGATTATGAATACTTAGATGGTCCTGAGTTGTTTTACAGTTAAATCTATTTTATAAGTCCATTGTCTATCCAATTGCATAGTACACATCCGAAAGATGTTTGTTGAAGTACAACAATCGGGAAAAGAAAAGGTTCGGTAGCGGTCCTCTACTTTCCGGATGAGGAGCAGGCTGCTAAAAAAAGGATGTGTCAAGACTCCTGCTCACCACTGATTGCACTGATTGACACAGATAAACATCATTAGTTATCAATAGATTAAGTTCGCTCTGCAGAACTTAGTGTTGCTCTGTGGTGAATTTTGACACATCCCCCTATCTTCTATCCTACGCTGTGACAGCGTTACTCATCCCGATATTTGCAGCAGCCGGGCAGAGCATCGTAAACTGCTTTGACGGCCTTGTACTTATCCGTATCATGACCCGCTGCGGCAATGGCTTTGGCAACGGCGTCGGCCGATGTTTCTGACGGGTCGAGTTGCAGGTGGATCATTTGTTTCTCCCGGTCCCAATGAGCGGACCGGACACCGGAGACACCTTTAGCGGCTGTTTCGATGCGTTCCTTGCACATATCGCAAGAACCACGGACGGCAAACGGTACGTGTTCACTTTCCTGAGAGACAGCATGACTGCCAGACATACCGGACATGCTGTGTCCTTGGTGTCCGGTCATGGGAGCAGTTCCCGGAGCATCTTCGTTCATCATTGAGCGTTTGCCTTCGAGTTGCGCACTGGCATCGATGGAGAAGACTCCGTTGGTCACAATCTCCTCACCATCGGAAAGTCCGTCGAGAACCACATAGGCTCCGCCAAGAGTGGGGCCAAGGGTGACTTCACGCATCCGGAAGGTGGGAGTATCCGTATCGGGCAGGCGCACATAGACCACAGCACGCTTGCCGGTCCAGAGGACAGCCGTTTGCGGAACAACAATCCGGTCTTTATACCCCTTTAGAGGAGCAGCAACCTGGGCAGTAGCATACATTTCGGGCTTCATCTCCAGAGTGGGATTGGCTACATCCACGCGGACCCGGGCCGTGCGCGTAGTGGCATTAAGAATGGGATCGATGAATGAAATACGCCCGGAATACGTCTTTCCGGGAAAGGCAGAAAGAGTAAACTCCACCCGGTCACCTTTGGCAAGAAAAGGTAAATCCACCTCAAAAGCGTCGAACATGGCCCACACACGGGAGAGGTTGGCAATATCGAAAAGAATGCTCCCCTGTGAAACATAGTCGCCCCGGTTAACCCGCTTGGCAATGACGATCCCATTCGTGTTGGATTTAATCTCTACCATAGGAGACGCCTGGCCGGAATATTGGATAGCGTCGATCTGGGCATCCGTCAAGTTCCAAAGGCGGAGTTTCTCGCGGGCAGCCTGCACAAGAGCGGGTTGCTGCATACGGACCGCTTCGAGCAATTCCTGCTGGGCGGTGAAAAGTTCAGGCGAATAAAGAGTAGCAAGTGTCTGCCCGGCACGTACGGTCTCGCCGGTGAACTCGATGTCAAGCCGTTCAATACGTCCGCCGACATAAGCTGTCTGCGACTGCAGACTACGTTCGTCCGGAATAATCTTACCGTACAGCCGGACTTGCTTCACGGGGTTACTGCGACTGACACGGGTAGTCTGAACATCGGCGAGAGCCATGGCCTCATCAGAGAGCCGGATGGCATCGGGATCG
>ERZ857503.757-NODE-757-length-22671-cov-4.222276_pt1 | contig 22671 bp, 30 predicted proteins | sample MGYA00519766_ERZ857503 | MGnify/ENA primary metagenome ERZ857503 (study PRJEB31778, sample SAMEA3449345) | human gut metagenome | biome: human gut; feature: human-associated habitat; material: faeces | place: United Kingdom | collected 2010/2012 ...
GTCTGGATAGCGGTGTTTTCTCCAAACCTGGAGACCAGCTTCCCCGCTAGATTGTCCGCCACACCAGCGCCAAAAGCACGGCGGAAAAGCCCAATATTGGAGATTTTTTCCGTTGCAGCACTGAGCGCCGCGCTCCCCGCGCCATAGGCCACCTGCTGCCCCAGCGTCGCTCCCTCCTGCCGTGCCTGCTGCGTCCCGGAACCAAAGCCACGGACAGCCATTGGAACAAGCGCACTCCCTCCAGTGAGAGCCGCCAGAAGAGCGTCGCCCGCCAACTGCGTCCCGGCCACACCCACGTCCACCGCGAACTGACCGACACTTCCAAGCCCTTCCTTTGCCTCCGCGATATTCTGTGCCGACTGGGCCGCAAGGCGGTCCGCCGTATCATACACGGACTGCGTGGCCCGTGCAATGGGGGTGTGCTGCTTCACAGTTGCGTCACGGTATCCGGTAGAACGGCTGTCTGCACGGGAGGCAAGCATCTCCAACTTCTGCCGCATGGATGCTGTGATAGGTCTTCCATCATCCAGCGTCCCACGCTCCAACATCTCCCGGTAGTGGGCTGCATTCTCTTCCTCCTGGTTGGCCCGCCGGGTGTAGGAGCTGCCAGCAGTATCATAAGAACGCAGCAGGTCCAGGGAGGTCCCTCCGGTACTCGTAAAGCCCGCCGCCGTTCCCTGTGCAGCGCCTTTGAGCATACTCCCGCCGCGGGACGCCTCCGGTGTGGAGATCACCTGCCCGGTGGTGCTGTCCACCACTTCGCTGATGTGTCCAGTGTCTCGCATCAGGATATTTAGAAGCGTATCCGGCTTCGTCTTTTCTTCGGCAACTTTCCGCTGAGATTTTGCCGAGCTGCTGATCTTGCCGGTAATGGTATTCTTTCCGGCCTTTGTTTTCGGCTTGGTCGTAATCGCCTCAACATTCGGACGACTTCTTACCGGATCAGGGTCATACGTCAGTGTCTCACCTGTGCTGATCCTTTTAAATGTCGGCATGGTTTCACCTCTTTAATTAGACAACGAAATGTCATATTTGGCGAACAGATCGGCTAGTTGTTGCTTCTGATAAGCGGACAATTCGCCCCATCTGTTTGTGACATTCCCCAAAGCGGCATTTTCATTACCGGATGCCAGCTGCGCCGCCAAAGATTTCCCTAGTGCGTTAAATTCGTTTGGAGAGATTCCGCCTCCGCCGAGTTTCCCAGAAGCAACGGCATTTTTGATGGTTGTATCCCGGTCAGCTTTATGGAGGTTGCCGGAAGAAGATACCGTTCCCTGTTCATTTTCGTTTGACACATCCACATCAGAACTTCTTCCAGAGCTTCCCCGCCCGCCGCCCGAACCGCCAGTAGACATTGCAGCAAGCCGCATATTCAGCGCGTCGGCTGTGGAAATCCCAGCCTCATTCAGAGTGTTGGTGTCCGGCATCACGCCCGCCGCCAGCATCGTCATCGCCAGATTATAGGCATATTCCCGGTTCTGTGCCGAAAGGCTGTCCTGATACTCCTGCTGGGAAGCGTCAAACTGCTGCTGCCACTGGCTGTTTCCAGCGTTGAACTGCGCTTCCCAGTTGGCCTGCTCCTGGGCAAGCTGTGCCGTCTGCATGGCGGCGTTGTCCTGCCGTACATACTCATTGTACAGGGCCTGGGCCATCTGGTAGTTCCCTTCCGCCTGCGCCTGCACTGCCGCGTTGCGGTATTCAATCGCCAGCTGCTGCTGTTGCAGGGCGTTTTCCGCAATGGCATCGGACTCCTTTGTGGAGATGTCCGTGAGGTTGCTTTGCAGCACAGCGGAGTTTGCAAGAGCCGCCTGCCCGCTGGTTCCGGTGTTCAAGCCTCGTGCGTTTGCGTACTCATTAAAGGCCATCCGGGCAATATCATTCTGAGATGCCGCTTCATTCCGGGCGCCCTGGTAAATGCCGGGAATTTTCTCCGCGTCTGCTTGCAGACCTGCCAAATTCTGTTCGTATGCCGATTTCAGAGCCGCCAGCTGTGCGTCCGTGTAGGCTTTGTACATGTCATTCAGGTATCCGGAAAGGTCCGTGGGCTGGAGAGAGTCATAATAGGAAGAGTCTCTGCCTCCGGAATATCCGCCTCCACCATACCCCTCCTGTTCCCGTTCCTGTCTGTTTTTGACATTGATGGCCTTTTTCGCATACCCATTATCATCGTAGGTATATTCATAGTCTCCCTTCGTGACCGTCTGCCCAGCCAGTCCCTCGTTTCTGGACATATCCGGTCTGGTTTCCCCGCGGATAGACTCCTCTGCAACTGCCATATCAATTTCACCTCAATTTCAAAAAAATAAGCGCCAAAGCCCGGATCACTCCGAACTCTGGCGCTGAACGCTCTAGCTTGTTATCAAGTTGTACAACAATTATACAACAAAAGAGGCCGCTATGCAAGCGGCCCCCTTGTTTTGTGGGAATTATTCCTGATTGAGATGCTCCATGCACATCCGGATCGCTTCCCGCTCCCGGTCATTGGATGCATCCTCCATCATAGCGCCCAGCTGCTCCATCATGGAGTCCTTCGCCTCACTGCGGGAATAACCGCGGGCACGGGAGTAGCCGTCGCGGCTGTATCCGCCGCGCCCGTCACGGGAGTAGCCGCCGTCCCGGCTGTAGTGGCCTCGGACATAGTGCTTGCCACGGTTGGCATAGCTGGAGCCTCTGGCATAGCTGGAAGGAGAGTCCATGTCGGCTGCCTGACTGTAACCGCCCTCCTCCAGCATCATGATCTTGTCCACGTTCTTGATGGTATCCGTCAGCTTGTGGACCATCTCCAGGTCCCCGGCGTTCATGTTGCTCTTCTGGGCATATTCCTCCAGCTCCTTGCAGAGCTTTTCTTTCAGGTCATACAGATATTCCATATCGGTTCTCCTTTCACGCGATGCGCTCAACAATAAAATTACTGTTGGCAACGAGGATGGGCTGTGTGCTGGTGTTCTTTGCGGCGACAGTGACGCAGCAGCCGCGAGGGACATCTACCACAGCGGAAACATAAATATTGAAGAAATCCTCTGCGGCAGCCGGGGTGATGGTAGCGGTGGAAGCGTTCAGCGCCTCACCATTGATGGAGATCGCTGCCGTGATGGCCTCCACGGTCCCACCAGTAGGGATAGCAATATTCGCTCCAAAGGAGACTTTGAATTTCGCGCGGCACTGGTTCGTAAGCCCGCGAAGAGTCACCAGCCCAGCGCCTTCCCGATGCACAATGCAGGGCTTGCCCGTGTTGGCCTCCTCAGTAAAAGGCACGTTCTGACCAGCGGCAACGGTTACGATTGCGCTGTTGCTGTATTCAGCCATAAACTTCATTCCTTTCAAAAAGATAGCGGCGAGGCTGTTGCCCCGCCGCATGGTTCAAAATCGGCACGGGGCCGAACATGTAAGCCTTTCTTACAAGTTGATGTATTGGGTTTTAGCAGCCGCAGCCACAGGGATTGCAGCCGCATCCGGCATAAGGATTGGGCACCTGATAGGCCGGGACAGGCATGGGATTGATGCGGCGGATCAGCTCGGCAGTCTGCGCTTCCTGGTTAGCGGTAATAAAAGCATTCTGCGCCGCCTGAGAAGCCTGGAACTTCAGGCTCTGGTTTTCAGCCGTCAGAGTAGCGATCTTGTCCTGGGTCAGGAAGTCCAGGATCGCGCGGCTGTTGGCATTGGCGTTGTCGATGATGTCGCGGGTGCTGGACTGGATGGTGTTGCGGGTATCGCAAGCCTGGGTAGCCATGTCATAGCGGACACCGTCAATGCTCCGCTGAGTATCGCAGCAGCACTGCGCCAGCTGGGCGCCGAGGGCGTTAAAGCCCGCCTGCGTCTGATAGCCCAGGTTGCACACAGCGGTATCCACGCCATGGAAGCCGTTGCTCACGGCATCCCGGATGGAGGTCTGGCCGTTCTGGAGACCGTTCAGGGCGAAGCCCTCGTTGATGTCGGCCCTGGTGGCCCAGCCCTGACCGGAGGGAGAGCCCAGGCCATTGCCGGAGTTACCACCCCAGCCGCCGCCATAGCCGCCCCAGCCGAACATACCAAAGATCAAAAACAGGATAATCCAGGAGGCCCAATCGCCGCCCCAGCCGCCGAAACCGCCGTTTCCGCCTTGGTAGGCGGGAGTCACGGGCATAGTCATCACAGCGCCGTCAGAAGAAAGACTCATTGTGTTATCTCCTTTGTAGATTTATTTTCAAAACCCGGCCGGGATTTTGATTAATGGTTTGAAATGGTTTAATAAATGGTTTGGAAATGGTAAGTACACTTTGCAAATTCACTTCACATTCTGCGGAAAGTGAAGTTCACTTCTTCACTTCCCAAACATACCCCGCATCCCCTCAAACATGCCCTGCATCTGCTGGGCCTGATTCTGGACTTGGTTGAGCTGATCTTGGGAAATGCGCCCAGAGGATACCATCTCTTGTATCATGGCGTTGGGGTCTTTGCCGCGCATCTGCTGCATGAAGGATTGAAATTGCTGCATCATATTGGGCTGTCTGTTGCCGCCCATAGCCTGATAAAACGGGTTCATTCTGCATCCTCCTTCTCTGCTTTTGTAGCTGCCAGCGCATCCAGACGGGCCTCCAACGCCTCCAAACGGGACAGGGGCGCATACTCTACCGTCGGAGCCTGCGGGGCCTGTATGGGCCTCTGATTGCGCTCTACAAGGTCATATATCTTCATGCTGGGCTTGCCGCTTGCGTCCGCCTGTTTGAGATAGACCACTGGGGCGTTACTGTCCCACAAGGTAACGGCAGAGTTAGGCGCCACCAGATAATTTGCCGCTTCCATCTCGCTCTGCACCCACACAATAGACGGAGACGCCGGGGCCTGCTGCGGCTGCTGCATGGGTTGATAGGACTGCCGCAGCTGCGTCAGCTGGTCCGCCATAGGCGGCTGATACGGTTGGTACGGCTGATAGTAATAGGGATAGTTCGGCATCTCACGTCATCCTTTCTGCCAGAAGTAAAGTACGGTCTCGTTCTCGCTGTGCCATGTATCGTAGATCACACCATCCTGCAGGCATACCACATGGCCGGACAGGGCCAGAATGTAAGTCCCGTTTGGATGCCCCATCGCAAACTCCGCCACGGTCATATCCTCGGGCGCCATGTCCCGCCGGAAGCCATGCCGCCGGAGGTAAGCGCCCCATGTGGCGTTGGCGCTTGGCATATCACCCCTCACAGCGCCCTCAATGCAGAGACCAAGGTATGTCCTGTACCAGTCCTGCTCCAGCGCCTTCGAGATGGCCCGGACTGTACAATCCCCCACATTTTTCTCGTAGGGATTCGGATTGTAAAATTCAAACATATTGCTTTCGGTCATCATACAAAAGCTCATTCTGCCGGATAAACCGTTCCAATCCGGAGAAATCTCCCTCCGCCGCATACTTCTCGCAGGTGTCTCTTGCTGTGGACTCCGTGAAGCCGCAGGCCACCAGCCGGGCCACCAGTTCTGAACCATTCAGAATCAACTTAAAACACGTCCTTATGTAAGAAATCAGGAGGCCGCAAGGAGGGCGGCGACGTGTACCAGCCCTTGTTCCTTACGTCCTCCATGCTTAAATTTTCTCACAAAAAATTCCCGCATGGGTGGTATCCATGTGGGAGTTGTGTGGCAATTATGGGGTGTTTATGTGGTCATGTCATTTTCGGCGGTTTTACGTGTTTACTTTTTTCAGAATAAGAATATAATGTAGGTAGAAAGGGGGTACGCAATATGGGAAGTGTTTTTGATACCGCAAAATATATTCTTGAAAAGTGTGGCACTATGTCCACGATGAAACTTCAAAAGCTGTGCTATTATTCACAGGCTTGGTCTTTGGTATGGGATGATGCGCCCCTGTTCGACGAGGATTTTGAAGCATGGGCCAATGGGCCTGTGTGTCCTTCCCTTTTCCATCACAGTCAGGGAAAGTTTTCGGTCTCTGCCGATGAAATGAAAGGCAGCAGCGAAAATCTTAGCGATGGGCAAAAGGACACCATCAATAAAATTCTGGAATACTACGGAAAGAAAAACGCCCAGTGGCTTAGTCAACTCACCCACATGGAAAGTCCGTGGCAGGACGCTAGATGTGGGCTTCCAGCTGGAGCCCTGTGCAGCACTCCAATCACAAAGGAAAGTATGGCAATGTATTATGGCGGGCTCTAAGCGCATTAAATGCGGTTGTGCTCCGAAATCGGAGGTCAGACAAGGCGGGACGCCTTCACCCGGCATCAGGCTGGGTGGAGACCCGGACAGTATCATGAAGGAGCATCCATCCTGGCGGCTGGCATCTTGTGATACGGAGCCAACTAGTAGATGGTCTTTTCATGAACCTCGTCTCTCTCATGATTTCTGGACTACGATTTTCCCTAAATTGCAGGACTTTGAGCGAATGACTTGGAGTGACATCTTTATTTCAGCAAAGAAGCATAACCATGCGATCGACGTTGCATCGCTCAATAAGAGCGCCAGAGATAGATTTTCGGAGCTATGTATCGAGGCAGAGGCTATCCACTCGCTCAGACTTGGCGGGACGATTAGACTGTACGGATTCTTGACAGGGCCGATCTATAACATCCTATGGTACGATAATGACCACGGAGATAACAGCACATGCGTGTGTCGCTCAGTAAAAAAACATACATAAAGATAAAGGAGCCGGGTCAATCCCCGGCTCCCTTATTTTTGTAAAGCTGTTTTGCTACATCCTTAACCCTCCGGAATATATACTTTTCGTGATCGCTAACTGTGCTACGATACCAGCCCAATTCTGCTGCCACATCAATTTGATTCCACTTATCAATAATACGCCGCCTTGCGATCAGTTCATCGTCTGTATGGAATGCTGCTTCTTCAATAACTTTTTCCAGCTGAGAGCGCAAGAGCTTATCCAGTGGGTCAGGCAGTTTCACTTTTGCGCTCACAATCTCACGTCCTCCCTCTTATTTCATCAGCTTCCACATTCGGTACAGCATCGTGCACATCTGCTGCCGGGTAACGGGCTGGGAGAGCATCAGGTCCCCCTCGCTGTTGCCCGTCAGGATGCCGTTCTTTACGGCCCATTCCACGCCCTCCTTGTGGGCGCCGCTGGGTGTATTGTCCATGATCTTGACCTCCAGTCTCTTCTTGAACTCTGCCCACTTCTGGGCGTTCACCAAGTACGACGGGCAGTGCTTTCCTGTCACATCAAAGTGGCGGTACACGTTCTCAATGGGAATGCCGTACTTCTCCATCAATTCCCGACCAAGCTCCGCTGCGTTTACAAGCGTGGCCTCGCTGGCCTGATAGACACCGTTCCGGATGGTGTCGCACATCTCAATGGAAAGACTGTTGGTGTTGGTGATAACACCATACATGGTGCCGCCACCAGTCTTGTCGGCGTTGGCGTACTTGCTGCCGCCGACGGACCATGCCACTTTTAGATCAGGCACAGACCGCCAGACTGTAGTATCATCGACAAAGTAGTGGGCGCTGGCCTTGACGATGTTGTTCTGAAAATACTTTGCGTTGTTTGCCGCCCTGTCCCCGTCATTTCCAGTGTAGTGGTACACTAGATACCGGATTTGGCTGGCGTTCCGGGAACCGCCATAGTTCCCGGAGTTCGCCAGCTGCTCCTTTATCGTGTAGCTCATTTACTGTCACTTCCCAGCTGCTTGATTACCTGGTTGGCTCCGGTAGCAGCCAGGCCGCTCACAATGCCCACAGCCGCCGCGGTGATGTAGTCCGTGGCCGGGAAGTCAGGCATGAGGAACATACCTACCACACCCAGCACAGCGCCGCAGACGCCGCAGATGATGGGGATGAACTTGTTGTCCAGGCCGGAGGCTTTCACGCCCTGCCCGATCAGCAGGCAGATGACGGTGATGGCCGCCACTCCGGTGATGCCAAGAGAGGAAATGTCCATATCAGACCTCCCGATTACACTCGGATGGCCTTGACGGCATAACCGTCTGCATCATAGGTCACATCAAACTTTCCGCGCTTGGTATTCTGGCGAACCACTTGTCCGGCAAGCGCCTGATTTCGGCCCATGTCTACCTTGTCCGGAAGAGGCTCCTTTTCCTCGCCGGGAAGGAATCCCTCCGCCATCTCTGCCTCGGTCCATCCGTCATCGGGGTTCTTTTCGGGGTTCAGGGAGAATCCGGCGCCAGCCTCAACCAGCAGCTTGTTGGCATCCTCCGCAGTAATCTTGCCGCTCTTGAAGTCATTGATGATGTTATTGATGGTCTTGTTCATGATTGGTAGCTCCTTTCAAATATCCGGCTTGACCGCCGGTTTCTAATGATGTAAGATGTTATTGCCCGTTGTGCAGACGTGTGCTGTTTTGATAGCGCTCCCTCCGCGTTAAGTCGCAATGGACGGAGACAACGAATACTACGGGCTTGCGGCGCTCTTTCGGGGGCGTCGCTTTTTTACAGCCCAATGCGGGCCAAAACAAACGCAATCACAGCCGCCAGAACCGCCCACACGGACTTGTCCACGATGGCTTCCCACCGCTTTTTCGGCTTGGCCTGCTCGACCTCCTGCCATGCGATCAGCCGGTCCAGCTTCTCCATGATATTGTCGTACTGCTCATTCCGGGCGGCCTCCGCCTTTTCCAGTTCCCGCATCCGGTCAAAGAGTTCTTTGTGGGTGCTGCGGGATGCCTCCCGCCATTCCGACATCTGCTTTTCCAGCATGTTGGCTTTCTGGAGGCCCAGGCAATCCCTCTGCGGGTCCAGAATACACTTCTCGTCCATTGTTGGGGCCTCCTTACTCTGCCACCTCCGCAGTCAGCATCTTACTGAGGGCGCTGTATTCCTCTGGGGTCAGCCTGTCGGCCGCGAGATACACGTCCATCTTCTCCAGGAGGCCCTCGGTCCGCCCCCGGTCAATCAGCAGCTTGCAAAGATTGTATACAGTTGTCATGGTTCTGCTCCTTTCGTGTTATACAGTGGTTGTGGTGAGTTCCAGCATACACAGGCGTTCCTCATGGTCTGCCAGCATATCAAGGGTAACGTCCTCCGCGGTGGGTTCCGGCTCCGGCTCCGGCGGCAGAGACTCCTTCCACGCTTCCCAGGCTTCGGTGTTCGGCTCCACGGTGTAGACCGTCCGGAAAAAGCCCTCCTCGTACTCCTCCTCATGGCTGGTGACGTTCACGAAGCCGTTGTAATGGATGACCGTCTCCGCCTGCTCGTCCGTCAGGGGGATGGCACCGGGAAAGGCGTTACTCTGCGGGGCCGGGTAGGCCCCGGAGGGGTTGGGGGTTGGGGTTAGGTATTTCATGTGGATTCACCTCTTTATCCAAGTACAAGATAATAGTAATTAACATTTGACTGATTTAGCTGGACAGTTGCTAAAGAGTCTGCTCCATCGCAGTACCAGGAAACGGAGCTTCCTGAAAATGCCACTCGATTGTAAGACCGGCTCGGAAACATAATATCTTTACCATTGTTATAAAATGGATACGAAATTGTTTTTCCGGGCAACATAAGCGCCTGATAGTTATCATTTTCCTCTTGGATAAATAAGGCTTTTGGCTCAAACTCAAACGTCAGCGTATTCGGATTGCTGCTTCCACTCGTCCCCGTCCCTTTATAGCTCCCGGTCTCGATACTCACCATGGGGATAGCGCCGCCGGAGATGTCCGTGAAGGTGCTGTCTGAAGGGTCGTAAAGCATAGCCTGTGCCAGCTTGCTCAGCGCCAGCCCCAGATTGCCGCCCCAGATACCGGGCGTCCGCACCGCCTCCGCGATGGTCTTGGCCCAGATGGTTTTCCCCTGCTGGGTCAGGTCCGCTACGCTCCCGGCATCCGGGAAGGTGATGGCTGTCTTGGTGTACGTCCACTCCCGTGTCACGCTCACCACGCCGCTGCCGGGATCGGTGGATGCCGTAATCTTGATAGTGCCCGTGCCCGTGGGCAAGTCCACCACCGAAATCTTGTTGTCGGCTCCGTTGGTGGCCGTGTATGTCCGAGTGTTGACGCCGTTGATGGTTTCTGTAACCGTCAAAGTACTAGTTCCGCTGGAGGACACCGAATACTGCACATCATTTGTGAGAGTGCCCAAACTGCCGTCAGACCCAGAAATCACCAGGGCAGAAAGAGGGACTACAGAAACAGATGTGCTCGTTGTATAATCGCCATATTTCCCGTTTGCGAGAGATTTGACGCGGTACTGCACGCTCGTCCAGGTGCCCACCGTTTCCTCAAAGCTCGTGTTCGCTCCGGAATACACTTGCACCCAGTCAGCATCGGTGTCCGCCTTGCGCTCCAGGATATAGCCGTCAGCGCCGTCTACTGCGCTCCAGGAGACGGAAATCTGGTTGCCCTGCATGGCCTGAATCGGCACAGTCAGGGCAGTGGGGGACGCCGGAACGCCAACGGTTCCATCGTCCGAAACCAGGATGGTAGGGTCCATAATCATGGCAGGTAGGACGCCATAAGAGGGGTTTACCGAGGTGCTGCCCAAGCTGCCATCGGGCAAGACGTAAAACTTTCCGTCTGTGCTCGTAGAAACTGGAGAGCGAAGCCACCAAGCAGCCGCGGCTCCATTCAGTTTAGCAATCCGCTTGCTATTGGCTTCCGTGTCAAGTCCACTCTTGAAGTAATCCAGCTTCGCGCCGTCTATGGGCATAACTCCACTTATGCCAGACAGGCCGGCTTCATATCCACAGAGAGGAAACAGCTTGCACTCCAAACCACTTTCTCCACTTTTGATGTCCCATAAAGGCCCTCCATTGCCTGGATGGTATGGGATTTTCACTGTCTTGATAGCAGACTGGATGTGGCTTTCATACCTTCCCAGATACCCAGCCATCGTAGACATAATTGTGGAGCCTACAAGTGTATTTGCATTGGTGCTGTTCCACTGGACGTTCTCCACAATATCCTGCCGCCGCAACCACGCACCGTCACAGGCACTACCATACAGCCTTACATCCGGGTTCCCGATATGCAACACGATGTAGTTTACCGGGCTCCCGTTCTCGTCGATCTTGACGATGCTCCCCGCCGCCACGCTGCCAAGTGTCTGCGCCATCAGTTACCACCTCCGTTGTAGGTTACTTGGATTTGAGTGTTCAGAATGGACGTAAAGAACGATGGGGCCATCTTTTCAACGGTGATTGTTCCATCCGGAATCTGCCCCAGGACAAGCCCTTCCAATTCATCACGGCCAGCCTTTTCGGAGTCAATCTGCGGTGTCAGCGTCTCATTCAAAAACTGTTTGATGGCCTGACCACCCTCGTCAAATTTGGCTTTCAGCTCCGCAGCCGTCAGGCCGCCCACGTCGTTCGGTTCATCGTCCAGAGCGGAGATGATCGCCATGTCCTTCTCAAATTTCGACAGAGCCATGTATCAGGCCCCCCTTTCCTGCGGGACTTCTCCCGTCTGGTTGATAACCCGCTGCAACGCCCCATATCCGGCGCCGCCCCGCAGCGGTGGATTTTCCTGCCCGGCAGGCGCGGGGCCTCCCCCATTCCCGGAGTTGCCGCCTGCGCCGCCCATCGCCATTGCCATCTGGCGCTGTTGGTCCGCCTGCAATACAGAAATCAACGTCTCCCGGTCTGTGATCTGACCGGCAGGCAGGCGCTTCAAATACTCCACTGTGGAAATCTTGCCCTGCATCAGCAAATTGTCCAGCGTCTGCATAGAGGCGATTTCGGACCAGTAAGAGGATGCTCCCACATCCAGGTCCACGGTAAAGTAGTAGTCCTTCAGGCTGGAAAAATCGAACGGAGCTAAGACCTTCCCATTAGACCCCGGCATGGTGAACATCACACGGTTGCCGCCTAGAGCTGTCTGGTCAACAGGAATCTCCACGTAGCGGTCCCCGTAATACTCGCCCATAAACTCCATGTAAATCCTGCCCTGGTCTTCAATGGCCTGCAGCAGCGTTTGCTTTGTCAGCTCCATAGGAGTCGCCGCCGCCCGCTGCAGGGCAATGATAGCGGAGGTGTTGTCGGGCCGTGTATCGCCAAGGGCCACGTCGGAAGCGCCCAGAAACCGCTGGGTGTAGGAGATTGCCAAGTCAATGAATTGGCTGATCTGCGGAGAGATGGTGGCCGGGTCGATGATCTTCGCCACATTCTCCACGCTGCCGTTGACGGCGATGGCCGCGCCCACCCGGTTGCTCCACTTGGCGACCTTTGTCTTGTCGAAGATGATTTTGGGGTAGGCCAGCATCATCAGAGAGATCATGGACATGGCAAACAGTTTGTTTACGAAAATCTGGTTCGGAATGAGCCCTGTAATCATGGCCTGCCCATGGTAGCAGTCCTGTACAAAGTCCCAGGACATCCAGGAGATGGGATACAGCTTGATTCCAAGGTCCCATTCAGGCTTGATCTCCTGATTCTGCGTGCATTCATAACCATGGATGGTTCCGCTCTCGTCATCCCGCCACAGCCGCAGCAGGACCGCAACTTTATTGCCGCCCAGCTCGTCCATGCGGCTATCCCCGCTCTGCTTGCTGTCAGCAGTGATGCCGTCCGCATCATCCTCGCTGACGCCGTTTGCGATTGCCCGCTTCTTGGCCTCAGAAACCAGCATCCGGCGTTCAATCATGATATAGGGCTGACTCTGAACGTCCCGGCTGTTGGGATTTCCAAACAGCACCTGTGTGTTCATCAAAACTTCCGTTTTGATTGCGCCCTTGCTTGGCTGCCCTGTCTCTACATCAGGGTCCCAATAGGTGTACAGACAGCCGTCCCCATCCACCGCAGCGTTCCTGGCAAACTCGCGGATACAGGCCCCCATTTTGTTGAACTCGAAAATGGACTGGAATTGGTCATTCAAGAGGTCTGTCAAAATCTCCGCATCCTGCCCTGTCAGTTTCCCGTTGGAGGGCAGCGGTTTTGCGTGGAGCTTCAGGTTGTCTGTAGACACATTCGCCACGGAAAACAAAACGACACGTTTCAGGAAATTGAAAACAGGCGTCGGCAGGCCATTGCTATGTACTCCCTCCCACTGCTTGCCAATGAAAAAGTTCTCATTGACATTCACGCAGTCATACAGCTGAATTCCCTGATTAAACTGGACCCCAGCCTGATACTCCGCAGACACCTTCTGAGGTGTCGGATCAAACTTCTTCATTGCTCAACTCCTTACTTCACGTTCCCGGCATACCGCAGTTGAATGTCCGTCTCCAGAACAGTCGCCGTCGCGGATGCGCTCTTGCTCTTGAAAATCAGCTTGTAGAAGGTTGCCTTCTTCACCTTCAGCTTCAACCGGTCCACTTGGGGTTTCCGGTTGGTTCGGAAGGACCAATGGCGGAAATCCGCATGGGTAAAGGTCGCCAAGCTGGATGCCACAACCTTCTCCGGGTAATCACTCCTCCGGTTACTCTGTGCCGTCACTGTGATCCGGGCGTTGGTTTCCGGCTGGATTGCAACGAACAGCATGGGGGAGTATTTCAGCAGCCAGTCCTTGTCAAAGTCCATGGAGCCAGTGGCGGCATAGGCATCGATCTCTTCTGTATCATCATTTCGATACTGCCGGGACAGATGCTTGATTTTTCCATCCTCCGTGATGCCGTAGGTGTCATCCTCCACATCCACCATCTGCCGGAACGGCATATTGGTGTAGTAATACCAGCTGTCATTTGCGTAGTTCAGAATGACGGCGTTTCCATTCCACAAAAACCAGTATTCGTGCTCCCGCTTTCTGTTGAAGGCCCTGACCTCCGAAAGCGCCCAACCGCTGATCGTGGCCGCGATCCGATCTGAAATGCGCCGTGCATTCTGCTCATTGTCCGTGATATTCCCGGTGCTGGACGTAGACCGCCACTGGTAGATGCTGCTGCCGTCCAGTGTCAGTGGATTGTTTTCCAGTAACCGCACCTGTCCGGGAGCGTCATTCCCGATCTGCCGGTTGACCGGCAGCACATAAAATCCGGGCGTGGTGATTCCGGTGTCCAGCGTCACGGTGCTGTAGGTGATCGACCATGCGCTGTCCCGCTTGAAGGCCAGCAGCCGGGCATAATGCCGCACAAGAGCGGTCAGCGGCGTGTTGCTGTCCCCGATGGCCGCCTCGTATAAGTCCGGGAAATAATCCGCCGACGCGAGGCCGGTGTCTCCGTTGATTCCGCTGTAGATGGTCCGGTTTGTCCCATCTCCATACAGGAACACACGGGTATCGTTGGAGCCGTTGTAGAGCTCGGAGAAGTGCATCCCGGTCACATCGCCACGGGCGCCATCGCCTTTCTTGTAGGTGATGGTCACAGTATTCGTCCCCTTGGCCGGGGCTGTGTTGAAGGTCACTTTTCCAGCCGCGGTGTCGGCGGTATACTGCACATCCGTCCCCTCTACCGCGGTCACACTGTCGATCTCTTTCTCCGGCAGGAAAAAATCTTTCGCCTCGCCGTCCGGGGAGAAGCGTACACGCCGCAGCCCCGTCAGCCGGTTCACATTCTCCAGCTGTGTTCCGCTGCCCTCCGGTGTGGTTGCTGTCTGTACCAGCGGGATATAGCCTTCCACATCCTGAAAGGTCTCCTCTGCTTCTCCAGTCCAGCTCTTGTACTCATGGCCGTTCAGCAGATAAACCTTCTCGTCAAAGCCGAAAAAGGAGGTCTTGTCCTGGGTACAGGTCCCTACTGCCTTTACACTCTCCAGCAGAATGTCCACATCGAAGATCACACCGCCAAATGCGCACAGCAGATGGTATTCCCCTCCCACCATGCCATACCAGCAGCCGCAGAATACCGGGTGCTCTTCCACGCCTTCTTCCTGGCTGTCCGCCCAGCTATCCCAGGCAGAGCGAAGGGCAAGAACCGTCTGCGTACCTGGACGGATTTGGAGATGACCGTCTCTGGTAATGGCAAAGTTCCGCATCTCAGAGAGCTCTCCGACTCTGATTTTGGTGTCGCCATCCTGATTCTCGTTCAGTCCCAGAAACTCTTTGATTTTCAGAATGGTCAGATTGTTCGATGTGGAAATGCTTGCCACAGGTCAGTCACCCCCTCCATAGGTCAGATAATCGTCTGTCATTTCTCCGCCGGTCATCTCGTCGTCGTAGTCCGTCATCCCGGCGCTATCGAAGTCCTCCACTTTCGGCGGTGCGGGCTTCTCCGCGCTCAGTGTCCGGGTAACACAAAAATAACGGCAGGCATCGCAGATGTGGGTGATCTCATGGGGTTCCGTGGCACAGTCCGACGGGTTTTTGTCATCGTGCTGGATGGCTGGAAGATTCGTGCAAAGCCCCTTGCAGTCCTGCGTCACCAGCAGGCCCGGCCGGTCCTTTTCGCTGTTCAGTGGTTTCAGCATCTCCTTGACTGCCATCCAGCCCTGCACACGGTTGTTGCTGGCCCGAATGATGCCAACGCCATTTTCCATGAACAGCTCTGCCATGCTCTTTCCGCTGTCCTTCTGCCGGTTCCACATATCCGGCGGTGCCGCCGTGAACTCGATCTGCTCCCAAGACGGCGTCAGGTCCAGCATCAGCTTTGCCGCCTCGGATACAATGATGCCGCTCTTCTGTACCTCGCGATACACATAGCAGCGCCCATCGAAATCAACAGCAATCCAGAGGCAGGCAAACATATCCAGGCCATAGTCGAACGCCCGGTACTTCTTCCACTCCGCAGGAATCCTCCAGAACGGTTTGATAATATGAGTCTCCGCCCGGAACTCCGGGAAGAATGTTCCGGCCAGAGCGTCCCAATCGCCATACCGCCAAGCCGCCCGCACATCGTCCGGCAGCAGGTCTAGCATCTGCACATACTCTGGGGACGCCTCCAGCAGCTGGGGATTATCATCCACCGTGGCGTGAATGAAGGTATAGTCCTCTGCTTTTTCTCCGTTCTGATACTGACGGGAGATAAACAGGCGTTTGACCCACATGTGCCCAACTCCGCCGGGGTTACAGGTCAGGTACATCCGGCGTGGAAACTTCGTAGCACCGCGCAGACAGGCGCCCAGTGTTCGGAACTGGTATTCCGTGAATTGTGTCGCCTCGTCCATGAAAATCCAGTCGTATTCCTGGCCCTGATATTCCACATCGTCTCCGCTGCTATAATGTCCGAACTTGATAACACTTCCATTGGAGAAGAAAAACATGTGCATGGTGGCGTTATATGCTGCGATCTCTGCCGGAATCAGCTTCCGCATAGGCAGAATCATCGTCTGCTCCAGTTCCGGATACTCTTTTCGGACAATCAAAATCCGGATTCCCGGATAGGTCATCGCACCGCCAATCGCTTTAATCCGCACAACATGGCTCTTTCCGCCGCCGCGGGCGCCGCCGTATCCAACATAGCGAGACCGCGCCTGACAGAACTGCTTCTGCTTTGGGTTCAAATCTCCCAGAGCCAGATTGACGGCTCCGCTGTTGTTTCGTGCTTTCTTGTTTGCCATGCGCTCACCTTTCAGGGAATGACTAGGGGAATAGGCCCCCTTGCGGGGGCCCATATTGCTTACTCGTATGCCTTATCGGCCTCCATGCCGCAGCAGCCGTCCTTGATCTGGATGCACCGCATGACCTGGCCGGAAGTCAGCGTCACGCCGCCGGAGGGATAGGTCTCGGCAGTCGAGCTGTACCGGGGGTTAGTCCCGTCCACCGTGTACTTGTAAACATTGCTGCCTGGTTCTGTGATCGTAACCTTGTGCGAAGCAATCGACAGTGTGGGAGCCGACAGAACAGCCGCGTTACTGCCGCACACCGCAACGCCGTCGCCCTTGGTTGCCAGGATAAAGCTGTCATAGTAGGTGACGCCCTGCACCACAGGACCGGCATAGCCCTGTACCTTGGGCAGCACGTCATACTGCTGCAGCTTTACGGGGTCCACACTGGATCCCTTGTACTTGATTAGGAAGTACACGCCGGAGGGCAGATAGCTCTTGGGGATGGTGACGACTTTCGTTCCGTCCACTTCACCCACAACACCCTTTGCCAGCGCCTTGGTGCCCAGGCCCTCCAGATTGATGAAGTCCGGGTTCTGCTTCAGCAGCTTGTAATACTCCGTGGGGATGTACAGTGTCCGGTTCTCCACCGGGACAAAGGCGTCCGTCATCTTGGCGTTGACATCGATGATGTACTCCACAATGGTGCTCTTGGTGGGCGCTGCGGAGGGCTGATACTGGATGTTGGCGCCCTCACACCACTTTCTCAGCCGGTACTTGTCCATGTTGGGGATGGTGACCTCGTCCAGCTGACGCCGCAGGGACTTTCCCGCCGACTTCTCGATGGCTTGATCGCTGTTATCCAGAGGCTCAATGACAAATGTAAAGGCAGGCGCCTTGTTCATCGTCATCTCCTGGATCGTGTCGCCCAGGTTCTTCGGGGTGCCGAATCGGTTGCCATCTGCAGTCCGGTTATAATCGGTCTCCGGCACAGTATCCACGGAGTAGACACGGATGGTCTTGGCTCCTACAAAGGAATATTCGTGGCCTGCGGCGGAGTCCGTGATGGATGCCTTGTGAAATCTCTCTGCGATTTTGTCTGCGTATTTGATCGTGTAATTAACTGCCATGTGGCCCTCTCTTTCTTTTCACCAGATGCGAGAAGGCCCCTGAAATCAGGAATCCCAGCCATCCAGGAACGGGTCCTTGTTCTTGTTGTCCGCACCGGCAGACTTCATGCTGCCAGTGGACCGCTCCGTATTTTTCTGGTTCTGCTTGATGGCAGAAGCATTGTGTTCTGCCTTGGCGGCCTGCTCATTCGCCCGTGCCACCTGCCATCTGGCATAACTAGCAACCAGGGAAAGGCCGCTTTTCACGCCGTCCCATACCTCTTTTGGAATTCCCTTCGGGTCCTTTGCCGCATCAGGAAATGTCTTTTGAAACTCTTGAATATCCGCCATCCTGCGCTGTTCCGCGGACTGCTTCTGGGCCTCGGCGTCCCGCTGCTCCCTCTGCCTCTCCGCTTCAGCAGCTTCCTTGGCGGCTACGGTTGCTTCACGGTCCTCCAGCTCCACGGCCCTTTTGGCCTCTTCTGCATTCAGGCCCTCGGCTCTCTTAGCCTCCTGGCGGATGTGGGCAATATAGTCCGTGGTGTTCATGCCTGCCTTGTTCGCAAACTGGCTGAACAGGTCCATCACAGGCCGGAATTCCTCATACTTGCCGTGAATCCGGTCATAGTCCAGGCCCTTTTGGGCAAGGGCCGTCAGTTCCTGTTCGTTGACTGTCTTGTCCTCGCCTAAATGGCGCAGCGTCCAGGTTTTTGGTGTGGTCTCCGGTTCCTGGGCCTCCGGTGCCTCCTGCTTCTCCGGTTCAACGTCTTCGCCCAGTTTGGCGTCAGTGTTTTCGTTGCCAGCAGCAGGTGTTTCCGGCGCCTTTTGCTCTTCATCAGCAGGTGTTTCTTCATGCTTCGGCTCCTGTTCTTCCGGCTGGTCTGCCGGGCTTTCCAGAGTCTCCGCCCCGTCGAATCCATCCATGAAGGAGTCAACCGTGGTCTCGGTCTCCTGCTCCAAACCGGTGGTATTCTCTTCCATTGGTTCCTTCTTTCCCCGCCTGGTCTGGCGGCGTGTATTTCAAGCGTCCGTGGTCTCGGGCGTCTTGCTCAGAAAAAACAAAAAAGACGCCAAAGCCGGGATCATTCCCAGCTCTGGCGTCTTGCGCTCTAGCTTGTTATTTCATTTTGAACTCCGGCAAATTTCCGGTGATCTCCTGCCCCATGAAGATTGTGGGCCACCACTCCCGCCTGCACTTGCGGCAGTATACCGGCGTCCCATACAGAACCGTGTTTCCCGTCACCTTCTGGATACCCTTATGGCATTTGGGGCAGGTGTACCATCCATGTACTACCATTGGCCGAACCACCCGTATTCAATGCCGCCCCAGCGCGAAAGGTAGTTGTCTCCGCCGCCTCCGCCGTACACATCCTCCACGCTCTCGATGCCGGAAGACGGCAGACGGCTTTTGGCCGTGTTCAGATTCTCCAGGTATGTCTGCCAGAAGAAGTTCGCTTGTGTGGGGTTCTCTTCCGTCAGCAGCAATCCGGCCAACCCATAGGGCAGAACGTTCCGGCAGATGTAGTCATCGAGGTCCAGGTAGTCATCCAGAGACGTCACACTGTCCAGAGATGGTCTGGTTTTCGTCCCATCCGACAGGTCCGGATACGTGTCACTGTAAGGATAGACCTGATCCAGCAGCGTGTTCAGGATGTTTGGCGTCCGAAGCGCGTATTCGTTCGTATCTGTTGTACGGGTCGCGCCTGTGGACTCGTTCTGCGCATCCATCAAATGGATCGCCATATCAAAAACATCCTGCACAGATGCCATTACAGACCTCCTACATCAAAGCCATCTTTGCCATTGACTGAAAATGTCATCAGGTTTTGGATGCCCTCGTCGATCTCCTTGGACCGGCGCTGCTCGTCCCTGTCATCTTCTGCCTGCGGGTTCGGATTCTTCTTCGCCGCCGCTTCCTGCCGCTCCCTTCCATTTGTGAAGGAGCCGACCTTTACCCCGGTCAGGGCAACCACAGCACCAAACAGGAAACACGCCAAATACTCCATCATGCGAAATCACTCGCCTCCATGTTCTTTCCCATCTGGACACTGACTTTCACTTCTGCATTGGCTTCCACCTTGTCCTGATATCCGCCGTACCGCTTCTGTTTCAGCGCAAAGATCGGCATCGGGGCTTTCGGATTCCGGTACGCCATCTGAACAGCAGCGGCGGACATCCGCATGTAGGCCATCTGGATTGTCTCCTGCAGGTATTCGCAGCGGCGGCCATTGTACCAGTTATCCAGCGTCATGAGTGAAACACCCAAGTACACGCCAAGAGAAAATTCCTCGGGGACATCGCCGCGCTCCGCACATTCTGCAAAGTAAGCGTCCAGCTTTTCCTGCAGTTCCTCCGCAGTTTCATATTTCGCCCCCGCTCCCGTCCGCTTCTCCGCTTTCGGCTCCCCAGACGCTTTTTTCGCTCTCGGCATGTCCTCACCGCCTTGTATCAAAATCGCCCCACCGCTGCTCTCTCCACGTAGGAACGTAGCAGTCAACACAAGCGGTAGGGCAACCGCACCGCATGTCGGCTTCGATTGCGAAACTCTGGTACGGTCCCCCAGTTTCTAGTCCCCATTATAAGCCCCGCGGTCAGGGCAGGGCTGGAGGAACACCCTGCCCGCCGCAGGTGAGAAAAGAAGATGGTAGGCTTTCGCCTATCTATACTCTACCACAGATCGCTTCCAAATCGTTCAGCATATTTTATGCACCCCTGTTTTGTACCCGATAATAGTATTTTAAGGCCGGATTTCAGAACATATCCCACCCGTTTTTCCGGTATCCCCCTGACCTGTAGAGAGTTGAGGGGATGTAGGAAATATAACCTATGCCGTTCTCAGCGAGGCCGCCCGTTTTTCCGCTACCCCTCCCCCCTTGTTATCCATCATCTACAGCCCCGGGCACCTGCACACCACCGGCCACGCCAACGCAGGCCGCAGGGCCGGGGAGACATCAAGCTGCAGCCAGGGCGGCTAACCGACACAAAAATTACACAGAAAACCGCAAAACCATTGCAAACACTAGATTTGCGTTTAACAAATAGTTAATTCCCATTTTCCCGAACCGCGTCTTTGTTATTTCTCTATCAATTTAATTCAATTTTTTTAAGCATTTTCGGATGGCTCTTTCTTGTACTTTCTTCAAAAATTTGCCCTCTTTCCATTCTCCTTGCATTCCCTCTGCGCTGTCTGGGCAGACAAAGCAAAAGCGCCACCAGCAGGAGCCAGTGGCGCAAGGGGGTCTGTTAAGGGGGGTTATATTCTTTCTTGTTTCTTTGGGGGGATTATAGGGGGGATAGAGATAAGGGGTTTAAGGGGAAAAGGGAAAGGGGGGACAAGGGGGCGTTTCTTTGTTCTTTCTCGAAAAGCGGCCGGTTAAATCTTGTCTTTGATGGCGTCAATGATCCAGGCGTTGACACTCTGCCCGGCGGCGGCGGCCCTGGCCTCGATCTGTTGCTTTGTAACACCATCGCTCCCGTCTTTATGCAGTCTAAAAACCACCCTTTCCAGTTTCTCTAAATACCGTTCATTTCCTCTCCTCTTTGCATCTGTTGACATGAACATATACCTCCAGAAATATAGCAAAATTGATGCAATCTTTATGCTATATATCATATCACAGCAAAAAACATGGCACCATGAACAGCTTGCACAAAAAGTTCATGGCAACATTGTACATGATGACTGCTTGACATTCATGGCAACATGAATTATGATTGAACCATCCCAAGCGGAACACCGCATGGGACGGCGGCACCTTGACAATCGAATATCGGCACCGCTATAATGGGAAACGAGGTGATAGCGATGGACAAAGAAATGCTGGAAGCAATCGGGCAAATGATGGAATCCCAAACAGCAAAGATCAATCTCCTCATTGAGAATGATGTTACAAAGAAAATCAATCTCATTTATGAAAAGCTCGACAGCATTGATGAAAAGTTGGAGAAAATGCCAACACCAGAAGATCTTGCCATTGCCAACGGACGAATTGAAGTTTTGGAGGCAATCGTTAAGAAGCTGTCCCGTGAAGTCGCAGAGTTGAAGAGAGCCCAATAACTACATACCAAACAAGGCGGTGCCGGTATCCGGTGCCGCCTTTCTTTTATATCGAACAGCAACCACGACAAATCAAACAGGAGGTATAACACCATGACAACCTATTTCATCAACTGCAAGACCCTGGACGAGCTGAAGAAATCCTATAAGGCTGCGGCCATGAAGTATCATCCCGACATGGGCGGCGATACGGCCACCATGCAGGCGATCAATGCCGAGTATGAAGCCCGGTTTGAAGTCCTGAAGCGGAGCCAGAACACCCAGGCGGCCGAGGATACCACCGGCCGGACGAAGGCCACCACCGAGAGCGCCGGTGACTTTATCCGGATCATCGACCAGCTCTTGAAGCTGGACGGTCTGGAGATCGAGCTGTGCGGCCGCTGGCTGTGGATCGGCGGAGAGACCATGAAGCACAAGGAAGCGTTAAAGGCCGCCGGTTGTCGCTGGTCCTCCACCAAGAAGATGTGGAGCTGGCACTTTGCAGAGGACGGCAGCCACTGGCACAGGGGCAGCAAGACCATGGCGCAGATTCGCAGCAAGTATGGCAGCACCACCTTCAGCCGTGAAGCCGCCAGAAATGACGCACTCCCCGCTTGACGGGGAGGCGTCCAGGGCAGGAGGCTTTACAATGAGCGTAGACTGGAAGAACCTTTTTCGCCGCTATGGCGGTGTTTCCAAGGAGGCAGACATCCGGATCAGTGGTTATCTGATCCGGCCGGACTGTTTGACGCGGGACCGCATCCGGTGGAATGACGAGAGCGCCGCCCGGATCATTGCAGACTGCGAAAAAATTACAGAAGAGCTGAGGGGATACCGCCAAGCGCTGGCGGCACGATATGCCGAGCTGTCCGCGATGCCATACTCTCTCCGGCTGGACCTGATCCGGGAGCGCAGATGGAAAGGCCCGGTCACCTATTGGCTCCGGCTGGTCCGGCACTACGAGGACGGCCACGAGGAAAAGGAATGGTCCAAGGACTGGCCCGGCAACGAACGGCACAAGGCATTGAAAGCCTACCGGGAAGAGCTGAAAGCCCGCCCCGGAATAGAAACAAAGCTGGACATAGAGAAAAGCCGGTGGGAGCATTGACGCTCCCCCGGCTTTTCTCATTCACAGCTAAGTCACAGCAATAGAACAGAACCATTGATTTTTATAGTTTCTATTTTACAGACTGTTCAAAATATGGTATACTGAATCGGATTTGGAAATGTCACTGG
>ERZ857503.762-NODE-762-length-22508-cov-3.900770_pt1 | contig 22508 bp, 19 predicted proteins | sample MGYA00519766_ERZ857503 | MGnify/ENA primary metagenome ERZ857503 (study PRJEB31778, sample SAMEA3449345) | human gut metagenome | biome: human gut; feature: human-associated habitat; material: faeces | place: United Kingdom | collected 2010/2012 ...
CGATCAGTCCGATTTTATCCCGATGAAGCTGTTCGATCAGCCGGTCGATCGCGAATTTAGTGCGTTCGAGTCGGTTCGGTTCGAAATCCTGCGCCAACATGCTGTTCGATACGTCGACCGCCAGCATCATTTCGATCCCCGTGCGCGTGACCTCTTTCAGCTTGGAACCGAACTGCGGTCGCGCCAGGCCGATGACGATGAAGACCAGCGCCAGCGCGAAGATCGTGAACTTGGTGCGTACCCGTTTCGGAGAGGCCTCCGGCATCAGTCCCCGGACGGTTTCCGGGTCGCCGAAGCGTTCCAACGCCCGTCGCCGGACGCGTACCGAGTACCAGTAGACGCCGATCAGCACGGGGACGAGGATCAGCAGGTAGAAATATTCGGGTGTTGCAAATCTGAACATAGTCGTACGGTTTTACGGAATCTGGCGCAGCCACAGTTTACGGATCAACATTTCGCAAACCAGCAACGCGAGCGCGGCCAGCGCGAAAAGGGCGAACCGTTCGTAATAACGGGTGACGTTTTCCACCTCCACGCGGCTTTTTTCCATTTGGTTGATCTCTTCGTAGATGTCGCGCAGTTTGTTGTTGTCGGTCGCCCGGAAATATTTGCCGCCCGTTTTTTCGGCGATTTGGGTCAGCATTTTTTCGTCGATCTCGACTTTCATCGGTACGTAGCTGATGTTGCCCCACATGTCGAGCGCCGGGTATGGAGCCGTCCCTTCGCTGCCGACGCCGATCGTGTAGACACGGATGCCGAGCGTTTGGGCGATATCGGCCGCGGTCAGCGGAGCGATCTGCCCGCTGTTGTTGACGCCGTCCGTGAGCAGGATCACCACCTTGCTTTTGGCCGAGCTCTCGCGCAGCCGGTTGACCGCTGTGCCGAGCCCGTTGCCGATTGCCGTGCCGTCTTCGATGATGCCGCTTTTGACGGTGCCGAGGATATTGACCAGCGAGGCTTTGTCGGTGGTCAGCGGACTCTGCGTAAAGCTTTCGCCGGCGAATACCACCAGGCCGATCCGGTCGTTCGGACGGTCCATGATGAAATTGGCGGCCATCTCTTTCGCGGCCGAGATCCGGTCGGGCTGGAAATCCCTTGCCAGCATACTGCCGGAGATGTCGAGCGCCAGCACGATGTCGATCCCCTCGGTCGAGCTGCTGGTGTTTTTCGATGTGCTTTGCGGGCGGGCCAGCGCCACGATCAGCAGCGCCGTCGCCAGGCATCTCAGAACGAACGGCAGGTGCTGCAGGTAGTATTTGGGCCCGTGCGGAAGCCGCCGTACGCCGGCTACGGTCGATATCCGCATCGTAGCCTTCCCCTGCCGCATCCGGTAGATGTAATAGGCGACCATCGGCAGCAGCAGCAGCAACAGCCATAATAATTTGGGATTCGCGAATTTTGTTATGTCCACCACGTCGATTGCTGATTTAAACAGATTTTTTCACCGGACGGCCCTACCAGTTTTTTCCCGAGTTTCCGACGGTCACCGCCTTCTTTTCGTCCACTTTCTTCTTTGTCTTGTCCTCGCTGCCCTGGACGGCGTCGAGCATCCGCTCGGCTTCTTCGCGGCTCATGCCCCCCTGCGGCGGTTGCTGTCCGCCGGACGGAGGCTGCTGATCCTGTTTGTCGGGATCGTTGCCGTTTTGATTATTATCCGGATTGTCTTTGTTTCGGTCTTTATCCGGATTTTGGTTCGGATCGTTTTTATCGTTTTTATTTTGGTCGTTCCGGTTGTCCTTGTTCTGGTCTTTGTTCTGATCCTTGTTTTGATCGTTCTTGTTCTGATCGTTTTTGTCTTTGTCGAGCAGTTTTTTTGTGTAGGCGTAGTTGAACTTTGCTTCCATGTCGGCCGGATTCAACCGCAGCGAGTTTTTGTACGCTTCGAGGGCTTCCTGCAGTTTGCGCTGCTGGAACAGGGCGTTTCCCTGGTTGAAATAGGCCGAAGCCGCGTTGTCCAGACGGGCCGAGTCGGCAGCCAGTTGTTCGTTCAGTCCGGCCGCTTCGTCGTAACGTTTCTGTTTGTACAGCGCGTCGGCCAGGTTGAAGTTCGCTTCGTAGGAATCGGGCTGTTTTTCCAGCGCTTTGCGGTAGGAGATCTCGGCTTCGGAGTACTCCGCTTTCCCGTAAAATTTGTTGCCCGAACGGATGTCGCGGCGTTCGGGGTATTTCTGTCCCGCCGCCGTCCCGGCCGCCAATAGCAGCAGACAGGTTATGATCGTATGGCGTATCATGCGTCGTCCTCCTTCTTTTCCTCGGTTTTGATCGGTTCGATCTCGACGGCGGGCTGTTCCACCTCGACCGCTTTGGTCTCTTCGATGAAATAGTAAGCGTCCGTGTAGACCGTTTCGTTCTGATCCGCATCCGGTGTGAATTTGGCGAATTTTACGAAATCGGCGGTGATCAGGATGTCTTTGAGCCGCTTGATCGATTTCTCCGGTAAGGATTCGCGGATCATCCTGTCTAAGATCTCTTGCGAAGTCATTTCCAGCGCTTTGACCGGGTAACGGGTGCTCAGGTATTCGCGCAGGATGTCGGTGATGCCGGTGTAATAGGCTTTTTGTTTCCCGCTTTGCCATAGTTTCTGCGAGTGCAGTTTTTCGAGCTGCCGGATCGCCGTTACGTGCGGCGGTTCGGCCGGGACGCGTTTGCCGCCGGACTGCCGTTTGCCGCGGAACCGTTTGACGAGCAGGAAGACGACCAGGGCGATTAGCGCGGCCCCGAGCAGACCCGTCAGCAAGTAGCCGCCGTATTCGCCGAACCGGACGGGAACTTCGAGCGGGAGCTTGACGTCGTGGATCGTCTGCGTGGCCGTGTCGACCGACAGCGTATTGACGAAAATCCGCAGCGAATCCATCGACCACAACGTGTCGATTATGTTTTTATTGATGTAAAGCACCGGGAACTTTCCGATACGGTAGTCGGCCTCTTCGAAACAGGTCAGCAAGTAGGATTTTTTCAGCGTAATCCGGCGTCCGTCGGTTTTCAACGTATCGACGGGTCCTTCGGCGAGTATTTCGATGTCGGTCGAATCGCCGCCCAGATGTCCTCTGTCGAAAACGGGGAATTCGACGACCTCCATCACGTCCTTGTCGACCTCGATGTCGAGCCGGAACTGGTCGCCGATCAACACCGAGTCGGCCGAGAACCGCGCCTCGACGGACGGCGTTTTCGGTTGTGCGGACAGCGAACCTGCGATCAGCAGCAGAGCTACGGTGAATATTTTTTTTACGTAAAACATACGGTTTGTCAGCTTGGCGCCGGTTACCGGCGTTTAAAGAGTTTCATCAATGACGTGACATAGTCTTCTCCCGTCGCGATCTTCACGTTGTCGACCCGGCAGCGTTTCAACGACGAATCGATCAGCGCGCTGGTCTGTTCCCAGTTACGGGCGTAGGCGTCGCGGACGGCGCGCGAAGCCGTGTCGACCCATACTTTTTCGCCCGTCTCGGCGTCTTTCAGTTCGAGGATTCCCACATCCGGAAGCTGCTGTTCGCGGCGGTCGTAAACCCGGATTCCGACCATGTCGTGTTTGCCGGAGGCGATTTTCAGCGCGTCTTCGAACCGGGCGCGACCGTCGGCCGTGTCCATGAAGTCGGACAGTACGAAGGCCGTCGAACGTTTTTTCAGGATATTGGTCAGGTAGCGCAACCCTTCGGAAATGTCCGTGCCGTTATTCTCGGGCATGAAGCTGATCAACTCCTTGATGATCATCAATACGTGCGCGCGGCCCTTTTTCGGCGGGATGAACTTTTCGACGCGGTCGCTGAAGAAGATGCAGCCCACCTTGTCGTTGTTCTGCGCGGCGGAAAAGGCCAGCACGGCGGCGATCTCGGTGATCGTGTTTTTCTTGAGCTTTTCGGTCGTGCCGAACATGCGCGAACCGCTGACGTCGATCAACAGCATCATCGTCAGCTCGCGCTCTTCCTCGTAGATCTTGATGTGCGGCTGGCGGCTGCGGGCGGTGACGTTCCAGTCGATATCGCGGACGTCGTCGCCCACGCGGTATTCGCGCACTTCGCTGAAGGCCATACCGCGCCCTTTGAAAGCGCTGTGGTATTTGCCGGCGAAGATATCGTTGCTCAGCCCCCGCGTCTTGATCTCGATCCTGCGGACCTGTTTGAGAATATCGCTGCTGCTCTCCATGACGGTTTACGGACTAAGGTACTTCGACGTTGTTGAGGATTTCGGTGACGATCTCTTCGGTGGAGACGTTTTCGGCCTCAGCTTCGTAGGTCAGTCCGATACGGTGCCGCAGCACGTCGTGGCATACGGCGCGCACGTCCTCGGGGATCACGTAGCCGCGCCGCTTGATGAAGGCGTAGCTTTTGGCCGCCTTCGCCAGCGAAATGCTCGCGCGCGGCGAGCCGCCGTAGCTGATCAGCGAAGCGAGCCTCGCCATGTTGTATTCAGACGGTTCGCGCGTGGCGAAGATGATGTCTACGATGTATTTCTCGATTTTTTCGTCCATATAGACGTCGCTGACCACCTCGCGGGCTTTCAGAATGTCTTCCGGCGCGATGACCCGGTTCGGTTTGGGCAGCCCGCCGCCCAGCATGTTCAGTCGCATGATGTTGCGTTCTTCTTGTTTCTTCGGATAGGTGATCCGCGCTTTCAGCATGAAACGGTCGACCTGCGCTTCGGGCAACGGGTAGGTGCCTTCCTGTTCGAGCGGGTTCTGCGTGGCCAGTACGAGGAACGGTTCCGGCAGTTTGTAGGTCGTGTCCCCGATGGTGACCTGACGCTCCTGCATTGCTTCGAGCAGCGCGCTCTGCACTTTGGCCGGGGAGCGGTTGATTTCGTCGGCCAGGATGAAGTTGGCGAAGATCGGCCCCTTCTTCACCGAAAACTCTTCGGTCTTTTGGCTGTATATCAGCGTACCGATCAGGTCGGCCGGCAACAGGTCGGGGGTGAACTGGATGCGGCTGAAGTGGGCGTTCACGGCCTGCGCCAGCGTCGTGATGGCCAGCGTCTTGGCCAGTCCCGGGACGCCTTCCAACAGGATGTGGCCGTTCGACAGCAGGCCGATCAGCAGCGTGTCGACCAGGTGTTTCTGGCCGACGATCACCTTGCTCATCTCCAGGTTCAGCGTATCGACGAAGACGCTTTCGCGCTCGATCCGCTCGTTGAGTTCCTTGATATTGATTACTTCACTCATATCTTGAAAAATTACGTATAATCCGTATGCCGTTCTCTGTTTCGGGCATTGATTTAAACGATTGACACGCAAATTTATTGTAAAATTTTTAATTTATGCCCTCTTGTGCCAAATTTCAGACCGTTATCCGTTTCGGCGGTCGTTTGCGCGCCGTCCGCCGGAGGGATTTGCTCTCCGAAGGGACGTTTTTGCGAAAATTTCCGGATTCTAATGCTTACCTTTGCGGCGTTAATAATGTCGATCGTTGTGTCTGAATATATCCAAAAACTGAACGATGCGCAGCGCGAGGCCGTCGTCAACTTCCGGTGTCCGTCGCTGATCGTGGCCGGGGCCGGTTCCGGCAAAACCCGCGTGTTGACCTGCCGCATCGCCTATATGCTCGAACAGGGCGTAGCCCCCGATACGATCCTCGCGCTGACTTTCACGAACAAAGCGGCGGCCGAGATGCGCGAACGGATCGGGCAGTTGCTGTCGCCGCAGGCCACTCGCCGGATCTGGATGGGAACGTTCCACTCGCTGTTCTCGCGCATCCTGCGCGCCGAGGCCGACAAGCTGGGCTATCCCTCTTCCTACACGATCTACGACGCGTCGGACGCCCGCAACCTGGTCAAGCAGATCATCCGCGAGATGAATCTCAGCGACGAGACTTACAAGCCCGGCGATATCGCCGCCCGGATCTCGCTGGCGAAGAACAACCTGATCACGCCGGGCGCTTACGAGGCGAACGCTTCGCTGCAGGCCGAAGACCGGGAACGCCGCCGACCGCAGTTCGTCGATATTTATAAACTCTACGTGCAGAAATGCAGGCAGAACGGGGCGATGGATTTCGACGACCTGCTGCTCAATACGAATATCCTGTTCAAAGATTTTCCGGACGTGCTGGCCCGCTACCAGGCGCAGTTCCGCTACATTCTGGTCGACGAGTATCAGGATACCAATTTCGCGCAGTACGTGATTATCCGGCGGTTGGCCGAGCAGCATTCGAACGTCTGCGTCGTCGGCGACGATGCGCAGAGCATCTACTCGTTTCGCGGAGCGAAGATCGAAAACATCCTGCGGTTCCGCAACGACTTTCCGGATGCGCGGATTTTCAAGCTCGAACAGAATTACCGTTCGACGCAGACGATCGTCGATGCGGCGAATAGCATCATCGAAAAAAATACGAAGCAGATCCGCAAACGCTCCTTCTCGACTGCCGAGCAGGGTGAAAAAATCAAGGTGATCAAGGCCTATACCGATAAGGAGGAGGCGATCCTGATTGCCGGCGACATCGCTTCGACGGTGCGAGAAAAGGATCTTTCTTACAGCGAGATAGCGATTCTGTACCGTACCAATGCGCAGTCGCGCTCGCTCGAGGAGTCGCTCCGCGGGCGAAACATTCCCTATAAAATCTACGGCGGCGTGTCGTTCTACCAACGCAAGGAGATCAAGGATTTGCTGGCTTACGTGCGCTTGGTCGTGAACCCGAAAGACGACGAGGCGTTCCGCCGGGTAATCAACACCCCGGCGCGCGGGATCGGCGACGTGACGGTGAACCGGATTGCGGCAGCCGCGGCGGAACGGAATCTGAGCCTGTGGGAAGCGGTCAGCACGCTTTCGTCGGACGATATGGAGATGAAAGGGGCCGCCGGTAAAAAAGTGACCGCTTTTGCGGGGATGATCGGCGAGTTGTCCGGTATGCGGGCCACGGCCGAAGCTTACGAGCTCGGTCTGGAAATCGCCGTCCGTTCCGGAATTATCGGAACCTACAAAATGCAGCAGACCCCGGAAGCGGTCAGCGCGCTGGAAAATATCGAAGAGCTGATCAACTCGGTCAGGGCCTATACCGACGAACAAAAGCGGATCGCGGCCGAATCGGGCGACGACGCGCAGGCGCGCGTGACACTCGACGAATGGCTGCAAAACGTTGCGCTGCTGACCGATATGGACAACGAGAAGCCCGAAGAGCGCAACAAAGTGACGATGATGACGGTGCATGGCGCCAAAGGGCTTGAGTTCGAATACGTGTACGTGGCGGGACTGGAAGAGAACTTGTTCCCGAGCATGATGAGCCTCGGCAACGAGGAGGGGCTCGAAGAGGAGCGCCGGCTGTTTTACGTGGCGTTGACGCGGGCCAAACGGGGAGCGGTGCTCTCGTTCGCCGAGTCGCGTTTTAAATGGGGCGAAATGACTTTTTGCCGGCCCAGCCGTTTTCTCGGTGAGATCGACCCGAAGTTTCTCGACATCCAGTTCGACGCCGACGACCTGTCGGCGCCGGAAGGAGGGAACGACGCTCCGGTACGGACGGCATACGGCGGCCGGGGCGGTTACCGGAAACAGGAAGCCGGGCGCAAGGATTATACGGGGAACGCCCGGACGTATTATTCCGGCCGGGAGCAGTCCCGCGGGGAACGTTCGTCCGAACGTCCTGCGCAGGGAGGGTTTCGACATGCGGCGGCTCCTGTCCGGGAGATGTCGCCGGTCGTGCCCGACAGCCGTTTCCGCAGCGTGGGCAGCCGCCCGCAGGTCGAACCGGAGCAGCGGATTCCGTCCGCTCCCCGTCCGGCGGAAAGTGCCGGCGCGGGAGACGAGTTCGAGGTCGGAATGTTGGTGCGGCACGACAAATTCGGAACGGGACGCGTGACGCAGGTCGAGGAGTGGTCGGGCGACGTGAAAATTACGGTCGAGTTCGACGGAGCGGGACGGAAAACGCTGCTCCGGCGGTTCGCGAAGTTGACCCCGTTGCGGCGGGGGTGACGGGTCGCGTCCGGCCTGTGCCGGCCGTCGGACGGAATGGGTAAGGCGGATGAAATTCGACCGAAAGGTTTCGGCGTATTGTATTTTTATTTAGACTAGTTCCTGAGAATGTACGGTATATTTCTGATTTTGTTGTTTTATCTGCTGGGATGCTTCGTCGCGGCCCTGATCGGGAATTTCGTTCCGGGCAGCGTGATCGGGATGATCCTGCTTTTCTGTGCGCTGTCGCTGAAGTGGGTGCGTCCGGGGCATGTGAAAAAGGTGTCGATGTTCCTGCTCGACAACATGATGTTGTTCTTTATTCCGGTCGGCGTCGGACTGATCACGTCCTACACGTTGCTGAGCCGCTACATGCTGGCCATCATCGTGGCTTCGTTGGTCAGCACGGTGCTGGTGATCGCGGTGGTCGGGCTGGTGGAGCAGAAACTGGAGTCGAAAAAACGGTCTAAAAAAGAAGATGATGATAAAGGAGATCGCTGATTCGCAGGTGTTCTTGCTGACGCTGACCGTCGGCGTTTACATCGGCGCGATGTGGTTGCGCCGCAAGGTCAACTGGGCGCTGTTGCATCCGATTTTCGTTTCGATCGTCGTGCTGATCGCCTTTTTGCGGCTGAGCGGAATCGAATACGAGCATTACATGCGGCAGACGCAGGTGATCGATTTTCTGCTGGGATTGTCGGTCGTCGCGCTCGGGTATATCCTGCACGATCAGATTTACAACATCCGGGGGAACGTGATTTCGATCGTCGTGGCGATCCTGGTCGGCAGCGCCGTGGGGATCGTCAGCGTCGCGTTGATCGCCCGTTGGATGGGGGCCGAGCCTGCCGTAGTCGCTTCGCTCGAACCGAAGTCGGTTACGACGGCGATCGCGCTGTCGGTGTCGGCCAACTCGGGCGGGATTCCGGCCCTGACGTCCGTGGCGGTAATCGTGGTCGGCGTGTTCGGCGGCATCGTCGGGCCGTGGGTGCTCCGCCGGGTCGGCGTCGAAAGCCGGATCGCCAAAGGACTGGCGATGGGCGCGGCGGCTCATGCGCTCGGAACGGCCCGCGCGATGGAACTGGGGGCCGTCGAGGGGGCTATCAGCGGGTTGGCCATCGGGTTGATGGGGCTGGCTACGGCGATCCTCGTTCCGATCCTTGGAAAAATATTGTAACTTTGTCATTGTCATAGAATAATCTATCCGGTTTCGAATTATTTAAAATCGATTTGCCATGAGACTGACTGAACGATACGCCCGAATCCTGGAATGGTTTCAGCAGAATATGCCCGTCGCCGAGAGCGAATTGCGCTACAAAGACCCGTACCAATTGCTGGTGGCGGTCATCCTGTCGGCGCAGTGCACCGACAAACGGGTCAACATGACTACTCCGGCGCTGTTCGAGCGTTTCCCGACCCCGCAACGCATGGCCGAAGCGACGCCCGAGGAGATCTATCCTTATATCAAAAGTATTTCTTATCCGAACAACAAGGCGAAAAACCTGGCCGGCATGGCGCGGATGCTGGTGTCGGAGTTCGGCGGAGAGGTGCCGTCCGACCTCGATCAGTTGCAGCGATTGCCGGGCGTGGGGCGCAAGACGGCCAACGTGATCGGGATCGTCGTTTTCAACGAGGCCGTGATGCCGGTGGACACGCACGTGTTCCGGGTGTCCGACCGGTTGGGGCTGACCACGGGGGCCAAAACGCCGTTGCAGACCGAGCATCAGCTGACGGCGCATATTCCCCCCGAATTGCTCCCGATCGCGCACCACTGGCTGATCCTGCACGGGCGTTACGTATGCCTGGCCCGTAGACCCAAATGCGATCAGTGCGGCCTGACTCCGTGGTGTCGTTATTACGGGCGAAAGGAAAAGTGATTTTTTGCGACGATCTGCCGATAATTTACTATTTTTGTAAAATGCCGGATCAGGCCACCTTCGGGCGGTCGGCGTCCGGGGACGGAATTGTCGGATTAAAACCGGAGTTATGAACGGACTGAAAGGGTGGTTTGCCGTGCTGGCGGGTTTGGCGCTGATATCCTGTGCCAAAGGCCCTTCGGAAGGGGGAGCGTTCGATCCTGCTACAGATGCCGCCGCCAACCGCTGGATCTATTCGCAGATGATCCGGCAGTACCTCTATAATGATTATACGAAGACGATAACTCCCGATTACAACCAGTCGTGCGAAAACTTTTTCACCGGACTGTTGTCCTCGCGTCCGACCGACAACGACGGGAAACATACCGGGACGGATAACTATTTTTACTCGTCTATGGAGCGTAGCGGAACGTCGAAAACGGCCGTTTCGGGCAAGGTCGCCACTTACGGGATCGAATACAAGTGCTATTATACTGACTATTCCAGAACGTATGTGGCGGCCCGGGTGCAGTTCGTGGGGAAGGGATCGCCCGCCGATAGAGCCGGAATACGGCGCGGGGACTGGATCTGTCTGGTCGACGGAAAACCGATCGGGTCGAACAACACGTCGGTACTGCGGCGGGGCGGAGCGGTCACGCTGTGGGTGGAGCGGATGGAAAAAACGATGCAGGGCGGGTTCGAAATTTATCAAACCGTTTCGATGGACGCCGCCGAAACGCTGGACGTCTCTCCGGTACTGACCGATACGCTGATCGTACGCGGTTCCCGGCGGATCGGTTATCTCGTATACAACGAATTCCTGTCGGAGCCTGCCGGGGCGTCGGACGGGCGGTACGACGAACAACTCAAAGCGGTATTCGCCGATTTCAAACGACAGCATATCAACGAACTGGTGCTGGATCTTCGTTATAACGGCGGCGGTTACGTCAATACTTGTCGGTTGCTGTGCAGCATGATCGCGCCGCAGAGCGCGCTGGGACAGGTTTTCTGCATCGAACGTTTCAACGACGACCTGCATGCGCTGTACGGCGAGACGGTGCTGCGGTTCCTGCCGGAAGGCGAGGTGGGCGGCTGCAACCTGAATCTCGCCCGGCTTTATGTGCTGACCGGCCCGTGGACGGCTTCGTCGAGCGAGTTGGTGATCAACAACCTGCGGCCGTATATGCCGGTGAAGGTGGTGGGAACGACGACGGAAGGAAAAAACGTAGGATCGTCGGAGATCCGGTCGAACGTTTACGGGATCGTTTTACGTCCGATTACCGGTCGGGCTTTCAACCGCGATTACGAATCGGATTACGCGGACGGTTTCGATCCCGATTTTCCGGCGGACGACGACGATAATCAGGATCAGATGCTCGAATTGGGCGATCCGCAGCCGGAAGGAAGGATACGGGGGATGATATTTACGGCTCCGGGAGGGACGGACGGGCCGTTCGATTAAAAAAAGAAAAATTTTTATGGTAATTACGGAACAGAAACTGGATCAACTGCGGGAGATATTGGGCGGCGCTCCCAAAAAAATGGCGCTTCTTTCACATACCAATCCGGACGGCGATACGATCGGCGCCGCGCTGGCGTGGCGCGCGTACCTCGAACGTCTGGGGCATACGACGCGCTGCATCGCGCCGAACCGGTACCCTTATTTTCTCGAATGGATGACCGATATCGGGTATATCGGGGTTTTCAAGGAGGATGCGGACGGGGAGATGGCGAAGTTCATCGGCGAGGCGGACGTGATCTTTTGCATGGATTTCAATCAGATCAACCGGCTCGACCGGGTGACCGATACGGCGACGGCCAATACGACGGCCCAGCGCGTACTGATCGACCATCACCTGCATCCGCCGGTGGACGGTTATACGGTGCAGTTTTCCGATACGCACTCCTGTTCGACTTCCTATATCGTCTATCAGCTGATCGAGGCGCTGGCCGGAACCGATGCGATCGACCAGGCGATGGCCGAGGCGCTGTATGTCGGCATCATGACCGATACCGGCAATTTCAGTTTCAGCAACCTGACTTCCGATCTGTTCCGGGCCGTAGCGGTGCTGATCGACCGCGGAGTGAACGTGCCGTACGTCAACAGCAGCGTGTACGACAATTTTTCGGAGGGACGGATGCGGCTGCTCGGGTACATGCTGAACGACAAGATGGTGACCGACTATCGGTACGGCGTGGCGTACGTGTCCCTGACCGAGGAGGAGATGCGGCGCTTCAACTTCATACAGGGCGATAGCGAGGGGTTCGTCAATTATCCGCTGTCGATCCGGGGTATCCGCATGTCGGCGATGTTTATCCAGACGAAGCACAGCATCCGGGTGTCGCTCCGTTCGCGGGGCAGCGACGTGGACGTCAACGTGTTCGCGCGCCGTTATTTCGACGGCGGGGGACACCGTAACGCCGCCGGCGGCAAATCGTACGTGTCGATGGACGAAACGCTGAAAAATTTCCATACGTATCTTAAGGAGTATTTCGGGGCGTAGTTTTTTCGTCGGAAAATCGTTTTTTCACATTTGATGTAAAATAAGATCGTCGCCGGAAACGTTCGTAAAACGTATTGGATCGATGACCGAAATAGGTGATTCGTTATGAAAGTGGTTCTGAATTTTCTTTTGTACGCCGCGCTTTTTTTCGTCGTGATTTTCGCGATTACGTACGGGGCGGAAACATGGGCGTTCCACAGCGGCAAGAACATGCAGTCGATGCTGGTCGAATCCGGCGTGGCTGCGGCCGTTTTCGCCGTTTTCCTATGTATGGTAGCCGGCCGGGCCGAACGGGAGAAAGAGCGCAACGACAAAAAAAGGGAGGAACGCAGAAACGCGGCCGGGAAAGGATAATCGCCAGCCGTCTTAGGGAGGAAGTACCGATGGAAAAAAAATATAAATACCGTTACGACCGGCGCTGCCGGCGGATTACGGCGGCCCTGTTGTTGATTCTCGCCGGGCTGTTCGTTTGGTTTCATTTCGTCCTGGGAGGCGATTACCTGCCGGCCTGGGGACTCTTTTTCGTCGTCTGCATCATCACGCTGTACATCCTGTCCATTCCGCGCTACATCCTGCTGGACGACGCGGCGCTCGAGATCCATTGCATCGTCGACCTGACGCGGATTCACATCGAGGATATCGAACTGATCCGGCGGATCGAACGCAGCGAATTCCGCCGGCTGTGGCCGTTGCTCGGCAGCTACGGGTTCTGGGGATATTACGGCTACTATTTCAGCTTCCGGGAGTGGACGCTGTACAAGGTCTATGCGGCGGAGCGGAACAACCTGGTGCTGATCGAGGATATTTACGAGGATACCTACATCGTCAGTTGCGACGACCCGGATGGGCTGATCGCTTTCGTTTCGGAAGCCCGCGACCGGAAACGGGCCGAGATACTCAGGCACACGGCCGGGCAGATCGCGAAATGACCGTTCCGCAGAGCCGATAAATCCGTCGGGAACGGGGACTCTTTTTGATAAATTGATTATCTTTGCAAAACGGGAGAATTTCCGTTTTGCGTTTTTATGCCCGTATCGAAAAGCAGGGTAATTTAATAAAATAGAGAAAATGGTATTTGACATTGAGTTGATTCGGAAAGTTTACGGCTCGTTCGCCGCCAGGGTGGAGCAGGCCCGGAAAGTGAAAGGAACGTCGCTGACGCTGGCGGAGAAAATCCTCTATGCGCACCTGTACGATGCGTCGGATGCGAAAGCGTTCCGCAGAGGGGTCGATTACGTGAATTTCCGTCCGGATCGCGTGGCGATGCAGGATGCCACGGCGCAGATGGCGCTGTTGCAGTTTATGAACGCCGGCCGCGACCGTTCGGCCGTTCCGGCGTCGGTGCACTGCGACCACCTGATTCAGGCCGACCGGGGGGCCGCTTCCGATGTGTCTACCGCCAACGATTCGAACCGCGAGGTGTACGATTTTCTCAAAAGCGTGGCCAATCGCTACGGGCTCGGTTTCTGGAAAGCCGGGGCCGGTATCATTCATCAGGTCGTGTTGGAAAACTACGCTTTTCCGGGCGGCATGATGATCGGGACGGATTCGCATACGCCGAACGCCGGCGGGCTCGGCATGGTAGCTATCGGCGTCGGCGGGGCCGATGCGGTGGACGTGATGGCAGGGATGCCGTGGGAGCTGAAAATGCCGAAGATCATCGGCGTGAAACTGACCGGGCGGCTCAGCGGCTGGGCTTCGCCGAAAGACGTGATCCTGAAACTGGCCGGGATACTGACCGTCAAGGGCGGAACCAATGCGATTCTGGAATATTTCGGCGACGGGGCGGCTTCGCTGTCTGCGACCGGCAAGGCGACGATCTGCAATATGGGCGCCGAGGTGGGGGCCACCACTTCGCTGTTCGCCTATGACGAGTCGATGGCGCGCTACCTGCGCGCTACCGGACGCGAAGAAGTGGCCGCGCTGGCCGACGGCATAGCCGGTTCGCTGCGCGCCGACGCCGAAACGGCCGCCGAGCCGGAAAAATATTACGACCGGGTGATCGAAATCGATCTGTCGTCGTTGGAACCCTATATCAACGGGCCTTTTACGCCCGATGCCGCGCATACGATCTCCGAATTCGGCGCCTGGGTGCGCGAAAAAGGGATCCCGCAGCGGATGGAAGTCGGCTTGATCGGATCGTGTACGAACTCTTCGTACCAGGATCTGAGCCGCGCCGCTTCGGTGGCGCGTCAGGCGGCCGCCAAAAAGCTGGAGACGAAAGCGAAGCTGTTGATCAATCCGGGTTCGGAACAGGTGCGCTATACGGCCGAACGCGACGGAATCTTGCAGTCGCTGCTTGAGGCGGGCGGCACCGTGATGGCCAATGCTTGCGGTCCGTGCATCGGGCAGTGGGCGCGGCACGAGCCGGACAACACGCGTCCGAACTCGATCGTGACGTCGTTCAACCGGAACTTTGCGAAGCGGGCCGACGGCAATCCGAATACGCACGCTTTCGTGGCTTCGCCCGAACTGGTGATGGCGCTGACCATCGCCGGCGACCTGACGTTCAATCCGATGAAGGACACGCTGCAAAATGCTGCCGGACAGTCCGTGATGCTCGACGAACCGAAAGGGGACGAGTTGCCCGCCTCCGGGTTCGACGTGAAAGACAACGGGTACGTCGCGCCCGATCCGCACGCTTCCGGCGAGGTGGCGATCGCCGCCGGTTCGAATCGCCTGCAACGGCTGGAGCCTTTTGCCGCGTGGGACGGGAACGACTTTACCGATTTGCGGCTGCTGATCAAGGCGTCCGGCAAGTGCACGACCGACCATATCTCGATGGCGGGGCCGTGGCTGCGCTTCCGGGGACACCTCGAAAACATTTCGGACAACCTGCTGATGGGAGCCGTCAATAAATTCAACGGACAGACCAATTCGGTGCTCAATACGCTGGACGGCAGTTACGACGGCGTGTCGTCTGTGGCCAAAAAGTATAAGGCGAAGGGGATCGGTTCGATCGTCGTGGCCGAGGAGAACTACGGCGAGGGATCGTCGCGCGAACATGCCGCGCTCGAACCGCGCTTCCTGAATGTGAAGGTCGTGCTTGTCAAGTCGTTCGCGCGAATCCATGAAACGAACCTGAAAAAACAGGGTATGCTGGCGCTGACGTTCGCCGATCCGGCCGATTACGACCGCATCCGCGAGGACGACCGGATCGAAGTGACCGGCCTGAAAACGTTTGCGCCGGGCAGCCGGATGACCGTTACGCTGCGCCACAGCGACGGAACGTCCGAGTCGTTCGAAGCCAATCATACTTACAACGAACAGCAAATCAAGTGGTTCAAGGCGGGAGCCGCATTGAACTGCTAACGAATTGCAGCGGTATTTTCCGGCCGGACGGCGCGGATCGTCCGTCCGGAATTCCCTGAAAGTTCGAAAATATCACGGGTTTCGAGTGCAAAATATTGTTTTTTCAACGGAAAGCGTTATCTTTGCCCTCCCAAAGTGCAGGAATCTCTTGCGAGGACGTAGGGGCCCGCAATATTCCCACTATAAATTTAATTGAAAAGAGATGGATAATTTAATCAAGATCGCCCAGGATTCGATGTGGGTGAAGCCGGAAGTTCCCTCGTTCAAAAGCGGCGACACGATTACCGTGACCTACAAGATTGTCGAGGGTAACAAGGAACGTCTCCAGAGTTTCCGCGGCACGGTCATTCAGATCAAGGGCAGCGGTATTACGAAGATGTTCACGATTCGTAAAATTTCGGACGGTATCGGCGTGGAACGTATTTTCCCGGTTTACTCGCCGCATATCGACCGTATCGAGGTGAATAAAGTGGGTGTCGTTCGCCGTGCGCGTATTTACTACCTGCGCGAACTGACCGGTAAAAAAGCCCGTATCAAAGAGAAGAAAAGAGTGGTGGCCAAATAGTCCGGATAGCTTTTCGGATACGAAAGATTCTATACGACGGGGAACCAGCAGGCTGGTTCCCCGTTTTGTCGTTCCCGTCCCCGCCGGACGGATAGTTGTTTTCGGCAGCCGGGACAGGACGCTTCGCCGGCGGCGGGGACGGTTAATCTGAAAATTTTGTATATTTACAAAATATTCGAACTCCGTTCCACTGTTAAACGGCTATTCTGCAATGGTTAAAGAGATACTGCTGATCATATCCGTCATCCTGCAAATCATTGCGGCGATCGTCGCTATCGGGCTGACGCGCCGTACCAAATACAACCTGTCGTGGATGTTGTTTACGGTCGCGCTGACCTGCATGGCGTTTCTGCGTCTCGGGGAGTACGTTCAGATCACCGATCTGAAGGAGTGGCGGTTGCCGTCGGAGTTCTTTATCTGGACAGGGATCGTTACTTCGCTCTGTTTCGCGGTCGGGATGCTCCTGGTGCAGAAAATTTTCAATTACATCGCCCGTGCCGAGCGTCAGCGGCGGATCAGCGAACGGCGGATACTGAACACCGTGTTGCGTACCGAGGAAAAAGAGCGGCAGCGTTTTTCGAAAGATCTGCACGACGGATTGGGGCCGTTGCTTTCGTCCGCAAAGATGTCTATTTCGGCGCTTTCGTCCGGCGATACGGATGAACGCAACCGCGAGATACTGCGCAATGCCAACTACGTGATCGACGAAGCGATCCGCAGCCTGCGCGAGATCTCGGTCAATCTCAGCCCGCATATCCTGAACGATTTCGGGTTATCGCGGGCGATCTCGAATTTCATCAATAGGCTGCCGCGCGGCGCGATGCGGATCAATTTTTCGACGAACCTGCGGACGGAACGTTTCGATATGGATATCGAAGTGATCCTGTACCGGATCGTGTGCGAGTTGATTAACAACAGCCTGAAACACTCCGGGGCCTCGGTCGCTACCGTTTCGCTGGTTTACGCCGACGGCGTGCTGCGGCTCGATTACCGCGATAACGGATGCGGGTTCGACGTAGCGAAGGTCGAACAGAAAGGAATGGGAATCGCTAACATTCAGTCTCGGGTCAGTTCGCTGAAAGGCGATTTCGCGTTGAAAAGCACGCCCGGCCGCGGAATGAATGCGGTGGTCGAGGTGCATGTGTAAAAAAGGACGGTTATGGAAAGAACTTGTAAAATAGTGTTGGCGGACGATCATACGCTGTTCCGCAACGGACTCAAGACGTTGTTGTCGGGCATCCGGAATTTCGAAGTGACCGGGGAGGCTTCCGACGGTTGCGAGTTGCTCGAACTGCTGGGGCGCGAAACTCCGGACGTCGTGCTGTTGGATATCGAGATGCCGAAAATGAACGGCATTGTGGCCGCCGAAGAAGCGCTGAAACGTTGGCCCGACCTGCGGATTATCACGCTCTCGATGTACGGCGACGAGGATTACTATTTCAAAATGGTGTCGCTCGGCGTGAAAGGTTTTATTCTGAAAAATTCAGAAATCAAGGACGTCGTAGCCGCGATCGAAACGGTGGTCGACGGAGGAAGTTTTTTCTCGCAGGAGCTGTTGTTCAATCTGGTAAGCAACCTCAAATCGACTCCGTCGTCGGTGCCGGAGGATAGTCCCGAACAGCTTTCGCAACGCGAGTCGGAGATCCTGCTGCACATCTGCCGCGGCGAGTCGAACAACGAGATCGCCGATGCGCTGTTTATTTCGAAACGCACTGTCGATAAGCATCGGTCGAATATCCTGGCTAAAACCGGATGCCGGAATACGGCGAACCTGGTCGTCTATGCGATCAAGCACAACCTGGTGGAGATATGAAACGAAACACTCCCGGAACGCGTTACGAACGGTTCCGGGAGTGTCGTATAACAGGGACGGCGTTTAGAACTTGAGTCCCGCCGACAGGGTGATCGTGTTGCGGTTCTGCTTGGTATCGACGGCTCCCGACTGGATGGTGTATTTATCTTTATCGTCGTAGAAATAGAACATCTGGTAGGGAGCGTATTTGTACGCGGTGTAAATATAGGTCGCGTCCAGGTAGAAATTTTGGAAACGGAATCCCAAGCCGGCCGAATAGTTCTCGTAAGAACGGACGTTCGCCTGGTTGATGAAGGCGTCCTTCGTCCGGATGCACTCCCCGTAATTGGCATAGCCGACCCGCACGTAGAAGTTTTTCAGCGGAGTCGCCTCGACGCCCACCCGGAAGTTGTTCGCCGGCTGAAAGAACGACTTGATGTCCTGGTTGAGATCCTGTTCGAATTCCCAGTTGTTTCCGTTCATGTTTCGGATCTTCATGTTGTCGTACCATACCCGTTCGTAATCGGCCGTGATCAGCCCTACGCCCGGGAGCGTGAACGAAATACCCGTGAGCAGCCGCGTGGGGGTGTTGATGTTGTACTGGTTGGGGGCGTACGGGCTCTCCTGCCAGTTTTGCTGGGTGTTGAATTCCGCCGACATGTATTCGGTGTACTCCTCGTTCATGCTGACGTAGGTCGGCGTATGGATGGCCACGCCGATCCGCAGGTTGTCGACCGGACGGAGGATGGCCCCGAACTTGAAATTCACGCCGGTGCCGTCCTGACGCAGCGTCCGGATGTAATTCAGGCGATTCAGCGGCAGCGTATTGTTGCTGTAAGTTTCGCTGTAATTGTTTTCGTTCCGGAAGTAAATATCCTGAATCCCGACCGTAAACCCGAGGTAGAGGATATTCTGGAAGTTGAATCCGCCGGAGATGTCGTATTCGCCGATACTTCCCTTGTTGATGTTGTACAGCGACGGGTTGATCCGCGCGTCTTTCGAAAGGTTGTTCCACGGGGCGTAATAGTTGTCGCCTACCGGGTCGAGCACATAGGTGTTGTAGGCCAGAATTCCACCCCATTGTCCGATAGCGAGGCTCTGGAACGGACTGATCGGGTCTTCGGGAGTCATTCGCAGCGTCGATTCGCTGACTCCGCGGATATCTTCCGCGAATACTTCGGTCATCGACTGTCCGATCCCTTGTCCGTAAGCCGCCGACGTGGTATTGAAATCGGCCAGTTTCGTATAACCTACGCCCAGCGTGAAGCTGGTCAGCGCGCCTGTTCCCTGGTAGAGGTTCAGCGCTGCCCCGACATTGCCCAGCGAAAACCGGGTGCGCGAATAGTCGTTGCTCCGTCCCTGAAAGCCGCTTTCCATGTTACTCCAGGTCAGCGACGGCGATATGCCGACTTCCGATCCCCGGTAGATTCCCAGACCTGCCGGATTGATGTTCATCGAAGAGAGATCCGCGCCGAGCGATGTGAAAGCTCCGCCGAGCGCCGCGCTGCGTGCCGTTCCGAATGAATAGTTGTACTGGGATAGATTCAGTAGGTCGCCCGGAGTCTGGGCGGTCGCCGTTGCGAACGGAAGCGCCGCGATGACGCATAGCGTGACGAATTTGTTTTTTTTCATAATTCGTTCTTTGATTAATTCGATGTTGAGTTTCGTGTTCGAGGTTTGTCGTTGCCGGAAGCCGGCCGAAGATTATCTCCGATAGCTTGCGCCGCCGCCCGACGATTGTCCGCCGCCGGTGTATCCTCCTCCTCCGCCCCGGTAGCCGGACCCGGTGCTCGGCGAGTAGCTGCTGCCCGAAGAGGGAGCGGTGCTTCCGCGCCGGTACGACGATCCCGAATTGTTGTTAACCGACGGGCTTACGGTGGTAGTCGGCCCCGATGCGGTTCCGCCGCGCCGGTAGGACGAACTGCCCGAAGACGTTCCCGAACCGGTGCTGCCGATCGAACTGCCGCTCGAGGTCGTACCGCCTCGGCGGTACGACCTCGAGCCGCCGTTCAGCGACGAGCCGGTAGTCGTTCCGGGCCGGTAGGTCGATGAAGTGGTTCCTCCCCGGCGGTAGCTGGGTCCCGACGACCCCCGCCCTGCGGAAGATACCGTGCCGCCCGTTCCGGTTCTCGGACGGTTCCAAACCGTGTTCTTATTATTGTATTTAGGGTAATAATCGTATCCCCAGTGATGATGCGGGCCGTACCATCCTCCGTAATAGGGCGGATACCAGCCGCCGTACCATCCTCCGTACCAGCCGTTCCAACTGTTCCATCCCCAATTCCATCCCCAATTCCAACTGTTATAAGGGTAGTATCCCGAATACCAACTCCACGACGGGCTCCATCCCCACCACCACGGGCTGCTCCAGTTCCATGCGGGGGAGCTCCATCCCCACAGTCCGAGATTGATGTTTACGTTGGCTGTTCCCCAGTCGCCGTACAAGGAGGGGGCGTATTTGGGTTCTACGAGCACTTGGTCGCCGAGGACCGTCACGTCGTAATAGGCCGGATCGTAGGCGGAGGCATAGCGTCCCGAGGTGTTGGCATTTTCGTTTTGGACGTCGCTCTGCCTGTCGTCGCTCAGCGAACCGAGACTTTTCAGACGGCTTGCGTAAGAATCTCCGCCGTAACCGCCCGCGATCAAGCTGCTGCGCGATTCGTCCTCTTGTCGGTCGTTCAGTTCGGATACGGCCCGGGCCACTTCCTCGCGGCGGGCCCGTTCGGCCTCTTCCGCGGCGCGCTGCGCTTCCTGCTGCCGGATGAGACGCTGCTGCTTCTCGGCGGCGATCGCTTTCCGGTTGTGCGTTACGTATAAATCGTCGGTGGCAGCGGATGAAGTGCTCGAATAGACGGTTGCACTGCATCCTCCCAGCAGCGTGGCAACGACCACGCTGCCCAATACGGTTATTAATTTTCGGCTTTTCATGGCACTCTATTTTTTCTGTTTCGCGGAATGGCGGCCTTTTCGCCGCCGCCGCATTCCATCATATATAGGTATAACGAAAATTATACCCGAAAGTTATTGCTCCGGAAATAAATTTCACGGTTCCGGAGGGCGCGCGCGCCGTTTTTAAAAGATGCATCTGCGCCCTCCGAACGTTGCGTGGCGCGGGTCGAATGTTTTTCCTTTTTCCAGGGAAAAACCGATCCGGCCTCGTTGCCAAAGATATTCAATTTTTACGATTTTTGGAAAAATACTATACCTTTGTAAATTCACAAACCGAAGTATTTTAAGACTGAAAAGTAGTTTGATATGGCAAAAGAGCTGAAAGAGTTGACATCACGGGACGAAAACTATTCGCAGTGGTATAACGATCTGGTGGTAAAAGCGGGACTGGCCGAGAATTCGGCGGTTCGCGGATGTATGGTGATCAAACCGTACGGTTATGCGATCTGGGAAAAGATGCAGCGTGCGCTGGATCAGATGTTCAAAGATACCGGGCATGAAAACGCTTATTTCCCGCTGTTTATCCCGAAGTCGTTTTTCAGCAAGGAGGCGCATCATGTCGAGGGGTTTGCCAAGGAGTGCGCCGTGGTGACCCATTACCGGCTGAAAAACGATCCCGACGGCAAGGGCGTGATCGTCGATCCCGATGCCAGGCTCGAGGAGGAGCTGATCGTCCGCCCGACCTCCGAGACCATTATCTGGAATACCTATAAAAATTGGATTCAGTCGTACCGCGACCTGCCGATTCTTTGCAACCAGTGGGCTAACGTGGTGCGTTGGGAGATGCGTACGCGCCTGTTCCTGCGGACGGCCGAGTTCCTGTGGCAGGAGGGGCATACGGCGCACGAAACCCGGGAGGAAGCGATGGCCGAAGCGAAAAAAATGATCGGCGTCTACAAGGAATTTGCCGAAAAGTGGATGGGGCTGCCGGTGATCGTGGGGCACAAGAGCGACAGCGAACGTTTCGTGGGCGTGTGGTCGCTCGAATACATCCGCCGCACGCTCGACCATCTCCGGCAGAAAGGCTCCCGCGCCAAGCTGATCATCGGCGGCTGGGGCGGCGGGGGCCAACTGCCGGGCATCCTGCGCGGACTGGACCGGGCGCTGCCCGAAGAGGTTGTCTTCAGCTGTCTGAACCCCGATCTGGGACGCACCCGACAGCCCGGATTCCTCGCCGACATCGCCCGCCACCGCAAAGTCTGGGCCGTGCCGTGGCTCGAAGGCGACAACCAGATGTGGCACCAGCAGCCGCGCGTGGGCAAGATGCGAGACCACGTACAGCTGGCCCGCGAACAGGGGCTTCAGGGCGTGGCGGCCATTCATTGGCGCACGGCAGAGACCCGCTATAACTTCCGCACGTTCGCCCGCTACGCCCGCACATCGGACGATGCGACCGTCGAAACGCTCTACAAGGAGTATTTCGAAGAGGATTTCGGCGCGCAGGCCGCCGCACTCGCGCCCCCGATGGCCGCCGTCGATACGGCCAACGCATGGGAGGGACCGCAGTCCCCGGAGTACTTCGCCTTCCGTCCCGACTGGGGTGTGCTCGACGAAGCGAACGCCGCTTCGCGGCAGGGGATCATCGACGCCATCAACGCTGTGCAGGACAAAGAGCAGACGCCGCAGCAGCGCCGCAACCTGAAAAACTTCCGGGCCATGCTCT
>ERZ857503.763-NODE-763-length-22484-cov-4.002363_pt1 | contig 22484 bp, 17 predicted proteins | sample MGYA00519766_ERZ857503 | MGnify/ENA primary metagenome ERZ857503 (study PRJEB31778, sample SAMEA3449345) | human gut metagenome | biome: human gut; feature: human-associated habitat; material: faeces | place: United Kingdom | collected 2010/2012 ...
TCATAAAAACCAGCAATACGATATCGCTATCGAAGGAATAACGCCCGACGGAAAAGTATGTAAATATCAGATTATAAATAAATAAACCATCCGATCCAATTCCAAGGAGAGGATAAATTAATTCATTTATTAACTTATTTAAATTTCAAAAATCATGAAAAAACGATTGATTTTGACGAGTATCCTGTTATTGGCAGGTGCCGTAACCACATCTTTGTGGATGAAAAATGCCAGTGTAACATCCAATTTATTAACAGCAAACGTCGAAGCGCTTTCCGGAGGGGAATCAGGAGGAGTATGCGGTCCTGGTTATGCCGATGATTCAATTTTAGCTGAAGATCCTAATGTCAAAACAGATACCAGACGATGTGAGAAAGATGGCATGTTGATATATTCAAAAGGAACTTTATACAACAGCCAATATCGAAAAGGCATGACGTATACCGTTTCTTATAAAGAGGTCATCTGCCAGATAAGTTATGGAAGTTGCTGCGATGAGTCCCAAAGAAGATACACCAATTATTAATGATGGACTAAAGAACTATTAATAATGAATTAAAGAAGTCGCCGGAACGTGTTCTAGCGGCTTCTTTTCGTCCAAATAAATCGTAACTATGAACTTAAAACATAAAACAGTTTCTTTATTTTATATACTGATCCTACTCCAAACAGGATGCACCTCGTCCGATAAATTGACTGCGTACAACGGCGAACTGATTTCCAGAACAAACGTAACTCAGAGAACCATAGAACAACTCGACTCGCTGATAGTGTCCTACGACTTTATCCCACTTGAAACCGGAGACAATAGCCTACTGAGCAATATTACCGACATAAGATACCATGACAGAAAATTTTTCGTTACCTCATCGGGTGCCGGATCTTCATCCGAAATCCTCGTTTTCGATAGTTTGGGAAAATACCTGAATCGAATCGGCCGAATTGGCCGTGGTCCTGATGAATATCTCGGGCTATCGGCTTGGTACTTCGATCCTCAACTCAAACAAGTCATCCTTGTAGATCCGGGTAAACGAAAAATTTTCCATTATGGCATTGACGGTAACTACGTACCGAACTCCGAAACGAACATGGAGCCAACGCTACACAATGTCAAACGACTTTATTCAATCGATTCGAACACCGTAATAGCTTGTTATGGCGTCAATTCTACTAATAATAACCTGCTCGCCACCTACCCGGCAAACCTGAAAAAACAGAAGCCGTACCGCAAAACCCGACTGACTTGGCATGGCAACAGTTCCTATTCGTCCAATCCGGTCGGCCGCGACGGCGATGCATACCACGTGATGCTGCCGCTGAGCGATACCATCCTTCGATACCGGAACGGCACGTGGGAGCCTTGTTACGTTATCACCTATTTCAACGAAGGGAAAAGTTACAAGCCGGGAAAGAAGGAGACCGATTTCGAAGAGATCAGGCAACGGGCCGCCGAACGGAATTTCCGGTATATCCGCGGGCTGGTCGAAAACGACCGGTATATCCTGTTCGAATACCTCGGCGGATCGATTTTGTGGGACAAGCAGGCTAAGCGAGGAACCTACGTAGCCGACGGTTACAATGCGGAACGACTGAACGGCTTTCCATTCATTCCGCACACGGCTTGTTACGGAGCGGACGACTATTTCGTCTCGGTCATGACTCCGTCGAGTTTTCGCGACAACGCCGAAACCATCTGCAAAAACAACGGAAGACAAAGCGACGAACTGCAACGAATCGCCGCGAAAATCAGCGAAAACGACAATCCCGTACTGATCGTCTACCACCTCAAACGACAGTCTCGATAATAAGACGTAAGATACTGATTATCTACACATAGATTATCCCCCAAAAAAACATCGCGCAACCGGAAACCGAAACTGTTTTCGGACGGGAGATCACGGAACTCGTCAAGCAGCGGTAGCGGCAAGCTTTTTACGCCGCTTGCGCCGCTGCCTGAGGCCGACCGGAACGAACAACGGCAGGAAGAATACCAGCGCGATCACCGAGAACAACATGCCGCCCATCGTGCCGACGGCGAAGGCGAACCAGAATACTTCGGACTCGCCGTCGTAAAGGAACGGAATCAATCCCAGCACCGACGAGAGGATCGTCAGCGAAATGGGAATGATCTTATGATTGTACGCTTTCAGGAAATTGTGCATCGAGACTCCGTTCCCGACCTTGCAGGTCAGATTGTAGTGGTTGATGATATAGATCCCGGCGTTCACGACGGTTCCGCACAGCAGTACGAAAGCGGCGAAACCGCCCTGGTCGAACGTATACCCCGTGATTCCGAACGTCAGGAACACCCCGATAAACGAAATCGGGATCAGCGACAGAATAATCAGCGGTTCGGTCAGCGACTCGAAAAGCACCGCGCAGCAGAAATAGATGATCGTGATTACCAGCAGGATCAACCAATACTGGCGATTGGCGCCGGGTCCGCCGCCGCCCCAGTTGTAACTGTCCGTCTCGGCTTTGAAACCGATCGGCAACACTTCGTCGTTGAGACGTTCCACTTCCGTGCGGGTCGTCTTCTCGGCCAGTTCGTACGGCCCGACGAAATCATAGGCAACGATCAGCCGGTACTGCTGGTTATCCTTGTAAATGTCGTTTCCGGTGCGCCGTTTGGCGATATCGCCGAACTCGGAAAACCGCGCGTTCTGCCCGTTCACCCGCAGGTATTCGTTAGACAGACGCCATACGTCGAAACGGTCGCGCTGCGAAGACACCAACGCCACAGGCAGGCTGGACTCCCCGTCGAAATAGGAACCGACGTTCCCGTTGTACAGCTTTTGCCGCATCGAATTGTACAGGCTGTACAGGTCGATACCGTTCAGCGCGATCCGGTCGGGATGGAAGGCGATGTAAAACTCGTTACGCGACAGGTTGTTGCCCCATCTGACCTGCCCGTAAATCCCCGGATCGCCCACGCGCTTGTTTTTCGATATCTGCTTTACGACGTCCTCCGCATAACGGTACAACTGATCGTAATTGTAGCCGGTGAGCGTGATCCGGTGCGACTTATAGCCCGAATAGACGTTATTGTTGAACCCGTTCTGGTCGATCCCGTAGACTCCCCATGTAGCTCCGCCGTAGTTGATGGCCTGGCTGATTACCGTATTTTTCAGGAAAAGAGGAAAACCGGTATGCTCCGCATCTTTCTTAAACGTAACTTCGATCGAACCGTCGTTGTACCCGTAAATACTCGTCTTGAACATGTCGATCTCGTCGAACTGGCTCAGGAAGTTTTCCATCATCTTCATGATATCGTTGAGCTGCTGCACGGTACATCCTTCCGGCATCGCCGCTCGGATGCTCAGCGTCGTCCGCTGCGGCTCCCGGTAATAATTCCCTCCCGACATGTTCTTCATAAAGAACCGCAGACTCCCGCCGAGCGACTTCTCGACGATCGACTTCATGTTTTCCTGATACCATACGCTGCCGATCGTCTTGTTATATGTCTTCGGCCACCACTTGTCTTCTTGATTCGGGTCGGTCTTGATCCGCTCGGGCAGCAGGTGAACCGGCAACCCGAATCCCAAGATCATAACGACGATAAAGATCCATTTATGTCGTTTGCCGAACAGAATGTATCTCCCGTAAATACGGTTAAACCTCAGCAATCGCCTCATCTTCCGCCGGGTGTTTTTACGCTTGCGCGGAGAGATCGGCAGTTTGTCCATCAACGCCGGCACGAAAATCAGCGCCACGACGATTGAGATCATCAGGTTGACGATCATCACGGCCGAGAAATCGACCAGGTTCACCCGCTGCTGCTCGGGAAGAAAAAATACGATGGCGAGCGAACCGACCGTAGTCATCACGGCCGCAAGAATGGCGATAAACGCCTTCCGGTCACGGTAATAGCCGTAATGGTCGATCATGATAATCGAAGTGTCGATGATAATCCCCAACGACACGGTAATTCCCGCCAGCGAGTAGAGGTGAATCTCCAGATTCAGAAAATAATAGAAAATGAACGCGATGAAAATATTCGCCGCCAGCGTTACCACGATGATGAACAGGTAGCGTAATTTCCTGCTGACCAGAAAAACGAACAACAGCAGAATAATCACCGAAAGCACCGTCCGGAACACGATCTTGCGCAACTCGCCCTTGATATAGTCCGACGAATCGTAGCTGAGCGTCGCCGAATATCCGTCAGGGAAAGTTCGTCCCAATTGTTCCATCCGCTCCCTGACTCGTTTGGACAGATCGATCGTGTTGACGTATTTTTCGGGAGTCACCGACAGGTTGATCGTATTCAGTCCGTTGATTCTGAAATAGAAAGCCGGCAACTGCTCTTTGTAGGCCACCGAAGCCAGATCGCCCAACGATACGATCGTACCGTCGATATTTTTGATCGGAATCGACTCGAAATCGACCCGGCTGCCGCCGCTGCCGAGCATCACGGTGATTTCGTTCACTTCCCCCTGCCGGTCTTCTTGGACGATGTTGCCGACGATATCCTGGCGTTCCAACCCCGCACTGATTCCGTTGTGCAGCTCGTCGATCGAAATCCCGAAATTATCCAATTTATCCGGGTCGAAACAAACTTCGACATAGAAAGGCGTAGCTCCTGAAAAACCGATGTTGCCAACCCCTTTGATCCGGGCCAGTTCCTTGACGATGTTCTCTTCGGCATACTGCTGGATCTGCTGACTGGGGACGCCCGCGTTCAACGTGTAGATCAGCACCGGGGAGAGCTGTTCTCCGGACGGGGCGGACGACAGCGAAGGGTAGGAGACGCCCTCGGGTAATTTCGGATAAATTTGCCTCATCAGCGACGCGATCTCGAATCGGAGTACATCGACGTTGACATTTTTTTTGAACGATACGCTGACGCTGCCTCCCTCCCGGTAAGACACCGAGCTGACGTGATCGACCCCTTTGACGGCCGCCAGCACACCTTCGATTTTCGACGTCACCTCGGTTTCGATCACCCGGGCCGACGCCCCGTTCCATCGGAAGTTGACGCTCAGGCTATTCTGCTTCGAGGAAGGCGTATATTGGATATTGAGCAACGGCATGATCCCGGCGCCGATCACGACCATCACGATCATGATCAGAATGACGGAATAGGACGGTATCCGCGAAAAAATATTTCCACCGGAATCCGTCATCGTTTCTTCTTGCTTTTATAAATCGTGTAATAGAACACCGGAACATAGAATACGCTGACCACCGTGCCGACTATCATTCCGCTGATCAGGGTCAACGACAGCGGATACTGCAGGTCGGAACCCATGTCGCCGCGGTACAAGAACGGCAGCACCGCAAGGATCGTCGTCAGACTCGTCATCACGATCGGCTTGATGCGCCGCGAACCGCCCTCCATGATCGCGCGGATCAACGAATATCCGTTCTTACGCAGTTTGTTGATCGTATCGACTTTCAGGATCGAGTCGTTGATCACAACGCCGCACATCACTACGAGTCCGATCAGCGACATTAGGTTGATGCTGGCGCCGAGCAGCCACAGTATCAGCAGGGCGCCGAATATATCCACCAGAATCTCGGACAGGATGATCAGCGGCTGAACCAGCGATTCGAATTGCGCAGCCAGGATAAAAAACAACAGCAGGAAAGCGACGGTCAGCACGACGATCAGTTCGCCGATCATCGTCCGGTTCGAAAAGTAACTCCCCGAGAAACCGACGTCGAAATCGTCATTCTGCTGTACCACGGCGCGGATCGTACTCATCAACTGCGGAATCTGCCGATCCGAAGCGTCGACATTCACCGGATAGAAATCGCCTTCGGTACCGGAGATGATGTTTTTCAAATCGCGGCTTCGGGTCTCGCCGACCAGCATCGAGAGCGGGATGTCGACGCCGGCGCCGTTGGTCACTTTCGTTTCCAGAATATCCGCCGACAATTGCGACCGGTTGCCGCTGACCACCGGGATCGAGAAAGTCCCTTCGTTGATCGTAAAGAGTCGGTTTTGGTTCGTGGCTTTCTTCAGCGCGCTGAAAACCGTGTTGTAATCGATGCCGTACAGTGCCATGACGCGGGGTTTCACCACGAACAACACGTGTTCCTGCCAGACGGCCGGTTCGATATAAATGTCGGGCAAGGCGCGGCTCAGTTCCCCCAGCAGCGCGTTCAGTTTATCCGGATCGGGCGCCCGCCCGTTGGTCGGTTTCAGCCGGGCAACCAGCGGAGGTTCGGTTTCGGAGAAGATCATATCGAAGATATTACCCGCCATTTCGAAATGAAACATCGCGTCCGGATACTGTTCCTTGAGACGCTTTTCAAGCCGCTCTTTGATCTGCGGCAGATGATCCGGACTTTTCGCCCGGACATACACCAACGCTTCAGAAGCGCTCAGCTCGCGGGTATGCGACAAGATGAACTGCTGGATTCCGGTCATTGCCGTACGCTGGGCCGCCAGATCGGCGACTTCGCTCATCAGCGCGTCGGTACGCCGGTCGTTGTCCTCGGGCGAAATCCGGCTGTTCCAGTCGATGCTCATCAGCATGTCGTCCTGGGTCAGCGGCGGCAACTTCTCTTTATCGATCTCGGTATAGACGAACCACAATGCCGGGAAAACGGCGATAAACGAGATCCATACGAATCGCTGGTGTCTGAAAAACCACTTCAGTATCCGCTCGTACCCGCCTCGGAAATCCACGACAGCCAGTTTTTCCAGGTAACGGTTCGTCGGGCGGAAAGGGCTTTTGCGATAAAAAAGATAATAATAGACCGGAATGACGAGCACCGAAACCATCAGCGACGAAAACAGTCCGATCGCAACGGCCATAGCCTGGTCGTAGAATAGCGAGCCGGCGATCCCGCTGAGAAAAATCAACGGCACGAATACCGAGCAGGTCGTCAGCACAGAGCTCAGCATCGGCCCGAAGACTTCGTTCGTAGCGGCCGGCACGGCTTCTTTCAGCGGTTCGCCGCGGTCCCAATGCTGCGAAATGTTGTCGATGACGACGATCGAATTGTCCACCATCATACCGATCCCCAGCACCAATCCCGACAGCGAAACGATATTGATCGTGATACCCAGCAGGTGGAAGAACAGCAACGACACGATCAACGCCAGCGGAATGGTGATCGTCACCAGCACCGGCGTCCGGAAATCCTGCATGAACAGGAAAATGATCAGACAAGCCAGCAGAGCGCCCACGATGATGTCGTTGCGCAGGTTGCCGATCGAATATTCGAGCAACTGCGTCTGGTCCCGGGTAACGGTGAACTGTACGTGCGGATACTCGTTCCGGAAATGCTGCATCAAGCCGTTGATCTCGGCCCGCAGATCGCTCATCTGCGCGTCCGACTGCTTGATGACGGCCATCGAAACCGCATTATGAGAATCGGAACGCACCATGCCCTGCCGCCGTTGCGGATGCTCGATGACCGTCGCCAGATCTTTGAACTGGTACAACCGGTCATGGATATTCAGGTACACGTTCTCAATATCCTTTTTGGAAAGAATGTCCGATTCGAACCGGATGTCGTACTGGTATTCCCCCTCCCGGATGGTCAAATTTCCCAATTTGATGTTGTTGCGTTGCAGGGCGTTTTCGAGCGTTTGCTCGCTGATTCCGAGCGACTCGAGCTTTTTGCGGTCGGGGACGATCAACAGTTCGGGGTAGGAGAGTCCGCTGACGTCCACCATGGCCACCTGCGGGATCTGCTCGATCCGTTTGGCGATCACCTGCCCGGCGAAACGGCTCAATTCCATGAATTTCGGCGAAACGGGAAACAGCTCGCGCGACGATGCGACGACGCCGTCATCGTCCTCGTCGGTTAGGCTCATGTTGATGAAGAAAGCCGGAATATCCGTCGCGCTCGCTTTGACCACCTTCGGGCGTTCCATGTCGCGGGGCAACGAACTCATCGCCCGGTCGATCTTTTCGTTGGTCTCGATGAACAGGTAATTGATGTCCGAACCGGGGTCGAACTGCATGAAAATCGTTCCCGTCCCATTCCTGGCTTCGGTCGTGATGTCCCGCAGGTGCGAAACCTGCATCAATTGGTTTTTCAACGGTTTAACGATCGTCGCATCCAATTCGCGGGCCGAAGCGTTATCGTCGACCACCCGCACCGTGATCTGCGGTATCTGAATATCCGGCATCAGCGAAACGGGCAACATACCGATCGAAACGAAACCGAGCACGAGGACGGCAATCAAGGTCATCGTGACGGCGACCGGGCGTTCTATCAGGCGTTTGATCATAAAAAAATCATTTTAAACGGACGAACATCGACACGAATGCGCTTCCGTCCTGTTTCTCAGCCGAACCACCGCCGGCGGGAAACGAAATTCAACCTACGGTTTGCGTACTTCCACCTGGGAACCGTCCGCCAGGTTCAGATTACCCGAAGTAATGATCACATCCCCAGCATTCAGTTCGGCGCCCTTGTCCAGGTTCGGGGCGACCACGTGCGAATCGCTGTTCGACATCACCACGTTCACATAAGTCCACATCGCTTTGTTCTCCGGCCCCAGGCGAAACAGCACCTCCTGGTTGTCCCGGATCACCACGGCGCTTTTCGGTACGGCCAACTGTCCCCGCACCAGATTCTCGACCAGCACCGTAACGTTCATCCCTTCGAGCAACTTCCCGTCCGTATTGTTCACCTTGGCCCGCACGTTGATCTGTCCTTTGTCGTCTACCAGCGGATTGATCTGCGTTACGACGCCGTCGTAATAGTGATCCGGCCGGTTGAACGACGCCGTTTTCACAGTCTGCCCGACAGCCACGAAGCCAACCTCCGATTCCAGCAGGTTGAAATCGACGTCGAACGTCCGGTCGTCGATCAGCGTACAGAACGGATCGTTCGGCTTTTCGTAAACTTTCGACTGCAGGTTCGCTATCTTCCCCGCAAAAGGAGCTTTCAGGGTCGTATTCATCAGGTCGATCTCGGCCTGTTTCAGGCTGTTGACGGCAGAGGCATACCCCGAACGGATATCGGCTACACGACGGCGCTCTTTCGGCACGTCGGTCGTGTCCGAGTACCCGAAGCTGATCAACGCGTCGACCCGGTCGATCTCGGCCTTATCGAGCGTCTGATGCGCCTGTTCGAGTCGCAACTGCGCCGAACGCGGATCGAGTCGGGCGATCACCTCGCCCTGCCGCACGGACTGTCCGTTCGCAACGCAGACTTCGGAAATATCTCCGGCCGTCGCGAAACGAAGCACGCTCTTGGTCACGGCCCGCAACTTCCCGTTGCCGACGATTTGTTTATTGAAATTCCGCGGCCGCAGCACGACCGTATCGACGACATTCCGTTCGGCCACGTATTCGGCCTTGGCCGCTTCCGAATCTTCCCGTTTCTTCTCTTTGTCGTGCCCGCACCCCCAAAGGATCGCCGCCACGCAAAGCGGCAAAAAATAAAGTTTCATTATCAACTCCGATTTAAAATCTTTACTGTGAATTTCCCCGTCCGTTATTTCCCGACGATCTTATCGAACTCGGCCGATATGTTCGTCCTGCTGATATAATCGAACAGGGTCAGCCTGCGTATATTATAGTAATACGACCAGTAATTGTTCAGTTCCTGAATGTAACGGTTCGCCGCTTCGTCCTTTTCGCTCTGAGCCGTATTGAGGTCGGTCACGTCGGCCGTTCCGTTGATAAAACGCTCCATCACCATTTCGTAACGCTGTTCGGCCACGCTGTCGGCCATGGCCGATATTTTACACTGTCGGATCTGGTTGTTGAACTGCACCACTTTGATCATAATATCCTGGCGGTGCTCCGTGTCTTCCTGATTGGTCTGGGTGCGTACCACATTTTCACGCGATTTGGCGGTTTTGACCCGTCCTTTACCCAGCCCCCAATCCATAATCGGCAGGCTCAGACCCAGACTAATAATCTCCTGATCCATCGGATTTTTGTAAGCATATTTAAAGCTTTCATTCTGCTGAGTCAGTCCGAACTGGGCGCTGAGCGTGGCCGAAAGCCCCCGGTTCGCCTTGGCTTCGGCGACGGACTGTTCGGCGTACAACACGGAAAGTTCCTGACTGAGTCCGAAAGAAGAATTGGCATAGGAGAGATCGACCACCTCGCTTACATTCAGCGCGAGTTCGGGAATCGAATCGGGCAGCACCAGCTCCAGTTGCACGCTTTCGTTGTATCCGAGGTACGATTTCAGTTTCAACTGGTTCATATCCAGGTTCAACTGACTCTGATTGATCGACAGGCCGTCGTTCAGCAGCCGTAGTTCGAGCTGCAGCAATTCGCTCTTGGTCACTTTCCCAAGTTCGAAACGTTCCTTGGCAATCCGGTAAAGCGTTTCGGTATTCTGATAATTTTTCTGGGCCCTTTCAAGGTTCCGCTGCGACAACAGCGCATTGAAAAACAGCGAAGTAGCCGTAACGGTAATATCCTCCATCGTTTCGAGGTAACTCCGCTTGGCCTTTTCGTACTCTTTCGGTTGGGTCTTCTTCTGCCATTTCAGCGAATTGAAAGCCCGCAACGGCTGGATGTAAGTGATGTTGATCGGCTGCGAATTATACGTTATGTTCCGTTCCGGCGCATACTGATCCAGCCGGTTCAACTGTGTGAATACGGATACTTTACCTCCCGTCAACGCGATATTCTGATCCAGCGAAAGCGTCAGGTTGTTGCGCATGTTGTTGTTCTCGACGTATTTGATATTTCCCGTCTCGGAATTCTGAAGCGCCATCAGCGACCGGTTGAAATTGCCCAGCGTCGCCCCCAGGTTCAGCGACGGCAGAAACTGCGCTTTATAAGAACGGTACGCCCAGTAGTTTCCCAGAAAATTATGTTTGGCCACCAATGCGCTGGGCGATTGTTCGTGCGCGGTATAAATAACGTCGGTCAGGGTCATTTTGCGGTTCAGGCTCTGGGCACGCCCCTCCGTCGAAAACAACATCCCGACAACGATCAACAGCATAATTATTCCTTTTTTCATAAAAATCACTACCACGAATGAGATTATTAATCGCTTCTTTTGTAAAGATAGCAAAAAAGGAAATATCAGCTCCTCTTTATCGACTTTTTCACATTATAAAAGAAGAGACTATGTTTTTATAAATATCAATATCAGAATCAGTCTCTTCTCTATTAAACCCCCGGCTTAAACAAAAACAGGATAGGATTGTCTCCATCAGACGATACATCGACAATACGCTTTAAGTCTGGCGGTAATAATTTTACATCATCTGGATTTTCCCGCAATAAAGGGATGAATAAAGGGGCTACAAAATAATCGCCAATCACTCCTGAAATATAAGAATATTTATGTGAGATTTTTCTTTCGAAATCATCTTTTTTGCAAGCGAATCCTTGTCCATTTGCTTTTGAATATAAACCGATATATTTTTCATGTTTGACCATATAACGCACACATAAAGCCCCTGTCGTTTCAAAAAATCCATACGAAGAAACGTAACCTGAATTTTCCAATTCATCAAAATAGCATTGATTATTACGGGAAATTTTTTCCATATATTTCGCGGGCGGCAATTCGAACCGATCGAAATCTATCGTATAAACGGGAGTGCAATTTTCTGCTGTCCCTCTATAAACGGTCGGTATGAACGATGCGTACATCCGTACTTCATCCTTAAATCTGTAAACAGGCTTTCCTGTCATTATACTGTATCCGGATCGGATGACTTTGTCCAGATAACCGACATTTACGTCTAAGGACGTATCGGTAACCACATAAGAAAACTCAGAGTAAGGTATTTCAGGATTGGATTCGTCATTTCCCCATACCATTGTCTTGTCATCCAGCCATTCAAAATAGGTAGAATTGAATATCGGCCGCTGCCGGACAAACTCAAAAGTATGAATATCGTAATATAACAATTTATTCATTCCACCGTCAAGAATACCGATCAATTCGCTGTTGATTGTAAAAGACATAGGCAAAATATATTCTCCAGGGCCTCGTCCTCGATTCCCGATCCGGGTCACAAATCTTCCATCCTTATCGAAAACATACATCCCGCCGTGTTCCTGATCACTTTCCAATATAAAAATAGCGTCGTCCGTCATTGCTAATTGATCAACCGAGCCAATCAAACAACCTTCAGGCGTTTCCAAAGGAATATATTTCGCGTCTATCGGTAAAGAATCTATATCTTTTTGTAAAGTAAATTTCACTATTTTCCCAACATTCTCAACATTACGATTTTCTCCGCATGAAATCAGGGTAACCAGACTCAATACAAAAAAAACAAATCCCAATGCTGATAATTTAATAACTCTCATATTATCTTTTTTGTAGTATTTGCCGTTTCTATAAAGAAACGGCAAATACATTAACAATTAATTTAGTCCAATTTACAACATTGACTTCCTTTACCCGTACATTTAAGTTCATGCTTCTCTTCATCTTTGCTCACCTTATTGTACGTGCAGGTCTTATCACCTCCACCACTTTCATTATCTGCCAAGGCTTCTACATTAGCCACCAGCAGATCATTAGTCGAATCGGCTACATTATTACAATAGTTTGCTACAGCAAACATACCTATGGCACCAACAGCCACTGCCATAAAAAGTCTCTTTTTCATAACTACATTAAAAAAAATAATTAAACAATAAATACTACACATTGATTTCTGTATTAAACTTATTATTTTCTCATAGGCAAAATATTTTTCATAACAATAAACACAAAATTATATTTTTAAAACATATAATATTATTTCTTTTTATCCTTTTTTATTCCTTATTCTAGTCATATTATATTCAGCCATCTTTGACACTCAATCCGTCTGCAAAACACCGGCATGAAAATTTATAACCCCTAAATATCAGTAGGCAGAGATTATGTTTTTAATCTCCTTTTTATAAAGCTCCCACAGCCGCTCGTTTCCGATCGGATTGCCGACCAAAACCACCCGGTTCTGCCGGTCGAGCAAGAAAGTATGATACATTTCCCCGGACGGAATGCGGGGATTCCGTTTTAAAAACAAACCTCCGCTATCGAGAAATACCGGATAATCCAACTGGGCCGCTTTCAGCGAAGTAATAAGCTGGGATTCGGTTCCCCGTTTGGGCGAAAATATAAATATCGCATTGAACTTATGCTTCAGTCCGATCGATGTGGCGATCACTTCCTGCCATTCGTACATCCTGTTGATCCGGCAGGAAGAGCAGACCACCGAATCGTAAAATACCACCAGCTTCGTTTCGGCGCCCATAAAGTCGGTCAGCGTGGTGTCCCGGCCGTTCACCGTACTCCGCAGGCTGTCGGGCAGCACGATTTGCTGCCCGGTAAATTCCTTCAATTCCTTTTTGATCCGCGCCGTTTTGCAGGAAACGACCGCAAAGCAGCTTAACAGGATAACCAAAATACGTTTTACCATCATAACATGCTATCAATAAGTTCTAAAATCAAAGCGCTTTCATCAGCCGGTTCCACCGCAACTTCCCGGTCGCTTTGTCCCGCGAATAGGCGATCCGCGTAGCGACGCCGACGATAAACTTTTCCGGAATGAATCCGAAATAACGCGAATCCTGCGAGTTGGCCACATTGTCGCCGCCCATGAAATAATAATTTTCCGTGAACGCATATTCATCGACGGGAAAGTCGCCGAGATACAGAACGCTGTCGCGCACTTCAAGGCGCTTCCCCGTCTCGTATCCGACCGCCAGCCGGTACAGCACATGATTCCGGGCATCCAGCCGGATGCGATCCCCCTTGCGGGGAATATACAGCGGCCCGAAATTCTTCGTCGTCCAGCCGTACTTCTCGTCGAACGGAGCCGACCGTAGGATGACCGGATCGATCAGGGAGTCGGGCGTGGCCGAGAAAGCCGCTTCGTTGTCATAATACCCCAGCGTATCGCGACAGGCCGGGTTACGGTAAAAGCCGTTCACGACAGAGAGCGTATCGCCCGGCAGACCGAGACAGCGTTTGGCAAAGACCCGGTTGATCCGAAACTCGATCTTTTGCCAGTCGTCGTTCCCGAACGGGAAATTGAAAACGACGACGTCGTTGTGCCTGATTTTCCTGAATCCGGGAATCCGGAACGTTTCGAGCGAATCGCCTTGGAGAAACTTTAGGTTTTTATAAATTCGCGCGCCGAAAACCAGCTTATTGACCAGAATCTGATCGCCGGGAATGATCGTCGGAGTCATCGACGTCGTCGAAACCGGATATTTGTCGCACACGAAAACGCGTGTGCCGAAATAGAGCAGCACCAACCCGAAAAACGCCAATACGCACACGGAAACCGCATTGACGGCCTTCGCTATCTTTTGTTTATTTAACATCATCTTTTACATTCTCGCATCCCGAACTGCCGACCGTTTTTGACGCACACCCGATCGGGTTCCTTTAAAAACGCATTCCGCACCATCGTTCAGGATCATTAAAACAATTTTTTGTTATTCGAAATTAATACATTCCGACCGATACTCCATGCCGTCCGGACTATTTTCCATACATTTCGGACGAAACGGACGAATCCGTCTCCGAAAGCTCCCGATTTTGCAGCCGCCGGATTTCCCCCTTCATCTCCCGCACAGCCGTGGAGGGAACCTTGGGGTCGAACGACAACACCCGGTCGGCCATTTCGCGGGCTTTATCGTCCTGCCCCGTCTCGAAATAGAGCTTTGCCAGCAGGTACAGCGGATACAAACGGTTCGGTAGCCGACGGTAGGCCTTCTGGTAATACCGTTCGGCGGCAACGACATCTCCCCGCGCCTTGCTGTTATTTCCCATCACGTTCCAGAACATCGGATCGCCGCTGAAACGCGCGCCCCGGCGCAGCGCCCAATCGCTCAGAAAATAGCGTTCCGACTTATTCAGCGCATGCCCGTATTCGAACAGGAAACGGGGCTCGTCGCAAAGTTCCGGATACAGTTCTTCGTACTCCCCCGCAACGAACCGGTAATCCTGCAACTGATAGGCCCCTTGCAACAGCTTCCAATCCTGCAAAGCCCGGTATCGCTTTTCCGCTCCGGATACGGCGCAGCACGACCACGCGAACGTGCCCGAAAGCAGCGCGACGGAGACGACCGCCGGAAATCGTCTTCCCGAACGACCATCGTCCTGAGCCGCCGCGATAAAAAACACAAGCAAAATACAGAAGGGGAGCAGATTCAGCGGATAAGAAGCCAACGAAACGATCATCAGGCTCGTCAAGCCGTACAGCAACCCGTCCCGCCGGCGCGCCAATCCCCGGAAAGACAAAACGACCACCGACAGAAACAGCAAGGCTCCGGCCGCTCCCGTTTCGACCGTAATCTGCAAAAAATCGTTGAAAGCATAATCCGGAGCCCCGGCTACGCGCACCTGATCTTCAGTCATCGCCCCGGAAACGAAGCTGGCTTCTTGCGCATTCCCGTACGCCCCGGCAAAGCAGCCCGTTCCCACGCCGAATGCGGGATTTTCACGGATCAACTGCGCCGACACGTTCCAGATCAGCCACCGGCCGCCGGCCGAATCCTTTTTGTACCGGTACAACCCGACCAGCGACACGACGACCAGAACGAGCACGGCCGAACCAATCGTTACAAACAGAAACTTCCTGCGTCGGTAAAACTTTCGGATATATGCCGGCGCGGGCGTCTCGCGGCATACCGCAACCAAACCGCTCCCCAGCACCGCCAGCCACGCAATCCGCCCCCGGGTCGCCGGCAAGACAACCAGAGCCAGCAGCAAGAAAAGCCAGGATGCGTAATAGATCAGCGTATCCGGATTCGACAACCGTACGAATCTCGCGCGCCCTTTCGACGCCGACAGAACGGCCGGAACGGCACGCAGAGTCAGCACGTAATAAAACGCCACGGGAACGATCACGGCGAGGTAGTTGGAGTAGGGGCCCGGATTGAAAAACGATCCGGTCATGCCGAACAGCGAATGATTCGACGAAGCCATTCCGTACAACTGCATCAATCCGGTAACAGCCTCGGCAATCCCGGTCGATAGCAACGCCAGCACCAATACGGGCACGACCCCGCGGGACAGCGAAAACACGATCCGCAGGTTCAGGTAAAGGCATCCCAGCGCTACCGGTACAGCCCATGCGTACTCCGTCCGGGAACCGGAACGAAAAACGACGTACGCCAGCAGCACGCACGCCAGAAGATCCGCGACCGTCCACCGTACCCGTTTCTCCCGGGCCATACAAAACCATAACAGGACAAAAAAAGTCAGACACGGCATCAGCCAAAAGAGCGCCTGTTCTTTTTCGGCGACCGCGATCAACGGCGTATCTTTTCGCACCCGGAATACGATGAAAAAGACAGCGACCGACAACAAAACCGTCGTCGTTTTCGCCAGAAAAACCGCCAAATCGCGCACCCGCATAACTTCCGTCCGTTCGATATGTTTATAAACAAGCTATGATTCAGGCGGATAAAGTTATAAAAAATTCCGTCCAACGAAGAACGTCTTTCGATTTTAATTTCGAAACAAGTATATTTATGGCCACAATTCCCGGCAGGATTCCCTAAAAACCGATTACGCCTATGAATACGAACCTGAAAACCGTTCTCGAAACAGCGATCGGCGACCCGATAACGAGCGCCGTCTCCGGCACCGGAAAGATCCGTACGAAATCGGGCGCGGAATACTTTCTCAAAAGCGGCGCGCCCTCCGAAAGCTATGTATGCGAAGCCGAAGGACTGAAAGAATTGTCGGAAACCGGAATCTTCCGCACCCCGAAAGTCCTGTCCGTCGGAACGGATCACCTGCTGACCGAATACGTCCCGAACAGCGCCGGCGGAAACGATTTTTTCGAAGATTTCGGGCGCAGACTGGCCCGGCTGCACCGTCGCCGGACGGCATATTTCGGATTCCGGCGGAACAACTACATCGGACTCAATCCGCAGATCAATCTTCCGCACGGCGCCGAACGGTCGAATTGGACCGCATTTTACCTGAACAAACGCCTGCGCTACCAGTACGAGCTGGCCGAACGGAACGGCTATGCCACGACCGGACTCCGCAGAAATTTCGCCCGGTTGGAATCGAAAATCGCGGATATCTTGCAGGGCTGCGAGGAGCCGCCGTGCCTGCTCCACGGCGATCTGTGGGCGGGTAATTTCCTATGCGACGCCGTTTCCGGCGAGGTCGTGCTGATCGATCCGGCCGTTTATTACGGACACCGCGAAGCCGATCTGGCGATGACGCGGCTGTTCGGCGGTTTCCCTCCGGCCTTTTACCGGGCCTATGAGCAGGAATATCCGTTGAAACCCCGCTGGGAGTACCGCGAAGGGATCTACCGGCTATACCATCTGTTGAATCACCTGAACCTTTTCGGCAGCTCCTACCTTCCGGAAGCGAACCGCATCCTGGAAAAATACGCATCCGATTAAAACAGAGGAGCATCCGAACCGTACGGCCCGACTACATGCCCTTTTTAACGCCTTTGCGGATCAGCCATACGTTCATCGGCAGAGCTGCCAAAAAACCGACGAACATGGCCGTCTGCATCATAAACCAGAACGTCCACGACATTTTCGACAATCCGGTTTCCCGGAACAGCACCCAGATAACGACGGCCATCCACGCGTACATGCCGGCCTGCCACGCGGTCAACGACAGAAAATCGGCCTTCAGCGCATGGACGACCGCCTGCTTTCTCGGCAGCATTTGCATACTCCGGATTGCCGCGTACTGAAAATAAACCCCGATACAGAGCGCCAACGCATAATCCAGCGCCCAACCGCCGACAACCGCGCTGCCGCCGATCGCGACCGGCACGAAATACAGAAAGCTTTCCCCGATCAGGTCGGCTAACGTACATCCGGCGCCGCAGTGCAGCGTCGACAGCACGACGGACTGCCACTTCGGACGGTCGCGGCCCATATCCATCGGCATGCGCGTCTCCGCTTTATTTCCCATCGGCATCGAACCGGCATCCGGCGCCTCCATCCGCATCGGAACGGCCACCGGCGCGGAGCGTTTCGCGCGCCCGAACCGGAAATAAGCCCACAATGCGAAAAATCCGCCCCAGAGCCCGGTCAGTATCCACACGCTGTTCATTATCTTCATGGACTGCTTCCGGCGCGGAAGATCCGACGCGATCACGACTGCCGAAACGATGCCCGACCCTACGAAAAATGCGGCGATTGTATTCATACGAAATCGATTAATTGTTACGTGCTGCCGTAACAATTAACATACCAACGCCGGAAAACGCCGTCAGAACATGCTGACCAGCAGCATCACGTTCAGCAGCGTCACCACGCCGCCGATCGCATAAAGCAGGTATTTGGTGAACGTCGAATTTTTATACTTGCCCATCACCCGTTCGGAAGAAGTCAGGTAAACCTGCAGGAAAACGGTGAACGGCAACTGGATGCTGAGAATCATCTGCGAATAGATCAGTCCCCGGAACGGATTGGTAATCACCAGAATGATCAGGAACGCGACGACGAGCGAAATGATCACGCCGAGCCGCGAGTGGCTATCCTTGATATCGTAGGGCTCTTTGAAGATCCCGGCGAAAATGGAACCGGCCGCCATACCCGACGTAATCGTCGAAGCGATCCCGGCGAACAGCAGCGCCACGGCGAAGATCACCGTCGCATTGCTTCCGAGCAGCGGGCGCAGCAGCGAATCGGCCTGTTGCAGCTCTTCGACGGGAGTTTTGGATACGAAGAACGTCGCGGCGGCCAGTAGGATCATCGCGCTGTTGATCGCCCAGCCGATCAGCATCGACAGGATCGTATCGGCATATTCGTACCGGAGCTGTTTTTTGATCACCGCGTCGTCGGAAAGGTTCCACTGCCGGCTCTGGATGATCTCGGAGTGCAAGAACAGGTTGTGCGGCATCACCACGGCCCCCAGCACGCTCATGATAATCACCATCGACCCCTCCGGAATGGTCGGCGTAACCCACGCCCAGGCGGCCGCGGGCCAGTCGATCGTCGTCAGCGACAGTTCGTAAATAAACGACAGCCCGATGATCGACACGAACGCGATGATCCACTTCTCGATCAGCCGGTAACTGTTGGTAAACAGCATGACGATTACGAAAATCAGCACCATCAGCGCCCCGATCCGCACCGGAATGCCGAACAGCATCTGCAACGCGATCGCCCCGCCCAGAATTTCGGCCAGCGACGTGGAGATCGACGCGAGCACGGCCGACCCCAGCACGGTGCGCGACACGGCCGGCTTCAGGTAAACGGTGGCGGCCTCCGACAAGCAAAGCCCGGTGGCGATCCCCAGGTGGGCCACGTTGTGTTGCAGGACGATCAGCATCACGGTCGACAGCGTGACCATCCACAGCAGCGCATAGCCGTAGTCGGCGCCCGCGGCCAGGTTCGAAGCCCAGTTGCCCGGGTCGATGAACCCGACGGTCACCAGCAGACCGGGCCCGATGTATTTCAGTATTTCGAGGCCGCCGAGCCGGGGATGATGTTTACCGAGGCCGAATTTAGTACGCAGCGAATTCAGAAACGAAGCCATGAATCACAATTTGGTTACATTTATATCCTTGCGGTCGATGTAGTTCGGATAGCGGAACGCCGGTATGCCGAGCGCCATTCCGGCGCGTATCTTCCCGGATATGCCGAGCATTTTGGCCAGCCGCCTGTTCCGGTCTTGTTCGACGGCCGAACAGACGAAACCGGTGTAGAACTGGGCGACGCCGAGACTCTCGGCCATCAGCGAACCGTTCTGATAGGCGAGGTTGGCGTCCTGGCATCCGAAGCGGCTTTCCGAGGGCGTATGGATCAGGATCACGGCGGTAGCCCCGCGCAGGATCAGGTCATTCCCCTTGTCGAACTCCGAGATCAGACGCTTAAAATGCGGCACGTAGCCGTATAGCTGCGGCGCAATCCGTTTCAGCACCGGCTTCAGCAACGGATTTTCGAGTTTTCTGAGAATCGAAGCGAATACGCCGACGGTAAACGCGCTGATCGCGTGCAGTTTTTCGGGATCGGTCACCAGCGTAAACGCCACCCGTTGCAGGTTGCTGGCGGTCGGGGCGCGGTGGGCGGCCTCAAGAATCCGGTCGAGCGTCTCTTCCGGCACCGGCTTCGCGGTAAAGGCCCGGTTCGACCGCCGCGCCTTGCACAGCAGCATCACCTGTTCGGGCGAGGGCAGCAATTCCCGATCGACCGGATGCACCTTCTGCGGCGGAAAATCCCCGTGCTCGACCGAACCGGTCGGGCAGACGGCCACGCAATGCCCGCACACGATACACGACCCGATCCCTTGCAATCCAATCTCGCCGCCGGAGGCCGGCTGCGTAAAAATTTTCGACGGGCACACCCGCACACATTTGCCGCACCGGATGCAACTCTCCGCACGAACGCTCAGCATTACTTCCATACCATCCTGATTTTAATTCCGTAAAAATACGATAAATCGGGCTATTTTCCCCGGTCCGCCCGAACTTTTTTACTCGACATTGATCTATAACGCCATACATAAAATGTTCCAAACCGCAGCGCATACGCCCGTCTTCCGCCGTTACTCCTTTTCGAGCCGGAACCGCCACGCGCAGGCGCAGTCCGGCTCGGTCATATCCGGAAAACAACTCACGGCCTCGCATCCGATCCGATCGTCGATCACGCGGGCGAAATAGGCGTACTCGTTTTCGCCGACCGGTTTGCACGGATGCAACGGCAACCCCCTGCGGGCGCGAGCCGACTGCACCCGGCAGTCCACCACGCGGAACTCCAGCGCATCGCCCGCTCGGCGGCACTCCGTCCGGCGGTTGGCCAGCGCGGCGAAACGAAACGCGAGGGCTTGTTCCAGCCCGTCGAGTCCCGGCCGTTCGGGCAGACCGAGAAACGTTTTGATACGGCGGGCTTCCGTCTCGGTGAAACGCCGCCACACCGCACAGTCGTGCGCCATCGCCTCGTCCATGCCCCGTCCGCGTTCGACGGACTGAAACCACACGCCGTCGAGCGCCAACAGGTTGCGGGCATAGATCCGCACCAATTCTTCGAGTTGTTCCTTAGTCAGTTCTTCCAAACTCATCGCTTTCATAAAGGCATCGTTTCAGTCGGTACAAAAATAACGATTTCCCGGCAATAAAAGGTTCGGCGCCGCCCGGCGCAGGCAAAACATAAAGTCGATTATTTCAGCAAGGAACGGCAATTATCCTCGCCGAATACGTTTTTGTAGATTCAAATTTTAAAGGCAGGCTAAATTCCTCTGAAAAACTCCTCGAAAGTAATACCGTAATAATTACACAACTTTTTCAGGGTAGGGAGCGATATGCAATTTTCTGCAATCTCGATACGGCCTATGTTCATATTCAGATCGAAACGCACGTTCTCCTGGGTAAGGCCCTTCTTTATGCGAACGTCCTTCAAGCGTTCAGCTATCTTTATTCCCAAGGCTTATTTTTCAAATCAATATTTTTGAAAAACTCTTCCATCGAAACTTCGTAATACTTGCAAAGAATAGCTAACGAATAAATCGAAGGCATCCGATTCCCTGATTCTATCCTACTGATATTTACTCCCGTATCCATCGTAACCCGCTGTTGGGACACACCCCGGCCGTTGCGGATTTCTTTCAATCTCCACACAATGGTCGCAAGGAATTGATTGTCACGTCTCGGAGTGCTCATAATTAAGCAAAATAGAAGATAATCACTTTCTTTTTTGCATACCAATCGGTATTTTATTCAGAAATAAATTTTATATTTGCTTTTCTAAATCAATAATTGACAATGAAAATATTATCTTTGTTAGGTCATAATACGGTTTAAACCGTAACATACACAGTAAAGGTTAAGACAACCTTTGCGTCGTTCAGTAAACTTAGGAACTGTTATATTTATTATGTAGCAGGTTTAGTGTGGCGTAAATCTTGTCCGAAACCCTTGCCATGCCCCGGTACGAAATACCGGGGCGGGGCTTGGGCGCAAGGGCAGTTTCCACACAAGGCATCCTAAGGCCGACTGAACGAGCTGTCTGAGCGTCCTTGCCCCTTTTTTATTGTTCTACCGCAGCGGCGGCGAGGATATGTCCCAGTTTTACGTCCCGGACAGGACGTATCTCATCCAATCATTATCCGAATGCCGCCATGAAAGAAAAGAATGAAAGCTGGTTGTTGTCGCCCCATGCCGCGTACCACCTCGAACTGAGCATCGACTTTCTGCACACACGCCCGGTCATGGATATCGGAGCGAACGAGATTCCCGCAGAACTGTTGCGGACATGGATCGCGCCCGGCCCGAAAGAATTGCTAATCAGAATGGCAGACGGCTCGGCCGGACCGAACGAGACGATGCCGTACGAAGTCTTCGCCCGCGCCCACGAACGCCACGACCGGTCGTACGCCGAAATGCTCGAACGCGAATTTCATACCCCTGCCGCCACGGTCAACCGAAATTTCCTGCTGTATCAGGAGATCCTGCGAATCGTCGCGCGACTCCGCGAAAAGCGGATCGAGGTGCCCCCGTTCGCCGTGTTCAACTTCGTCAATTACCCGATCACCGTACCGGCCGCCAGGGAGTATGCGTGGAAACACGGCATTCCGTCCGTATGAAATGATCCGGCGAACACGCACGAAAGAGTAGGGGACAGGCTACCGGCCGGGAGCGGTTCCCCGTCCGGCCG
>ERZ857503.785-NODE-785-length-21915-cov-3.424611_pt1 | contig 21915 bp, 15 predicted proteins | sample MGYA00519766_ERZ857503 | MGnify/ENA primary metagenome ERZ857503 (study PRJEB31778, sample SAMEA3449345) | human gut metagenome | biome: human gut; feature: human-associated habitat; material: faeces | place: United Kingdom | collected 2010/2012 ...
CGAGCCTGATGTTCGCCTTCGTGCTGGCCATCGTACTGATCTACCTGATCCTCGCGGCGCAGTTCGAGAGTTTCAAGGACCCGCTCGTCATCATGCTCACCGTGCCGCTGGCCATCGCCGGAGCGCTGGTGTTCATGTGGGGCACGGACCAGACGATGAACATATTCAGCCAGATCGGTATCATCATGCTCATCGGACTGGTAGCCAAGAACGGCATCCTGATCGTCGAGTTCGCCAACCAGAAGCAGGAGGCGGGGATGAACAAGATGCACGCCATCGAGGAGGCGGCGCTGCAACGCCTGCGCCCGATCCTGATGACCTCGGCCTCGACCATTCTGGGCCTGCTGCCGCTGACCGTCGCCTCGGGCGAGGGGGCCAACGGACGTATCGCCATGGGTGTGGCCGTGGTGGGCGGCATGGTGGTCTCGACGCTGCTGACACTTTACATCGTTCCGGCCATCTACAGCTATGTCTCGACGAACCGGATCAAGCAATCGAAAAACAACGACGCATGAAAAGAGCATTATTAACGGTCCTGCTGCTGGGAGCATACGCCGCGGCCGGGGCGCAGGAGATGCCGTCGGCCCGGGAGGCGTCCGCTCCGCTGACCCTGCGCAAATGTCTGGAGATCGGGCTCGAACAGAATTACGACGTGCGCATCGTCCGCAACGAGGAGCAAATCAGCGACAACGACACCACGGCCGGGAACGCCGGGATGCTCCCCACGATCGGCCTTTCGGCCGGGTATACGGGAACGCTCGACAACGACCGCACGACCACCCCGCGCGAGGGCGGCGCCGTGAGCGAGTCGAACGTCTACGACCAGACGGCCAGCGTGGGGCTGGCGGTGAACTGGACGCTGTTCGACGGATTCCGCATCCGCACCAACTACAAGCGGCTGAAAGAGATGCAGCAGATGGGCGCCCTCAAAACCCGCATCACCATCGAGGATTTCATGGCCAGCCTGACGGCCGAATACTACAATTACATTCAGCAGACGCTCCGCCTGCAGAATTTCCGCTATGCCGTGGGGCTCTCGCGCGAGCGGCTCCGCATCACCGAGGCGCGCGTGCAGGTGGGCAACTTCTCGCGCCTCGACCTGCTGCAGGCCCGTGTGGATTTCAACGCCGACAGTTCGAAATACATGTCCCAGCACGAGCTGGTGACCGCCTCGCGCATCCGCATCAACGAACTGCTGGCCAACGAAGACCTCGACGAAAAGCTCTGCATCCGCGACACGCTGATCCGCGTCAACAGCACCCTCGCGTGGGACACCCTGCTCGAAAAGACCCTCTCGGCGAACGCCTCGCTGCTGATGGCCGAGCACGACAACACGCTGGCCGAACTCGATCTGAAAGCCGTTCAAGCGCGCAACTATCCCTATGTCAATCTGACGACGGGCTACGGTTACGGTTACAACCGCTACGGCTCTACCGCGAACCGTTCGCGCAGTACGCTGGGGCTGAACGCCGGAGTGCAGGTCGGCTTCACGATCTTCGACGGCAACCGCCGCCGCGAACAGCGCAACGCCCGCATCGGCATCGACAACGCCCGGCTGACCCGCCGGCAGTTGGAGCAGTCGCTGCGCGCCGACCTGTCGAACTTCTGGCAGGCCTACCGCAACAACCTCGAGGTGATTCTGCTCGAAGAGGAGAACCTGATCGCCGCCAAGGAGAATTACGCCATCGCCATGGAGCGTTACCTGCTGGGCGACCTGCCGGGCATCGAGATGCGCGAAGCACAGAAGAGCCTGCTGGACGCCGAGGAGCGCATCCTCACGGCGCAGTACAACACCAAGCTGTGCGAAATTTCGCTCCAGCAGATCAGCGGCAACATCATGGTCTATCTGGAATAATCTTACACATTCCTACAACCAATAATCGCGGCTGCTCCGCGAGTTCCTCGGTACCTTTTGGTGGCAAAAGGTACCCAAAACCATCCGCATGTCGTTCTCCGCGGGATCGTCTTCCGGCCCGCGCTGAGCGGGCGCAGTAAGAACAAGACTTTACAGCCTCCCGCTCCGGGCGCACGGGCCCTCAGACGACCTTTTTCCGCTCCGAACGAAAATGCGGCCGTTTCAGCCAACCCTCCCCCACAGCTTCGGCATCGAGTCGGAATCCTTTTTCGTCCCTCTTTTAATTATTTTCCATTGGAAATTTGTTTTATTGGAAAATAAACCCTATCTTTGCATCGTTATTGATACGGAACAATTAAAAAACAAGATGAAAAAACTGCTCATAACCGCTTTCGCGCTGCTGGCCTTCGCCGCCGGAAGCCAAGCACAGACCAACAACAAAAACGCAAAGAATATGAAAACGATCGCATTGACCAAGGCCGACTTTCTGAAGAAGGTCGCCGACTATGAGAAGAATCCCGAAGAGTGGAAATACCTCGGTGACAAACCCGCCCTGATCGACTTTTACGCTTCGTGGTGCGGCCCCTGCAAGGCACTGGCGCCGGTATTGGAGGAGCTGGCCGCCGAGTACGGGGACCAGATCTACATCTACAAGATCAACACCGAAGAGGAACAGGAACTCGCCGCAGCGTTCGGCATCCGTTCGATCCCCACGCTGTTGTTCGTCCCGATGACCGGCAAACCCCAGATGGCACAGGGCGCACTGCCCAAAGCATCGCTCAAGGAGGCCATCGACAAAGTAATGCTCGGCAAGTAATGGCGCTGGCCATCGACCCCCTGCTATGCCCGCAGAACCACCGCTGTCCGCTGATTGCGATCTGCCCCGCAGGTGCGATTTCTCAAAAGGGAAATTCCCTGCCGGCGATCGATCCCGAAAAGTGCATCGAATGCGGCAAATGCGTGAAACACTGCGGCATGCAGGCCGTACACAAAGCGGAAAAGCATGGACAAGCTCTGTAAAATACGCGACCTGCAGCGTGCCGTGAACCAGTTCGAAGCCGCCTTCGAAAAACGCTACGGCATCTGCCTGAACGAAGGCATGGCCCTCTGTAGTCTCGCGAACGTCGAGCGCCTGTGCCCGGGCCAACTGGGAGAATTGCTGGGACTCACCCCGTCGAACACCTCGAAAGTGCTTCGCTCGGTGGAGTCGAAAGGGCTCGTGCTCCGCGAACTTTGCTGCCACGACCGCCGGCAGATGTACTACTCGCTGACACCACGGGGGCGCGAACTGCTCGCCTCGATCAGTTGCCAAAAGGTCGAAACCCCCGAAATACTACGCAAGTGGCTCTGCGGATAGAGAATCCAAGTGCGTAAGTGACGCTTCACAGCAAACGGCTGCCCCGAAAGGGACAGCCGTTTGTCATTTCGGGGGCCGAAAACCTATTCCAGAAAATGATTCTCGTCGTTGTATGTGGCAGCGAACTCACTCAGCGACTTCAGGTGGCGGCGCAGCATGGCGACCGCCCCCTCCTCGTCCTGCTCGCGGACAAAGCGCAGCAGTTCGCGGTGTTCGAAACAGACCTCCTCCTGCGGGACCGTGCAGACCCGGTAACGCTGGTAATAACGCAGCACGTCGGGCGTGATGACCAGCAGCATCGAAGCGATCACCGGATTGTGGGCCCCGCGGGCCAGCGCCTGATGGTAGGCGAAGTCCTTCGACACACGTTCGTCGGTATAGAATTTCGCCTCGCATTCGAGCAAAGCCTGCTCGATGTTTTCCAGATCCTCGGGCGTGCGGTTGCGGGCGCAGAGCTTCACGGCCTCCAATTCGAGCAGCACGCGCACATAGACCAGCGACGCAAAGTCATACTGCTCGATCTGCAGCGCATCGGTAATCATGCGCTCCAGCACCTGCATTTTTTCCTGCGCCACCACCGTACCGCTCTGGGGAAAGGTCTGGACGATGCCGTAAAACTCCAGTTTCTGAAACGCCGCACGCACATGGGCGCGCCCCACTCCCAGCGTCTCGGCCAGCCGCCGCTCGGCGGGCAGGCGTTCGCCCGGCTGCAGGCTCCCCGAATAGAGCTGCTCCTTAATATATTTAAGTACGGTTTCCACCTGTTTGATGTTCGGCGAATGGTTCATGGCAAAATATCTGTTAACCCTGCAAAGGTCGTAAAAAAACCAATCAAACCAAAAAAAACAAAAAATCTGTCATACTTTTTTCCATCCCGCGCATTCTTTATCAAACTACTGCAAACAGACCCATAAACAGATGATCGACAATTCAGAGCTACTGGAACACTGGACCGAGCTTTTCATCGGATATTTAAACGGCACGCTGAGCGAGAGCGAGGCGGCTGAATTCGAAGCACTTACCCGCGATCCGCACTTCGAGGCGCTCCGCGAACAGCTCACCACCAGCGGTTACATCGCCGACCGCATGGCCGGATACGACGAATTCGACACCCGCGGGGCATTCGGACGGTTCCGCACCGCCGCAGGCCTCGGCAAACCCGCCGGCACGCTGCGCCGCTGGGCCGTCGCCGCAACGGGAATCGCCGCGGCCGTCGTCATAGCCGCCGGAATCGCATTCCTCACCCGTCCCCTGCCCAGCGAGCGCGAACGCACGCTGCAACTGGCCGACGCCATCTACCCCGCGCCCGACAAGGTGACGCTCACACTCGCCGACGGACGCCGGCTGCAGCTCGACGGGCAGGCCGAAAAGCAGATCGAAGGCGTGGGACGCATCAGCTACGGCACCGAAGGCGTGAAGTACGAAGCGGCCCCCGAGGTGGTCGAACAGGCCGAGGAGGTCCTGCTGTACAACGAGCTGTCGGTACCCGAAGGGAGCAAATGCCTCATCACCCTCGAAGACGGCACTCAGGTATGGCTCAACGCCCGCTCGACACTCCGCTACCCGGTGAAATTCGCCGCGGGCGAACGCCGCGTGGAGCTTTCGGGCGAAGGACTTTTCGACGTCACGCACAACCCCGAGCGTCCGTTCATCGTCAAGGCCGGCAAGACGACGATGACCGTCCGCGGTACGAAATTCAACGTCCGCGACTTCGACGACGAGGGCATGGCCAGCACCACCCTGCTGGAAGGGTGTGTCGAGGTCGGCAACCGGAGCGGCACGGTGACTCTCGCGCCGGGCATGCAGTCCCGGACGCGCGGCGCAGCCGATGCGCTCTCAGTGCGCGAGGTAGACCCCACGGCCTACACCGCATGGACCGAGGACAAGATCGCGTTCTACAACGCCGATCTGGAGGAGGTCCTCGCCGACATCCGCCGCTGGTACCGGGTGGAGATGCAGGTCAACGTCGACCCTGCACAATACGCGCTGACGGGCAAGATCCCGCGCGAGTTCTCGCTGGCGCAGGTGATCGACCTGCTGGAGACCATCACCGATCTGGAGCTGGTGATGCCCGACGAAAAAACACTGATCGTAAACAAGAAACAATAAACACCTTAATCCAAACTGTATGATACGAAAAGGCCTATTCCTCGTGTGTGCGCTGCTCATCCCGGCGCTCCTGCTGGCTGCCAAGCCCTCGAAAAGCAAGGGAAAGAACAAGAAAAAAGCTAAGACCGAACAGACGGACACCACCTCCGCCAAAAAGACCTCCGACTACGACAAACTCTTCAAAGGCAAGAAGTGCCAGACGGTCAAGGGTCTCGTGACCATTCATAAAGTCGACGGCGAGAAGCTCTACTTCGAGTTGCCGATGTCGATCTTCGGCCGCGAGATGCTGCTGGGCTCGACCGTATCCGAAACCAGCAACAACGACCACGGCGTAGTCGGCTACAAGTCGAAGGACCCGCTGCATGTGACCTTCGCCAAGGAGGGTCACAAGAGCGTGCAGCTCTGTCTGGTCAACGACATCTACAGCGGCGACGGCAAGGACAAGGGTATCGACGAGGCGGTGCGCCGCTCCTCGATCCCGGGCATCTACCGCGCCTTCAAGATCGAGGCCTACAACGCCGACTCGACGGCCGTGGTGATCGACGTGACGAACCTCTTCATGGAGGACAACGACGACCTGACGCCGTTCGACCCCTACAGCACCTTCGGCTACAAGCCCTTCTCGCGCACCACGTCGTTCCAGAAGTCGAACAGCCATCTGGGCGACATCAAGGCTTTCGAGGACAACGTGACCGTCAAGAGCTACCTGAGCTACACCACCACCGTGACCTACTCGAACGGCCCGGTAATGGGCAAGATCGAGGACAAGCGCGCCTTCACGGCGCTCGTCACCCGCACGCTGCTGCTGCTCCCCGAAAAAGAGATGCGTCCGCGCATCGCCGACCCGCGCATGAGCATTTTCGTGACGGGCAAGGCCCGCTTCTCGGCGAACATGAACCGCGGCACGCTGCCCGTCTACTACGCCCGCCACTGGCGCGTGGAGCCCAAGGACGTCGAGGCCTACAAGCGCGGCGAACTGGTCGAGCCGGTGAAGCCCATCGTCTTCTACCTCGACACGAACCTCCCCGAAGCGTGGAAGCCCTATGCCCGCGAAGGCATCGAGCAGTGGAACGACGCTTTCGAGAAGATCGGTTTCAAGAACGTCGTCCAAGTCCGCGACTATCCCACCAAGGAGGAGGACCCCGAGTTCGACCCCGACAACCTGAAATACTCCTGCATCCGCTACGCCCCGCTGGCGTTCCAGAACGCCATGGGTCCCTCGTGGGACGACCCCCGCACGGGTGAGATCATCACGGCTTCGGTGATGGTTTACCACGACATCGTCAAGCTCCTGAACCGCTGGCGTTTCCTCCAGACCGCAGCCGCCGACCCCAACGTCCGCACGATGAACATTCCCGACTCGATCATGGGCAGCGCCATGCGCTACGTCCTTTCGCACGAGGTGGGACACTGTCTGGGCTTCATGCACAACATGGCTTCGTCGTCGGCCATTCCCGTCGACTCGCTCCGCTCGCCCTCGTTCACGCAGAAATACGGCACGACCTACTCGATCATGGACTACGCCCGCTTCAACCATGTGGCACAGCCCGGCGACTACGAGCGCGGCGTCAGCATGATGCCTCCCCGCATGGGCCTTTATGACGAATATGCCGTGAAGTGGCTCTACACCTACCTGCCCGACGCCAAGACCCCCGAAGAGGAGCAGCCATGGCTCGACAACCTCGTCCGTTCGCATGCCGGCGACCCGATTTACCGGTATGGCAAGCAGCAGATTTTCAACACCCTCGACCCCACGTCGCTGTCGGAGGACCTCGGTGACGACCACGTCCGCGCTTCGGAGTACGGCATCAGGAACCTCAAGTACATCATGAAGCACCTGAACGAGTGGTACGGCGAGGACGACAACGACCTCACGGCCCGCGAGGCGATCTACAAGTCGCTGCTCAACCAGTACCTGACCTATATCAACCACGTTTACAACGTCAAGGGCGGCATGATGATGAACGAACGCAAGGCCGGCGACCCGCGTCCCTCCTACTCGTTCATCGACGGCGACTACCAGCGCCGCGCGCAGCAGTTCCTGATCGACCAGCTCCACGACCTCGACTGGCTCGACGATCCCGCACTGCTCAAGGAACTGCCCCTGCAGGGTAACCTCTCGGTGCGCGTACAGCGTATCCTCGTATCGTGCATCATGGCCGACAAGGGCAGCTTCGGCCGCATGATCGATCCCGCTCCCAACGCCTACTCGCAGCTCGAGCACGCCGACGACGCCATGAAGGGCATCTTCCTGCACACCTATCAGGGCAGGAGCCTCACTCCGCGCGACCGCAGCAACCAGAATTCCTATGTCGACATGCTGCTGATGATCACGCGTCTGGTGCCCCAGAAGAGCTCCGAGAAGGGCATCGCCGACGACGAGCGCGGCATCGGCTTCGCTCCGCAGCTCGACCAGAACGGCTGGAACATCTCGACCGGCAATGTCTATACAGAGGCTCTGGGCGACGGCGACATGATGTCCCGCATGGAGCGCCGGCTGGAGGCCGACCTGTTCGGCACGTCCAACAACCCCGAGGAGATCAGCGGCTTCGGCTACTTCCGCTCGCTGACCGAATCGCTCTCGCCGCGCGACGCCATGTACTACGGCCGTCTGATCAAGGTCCGCGACCTGCTGCGCCAGAAGCGCTACACGGGCGATCAGGACACGCGCAACCACTACGAACTGCTGCTCCACCGCATCGAAGGTGCTTTAGAGTAATTTAACCCCAAACAGCGATTCACATTATGAAAAGATATCTGATTTGTCTGCTTTCGCTGCTGCTCCTGTCGGGCGCCACGACGGCAACCTTCGCCAAGGGCAAGAAATCGAAGAAGAAAGCCCAGACGACGGCCGCCGCACCCGCAAAGAAGCAGAGCGAATACGACAAACTTTTTAAAGGCAAGCAGGTAAAAACCTCGAAGGGCGGCATGATGACCCTGCACATCGTCGACGACAAACTGTTCGTCGAGCTGCCGCTGAAAATGCTCAACCGCGACATGATGCTCATGTCGTCGGTGGCCGAGATCACCGACCACACCGACAGCTACGTCGGCCTCTCGCCGCTGCGTCCGTTACAGGTCAAGTTCGACACGATCAACCGCACGGTCCTGCTGCGCCGTGACCGCAACCAGTCGGTCGTGGCCGACAACGGCGCGGAGATCCGCCGCGCATTGGCCCAGAGCAACATGCCGGCGATCCTCGGGTCGTACAAGATCAAGGCCTTCAACGCCGACTCCACGGCCGTGGTGTTCGACATGACCGACCTGTTCATCGGAGGCGAGAGCCTGCTGACGGCCATCGACCCCCGCTCGGAGACGAAACTCGTGCTGCGCGGCATCGCGTTCAACCAAAAGAAGGACCGCTCGATGCTCACCGACGTGGCCGCTTTCGAGGACAACGCCACCATCACCAGCTACATCACCTACGACAGCAAGATCGGCAAGACCTACAACAAGGTGACCACCGCCAAGCTGGTGCGTTCGCTGGCCCTGCTGCCCGAGACGCCGATGCGTCCGCGTCTGGCCGACTTCCGCCTGCCGCTGAACGTGCTGGGCAAGTACAACTACCACTCGGACTACAAACTGATGGACCCCGTCTACTTCGCCACCCGCTGGCGCATGGAGCCGTCGGATCAGGCGGCCTATGACCGCGGCGAAGCCGTGGAACCCAAGGCCCCCGTGGTATTCTACATCGACACGACCTTCACGGCGCAGATGAGCGCTGCCATCACGAAGGGCATCCTCGAGTGGAACAAGTGCTTCGAGGCCATCGGTTTCAAGGACGCCATCCGCGTCAGGCCGTTCCCCACGCCCGAGGAGGACCCGCAGTTCAGCCCCCAGAACTTCCGCTACAACTGCATCAACTATGTGCCCTCGCTCACGGGCGACGCCCGCGTGCGCACCTACGTCGACCCCCGCAGCGGCGAGATCCTCCGCACGACGGTCATGGTCTGCCACAACATGACGTGGGAGATGCCGTTCGAGATCTTCGTCTTCACGGCACACGCCGATCCCTCGGTGCGCCAGCGCTACATGCCCGACAGCACCCTTTTCGAGCACATCAAGAACCACTTCACATGGCTCACGGGTGTCGACTGTTTCGGCATGTCATACAACCTGACCTCGTCGGCCGCGTTCCCCTCGGATTCGCTGCACAACAACGCCGCATTCACGCAGAAATACGGCACGACCCCCTCGATGCTCGACATCGCCAAGTACAACTTCATCGCGCCGATCGACGCCGTGAAGAAAGGCTTCCGCATCACCCCGGTCGGTGTGGGCGAATACGACTACCACGTCGTGAAATGCCTCTACAAGCCCATTCCCGAAGCCAAGACCTCCGAGGAGGAGCTCAAGGTGATCGAGAAGTGGGTGGACGCCACGGTCGGCAACCCCGTCTACCGCTATGAGAACGCCAAGGACTGCCCCGACTGCGGCGCCAACGACGTGGGCGACGACGACATCAAGAACTTCAAGTATGCGCTGGAGAACCTCAAATACTGCATGGACAACTTCGACAAATGGATCTCCGACGAAGACGACCCCGAGTATCTCTACCGCAACGGCCTCTACAACTACCTCTACCGCCGTTACAAGCAGGTCCTGACCCAAGTGGCCATTACGGCCTACGGCGTGAAGACTTACGAGCGCAAGGCCAACGACCCCGTTCCCAGCTACGAGTTCACCCCGTATGCCGAACAGAAGGAGGCCCTCGACATCCTCTACGCCCACCGTTACATGCCGGATTGGGTACACCGCCCCGAGCTGGTGCGCCTGATGGGTATTCAGCGCGAGCGCATCGAGGAGCACAAGGACTACCTCAGCCTGCTGATGAACGCCACGGCGACCCGCCTGTTCGTCTACGAGGGACAGGGCAAGGACCATTTCGACCACAAGCGCTACATCCGCTACATGTTCGACAAGCTCTTCGAGAAGACCCGCAAGGGCCAGCGCCTCGCCGACGAGGATTTCTACTACCAGATGAACTTCGCCAAAACGATGATGGCTTCGTCGAAAATGGTGGACCGCAAAGCCAAATACCAAAACCGTTCGGCTTCGGCGCTCACGGCACAGATCGCCGACGATCCGAAGGTCCTCGACTTCAGCGACCCCGAAGCGTGCCTGAAGGCCGTCGAGGAGATGCCGCTGCTCTACTCGATGAACGACGTGGATTTCGGCCGCGACGAGGTGAGCGCCCAGTACGGAGCGCTGAAAAAATGGCCCGTGCTCAACACACAGTCGACGCGCCAGCTCTATTACGGCATTCTCAAGGAGCTGCGTCAGGTCGTGAAGCCCTACATCAACAGCGGCGACCGCCGTACCCGCGAACACTACCGTTTCATCTACGAGTCGATCAACCGGCTCATTGACTAAGACTTTGAAGAATCCCCGTCTTCGAAAGTCCGGAGACGGGGATTTCTAATTATCCATTTTACATAACCCGACAGCGTATGAAGAGTTTTTTACCCGAAGCAGGTTTTTCCGGCAGACTGATACGGCGGCTGGCCGTGCTGCTGGTGATCTGGACAGCGGGATTGAGCACCGTCCGCGCGCAGCAGGCGCAGCAGACGATCGCGGTCAATTTCCGCAATGCCACCGTACAGCAGGTCTTTACATGGCTGGACAACCACACGCAGTATGACTTCGTCTACAACAATTCGCAGATCGAGTCGCTGCCGCGCGTTTCCATGCAAATGAACAACACCACCGTCGTCGACGTGGTGAAATACTGCCTGCGCAACAGCAGCCTCAGCTACCAGATCCGTGGCAATATGGTCGTCATCCGCCCCTCCGACGAAATCAAGAAGGGCACCGAGGAGGCCGTGCAGTTCTCCGGCGTGGTTTACGACGAGAACGGACTGCCGCTGGCCGGCGTGAGCGTCGTACTCAAGCAGGCGAGCCGCGGCGCCGTGACGGGCCCCGACGGCAAATTCATCCTCAAGGCCCGCCGCACGGACAACATGACCCTTTCGTTCTCATTTCTGGGCATGAAGAGTCAGACGGTCACCGCCTTCAGCAACGGCAAGCAGCATGTCAAGGAGCTGGATAAAATCAACATCCACATGGACCCCGAAGTGAGCGAGATCGGCAACGTCGTGGTTACCGGTATTCTGAACATCGCCCAGAAGTCGTTCTCCGGATCGTCGACCACGATCACCGGCGAACAGCTCAAGACCGTGGCTCCTCAGGGCAACGCCCTCAGCGCCATCCAGATCTTCGAGCCCTCGTTCCGCATCGCCGAGAACCTCGACATGGGTTCGAACCCCAATGCCCTGCCGCAGATGTATGTCCGCGGACAATCGGGTATCGGCACCCTCGAGCTCGACTCGAACCTTACCTCGGAACACGCACTCAAGAACGACCCCAATCAGCCGATCTTCATGCTCGACGGCTACGAGGTGTCGATGGAGAAGATCTACGACCTCGACATCGAGCGCATCGAGACCTACACCATCCTGAAAGACGCCGCGGCAACGGCCATGTACGGTTCGCGCGCCGCCAACGGCGTGGTCGTCATCACGACCAAACCCCTGCCTGCCGGACGCCTGAACGTCAGCTACAGCGGCAACTTCTCGATCAACACCCCCGACCTGTCGAGCTACAACCTGATGAACGCCCGTGAAAAACTCGAAGCCGAACGGCTGGCCGGCTAATACGACACGGACGATCCGGGGCAGATCGCCACGAAACTCAAGGAGTATAACGGCAAACTGCAGAACATCGAGCGCGGCATCGAGACCGACTGGCTCGCATTGCCGCTGCGTACGTCGTTCAGCCACAAACATTCGGTCACCGTCGCCGGTGGCGCCGATGCATTCCGTTACGGCCTCGACCTGATGTACGACGACCAAGAGGGTGTGATGAAGGGCCAGAACCGGGAGAAGATGGATGCGGCACTCACCCTCCAGTACCAGCACAAAGGACTCACCTTCCGCAACAAGATGACTACCACGCTGGTCAATTCGAAGGAGTCGCCCTACGGCACCTTCTCGGATTATGTGCGCATGAATCCCTACGACACCTATCTGGACGAGAACGGCAACATCGGCATGAACATGGCATCATGGCACAGCGGTTCCCCCTACCGCAACCCGATGTACGACGCCACGCTGAACAGTTTCGACAAGGGAAAGCGCCATGAGTTTTACGACCAGTTCGACGTCCGCTATTACCTCAACAAGAAGATCAATTTCAAGGCCATGGTCACTCTGGGTTACATCGTCAGCGATGCGAACCGGTTCGTCGATCCGGCCGCCGCACGGTTCCAGAACACCGAGAAAAAAGGCCAGTTGGTAACTTCGACGCAGAAGCAGTCGAACTACGACATCTCGGTGAACGGCTACTACAACGACCAGATCGGCAAGCACAACATCAATCTGGTCGCAGGCGTGAACATCCGCGAAGAGAAGACCGACTACGCAGGATTCACCTACAGCGGTTTCCCCGAAGGAGGTTTCTCGGCTCCGGGTTATGCCCAATACCTCGACACGAAGAGCTATCTGGAAAGCAAAAACCGCCTGTTCGGTGCCCTCGCCGTGATCAACTATTCGTACAACGACGTGATCTTCGCCGATCTCTCGGGACGTATCGACGGCAGTTCGCAGTTCGGCTCCAACAAGCGTTTCGCCCCGTTCTTCTCCTCCGGCTTCGGTGTCAATCTCCACAACCTGAAATTCTTCAAGGAGAGAACCCCGTGGCTGACACAGTTCAAGCTGCGCGGAACCTATGGCATGACGGGTAAGGTATCGTTCCCCTCCTACGCCGCACAGAACAAGTACGAAATGATCACCGACTGGCAGCCCCCGACGGGCGACGCCGTGGAGATCAAGTATCTGGGCAATACCAACCTGAAATGGGAGCGCACGATGCAGACCGATTTCGGTTTCGAGTTGTCGATCCTCAACGGCCTGTTCTACGCCCGTTACAACTACTACATCAATGACACGCACGACATGCTGGGCGACATGACCATTCCGACCTCGTCGGGCTTCACCATGTACAAGGAGAACATCGGCCGCATGGAGAACCGCGGACACGAAATCAAAATCCAGAGCCGCATCGTCAACACCCGGAATACGATCATCACCCTGCTGTTCAACGGAGCGTCGAACAAGGGCAAGCTCAAGAAGATCTCCAACGCTCTGAAGTCCTACAACGACCGCGTGAACGAGCACTACAACAGCGGAATCGGCGGCAACGACGTACAGGCTACCCCTTTGCTGCGCTACTATGAAGGCGGCTCGAAGACGGGCATTTACGCCATGCGTTCGCTGGGCATCGACCCCGCGACCGGTCGGGAGCTGTTCATGCGCCGGGACGGTTCGACCACTTTCAAGTGGGACCCCGCTGAGAACGTGCTGGTGGGCGACACCGAACCTACGATGAGCGGTTCGTTCGGTGCAAGCGCCTATTGGAAAGGCTTCACGCTCGACGCCTATTTCATGTACGAGTGGGGCGGGCAGCGTTACAACCAGACGCTCCGCACGACCATCGAGATGGCCGACATCCTCAACAGCAACTGCGACCGGCGCGTGCTGAGCGACCGTTGGATCGAGGGCAAGAACATCATCGCCCGCTTCCGCGACATCAAGGATTTCAACTCCGTGACGCGCCCCACCTCGCGACTGGTTCAGGATTACAGCTACCTCAACCTGTCGAGCCTCTCGGTAGGCTACGAGTTCAAGCGCGACATGATCCGCAAGCTGGGTCTCTACCGCCTCAAGCTGCAGTTCAACTGCCGCGACCTGTTCACCGCCAGCTCGATCCAAGTCGAACGCGGACTCACGTCGCCCTACGCACGTTCGTTCACCCTTTCCGTCAACGCTTCCTTCTAAAAACGCGCGACTTATGAAAACGAAAAAGATATATCTCGCAGCTCTGCTTCTGGCCGCAACGATGACCACGGCCTGCGAAGAGTGGCTGAAAATAGAACCCCAGTACGAGATCACCGACACCGACCTCTACAAGAACACCGCCGGCTACTACAAGGTCGTCAACGGCCTCTACCGCCAGATGTCGGACTTCTCGCTCTACGGCAGGGAACTTTCGTGGGGTATGACCGACGTATGGGCGCGCTACTACGCCGTCGATCCCGCCAGCGACAACAAGTCCTATCCCCAAATGTACAACCTCGAATATGAGGCCAAGGAAGCCGCATCGCTCGCCTCGGCCATCTGGAGCGCCGGCTACAAGATCATCGCCCAAGCCAACGACCTGATCGCGAATACCGAAAAGCGAGACCCCGAATTCTTCAGCCTCGAGGAGGTCGACCGCAACACGATCCTCGGCGAAGCCTATGCCGTCCGGGCCATGATGCACTTCGACCTGATGCGTCTGTTCGGCGCGTCGATGGAGGTCGATGCCGACGGCCGCTACATCCCCTATGTGGAGACTTATCCGTCGACGGTCAACCCGCCGATCCCGAGCCGGGACTTCATGAAGAAGGTGATCGCCGATCTGGTGAAAGCCCACGACCTGCTCAAGACGTTCGACGTCGTGGTCAACCCCTCCTACGCCACATCGACGACCTACCGTTTTTTCGCCACGAACAGCCCTTCGCAGGGCAAGTTCTACGGCAACCGCGGTACGCGGCTGAACTACTACGCCGTAACCGTATTGCTGGCCCGCGCCTGCCTCTGGGCGCAGGAGACCGACGACGCACTGACCTATGCGCAGGAGATCATCGATCTGGTAACGGCCAAAACGCTGAAATTCTCGACCTCGAGTTCGATCCTGAGCACGCCCAAGATGTTCGACGACCTGCTTTTCGGATTCTACCACGAAAAACTGGTAGCGACTTTCGAGCCCTATGCGAACAGCACGAACTCGAGGCGTCTCATCATCGACGACAAGACCTTCTTCACCACGCCGACGAACGACTACCGGAAGAATTTTCTCAATACGTCGACCAACTTCATGAAAAAATACACCGTCAACGTCACCGATGAGAAGGATATGATCATTCCGAACATCCGCATCAGCGAAGCTTACTACATCGCCGCCGAGTGTCTCTACAAGACCGACATGACGTCGGCTGCCGCCGACCTGATGGTCGTGCGCAAGGCCCGCGGGTATTCGTCGCCCGCGCTTTCGGGCACGATGTCCGAAGAAGCGTTCTGGGAGGCCCTGCTCTACGAATACCGCAAGGAGTTCATCGGCGAGGGACAGCTCATCTTCTTCTTCAAGCGCACCAACCGCCCGATCACCTTCTCCGAAGGCAATTTCAACCACGGAGGCAAACTCACCCTGCCGATTCCCGACAGCGAAAGCGCGATCTAACCGATGAAACAGTTTAAAGCAGACACGATGAAAAAGACGATAGCCATACTCGCAGCCGCAGCCTCCCTGTTCACGGCTGCCTGCAACAAATCGGAAATTCTCGCTCCGACCGACCAGCGGTACATCTACATGTCGTATCCGGAAGGCGGCAACCAGATCTTCAACTTCTCGTTCGTCTCCACGACCAAGAAGACCGTACGGATCGCCGTGCCGATCAAATTCGCCGGCCGGCCGCTGACCGAAGACCTCGCATACGCCGTGAAGCTCCATCCCGGAAGCGACGACACGACGCTGAGAGCGACCGAAGAGTACGAACTTCCGGAACTGGTCTTCCACAAGGAGAGTTTCCTCGACACGATCTTCGTCACGGTCCACAGGACCGAACGGATGGAAACGGGGACCTACAACCTCAAATTCAGCCTCGAAAGCAACGGGAACTTCTTCGCTACGCAGACCGGATTTCTGGAGGCCGAGCTCCGCGTCACCGCCCAGATTTCACACCCTTCGTGGTGGACCCAGTCGGTCGTGGATTTCTACCTTGGCCCATACAGCGACAAGAAATTCGGACTATTCTCGCAGCATATCTTCACGGGAGACTACGGCGAACTGGAGGAGAGCGAAAAGCAGTTCTATGCCCTCAAGTTCAAGTACTGGCTTCAGGAAAATCCCCAGACAGAGGAGGACGGCACACAGATGAAGGTGGCAATTCAGGGTTAACCATTAAAAGAGACAGACGATGAAACGATATAAATTGCTGCTTCTGGCAGTTGTTGCGGCGCTGGTGAGCGGGTGTTACAGCGACGACACCAACCTCGACTACAAGACGCTCGACCTGCCCGTGATCGACAACCCGGAGAACGATCTGGCACTGTTCGTACCGAACCGGGCCTATAAGATCAAACTTGCCGACCGCCTGCAGATCACGCCCAATGTGGTTTATAAGGAGATGAACGACCTCTCCTACCGCTGGGTCATCGACGGCAAGGAGGTGGCCACGACCAAGGACCTCGACTGGGAGTGCGACATGGAAACCAACCGGGTCTATTGTTATTTTGAAATCCGCCGCAACTCGGCGGGCAATTCCACGATCTTCCCCTTCAGTATCGAGCTCGACCAGCCCTATGTCACGGGCTACAGCCTGCTGGTCGAGAAGGACGGAGCGCTGCGCTACGACTTCATCAGCTACACCGTGGCCGCTCTTTACACATTCGACTATTACGAGAACGGCGCCGGCATGCAGATACCCTTTACGGGCAGCAACCCCCGTCTGGAGGAGTACTGGTCGTGCGAAAAGGCATCCATCGTCGGCAAGGAGATGTTCCTCGACGACGATCCGGAGAACTGCGCTTCGTTCAGCGGCGAAACTCTGCTGCAGGAGATGACGCTGCAACAGGAGTTCATGAACGAAGAATTTCCGGATAATTTCCGGCTGAAGGATTTCATGCACGGCGGCTTCGTCAGCTACCTGTTGGCCGAGGACGGACGGGTCTTCCAGCGCAAGGGATCGCGAATCTATTACACGGGCCGTTTCCTGAACCTGCCCATGCAGTACAACGGCAAGCAGATCAACGGCGTCAAGTTCATTACCGCGAAATACAGCGAGGGATACGGACTGATTTACGACCAGACCGAGGACGGGGGACGTTTCCTGCTGGTGAACTTCGATTACAGCACCTCGGAATCCGATTCCGGCCAACGGTCCGGACAGATTACGGAGTTCCCCGACGGCAGCGCAATGAGCGGCATCACCGACTACGAACTCATAGACGGCTGGTTCGTCAAAGATGCCGCCTTTCCTCCCGGTCCTTCGAGTGTCATGATGCTGTTCCGCAGGAAATCCGACGGCAAGTACTATACGCGCGAAGTGAAAATCACCTATACGTCGAGAACTTCGTCCGTGGAGATATCGGAGGTCTACGAGGAGGTCTACCGCGAACTGCCCGAATTCGGCCCCGACAGCAAGACCTGCGTAATCCGCGTCGACGGCGGAAGCTCTTACAAGTCGGGCTACATGTTCTATACCTCGGCTTCGAACCCCCGCAAAATACTGGTCAAGGAGCGCACCGCATCGGCGGCGCCTACCGAATTCCATACGTTCGACAGCGATGTCGCAGCCATCGTCGAGGGTACGATGAAGAGCAACAACTGCTACATGCTCTTCGCACTGACCGACGGCACGGTAATGATGTACACCACCTCGAACCGCAACGTAGGTTCGGGTGTGAATTTCCTCACCTTCGAGGAGGAGCGCGTCATCGAGAAATACCAGATTGACGGCAAAATCCGCTGGGGAGGATTCAAATACGGCGGATTCTCGAGTTTCTAATTCGGAAAACAAGGCACGAAAAAGCCGCTTCTTTCGGAGCGGCTTTTTTTATTTCAGGCCCGTGAGCAGGGCGAGGAGGGAACCGAAGAGGAAGAAGAACTTGCTGAGCTTGAGCCGCAGCGAGCGGTAGCCCCGGTACTTCTGGGTTTTGACGGTGTTGATGCTGATGCCCAGCCGACGGGCGATCTCGGCGCCCTTGAATCCCGCGATCGAGAGGCGGATAATCCGGCTCTGCTCCGAAGGCAGGGCGTGGATGTCGCTGTAAAGCCGGCGGATAACCTCCTCCCCGACCATTCCGGCAAGCAGCTCGGTATCGGCTTCGGGATCGAAGTGGGGGGGGGGAAATTTCGTCGCGCACCTGCTGTTCGTGCATGTTCCGTAACAATGACTCGCGGTTGCTGCGGTCACGCCGGTAAGCCAGCGAATTATGGTAGACCGAACGGTAGAGGTAAGCCGCAAGTTCGGGAAGCACCGAGAAAGTCCGCTCCGACTGCCACATCCGGAGCAGCAGCTCCTGAACAAGGTCCTCGGCGAACGCGGCATCGCCCGTGAGCGACGCGGAGTAGGCACAAAGCGCCTTGTAGTAACGGGCGTAGAGTTCCTCCCAAGCAACGGGCTCCTTCCCGTTGATCCGGTTCACGAACTCTTCCGATTCCGTTCGTTTTATCTCCATGGCAGCTTTTCCGACTTGTGCAAAACGTTTGGCGTGCTTTGCAAAAACCCTCTAAAAGAGCGTTGCAACGAGGGGTTTGCTCGCAAATATAAGCATTTTGCACCATATATATATACGTTTCGGACATTTTTCTGCTCGGTCCAAACGAGGTCCTGCATTACATTTTTCAACAAAAATCCGGCTCGAAACGACATTTATTCCGGATTCCGCACATCGATATAATAAATCGTCGCAAAAGGTTGCATTTTAATTAAATTTTCCTAAATTTGTATTATCCGAATCATACCGCAAATCTTATGAAAAAACGCGAACTTTTACTCGGAGACGAAGCCCTCGCGCTGGGGGCGCTCCATGCGGGACTGTCGGGCGTCTATGCTTATCCGGGCACCCCATCGACCGAGATCACCGAATATATTCAGGGCCATCCCCTCGCCGCCGCGCGCGGCGTGCACCGCACATGGTCGACGAACGAAAAGACGGCCATGGAGGAGGCGCTCGGCATGTCGTTCGCCGGCAAACGCGCGCTGGTCTGCATGAAACATGTGGGTCTGAACGTGGCGGCCGACGCTTTCGTCAACGCGGCGATGACCGGCGCCAACGGCGGACTGGTGGTCGTCGTTGCGGACGACCCCTCGATGCACTCCTCGCAGAACGAGCAGGATTCGCGTTTCTACGGTAAATTCGCCCTCGTGCCGACCTTCGAACCCTCGACGCAGCAGGAGGCCTATGACATGGTGAAAGCCGCATTCGAACTCTCCGAGCGGTTCCAAATTCCGGTGCTGATGCGCCTGACGACCCGCATGGCCCACTCGCGGGCGGTGGTCGAGGTGGCGGAGCCCCGCGCCGAGAACGAACTGCACTCGCCTGTCGAGACCCGCCAGTGGGTGCTCATGCCGGGCAACTCGCGCGTGCGGTACAAGACCCTGCTGGACGACTACGCCCGGCTGGAGACGGAGGCCGCCGCAAGCCCGTTCAACGCCTATGCGGAGGGTCCGGACAAGCGGCTGGGCATCATCGCCTGCGGCATCGCCCACAACTATGTGATGGAGAACTACCCCGACGGCTGTCCGCATCCGGTGCTGAAACTGTCGCAATATCCGCTGCCGCGCGATCTGGTGCGGCGCATGGCCTCGGAATGCCAGTCGCTGCTCGTCGTCGAGGAGGGGCAGCCCGTCGTGGAGGAGGCCGTGCGGGGCGTACTGCCCGTTCCCCTGCCCATCCGGGGCCGTCTGACGGGCGAACTGCCCCGCACCGGGGAACTCACGCCCGACAGCGTGCGCGCGGCCCTCGGGATGTCGCCGCACCGGGCACACGCCGCCAGCGCGATCGTCGTGCCCCGTCCGCCCGCACTTTGTCAGGGATGCGGACACCGCGACATGTACACCGCGCTGACCGAGGTGGTCCGCGAGGAATATCCGGCGGGCAAAGTATTCAGCGACATCGGCTGCTACACGCTGGGATGGCTGGCGCCGTTCCACGCCATCGACACCTGTGTGGACATGGGTGCCTCGATCACAATGGCCAAAGGTGCCGCCGACGCGGGACAGCACCCCTCGATCGCCGTGATCGGCGACTCGACCTTCACCCATTCGGGCATGACGGGACTGCTGGACGCCGTGAACGAGCGCGCGAACATCACGGTCATCATCTCCGACAACCTGACGACGGGCATGACCGGCGGTCAGGATTCGGCCGGCACGGGACGTCTGGAACAGATATGCGCCGGCATCGGCGTCGACCCGGCTCACATCCGCGTGGTGGTGCCCCTGCCCAAGAACCGCGAGGAGCTGAAGGCGATGATCCGCGAGGAGATCGCCTACCCGGGCGTCTCGGTCATCATCCCGCGCCGCGAATGCATCCAGACGGCCAAGAGAAAGAACGCTGCTAAAAAATAAAGGCTTATGAAACGCGACATCATACTCTCGGGCGTCGGAGGACAGGGAATCCTCTCCATCGCCACCGTCATCGGACGGGCGGCCCTCGCCGAAGGGCTGCAACTCAAGCAGGCCGAAGTTCACGGCATGAGCCAGCGGGGCGGCGACGTGCAGTCGAACCTGCGCATCTCCTCGTCGGCGATCCATGCCGACCTCATCCCGCGGGGCGAGGCCGACCTCATCGTCTCGCTCGAACCGATGGAGGCGCTGCGCTACCTGCCGTGGCTGGCGTCCGACGGCTGGGTCATCACCAACACGGTCCCGCTGGTCAACATCCCCGACTACCCCGACGCCGAAGCCCTGCGACGCGAACTGGAGGCGCTGCCCCATGTCGTAACGCTCGACATCGACGCCATGGCCCGGGCCGCGGCATCGCCTCGCTCGGCCAACATGGTGCTGCTGGGCGCCGCCGCACCGCTGCTGGGCATCGGAACCGCGACACTCGAAGCGGGCATCCGCGACATCTTCGCCCGCAAAGGCGACACCGTCGTGGAGACGAACCTCGCGGCGTTCCGCGCCGGATACGAAGCGACCCAAAAACAGGCGAAACGATGAAAATACCGTTCGACAGGTCCTGCCTGCGCTCCGCATTGGAGCGGATGGACATTGCAGACATCGCGCAGGCCACGATCCGGCAGTCGGGCGACATCGCCCGCATGATGGAGCGTGAAACCGGGGAGGAGTTCCTCCACCTCGAGATGGGCGTGCCGGGACTGCCGCCCGAACGGGTGGGCGTCACGGCCGAATGCGCGGCCCTCGAAGCAGGCGTTGCGTCGCAGTACCCCGCCATGCCCGGCATCCCGGAGCTGAAAACCGAGGCTTCGCGCTTTATCGAGGCTTTCCTCGGCGTGAAGGTCGCCCCCGAAGGGTGCATTCCGACCGTCGGGTCGATGCAGGGTAGTTTCGCCACGTTCCTGATGTGCTCGCAGCTCGACCCGGCCCGCAACAAGATACTCTTCATCGACCCCGGATTCCCCGTGCAGCGCAGTCAGGTGCGCATCCTCGGAATCCCCTCGGAGTCGTTCGACATCTACGACTACCGGGCCGAGAAGCTGGGGCCCAAGATCGAGAGCTACCTCGCCGCGGGCGACGTGGCGGCCATCGTCTATTCGAACCCCAACAATCCGGCATGGATATGTCTCACGGAAGAGGAGCTGCGCACCGTCGGCGAACTGGCGAGCAGGTACGACGCCATCGTCATCGAGGATCTGGCCTACCTCTGCATGGACTTCCGCAAATCGCTGGGACGGCCTTTCGAAGCGCCCTATCAGTCCAGCGTCGCCCGTTATACGCAGAATTATATCCTGATGATCTCCGGGTCGAAGATATTCAGCTACGCCGGACAGCGCATCGCCGTCGCGGCGATCACCGACGCGCTCTACA
>ERZ857503.793-NODE-793-length-21715-cov-3.629409_pt1 | contig 21715 bp, 12 predicted proteins | sample MGYA00519766_ERZ857503 | MGnify/ENA primary metagenome ERZ857503 (study PRJEB31778, sample SAMEA3449345) | human gut metagenome | biome: human gut; feature: human-associated habitat; material: faeces | place: United Kingdom | collected 2010/2012 ...
TTTCTGGCGATCTTTTCCGTGATGACTGCCATTTTTTCTACATCCCAAGTTTCTTCTTTTGTAAACGCCCGCCCATCGATAAATTCAAAATCATTTAGTATAAAATAATCGGAGTTAACGAAGGCTACGGATGATGGGAACATTTTGTCTCCGATAAAGACTGATGTAAATTCGATATTACTGATTGCACAGGATTCATAATTCCGGAGTCCTCTCAGGAATGTTTCCAAATATGGAGCCGGAATGCCATCGAGATATCGGCCTTGGGTATCGTAAAATTCATCGCAGAAGCTGATTGTTCGGTCAGAATTGGAGAAAGGTGGTGTATCATTATTAATTATGCTTGTCATTTGCAGGATGGCATAAATAAAGATACTGGTCAGTGCCGAAACGATGATGCAAAAAAACGAAAATAGTTTGTTCCGGAAGATGTTATTCCCGGCAAAAGCAAGATAGTGGTCTAATTTTGTCATCATAATCAATATTTAAGGAAGATGCTCGGCGATATAACTGCGGTGGAATAAGGAGTACACCGATACCAGGTTCGAAATTTTAACTTATAGGGTTTCGTATATATATCCAAAAAATTGGTTGACATTTTAAGCTCTTGACATTTCTCCCTATTGGTGAGGTATTGCTGTAATGTAATATTTCCCGTGTCGAAAAGCAGCGCCTTGCGAAAGCAGGTCATTGCTTTTGAATATTCCTCTTGTTGATGCGCAATAAGTCCTAAATTGTACCATGCTTTGCTCAAATAGGGCAGAAGCATAACTGAGTTCTCAAGGTATGATTGGGCTGTTGAGATTTCATTTAGTTCGAGGAGAATCTTTCCGTTTTTTGCTAATTGTATGGGATCATCCGTATCAGATGGCATCAGTTCATGAATGGCATCACAAATAAGGGCGAAAAATGAATAGTTATTTTTCCTTAGTTGTCCCCATTGTGGATCATCCATGATTTTTGGATTAATGAGAATAGCCCGGGCATATTCATGGGCACTTGCACTAAGATTCCGGATTTGGTAGAATGCTTGTGCAAGCCCTATTCTGAACAAGGAATTGTTCGGACATCTATGGACCAATGATTGCAGGATTCCGAATGCCTCAGGCAATTGTTTTGCTCGTATGTATAGCAATGCAAGGTTATAATGCGGCATATTATCCAGAGGATTTCGGGTGATAGCCTGTTGCAGATAATGAACGGTTGCCTGATAATCGTTCGGACTCCCCGTTTTAAAATATCTTTTCCCTAATATGTATGCTTTGTTCAGTAGATAGGGAGTGCTGTATAGGTTAAGATTGAGATATTTTTCTGTTTTTCCAGGTTCAATATCGATGCTTTCTATTAACTCATTGTTTTTGTTATTCAGGCAGATTTGGCGTAATGCGATTCCGCAAAATAGCGTAAATAAGACAACTACGGCTAAAGATAAATAGTTGGGATTTTTAAATGGTAATGGGTGAGAAACACTTTGCTTTCGGATATTCAATATTCCGACGATTGGGATGATGTACAGGCATTGCAAATTAGGAAAATCCGCAAATACAGCAAATGTCGTTTCTTTCAGAGCGAGCATGCCAATCATTATCAAGGCAAGAATGGAATCAACGGACCTGCATTTCAATAATGCTACAATGAGTGTAAGTATGAGTATTATCCAAACGATGCTTCCGATTATACCTTTTTCTGTTACCAACTGCAGGATACCTGAAGATGCGAAATTGGTATAGGCTATATCGTCGTTTTCATAAAGTTCGTCGTTGACAGCCAATGTATAATTACCATTGCCTACACCAAATGCCAAATTGTTTTCGAGAGAGCGGGCAATCATAGAAAACGAATGAATTCGGGCATTGGTGCTGCGTTGCTGTGAGATTGTCCCGTTGATTTTCAGAACTGTTTCTACATCGTGGGTGCCATTGGTCCAACAAAAGCCAATGATAGTCATTATGTAAACCGCAAGTACCCATTTGATTTTTTTTGCTTTCTTTATGGCAATGCCGATTGTTAGAATCAGAAATGCGAGTATAAATAATATATATAATGTTCGGGAAAATGTTGCGAGACCATTCCATATGAGCAATGCAAAAGTTAAGGTTAAAAATCCCGTAATCCTCGTATGATTCCGATAATAAAGGAATGTTAGCAAAATAATTCCCATGAAAGCAGTCAGGAACGTTGCCCATAAGTTGAGGGTATTACCCCAAGGAGTTAGTAATGATCGAAATTCGTAAAGGGAATCGAACCCGGATACATATACATGTCGCCGGAATTGTAAAAAACTTACTGCACCTATAATAAGGATAATGAATATGATAATTGACAGGCATAATAACATGAATCGGAACTGGCGGATTGAAGTCAGGCAGAATCTGCAAATGAAATAGCACGACCATGTGTAAAATGCCATCATCACATATGTGGATGCCGGAGGGCTATTTATAGTAGTAAAAAATAAGATGAGTTCAAAGAGGAGTACGAAGGATACTGCTATGTCCAAATAGGTGAATTCGGATTTTGACCGTCCTCGGAAAGCAACCAAAAGGAGAATGAAAGCGAAGATTGTACTTTGCCAGGAAATATAACATACAAAAAGCTGAACAATACTTATCAAAAGCATCGCTCCAAGTATCAGGTCCTTTTTGTCGATTTTGACGTATTGCATTCTGTATGTTTGATTTCGCTATATGTTTTTGGGCTGTAATCCCTTTATCAGTTTTATCAGCATCTTATAGAGAAACAGTACGATAAATCCAAACATGACCACTTGAAAAATACTGTTCACGATCAAGCTTGTGCCGGGCCAGATTCCTTGTGCCAGATTATTGACGATATGGCTGGCGTTGCGGGGAAACAGGCTGATGAAATTATAGATGATGCGGGGAATGACAAACACGAAAAAGTAGAGAAAAAAGATATTGACTACCAGTGAATATGCAATCATAGCGAAGCGCTCCATCGGTCTTAGCGAAAGTAAAAACGGTTTGGACGCTTCTTTTTTTCGGAGTTTTTGAAACAGATAGGTGAAATACTCCATTGACCGACTCCGTAAATTCGGAACACCCATCAGATCGGACATGATCCAATAGCCGTCGAATTTGAAAAAGGGATTTAATGTAAAGAGAAAGTTCAGATTGATCGTATATATGAATAGTTTAGGGATATTGTCTCCAGTCAGAAAATAGATCACAAAAAAGGGCAGTAGGAATAGGAGTTGGAAATAAACACCGCTGAAATTAACGATAATGCGTTGTTTCCGGGTCAATCTCCAAATATTTGTAACATCCGTGTAAAAGACAGGGAAACTGATATATAACCCGAATCCGACACCTCCGTTCTCGGCATTGAAATAGCGGCAGGCTGCGGCATGGCCCATTTCGTGAAACAACGAACTCATTACAAATAATCCCAGAACTCCTACGATTATATATCCGTTGGCTCCGCTTAACGAATGAATAACCCCCAAATCGCTGGTGAAAAACAAAATCTCGCAAGTCAGGATCAATAGGAGAAAAAACAGTGCAATTTTGGGTTGGAGAAAAAAGCGCAACCGCGTAGCGATTGTTTTTACCGATTGAGGCGGAAGCAATCCGACTTTGAAAATGAACGTTTTATTTTTTGAGGGCTTTTCTGTCTCTTTTTGAAAAATGGGTGTGATAAATTTCTCCACGATAGCCGTCACATCCTCTTCAGAATAGGTTTTGCCGGTTTGGTGCGAGAAATGAATAGCGGCTTTCGATAGGCAGCCGAGCTCCTGAATTGTTTTCAGGAGCTCGGCGAGAGGTGCACTGACTTCAAAATATTGATCATTATAGTACAATAGATTCTTACCTTCCGTGCTTGCTGTATCGAAAGGTAAAACCTGAATTTGATTGATCAAGGTGAAGTCCATGCGCAATATGATAATAATCTTAACTCTAAATTTTGATACATTCAGGATTATTTACAGAGTTACATGTACAAGTATCATAACCACCAGCATCTCCATAGCACGCATTGCAATTTGTGCCATAGCATGTGCAATTTTCTGAGGAATAGCATGATGTACAATTAGTATTTGTACAATAACTAGATTCTTTCTTACAAGTGCAAAAAGGAGTGATGTCGTTAAAAAGTCCAGTTAGAAGCAAAGGGTCGGTTTCCAACCGCTCTTCCAATACTTCAATGGAAAATTCCGTGTACAACTTGTCGGTCAGCGGCACAAGGTCTTCACTTTCATTGTGCCGAAGTGGTGATGTAGGTTTCTTTTTCATGGCTATTTTTTATTAAGGTTAGAGTGGCATTCGCATATTGGGTCTTGCATATAGGCATCATAAGCGTTGTTGGCAATCTGGTGAAAAATCTCCGGGAAAGAGTGGCAGTAAGGTTTGGTGAAATCGTTGTAGGCTTTCAATACCTTTGCAAGACAACCGCCGCCACATAAGAACGCATATTTGCATACACTGCAGCGGGGTGTTGTCGCAATATTGCGCTGATGCCAGTTTTCGGTTTCCTTTTCCCAACTGATACCCTCTGTATAATGTCCGAGAATATGGCGTTTCTTGCCTACTGTTTCCCAACAATTATATATATCCCCAAACGGATCGAGAATATAGGCCCCGACTTGTACCCCGCAATAAACCGGGCTGAAGTCAATTCGGGCCTTATGTTTGATTGCCGTATATAATTTCCTGTAGATCCACATTTCCTGATGTTGTCCGGGGACTTTCGTTTGTTGCATTTTGGCATTGAAGTCCGCTTTGGACAATAAAGTTGCAGGGTGTTCCGGATTTGATATGACCTGACTTTCCGGACGGATGTTTTCATCTCCGACAACCAATGCGGCCGAAAAAACGAAATTGGGATTATCCGTATAACCGACACTCTTAAACTGATCGTACAGAGATTCAATAAACTGATAGTTGGTTGCATCGGTATTGGCCCTTAATCCGATCCGAATGCCTTTATTTAAAGCCAAACCGATGTTTTGAAAAATTTTATCGAATGTTCCGCCGTCCTGATAGTGGTATCTTCTTCGATCATGTATCTCTTTAGGGCCGTCAACCGATATCTGAATTGAATATATCTTCTCGGGATCGAGCAAGTCCAGATAATGATCGATTTCATACCCGTTTGAGATTGCTTCGAACTTGTAGCCCTGTTCAAGTCCCTTTTGTACGATATATTCTACAATCTCTCGATTTTTTGCCAATAATGGCTCTCCCCCATATAACGTAATGGATTTTATACGTTTTTGTTCATCCGGTTCAATCTCTGTCATAGCTTCGTATGCCCGGTCTACCATCTCTTTGGTAAAGGTCTTTTTGGTCCATTGTCGCCCATGTTCAGAAATCGTGCTTTCGTAGCAATAGGGGCAACGGAAATTACAGTCGTAAGTTACCATGAACATAAATGAGCGCATTCCGAATCGCTTTCTCCATGAATGCATGAAATTTGCCCATCGTTGACAAAACTGTCGCTCCTCGGCGGCCGTTTTCTGTGTTAGATATCCTCTTTTTACAAGTGTATTGAATGTCTTTATTGATACCAATGAATTTACCCTCGATACGCGATTTCCGGGCTTGAGCAATTCAATGACATTCGGATTGGCTATGTCGATAGCCCCCGTATATCCATGAACCATCATATATTTGTCGGGGGCATTCTTAAGTTCGACAATAATATTGTATGTTGATGGTCGAAAAATTTGGGGTTTTGTCATAATTTTAATAATGCAAGATGACTTTAACGGTTAAATGTATAATTTATTTGCGATTTGGCCAAATATTATTTAATAAAACGAGCGTTATAAAAAATTGGTTTATAGAATTACTCTTTGCAATTTGAAGTGAAAGAGTAGACATCAGTCCTTTATTCGTAGCTTCGTCTTGCTTTTGAACCGACTTAAATCGTTTACAATCACCGCCTCACCTTCATTCAATCCGTCAAGGACCTCCACATGTTCATAACTGCTTTCCCCGAGAACAACGTTCCGTTTTTTTGCCACACTATTTTTAACGACCCACATTTCATATTTTCCCGGACCGTGATAATATAATCGGTTGGCAATTCTTAATGCGTTTTCTTTGATGGAGTTAATTACATAGACATCTGCTTTGAGTCCGGATCGTAATTTGGGATTGTCGTTTTGATCTAATGTTACCGTGAATTTGATAATGCCATTTGCCACCGCAGGAGCAACGTTTCCAACAAGACCGGTGAGCTTATCGTTTCCAATTTCAACAACAGCCTTATTTCCGGGTAAAACCTTATTGGCATAGGAATCGGCAATCTCAGCTTCTACTTTGAAATGGTTTAGGTCGGATACGATTGCCAGTTGGGCTCCTTGGGAGACATTGGAGCCAATTTGGTCGTTAACCCATGTTAATGTTGCGGCACGGGGAGCCCGAACTTGGGCATCTCCCATGGTTTTGGACGCCAGGGCGAAATTCTTTTGAGCTATGTTAAGGTCCAACTCTGCCACTCGCATATCGGCTTGGGTGTTTTTCTGCAAATTGGCAAATTTGAGCTTCAATTGGTCATACTGCATGGCCAGTACTTCCAATTCCAACTCAGCCTGTCTGATTTTGTCGGTTGTACTTGCGCCGATACTGTCCAGATAACGTTCGTTGCTCAATTGCACTTGTGAGCGTTGTAAACGCATACTGTCAATGCGTATTTGCATAGCCATTTCAGAAAGCTGTGTCTGAGCATTTGCCTGCTGCTGGGCAATTTTACTTTTTTTCATCTCGAGCTCATCGCGCAACCGTTCGAAATCGGTGTTGGTAGCGGCGAGATCAAGTCTTAAAATCAAATCATTTTCTTGTAATGACTCTCCGGATTTCTTATAAACGTCCAATACTTTTGACGGAATAGGGGAGGTTATCACCTCTTCATATAATGGTACAACTTTACCGGACGAAGAAACGGTAATTTCAAGTGAACCTCGATCTGCAACCGATATGTTGATTGAAGACGCCTTTATGCCACCGCGCAATACGCTGATCAGAACGATAAATAGGATGATTGCAGTTCCGGCGTATGCCGCAGTTCTGATTATTCGTTTCAGTCGGCGCTGACGAATGATTTCGTGAGGTATTTGAGAGTCCATAAAATTACATTTAAAAAAGGGTGTAGGTTATATTCGAGCGAGTTTCAAAATCAAAAAGAGTGATATGGCGCAAATTGTAATAACATAACCACGATGAATACAGTTGATTGATGTAATTTCTTTTAGCATTATCTTCCTCGCTTTGGGCTGTATTGATATCTATTACATTTATTTTTCCAATGACAAAAGTTTCGAAAGCTGTCTTGTATCTGTGCTGGGCGACCTCGTTTGCTTCCCGGTAGATCGAGGTCAACCGTTGCTGATCCAGATATTCTTGTACTGCGAGTACGATATTCTGCTCAAAATCGAGATTTTCCTGCTCAATGCGGGTTTTCACAACCTCTGCCTGGGATTTGGCCAGTTGAATACGTCCTTTGCCCTTACCCCAATCGAGAATAGGAATGCGTACTCCCAAGGAAATGACCTGCCTGTTTTGCAGGTTCTCATAAGAGGGGGCGAAAGTTGCTGCACTCCCTGTAAAGCCTACGGAAACATAGACGTTCGCTTGAAAACCACGGTTGGCCCTTGCCTGTGCAATCGCTTGCTGCGCTTCAAGACGGCGGCGATAGGAATTATGCGTGATCGGATTATTTTCATGAGCACGTTCTACAACTTCGGCCAATGTGATTGGGATGTTGGGGGCTTCGGGTGGCATGGATGCTTCGATGATTACCCGGTCATTGAATCCAAGATAATTCCGCAATGCGAACATGCTGGCATCATAATTCTGACGGGCTGTTATGACGGATGCTGAGGCATTCAATTTACCCAGTTTCAATTGTTGCAGGTCATTGTCTGAGATCAACCCGAGGTGTTTTTTGCCTGACGCTATGTCGAAAAGTTGGGTGGCGTTTTTCAAATTCTGTTCTGCGATATTGCGGTTGACCATTGCAAGCAAAAGATCAAAATAGTATTGAATTGTTTTGATGGAAACGATTTCCATATTGACGGCGAATTGTTGTTGGGCCTCTCTGTATCGTTCCGGCTCGATTTTCATGGCCCACCAAAGCGGCCTGTCGGTAATCAGAGGCTGTTCGAGGGTGATTGCTGCAGGAACACTGAGCCATCCGGTTTTTTTATTGCCGTCTAGTTGCTCGATTCGTTCGATTTGTGACTGCAGATAAATTTTTCCTCCGGTAAATGGTATGTTCTGGCTTACAGCCAATCCGATGTTGCCGGTTAAGGCACTGTTAGGGATGAATTCGTAACTGCCGTCCGATTTTTGATAGGTAGTTAATGATTTGTTCAGACTGGGAAGAGTGCCATCCATAGTTATGGCAGGGCGCAGGTCAGCTTTATAATTCCTGTATTGCCAATAGGACATCCGCATTTGGTCTTTATATACGATCGCATCCAGTGATTGCGATGCGGCTATCTCCAATGCTTCTTGCAGTCCGATATGCAACACCATACTGTCTTGGTGTTGGGCACGGCAAGGGATAAAAAATGATGATAATAATATATAGAAGAGAAATTTTGTCTGCATAGTTATCATTGGGGTATTATGATGGTTCTATATGAACTGTTATCTCCAGATTATGCGATCATCTTCATATTCGAAAATCCGATTGTCTTTTCCATAAGAATGACATTTAATATAGAACAATGCATGAATCGGCGCCTCATTATATGCAAGGTAAACGTCTTTGGCTGTCTGTCTGCCGAGTGAAACCCAATGGTTTTCCGACCAATAAAACAACTCATATTCCGCGCCTGGCAGAATATCGTTTCCATCGCTTCGGCGGATATAGGAGATCCGATCGATGGATATCGGTTCTCCGAAATCATATCCGGCCCAATAATCATCTCCCTCAGCCCATAAGGCTGTCAGTGGATCGTTGTCGTCGAACCATTTGAAATCATCCAAACCGGGCCGACGACTGGGACCTGCGATTCTTTTACCACATAATCTCTGCTCTGAACCGCTTTCCCAGAAATAGAGTTCTGCCATTTCGCAACGATAATTCCCGGACGATTTGAATCTCCAATAGCGGTATGGAGCTACTGCAGAGGTATTCAAAGTATCTGCAAGATGGTCCCAGTCTGGCAGTTCGGCAGCAATGACCGCATCGGAAAAGTCCGGTTTGTTTGCTGCTTCTATCTTTCCGAAGCGAAGGTAATCCCGCCTGGCGCAAACATGTCTCAACGGGGGAAACTTGCGATTTACACGGATGTTTTGATGACGGGTAGTGTCCGGCCTGATATATCGGATATTCCCGGTCATATCCAAGAAAAAAGGATCGCCGACAGGTATTGGTTTCTCATTTTTCCACAATACAGGAAGGTAGAGAACATTTCGTCCCATACCTTTGAAACGGGCTTTATTGCCGCGAACATATCCCCAGTATATCGGCTTCCATTCGAAATTGTTGAACACTGCGAGATATACATTGTCGCCTTCAGTCCTCCTTGGGAAAAGACGGATCGTTATGTCGGATGTTTCCAGATACTCTTCTGTTACATCTTTACAGAAAATATTTGAGAGAGTTGGAGGGAGCGCACGGCCTTGATGAATCAGTTCCAGAAGTTCGTTATTGGGCTTGTAGGTCATGCGAAAGACTTTGGCAAATTTAGCATCCGGATAATGTTCTTCAGAAGGATTGGATTCAAATCCGTTAAATTCGTATTTTTTTCGACGTTCAGTCAATACCGTATTCCAATAATGTCCCATGAAGCGGTCTGGCCATTGCGGTGTATAATCGATTGATACCGGAATTCCTTTGCTACGGAGCAATGCAGTTGCCGCGAACGTATAATCTATACAAGTCCCGAATGGTTTATCAATAAGTGTACTCGCCCGCATGATGGGAATGTAGTCCGATGAGAACAGGAGTAACTGGGGGTTATGCTTTTTTAGTTCGTCATTGATAAAACAGACTGCTGCCCGGGGATTATTCCGGTAATCGGAACAGGTTGATTCCAATGAATACACATCTCCATTGTACAGAGCGTATAATGTCTCTCTCCAATTGTCGAGAGGCTGTCCTTCCAGAATTTTGTACGGTAATAAATACTCACAGAAATCGTCGAACGTAAGATGGCGTGCCCATGGCCCGTATTGCCATTGACTATAAGCCGAATCAATGCTCCTGATTAAATAATCAGCCGTAATACGTTCTAAATCTAATTCGGTTGTAATAGTCGGTTGAAAGGATTGAGAACACGAGGCAATCTGTGTATTTGTACTCTGTGGATCTTTATTCAGCGCCAGAATCGAGTCTACCGTATCGCAATATTGTTCATAGCTGCCTGCGTAAGAATAATGATAGGGCATATAACGGATCAAATAACGGGCAGCCTCATATTTTAGTTCTTCCGACTGGCTTTTGTAATGGTTAAGAACTTTAGTTAGTTCCGCACGATTATTTTTTGCCATTCTGAAAGCCTGATACACGGATGCATTATCACCGCAACTGATGAGAGATGCAGATAAGAGAAAGGAGAACGCGAAGCAGAGGTTCTGTCCAGGTTTCATCGGCGTAGGAGGTTTTCATTTGTAAATATAAAATTTAATTTATGAAAATCCAAGAATTTACCCGATTAAGTTAGGCTTTTCGAAATTATATTTTATTAAAAATAAATTTCGGATATAGATGGTAGAGATAAAAACAGCCTCGATTGAGCCGACCAAAACAAGAGATACCTATTTTTCATTTGCTAGTGGAGAGATATACGGGTTATAAACTTACAGTAGAATAATAACGGTGAGTCTACTTCCAGCAGGCTGGTGTTCACTTATGAGGAAATGAGCTGGAAATGTACGCTACGGTTCGAGATGATGTAGAGACTCTGAGGGGAATTTTGTTAATCAATCAACCGCAATCCGATGATATACGGTATGCGATTAACGGACGACACGGTGTAGGAAGATAAAGGAGTATGAACTCGAGGACAATCAGCTGCAGAGCGTGAAAGTATATCGGAACAAAGATTCGCACGAGGTAGGTAAAGTTCTGACATCAAAATAGGTGCAGAATAGATAAAAAACTCATGGAAATCGAATTCAATTCATATACTCGTAGCTTGTAAGATGGTGGAGAGGTGTGCAAACTACATCGCTTTATTTATAGCGAAACAACAGAAAAAATCTGAAGAGTGAATCCTATCACGAGAGCAGAGCAGTCCAATCCACGAGTATCGATACAATAACAGTAGGGATGGTACAAACAAGTAAAGGGCGTTGTATTATTGTCAAAGAAAAATAAGGATGCGGGATAAGAGGTGCTTGTCTCTTTCTTGTCGGCTGGAAAAGAAATATGGAAAGTTTCGTCAAGCAGAATTGTTAAAAGGCACACCGTCGACAACCGACATAAAACAAGCAGCACACTTGCTTTTTTTGATCAGGTTTGCTATTTTTGTATCAGTTATTTGAGGTTGGGAATTCTTACGCAAATACCGGAAAACAGAACCGTTGCTTTTTCGTTACCTTATCCCATCTAAAAAAAATGTAACAGCCTAATTATTTAGACTGTTACAATCTTTCAAAGGAAATCCCCTACGGGAACTCCCGTTTTTTGTCCCCTTTCGGGGCCGCACGACCCGCTTTGCGGGCCCGGAACGGTGTCCGGAGCCCGCTGGACAGCGTCGATCCGGCCCCTGCTGAAAACCCCTCCCGGGGTCGTTTTTGGACAAAATCCGCATCCGGTTGCACAAATTCAAAGTTTATTTGAGCGGTTTTTAAAATCAATTCTTCAATTCTCAGGGTGCGTGCCGGGGCTTATCGGTAATTTTGCTTACCGAAACATTGTAAAACCTAAACCAAAAACCTGAACCGCTCATGAGAAGAAATTTTCTCCCCGTTTTGGGACTCCTCTCTCTGTTCGTGCTGGGTTCGTGCTCTGCGGAACGCGACCCCAAGATCGCATCTCTGAAACATGCCATCGGGGTGGCCGACAGCCAGTTGCTGGACGCCGCCGCCCAACTCGACACGACGAACTGCTTTCCCCGTTCGCTGATGCCCAAGTTCCGGGCCGTCAATGCCAAGGACTGGACAAGCGGATTCTTCCCCGGCTCGCTCTGGCAGTGCTACCGCTTTACGGGCGACGAAAAACTGCTGGCCGAAGCCAAAAAATACACCGACCGGCTGGAGGGTATACAATATTATAAAGGGACGCACGATCTGGGCTTCATGGTCTTCTGCAGCTTCGGCCAGCAGATGGAGACGCTGCACGACCGACACTCGGAAGAGGTGATCGTCGAGGCCGCCAAGAGCCTTATCTCGCGCTGCGATCCCCGCATCGGCGTGATCCGCTCGTGGGACTTCGGCGAGTGGAACTATCCGGTCATCATCGACAACATGATGAACCTCGAGATGCTCTTCTGGGCCTCGAAGCACACGGGCGACCCCGTCTACCGCGACGTGGCGGTCCGCCATGCCGACATCACGATGAAGAACCATTACCGTGACGACGCCAGTTCGTACCATGTCGTGAGTTACAACGACGACGGCACGGTCGAGAGTCAGGGCACGTTCCAAGGCTACTCTGACTCCTCGGCGTGGGCCCGCGGACAGGCGTGGGGTCTCTACGGCTACACGATGTGCTACCGCGAGACGGGCGACACGAAGTACCTGAAACACGCCGAACGGATCGCCGACTTCATCATGCACCACCCGAACACCCCCGCCGACCGCATTCCCTACTGGGATTACAATGCTCCGGACATTCCCGACGCTCCGCGCGACGCTTCGGCCGCTGCGGTCGTCTCGTCGGCGCTGTTCGAACTCTCGACGATGGTTCCCGAGGCCGAGGGCAAAAAGTATTTCGACTATGCCGAGACCCTGCTGATGAACCTTTCGTCGGATGCTTACCTCGCGGAGAAGGGCACCAACGGGGGCTTTATCCTGATGCACAGCGTCGGCCACCTGCCCGCCGACAGCGAGATCGACACCCCGCTCAACTACGCGGACTACTACTACCTCGAGGCCATCGGGCGCTACCTGTCGCTGCGGGGCCTCGACCCGCGGCGGATCTGACTCCGGCTACAAAAAACCTAAAATCACCTATAACCTATGAAACGAATTTTTACGAAAATTCCGGTATTCTGTCTCCTTACGGCAGTCTTGCTTTCGGCGGGCTGCCTGCAGGACGATACGGAGAAATCGAACAACGGCGGTTCGGATTCGAAAGATCCGACGATTCCCGGCAACAGTGTGATCGAAGCGGGTGTGTTCAGCGCGCTGAATCTCGACTATCCCGGTCTGGGCGCTGTAAAGGCCTATTACGAGTCCGACCAGTACTATCTGGCCGCACAGGCCCTGCTGGAGTACTATCGCAGCCGCACGGACGTGGTCAACGCCAATGTCAATCTCATTGCGCCCTCGGTTTCCGCCGAGGAGAAGCAGTGGGCCGACTATGCGCTCGCGGCCAATGAATACCGTCTCTACAACGGCGGGTATCTCGACGGCGACAAGCCTTGGTCCTATATGACCTCGAAGAAGATCGACTGGACGAAGCGCGCTTCGGCCACGGCCGAGGAGCGTTACGGCCTGCATCGTCTGCAATGGATGGTTCCGCAGGGCAAGGCCTACCGCACGACGCTCGATGAAACCTACTCTTCGGAGTGGGTGACGCTTTACGAGGACTGGCTGACGAATTTCCCCCGCCCGACGGGCGATGTGGACTACGAGGCCGATCCTTCGACGCAGCCCGCGGAAATCCGCGACCAGTTCTATGCTTGGCGTCCGATCGACGTGGCTTACCGCGTCGAGGACCAGTGCGACCTGCTTTATTACTTCATGCAGTCGGTGAACTTCACCCCGCAGTGGCTTTCGGCCTTCCTGAACAATCTGGCCGAGCAGACCGAGCACATCAGGTCGCACTACTCCGAGGACCCGGAACTCAAGGCCAAGCAGGCCCACGCCGTATTCCGCGCCGGTACGATCTTCCCGGAGATGAAGAATGCCGCGGCATGGGTCGAAAGTGGCTCGGAGTCGATGAACAACGGTATCGACGTGAGTGTTTTCGACGTGCTGAATCTCGATTACAGCGGCCTGACGAAAGTAAAGCGCGCCTATGAGATCGGCGACTATTACAAGGCGCTCGAGGAGATGCTCAACTATTATCGTTCGCGCACGCACGGGACGAATCCCAACGTCGACCTTTCGACCTCGACGGCTACGGACAACGAAAAAAAGTGGGCCGATTATGCGCTCAAAGAGAACGATTACCGGTTCTATGTGAAGAATTTCTTTGAAAATGCCTCCGAGGAGATTCCCTATTCCTACAGGAAGGACGACGGCATCGACTGGACCTACTGGCCTACGAAAGATCAGGAGCAGCGCTATCAGCTCCACCGCCACCAGTGGATGGTTCCGCAGGCCAAGACCTATTACGACACCAAGGATGAGAAGTATGTCGCCAACTGGATCGAAGTTTACAGCGATTGGCTGAAACAAAATCCCAAGCCCGATGTCGATCTCGACTATACGCTCTATCCCGAAAAACAGGATCCTGAATACCGCAATGCCGGTTGGTCGTGGCGTCCGCTCGACGTGGCGGCCCGTGTGAACGACCAGTGCGCGCTGCTGGAGTACTATCAGGAGTCGGAAACGATCGATGTAGAGTGGCTTGCAAAGGTCTATTACCACCTCGACGAACAGGTCAACCATATTATCAAGAACTATTCGACGACTTCGAACCACCTTATTACGCAGGCGCAGGCCGTGACTTTCTCGGGTGTATTGTTCCCCGAGCTGAAGAACGCCGCGAAGTGGGTCGACAGCGGTTCGAATGTGCTCAACAAACAGGTAACGGCTCAGTATTTCCCCGACGGATGGCTGATGGACGGCGACCTGCATTACCACATTTCGGGTATTGAGGATTTCCGTTCGACGATGCTCGTGGCTCAGCTCAACGGGCAGGCCGATCGCTTCCCGGCGAGCTATGTCGAGTCGATGCGCAAGATGACCGACGTGGTGATGAACATGATTTATCCCGATTATACGGTTCCCAATATGGCCGATACGCGTCGCGACACATGGACCAAGAGCGTGCTCAAGCGTAACCTGACCAACTATTCGAACCTCTTCCCCGACAATCAGGAGATGCTGTGGATGGCTACCGAGGGGGCTTCGGGAACGATGCCCGGGACGAAGGTCAAGACATTCCCCGACGGCGGTTACTATACGATGCGCACGGGCTGGACGAAGAACGACATGATGATGGTGTTGCAGAACACTCCCGACGGACCTGCCGAAAAATGGCACCGTCAGTACGACAACAACACCTTCGAGCTGTGGGTCAAGGGGCGTAATTTCTTCCCCGACTCGGGCTGTTTCACCTATGGCGGTTCCAACCCCTCTACGAATGCCGACCGTGCGAAATACGCCGCTTCGACGGCCCACAACACGCTGACGCTCGACGGCAAGAACGTCGCCGGCGACGGCAGGATGCTCCATCAGGAGTCGAAGTCGACCTCGTCGTTCGATTACGAGGTGCTGGTGCTCGAAAATCCTTCGTATGCGAACCTGACGCACCGCCGTTCGGTCTTTATGGTCGACAATAAGTTTTATGTGATTCTCGACGAGGCTTACGGTTCGGCTACGGGTACGGTCAATCTGAACTTCAATATCACCGAGGGCAGCGATGCGCAGGTGGTGTACAACGAGACTTATGACGGATTCCATACGGCGTTCGCCGACGGCAACAACCTGCTGGTGCGTACCGCGTCCGGCAAAGCCGGGGGCTCGTTCGTCAAGAAGACAGGCTTCGTCTCCTACCAGATCGACAAGAGCGTCGAGCGCAAGGCCTATCAACTGAATCAGGAGAAAACGGCGGACGATCCCGTCATCCGTTTCATCACGATCCTGCTGCCGACGTCCGATCCGTTGTCGCAGGAGGTGAAAGCCTCGGCAGATGCATGGTCGACCAACGGCGCCGTGGTCCGGGTGACCATCGGCGAGCAGAATTACAAGCTCTCCTATACGCTGTAACCTAAAAAATTAACCGATATGAACTACATGTCAAAATTCCGAAACGCATGTTTTGTATGGCTGACCGCCGTGCTTCTGGCGGTGACGGCTGCGGCCTGCGAAGACGATAAAACAACCGGCGGCGACCTGCGGCTTCACTATCCGGAGGTGATCGACATCGGTCCCTCGATGAGTTTCATCTCGGGAGCGCCGACCTATTACGGTCCTGCACCCTCGGACTTCTCGATCGCGGGCATGACGCTCGACGACAAGGCCGTCGCCAGCGACAGCTTCACCATCAGCCCCGAAACGGGTGCCGTGAGTATCTCCAATACCGAAGGCATGGCGACGGGCACCTATAAACTGACCGTCGCCTGCCGGGCCAACGGGGCGGGTTACACTTTCCGGGATATTTTCGTGGTGCGGATGGTTCCCTCCACGCCCGTTGAGATCGAGACCAGTTCGCCGACGCTGACGATTCCCTACGACGAACTCGGGACTACCGAGGAGACGGTTTCCGTTTCGACGGTCGGCGAGTCGGTGGCCGTTATCGGCTACGAACTCGTGCAGCCCGAGGGACAGGAGTACTTCTCTATTTCGAAGACGGGCGTCGTGTCGCTCAGCACGGCTTTCAAAGGCGAAGTCCTGCCGGGCGTCTACCCGCTGCCGATCAAGATCTCGACGCATGCCGGGTCGATGGTCTATGAGGATGTGCTGACGGCGAAGATCACCAGCCGGCCGCTGGGCGTAACTTATACGCCGGTTTCGGGCCGTATGGAATACAACATGGCTTTCCAGAGTGCCGTACCCGTGCTGAAAGGATCTCCCGAGGAGGTCGTGTGGGCCGTCAAGGGGGTTACGCCCTCGACTGACGTGTTCACGGTCGATGCCGCAACCGGCGTCCTTTCGGTCGCCGAGGGCAACGGCCTGCCGATCGACGGACAGTATGTGGTCGACCTGACGGTTTCGAACAGCTACGGTTCGACCGATTTCGAGGGGGCCTATACGCTGACCGTCATCGACTACATTGCGCCCATCGAGGCGGATAAATTCGCCTATGAGCCGATCGAGGCTATTCAGGGCGGTGAGTTCTCGGCGTCCAAAAAGATTGATTTCGTCGGCGACGAGGTGACTTTCTCGCTGGGCACGCTCGATGCTGCCCTCGTCGGACAACTTTCGATCGATCCCGAGACCGGCGCTGTTTCAGCCAAGAAGGGCCATACGATTCCGATGGGTAGCTATGCAGTTCCCGTGATCGCCGCCAATGCCAAGGGTACGGCCGAGGCCAGCCTTTCGCTGACGATCAAGGAAAATCCCTATTTCTTCACGACCATTACTTATGGTAACAATCTGGGGCTGACACCCGCGGCGAACTATGCCAATCAATTCTATTTCGCTGCTGCCGAAGACTTTACCCAGTTGACGCCGACCACCGATGTCAAGCCGGGGACGGAGCTCTCTTGGTCGGTCAAGGTCAAGCATCAGTGTGCGGGTACGACCATCGATCCTGCGACGGGCGTTCTCGAATTGAGCGGATACAAGTCCGGCAACGGCGGCCTGCTCTTCGTGACGGCTACGGCCGGTGAAGGTCAGGTGGGCGAGACTTCGGTTACGGTTCCCGTATTCTTCTCGTTCCATGTCGCCGTAGATGGTGTGACGGTACGCTACAAGCCGTTCGTCATGCAGGTTAACCCGCGTAAGGGCGGCATGTCGGTGGTTCCGGAGATCAACGGAGTGTCGAATATGTCGTCATTCCTGATGGACTACCGCCGCACGTTCAACTACTACAATATCGGTGGTCCCGATTCGCACATCGACGGTCAGCCCAGCGTTGTGGGTTCGTTCCTGAACCAGATGTGGGCCGTTTACAATGCGCAGACGGGTATAACCAAGCCGGCCGGTACGGGCTCGAAGGACCCGCTGTCGTATTTCGTCAACAAAGCCAACCTGAATCTGGCGCTGCTCTATGTGGATCAGGCGACCAAGTCGGTTGTCGTGAACGCCAACAAGTGGATCGACGCCAACGGCGTTGCGGCCAACGGCGCGATGCTCGGCCAGATCACATTCGTGACCAACGGTAATGAGAGTGATATCAACGGCGGAAAGCAGATATTCCCCGTATGGATCTGGTTCGACGAGAAATTTTAAACCTAACTGAACATGAAACCAATGAATAAAACTATATACCGGGCTTTCGGGCTGAGAGGGGTTCTGACCCTTCTCGCCCTGATGCTGGCCTTCACGGCGGCGGCCCAGAATAAGGTGACGGGTACGGTCGTCGATGAAAACAACCAGCCTGCGATCGGTGCCAACATCATTGTCAAAGGTTCGACGCAGGGCGTTTCGACCGACGTGAAGGGCGCCTTCTCGATCGCGGTCAAGAAAGGCGGCGTGCTGGTCTTTTCCTATCTGGGCTACAAGCCTCAGGAGGTGAAGATCGCGGCCCAGACGCAGTTGCAGATCAAACTCGTGCCCGAAGAGAACGTCATGGACGAAGTGGTGGTCGTGGGTTACGGCGTCGTGAAGCGCGGAGACCTCACGGGTGCGGTGGCTTCGGTCTCGGCCAAGGGTATCGAGGGCTACAAGTCGGGTTCGGTGATGGAAGCGCTCGGCGGTCAGGTCGCCGGTGTGCAGATCACCTCCACGGACGGTACGCCGGGCGCCGGCTTCGACATCAAGGTCCGCGGTGTGGGTTCGGTCAACGGCGACACCTCGCCGCTGTTCATCGTCGACGGATTTCAGGTCGACAACATCGACTACCTCTCCAACTCGGATATCGAGGCGATCGACTTCCTGAAAGACGCTTCTTCGGCGGCCATCTACGGTTCGCGCGCCGCCAACGGCGTCGTGATGGTGACCACCAAATCGGGTAAGATCGGCCGTCCGATCGTGACCTACAACGGTTCGGCCAGCTACCGCAAGATTTCCAAGACGCTCGACCTGCTGTCGCCCTACGAGTTCGTGCAGTTGCAGACCGAGGCATGGCCCGACAAATTCGGCCAGACCTACTACCGCGAGGGCAACGACAGCGACGGCAACCCCTACCGGATTCAGTCGCTGGACTACTACCTGACGGACGAGGGTGTGGACTGGCAGTCGGAAACTTTCCGTCCCACTTGGTCGCAGGACCACAATGTGTCGGTGTCGGGCGGTACGGACAAGACCAAGTACTCGTTCTCTTTTTCCGATTTCTTGGAGAACGGTATCTTCACCAACAGCTCGTTCAACAAGATCACGGCGAAGATGCGTGTCAACCACAAAATCTCGAAGCGCGTGACCCTCGACGCCACGATCAATTACGCCAATACCGACAAACGGGGTATGGGCACTTCGGGCGACAACGGGCGTTTCAACATGCTGGCGCAGATTCTGCGGGCGCGTCCCACGGCCGGTCTGCGCATGACCAACGAGGAGCTGCTCTCGGCAGCGATCGACCCGCTGGAACTCGAATCCTCGGAGTCGCTCTCGCAGGTGAACCCCATCGTGCAGGCCCAGTCGGTGACTAACACCAAACGCTCCGAGATGTGGTCGGGCAATCTTGCGCTGACGGTCGATTTCGGCAAGGGCTGGACGTTCAAGACAGCCGGTTCGTACAATACGACCAATACCCGCGCCGATCTCTTCTACCGCGAAGGTTCGAAGGAGGCCTACCGCAACGGACAGTCGCCCTACGGTTCTACCCGTATGACGCGCGACCTGCGCTGGACCAACTATAACCACCTGACCTATAAGTATAAGGGTAAGGGCGACCACGAATTCGATATCATGCTCGGTCAGGAGACCTCCTACAAGGGTTCGGAGTACCTTTTCGGCGAGGCGACGGACTTCCCGTTCGATAACCTCGGCAACGACAACCTCGGACTGGGCGCCACTCCGAGCAAGGTTTCGACCTCGCTCGAGGAGAAACTGCTCATCTCGTTCTTCGCGCAGGGGCATTACAGCTATAAGGGCCGCTATCTCTTCTCGGCGACGATCCGTGCCGACGGTTCGACGGTGTTCAGCGACAACCACAAATGGGGCTATTTCCCCGCTTTCTCGGCCGCATGGCGTATCTCGGAGGAGCATTTCATGAAGCAGCAGGATGTGGTTTCCAACCTCAAACTGCGTCTGGGCTGGGGCGTCGTGGGTAACGACCGCATTTCCAACTACCTCTCGATGGACCTCTATACGCAGGGTAAGTACGGTTACGGTAATAGCATTGTCACGGTGCTGTCGCCCAAGCAACTGGCCAATAAGGACCTCAAGTGGGAGGCTTCGCAGAGCACCAATATCGGTATCGACTTGGGTCTGTTCAACAATCGTCTGAATGTCACCGCCGATTTCTTCCTCAAGGACACCAAGGATCTGCTGATGGCTTCGAACAAGGCTTATGTGTCGGGCTTCGCCTCGCAGTGGAAAAACGTGGGCAAGATTCGCAACAAGGGTATCGAACTGGCGGTCAATTCGACCAATATCTCCTCGCGGAGCGGGTTCCGCTGGACGACCGATCTCAATATTTCGTTCATCCGCAACGAACTGCGTTCGCTGGCCGACGGCGCCTCGAGCATGGATGTCAATTCGAGCTGGAACGGCGACTACACGACTTCCGACTATATTGCGCAGATCGGACAGTCGTTGGGTCTGATCTACGGCTATGAGTTCGACGGTGTTTACCAGAGTTCGGATTTCGGCGTCGATGCCGCCACGGGCCAGCTCGTACTCAAGGAGGGTGTTACGGACATCTCCGAGCATGCGGGTGTTGCCGTGAAACCGGGCATGGTGAAGTACAAGGATCAGGACGGCGACGGCAAGATCACCACCAGCGACCGGACGACGATCGGCAACGGTACGCCCAAATGGTACGGCGGTATCACCAATACGTTTTCGTTCAAGGGTGTCGACCTGAGCTTCCTGTTCCAGTTCAACTACGGCAACGATGTCTACAACGCCACCCGTATCTACTCCTCTCAGACTCAGGACCAGCGTTCGAACATGATGGCCGAGACGGCTGACCGCTGGACGGCGACCAATGCCTCGAACAAGGTTCCGGCATGGGACGGATACATCAAGAACGAGATCTATTCGCGCTTTATCGAGGACGGATCGTTCTTGCGACTGAAGAATCTCACGGTGGGGTACACCTTCCCGCAGCAGTGGACGCGCAAGTTCTATGTTTCGAAACTGCGTCTCTACTTCACGGCCCAGAATCTCTTCGTCGTGACGGGCTATTCGGGGTATGATCCCGAGGTGAGCATGCGCGCGTCGAACCCCATGACGCCTTCGCTCGACTGGGGCGCCTATCCGAAGAGCAAAGTCTATACGTTCGGTGTCGATTTGACCTTCTAATACGATAAAAACATGAAAAAGATACTATATTACATACCGATGCTCTGCCTGCTGTCGGCCTCGTGCTCCGATTTGCTGCAGGAAGAGTCCTATATCGAGACGGGCAAAGACAACTATGTACACAACGCTTCCGAGGCCGAAACGGTGCTGATGGGTGTCTATAAGGACATGGCCAACGAAAACCTGTACTCCTACCACCTGTCGCTGTTGTTCACCATTTCGACGGACATCGCCCAGTGCGAAGGCAGTTCGAACACTTCGTTCCGCGAAATCCCGACCAATTCGCATAATCCGAACACCTCGCAGATCCGCAATACATGGCAGAAACTCTATTCGTCGATCTACGACGCCAACGATTTTATCGAGATCGTGTCGGCCCGCAAGGACGG
>ERZ857503.797-NODE-797-length-21631-cov-4.802512_pt1 | contig 21631 bp, 18 predicted proteins | sample MGYA00519766_ERZ857503 | MGnify/ENA primary metagenome ERZ857503 (study PRJEB31778, sample SAMEA3449345) | human gut metagenome | biome: human gut; feature: human-associated habitat; material: faeces | place: United Kingdom | collected 2010/2012 ...
GGCCCGACTCGCTCGCCGCGGGTGCGGTGCCGCGGGATTCGCTCGCCGCGGCCGGAATGCCGCAGGACGTCCCGGCCTCCGCGGCCCGGGCCGATTCGACGGGGCGCCGCCGCAGCGCGGGGCCGAACGCAGCACCCGGCGGGACCGCTGCGGACAGCATGCGCGCCGCCGCCCTGCGCCGCGATTCGCTTGCTCGGAGTGCGGCCGATACCGCGGCGTTCGCTGCGGGGGCCGCAGACAGTCTGCTGCGCGATTCGTTGTCGCGGGATTCGACGCTGCGCGATACGCTGCCCGAACCGACGCCCGCCGAGCGCAAGGCGAAACTGCGGGAGGCGGCGGCCAAAGCCAAGGCCGAGCGCAAGGCGGAGGCCGCCCGTCTGCGTGCCGCCCGTCTGGATACGATCGCCATGCGCCGGCAGGCGAAGGCGACAGCGAAGCTGCTGGCTCAGAAGGAGCGCGAAGAGGCGCGTCTGGCCGCCCGCAGGGAGAAGGCCCTCGTCCGGCTTCACCGCCGGCAGCAGAAGGCGATTCTGCGCGGCAGGGAGCTGCCGGACTCCTCGATGCTCGTCCGGCTCGACTCGCTCATCGACCGGAATGCCGCCATGAGGGATTCGCTGGCGCTCGTGCTCGCCGATTCGCTCGCCGCCGACTTTCTGGCCGACTCGGCCGGACTGGTCTCGATCGAGGGGACGGCCGACACGCTCGCGGCCGCCGACACGATGTACCGCCTCGTCAAGGCTTACCGCAATGTGAAGATTTTCCGGACGGATTTCCAGTCGGTGTGCGACTCGCTCACGGCCGACAGCCGCGATTCGACGATCCATCTCTACATCGACCCCGTGCTGTGGAACGAGGCGAACCAGATCACCTCGGAGGTGATGGATATTTACACGGAAAACCGGCGGATCGTCCGCGCCGAGTTCGTCGGAGAGCCGATGATGGTGGGCGAGATCGACACGGCCCACTACAATCAGGTGGCGGGCAAGGAGATGGTGGCCTATTTCCGCAACAACAAGATCTACCGCAACGATGTGAACGGCAATGCCCAGACCATTTACTACATGCAGGAGAGCGGTTCGCCCGAGGTGGTGAGTATGCTCGTGGTCGAGAGCGGAAACATCCGCTTCTACATTACGGAGGAGAATAAAATACGGCAGATCACCTATGTCAACGATCCGAACTACGTGATCTATCCGATGGACAAGATTCCGCCCGAACAGGAGTTCTTTCTTCCCGATTTCAAGTGGGAAGCCGCCCGCCGGCCGACACGGGGCGAGGTCTTCGACCGCAGGCTGCGTCCGTCCGAACGGGCGATGCGCGAGCGGCTTCCGCAGCCCCGGTTCCCGATTGCGGCTCAGCTCGGGAAAGACCGGCTGCGTTTCGCCGCGGAGCGCGGATGGATCGACCGCAACGACGTCGTTACGCCCGAGATCGAGGAGTGGATGCGTTCGCTGGGCTATGCGACCGGTCAGCCCCGCGCACGCTGACGGCGCTTCCGGCTGCGTGCGCTGCGGGACCGGAGCGCTGCGCCCGGGGGGAGAGGAGAGACGAGGGGCTGTCTAACACGTTTCAGACACCCCTTTTTTATTCGTACTGCTATTCGGGAACTTTTCCGGATACGCAATTCTCAGAGGGTAAAAGAACCTTGTCGGACAGCCCCTCTTTTCATTCGCAGCGCTGTCGGGGTTCTGTTCCGGACCGTGCGGTTGCTCCGAGCGATGAGAGGAGGAGGGGCAAACTTGCCGGAGAGTCTCTTTTTTTGCCATTTCATCCGTTTTCTTACGCTGCGGAGTGCAACGGGACCGTGAATGCGCTATTTTTGCAGCCGGTTATTCAGGTTGATTCCGTACGATGAAAAAGAGTTTGATCGCTTTGGCATTCGGCACGCTGGCGCTCGGAATGTCCGAATTCGTCATGATGGGCATCCTGCCCGACATCGCCCGCGGAGTGGGGGTCTCGATCCCCGAGGCGGGCCATCTCATATCGGCCTATGCGCTGGGCGTCTGCGCGGGTGCGCCGCTCATGGTGCTCGTCGCCCGCAGGCGGCCGCTGAAACATATTCTGCTGGCGCTGGTGTGCATCATCATCGCGGGAAATCTCTGCGCGGCCGCTTCGCCGAACTATTGGACGCTGATGGCCATGCGTTTCGTCTCCGGTCTGCCGCACGGCGCCTTCTTCGGCGCGGGTTCGATCGTCGCCGAACGGGTCGCGGACGAAGGGCGCCGCACCGAAGCCGTCTCGATCATGATCGTCGGCATGACGGTGGCCAACCTCTTCGGCGTGCCGCTCGGAACCTATATCGCTTCGGCGCTGACGTGGCGCGTAACGTTCTGCATCGTGGCCGTCTGGGGCGCCGTGGCGCTGCTGCTCGTGCGTCTCTGGGTCCCGCGCCTCGACCCGCTGCCCGATACGGGGCTGAAGGGGCAGTTCCGCTTCCTGCGCCGGACGGCACCGTGGCTCATTCTGCTCTCGGTGATGTGCGGCAACGGCGGCATCTTCTGTTGGTACAGCTACGTCAGCCCGCTGATGGTCCGCACCTCCGGGTTTGCGCCCGACCGCCTCACGCTCATCGTCATGCTCGCGGGGTTCGGCATGTTCCTCGGAAACATCCTCGGCGGCCATCTCTCCGACCGCTTCACGCCCGAACGGGTCGTGCGCTTCACGCTCGCCGCGGCCTGCGCCGGGCTCGTCGGCATTTTCTTTTTCGCACAGATCCGCTGTGTGTCGCTGGCGCTGATGACGATCTGCACGGCGGCGCTCTTCTGCGTCTCGTCGCCCCAACAACTGCTGATCCTCGAAAACTCGCGCGGCAGCGAACTGATGGGCGGAGCGCTCGTGCAGGTGGCGTTCAATCTGGGCAACGCGCTGGGCGCCTATTTCGGCGGGCTGCCGATCGACCGCGGGCTCGGCTACGAATACTCCGCGCTTCCGGGCGCCGGCTTCACGTTCGTCGGATTCCTGCTCGTGGCGCTCTATATACGCAGATTTCCCCGGCGGGCCGTGCAATGACGCTGCGGGCGTGAGGGGCTTCGCGGGGTGATCCGCCGGGCGGATGTCCGGCTGTGCCGCGGGACGACGCTCCGGCGTTCCGGCGCCGTCCGGTCCGGAAGGGAGGCTGTCGGCGGGTAGGCGCCCAACGGCGGATCGTCCGGTTCGGAAGGGGCGGTCCGGAGTTTTCGGTCGCGGACGGACGGATCGGAGGACGGTCTCTCGGCGGGCCGCGTCCGGAAATCCGGGCGACGGCGGACGAACGCCCGATCGTCCCGAATTTCGGAAACGAATTGCGGGCGGAAGGCGGTCGTTCCGCGATTTTGCGTATCTTTACGGCCTGCGGGGCAGTCCGGCGCCGGGAAACGGGCGCGGAAATTGTTGGAGCACCCCGTTGTGAAAGCCATGCAAAAAGTCGTAAAACATTGGATCGACGCCCTGCTGAACTACGCCGGCTTCGATCCGTCGCAGGTGGACGGCATCGACCAGTGGGTCGCCTTTCTGTTCGTCGTGCTGATCGCCTTCGCCGTCGACGCTCTGTTGGGGTTCATTCTGCTGCGGGGCGTGAAGCGCATCGTCGCCCGCACGAAGGCCGGTTGGGACGACATGCTCTTCAGCGACAGGGTGCTGCGGAGGATGAGCCATGTCTTTACGCCCATCCTCATTTACATCCTGCTGCCCGTGGCCTTTCCGCGCGAATCCGAGGCGCTGCGCATACTTGTGCGCGTATTGCAGATCGGCATCGTAGTCGTCATCTTCCGTTTTATCAGTGCCGTGATATACAGTGCGTTCGAGATCATGGCCCAGCGGCCCGCATGGCAGGGCAAACCGATCAAGGGGCTCCGGCAGACGGGACAGGGAATCGTCATGCTGATTTGCGCCGTTCTGATCGTGTCGATCCTGATCGGCAAATCCCCCGCGATCCTGCTGACGAGCCTTGGCGCTTCGGCGGCGATCGTCATGCTGATCTTCCGCGACAGCATACTCGGCTTCGTGTCGGGCATCCAGCTCTCGGCCAACGACATGCTCAAGGTCGGCGACTGGATTTCGATGCCCAAATACGGTGCCGATGGCACGGTCGAAGAGGTGTCGCTCACGACGGTCAAAGTGCGCAATTTCGACAATACGATCGTTACCGTGCCGCCCTATCTGCTGGTGAGCGAATCGTTCCAGAACTGGAAGGCGATGCAGCTTTCGGGCGGACGGCGCGTCAAGCGGTCGATCAACATCGACATGACGAGCGTGAAGTTCTGCACGGCCGAGATGCTCGAAAAGTACCGGAAGATCGACCTGCTGAAGGGGTATATCGAGGCCCGCCAGCGAGACATCGAGCAGTACAACGCCGCGCGCGGTCTCCGACCCGACGACGGGCGCGTGGACGGACGACACCAGACCAATCTCGGGGTGTTCCGCGCCTATCTGACGGAGTATCTGCGGCAGGAGGTGCGCATCAACCGCAACATGACGCTGATGGTCCGTCAGTTGCAGCCCACCGAGACGGGTCTCCCGATGGAGTTGTATTTTTTCACGAGTACGGTCGATTGGGTCGCCTACGAGACCGTTCAGTCCGACGTCTTCGATCATGTGCTGGCCGTGATCTCGGTTTTCGATCTGAGGGTCTTTCAAAATCCCTCGGGCAGCGATCTGCAACGGCTCGGGTCCTGATTCTCACAGGAAGAACATCAGCATCACCTGCACGATCACCACGCGCAGGAACATGCAGACGGGGTAGACCGTGGCATAGGCCACCGAGGGGTTGTCGCCGTCGATGGTGTCGTTGGCATAGTTGAGGGCCATCGGATTGGCCATGCTGCCGCAGAGGATGCCGGCCGCGGAGCCGAAGTCGAGGCGGGCCGTGCGCATCGCAAGGAGCGCCACGAGAACCACGGGGACGAACGTGATCGCAAAGCCGAGCGCCAGCCACAGGGCTCCTTCGGGCCGCATGACCGTCTCGAAGAAGTGGGCGCCCGCGTCGAGTCCCAAGCAGGCCAGATACATCGAGAGCCCCAGCGCCCGCAGCATCAGATTGGCGCTCTGCGTGGTGTAGGTGATCATGTGCAGGCGGGGGCCGAAAGTGCCGATCAGGATGCCCACGACGATCGGGCCGCCGGCCAGTCCGAGCTGCACGGGGACCGAGACGCCCGGAAGCTGCATCGGGAGGCTGCCGACCACCAGACCGAGAATCAGCCCGATGAAGACCGACACGAGGTTGGGTTCGTTGAGGCTCTTCACGGCGTTGCCCAGTATCTTCTCGACGTTGCGGATCGTCGCGGCTTCGCCCACGACCGTGAGCCGGTCGCCGAGCTGGAGCGTCAGATCGGGTGTGGCGAGCAGCTGCACGCCCGAGCGGTAGACGCGGCTGATGTTGATGCCGTAGAGGTTGCGCAGACGGAGCGAGCTGAGCTTGCGGCCGTTGAGTTCGGGCCGCGTGATGAGGATGCGCTGCGAGACGAGGTTGCGGTCCACCGCGTTCCAGTCGATGTCGCCGGTGTTCCAGTCCTTCTGCTCCTGCTCGCCGAAGATCAGGTGGAGCGCTTCGACTTCGTCGGGCGAAGTTACGACGAGCAGTTCGTCGCCTTCGCGGAGCGCCGTGTCGGAGGTCGGCAGCGAGACCTGTCCGTCGCGCCACAGACGCGAGATGACGAACCGGTGGTGGCTGTGCTGGGCGATTTCGTGGATCGTCTTGCCGAAGACGGCCGGATTGGTCAGCCGGAAACTGACGATGTAGACGTTTTTCGAATGTTCGGGATCGGGTGCCGGCAGGTCGGAGGGGCGCACGAAGTATTTGCGCAGCAGGGCGATGGCGAGAATGACGCCCACGACGCCCAGCGGGTAGGTCAGGGCGCAGCTCAGGGCCGCGCCGTTGCCGTCCAGTCCCATCTGTTTGAGGGTCTGTTGGGCTGCGCCCAGCGCCGGCGTATTGGTCGTGGCGCCGCAGAGGATGCCCGACATGTCGGAGAGCGGAACGTCGAACGCAAGGCTGCATGCGACGGCCATCGCCGTGCCGAGGAGCACGACGCCCGTCGCCAGCGACACCAGCCGGATGCCGCCCGAACGCAGCGAACTGAAGAAGCCCGGACCCACCTGCAGCCCGAGGGCGTAGACGAACAGCACGAGGCCGAAGCTCTCGATGTAGTTGAGCATCGCCGGATCGAGCGAAAGCCCGAAGTGGCCGGCCACGATGCCCACGAAGAAGATGAACGCCGTGCCCAGCGAGATGCCGCCGATGCGGAGTTTCCCCAATATGAGGCCCGCCGCCGAGATCAGCGACACGACCACCACGGCTTGCAGCGCCGAGTGGCGGATGAATAAACTCTCGAACCATTCCATGTGCGAATTCCTCCTGACCGACCTTGTTCTGGCTGCAAAAGTAGGGTAAATTTTCGGGTTTGCGATGGTTGCGGCGGCTCTTTTTCGGATTTCCGTGGTCCGAACGGGTTATTCGGGCCGTATGCGGTATACGAATGAGCCCTGAGTGTGATGGATAACGCCCTGAGATATGCGGAATTGGAGTTTCGATTTTATATTTGTACCGCATATCGGAGGGAGGTTTAGAACGAACCGGTATGCGGCAAGTTCGCGGCCCGTCGAAGGCCCTCGGGAGCTGACGCCCTCCCGGCGGCTCGGGCAGGAACAACATCTGTCCGGCGATCATGGATTCGGATGGACCGGATGGCGGAAGGGGAGGTGCGAACCTCCCCTTCATGCGTTGTGCGGAGCGGCCCGTAGAAAGCGGGCCGTGCCGCTCCTTCGGGGCCGTGCCGCTCTTCGAAGCCGGCCGCGACCGGTGTCCATACGTCTTCTCCGGGGCGGCATCCCTTGGCTGCTTCATGGCGGCGGCCGCCATGAAGCGTGTGCGGCGAGCCCGGTGCCCCGCCTGCCGGCCGCGGTCGTGTCCGGCGGCGTCCTTCGTGTCGTCCGGGGCTTTTGCGGCTCCTAATCGCGTCCGAGGGGCATGCGTCGGATAGGTTGCCGGTCGCAGCGGTATCGGGCGGTAGGCGTGTCCGGCGGCGTCTTTCGGTCGTCTGCGCCCGGTCGCATCCGCACGGCGGTCTGTGCGCAAGCGGGACGTCCGGATTGTGCCTCGGCGGCCATACGCCGCTCCGCTTGCTTGGCTCCGGTTATCTTTTCCCGCAGTTTCGCCCCGTGATTTCGCCCCGTGATTTCGCTCCGAGGAACGGTCGCGGCGGAGGTCGTCGCCGGCCGCCTCCGCTGCACGGACGAACGGCGGACGGCGGAGTGCGCCGTTCCGGTCAGAGCCGGATGGGAATTCCGCGGTAGAAATCGAGAATCTTCGTGCGGAAGACGAACTCGTATTTGGCCTGAATGAGATCCGATTCGGCTTTCTGCATGCGGGTGCGGGCGTCGTTGTAGTCGAAGACGGTCGAACGTCCGGCATCCGCTTTCTGTTCTTCGTAGGCGAAGGCGAGGCGGGCCGACCGGAGGGCGCTCTCCGATGCGCGGTATTTGCCGTAAGCGGCGTCGGCGTTGTAGTAGGCCTGTTCGATCTCCTTTCGCAGGTTTTGCTGCGCCTCGGTCAGTGCGAGCTGCTGGCTGCGCATCGACAGTGCGGCCGAGCGGATGTTGTTGCGCGTGGCCCGGCGGTTGAAGATCGGGATGCCCACCGAGAGGCCGACGTATTCGCGGCTGTTGTGGCGGAACTGATCCCAGAAACCTTCGCCCGTGTTGTCGTAGACGCCCGTGCTGTACCCCGCGTTCAGCGAAATGGTGGGGTAGAGGGCCGACCGGGCGATCCGGACGGAATTTTCGCTGCTTTGCAGCCGGAGCCGCTCGGCGCGGATTGCCGGACGGTTGGCGTCGGCATAGTCGTAGACGGCTTCCGGATCGCCCAGATCGCGCATCGTCTCCAGCGTGAGGCTGTCCAGACGGGGAGCTTCGACGTCGAAGCCGTCGGCCGAGGGGCGGTTGAGCGCCTGACTGAGGTCGAGCAGCGAGAGGATCAGGTTGTTGCGGGCTTGCGTGAGGCTCAGCTCGTCATTCGCTTTCAGCGCTTCGCTCTCGTAGAGCGCCGATTCGGGTTGCTTGCCGCCGGCGACCAGCTCGCGGCTGCGCTCGGTCTGCCGGGTGCTCAGTGCGAGCTGCCGTTCGGCCACGCCGACCAGTTCCTTGTTGAAGAGCACTTGCAAGTAGAGCACCATCACGTTCACGGCCACATCCTCCTTGGCACGCTCCATGTCCTGCACGGCCGCTTCGAGGTCGAGTTTCGCACCCGCGATCTGGCGGTTGATCCGCATGCCCTGAAAGACGGGGACGCTGGTCGAGGCGCCGATCGAGCCGGAGATGCGGTTCGAGCTGACGTAGACGTTGTTGCTCGACGGCGAGAGGCCGAACGAAGCGTCCGCCCCGAGCGATGCGTTCAGGTCGGGCAGGCGGCTGAAGCGGGCCGTGGAGAGCTGCACGCGGCTCTCTTCGGTCTGCAAGGCCCGCTGCTGTACGCCGATGTTGTTTCGCTGCGCATAGTCGATGCACGCTTCGAGACTCCACGGCCCTTCCTCCTGTGCCCGGAGCATTCCGAGGACCCCGCAAGCGAACGCGATGGTCAGGATAATCTTGGTTTTCATCGTTCTGGGATTTTATTTCGACGCTTTGGGGTCGGCTTTCGCGCCGCGGATCGCGGTCTCGGCGTCGAGTCCTTCGGCGATCTCGATGTTCACGCCGTCGGAGAGTCCGGTTTTCACTTCGCGTTTGTCGAAAGTCTGCGGATCGGCATGTTCGTCGCTCGTGAGCACGTAGACATAGGTTTTGTCGCCATCGAATTCGAGGCAGCTCTCCGGAATGGTGAGCACGCCCTCGCGGTTGAGGATTTCGATGTCGGCGTTGGCGCTGTAACCCGACCGGACGAACACGTCCGACGGAATCCGCACGGCGGCCTTCACCTCGAACATGATGACGCCGTTCTCCTCGGTGGCCTTGGGCGAGACGTATTCCAGTTCGGCGTCGAGCGCGACGTCCTGCATGGCGCCGACGGTCAGCCGCACGGGCATGCCGCTGCGGAGCTTGCCCACGTCGGTTTCGTCCACATTGCCGCGGAAGAGCATCTTCGACATGTCGGCCACCGTGGCGATCGTCGTGCCGTCGTTGAAGGTGTTGGCCTGAATCACGGAGTTGCCGACCTTCACGGGCACGTCGAGGATCATGCCGTCGATGGTCGAACGGATCTGCGTGTTGCTCAGCTCCTTGTATCTGCTGGCAATGCCGTTTTTCGTGATTTCGAGGTTGTCGCGCGCGTTCTGCAGCTCCTCCTCGGCCTTTTCGAGCGCGGTGAGGCTCTGCTCGTACTCCTCCTTCGAGACGACGCCCTTTTCGTAGAGCGTTTCGGTCCGCCGGTGCTCCCGCCGGGTTTGGGCGAGCGAGATCTCGGCCACCGAGACACGGGATTCGGCGCTGTTGAGCGAGCCCATTTCGGGGATGACCTTCACGGTGGCGATCACTTCGCCTTGGCGGATCATTTCGCCCGCCTCCTTGTGCAGCTCGGAAATGATCCCCGAGATCTGGGGTTTGATGAGCACTTCGTCGCGGGGCTCGACCTTGCCTGTGGCGACTACCGACTGTTTGATGGTGTCGATCTTGGGCATGACCACCGTGTAGACCGTCTTGGCCGGACGGGTCTTGCGCCACAGGAACCAGAACGTGCCCGCGAGGATGGCTGCGAGCAGGATGCCCAGAAAGATTTTCAGAAATTTTTTCATATGCGAGCTGTATTTTCGTTGTTTGTTTGCGGTTCGTCGAACGGGTTCATTCTTCGCGGATGGCGTCCACGGCTTTGATCCGCAGGGCGCGGTTCGCGGGTATGATGCCTGCCGCGAGGCTCCCGGCCACGAGGATCGAGAGGGCGAGAATGCCCGTCCAGAACGAGATCTGCCACGAGACGTCGGGGCCCTGCATCGTCTCGACTTGCAGGCGGTAGTAGATCGTGTCGGCGGCCGACAGCACGCCCACGGCGGCCGTGAGGCCTACGATGCCGGCGATGAAGGTCAGCAGGAAGCTCTCCGACAGGATTTGAGAGATGATGACCGAGGGTTTGGCCCCCAGCGCGCGGCGGATGCCGATCTCCTGCGTGCGCTCCTTGACGAGCACCAGCATGATGTTGCTCACGCCCACGATGCCCGCGAAGAGGGTCCCCAGCCCGACGATCCACGTCAGCAGGGCGATGCCGCGGAAGAGCTTCATCACGCTGCCGAACAGTTCGCTCGTCGAGATGACCCATGCGGCGCGCGGGTCGTCGGGCGAGATGAGGTGCCGTGCGAAGACGGTCTGTTTGCAGAGCTGCTCGACCTCCTTGCTCGGCGTGGCGTCGTCGCCCGCCACCGAGATCATGTCGACGGTGTGCCCGCGCCCGAATAGCTGTTGGGCGAGCGTTACGGGCAGAATGATCGTCCGTTCGACGCTGCTGCCGAACTGCACCTCGCCTTTTTTGAGGATGACGCCCACGACCGTGAAGTAGAAGCTGCCGACCTTGATCGTCTGTCCCGCGGGGTCCTCCCCGCCCGGAAAGAGGTCTTTCCAGACCTGTGTCCCGATGACGCACACCTTGCGCTTCTCGCGCATGTCCACCTCGTTGACGTAGCGGCCGAAGATCATCGGCTGGGGTTGTATCCGCTGCATCTGGGGCGAGAAGCCCATCAGTGCGTAGTCGCCCTTGCGGTCGCCGCGCGAGCAGTTCAACGTGTTGCCGAAGACGACCCCCGCGGCGTATTTCACCTTGTCGAGCGCCTGCACGGCCGCCACGTCCTCGTTCTCCATCCGCCACCAGCGGTCCGCGGGCATGCCCTTGTAGGGCAGCGAGGTCTGGTCGGGCAGGAAGAACATCGTGTTGTTGGACATGTCGCCCAGCACGGTGCGGAACATGCGGCCGAGGCCCTGTCCGGCACCCAGCATCACGATGAGCATGAAGATGCCCCAGAAGATGCCCAGCGCCGTCATGATGCTGCGTTTCTTGTTGCGGGCGATCGTCTGCCATATCTCGCTCCAGCGGTCTGTGTCGAAAAAGCTCATCGCGGTTTCCTATTTGTTGTAACGCAGTGCGTCGATGGTTTTGAGGCGCGCGGCACGCCGGGCCGGTATGTATCCGGCGACGAGTCCCGCGATGACGAGTACGATCGTGGCGCTCACGGCCACCGACAGATCGAGCGTGGGGTCGAGGAAGATGGTCGTCTGTCCGTATCCCGAATCGTCGGGCGGCATTTGCCGGATGATGTAGTTCACGACCTCCATCACGGCGACGCCCAGAACCATGCCGATGTAGCCGAACAGGGCCGTTATCAGGACCGATTCGGTGAGAATCAGGCGGACGATCGACGAAGGACGGGCGCCCAGCGCCTTGCGGATGCCGAATTCGGCGGTGCGCTCCGTAACCGTAACGAGCATGATGTTGCTGACGCCCACGATGCCCGCCAGCAGCGTACCCAATCCGATGATCCAGACGAAGAAGTTGATGCCGCCGAAGACCACGGCCATGTTCTTGTACATCTCCATGCTGTTCTCCAGCCAGATGGCGCTTTCGTCCGTGGGATCGAACCGGTGTTCCTGAGCCAGCCGTGCGAGGATGCGTTTTTCGAACTCCTGCATCTCGGCGTCGGTGTCGATGCCTTCGATCGTGAACAGGGCGTTGTTGACTTCCGGATCGTTTTGCTTGTAGATGAGCTGCCCCGTCGTGAGCGGCATGTAGCAGTAGGCCGTGGGGCGGTCGGCATCGCCCTTTTCGACGCCGACGACCGTGAAGACCGACGTGGCGAGCGTGTCGCCGAGCCGGAGTTTTTTCCCGAGCGGATTCCGGCCGTCGAACAGCACGCGCTGCATCGCTTCGTCGATCACGATCACCTTGCGGCGCCGCTCGATGTCCATTTCGTTGATGAAGCGGCCCGATGCGAGCTTGATGCCTTCGATCCGGGCGACTTTCGGCAGGCAGGCCCTCAGCCCCGTTTTCATGAAGCGGTTGCCGTAGGAGGCCGTCTTCTGCGACAGCCACATGTTGGCCGCTATCTCCCGGATCTCGGGAAACTCCCCGGTCAGCATGTCGAGATCGCTGTTCCGCATGCGGATGCGGCGCCCTTTCTCGTAGCCGGCGAAGGGTTTGGAGGTCCGGCCGCCGTAGAGGTCGATGGAGTTGATCGCATAGTCGCCGAAATTGGCCATCACGCCGTTCTTGAGACCGTTGCCCGACCCGAGCAGGATGACGAGCATGAAGATGCCCCACGCGACGGAGAATCCCGTGAGGATGGTGCGGAGTTTGTTGCGGCGCACCGAGGTCCAGATCTCTGTGAGCAGCTCTCTCATCGTGCGGCGAGTGCGGTGGGGGTGATGCTTCCGATCACGCCGTCCTTCAGGCGGATGATTTTGTCCGTCTGGTCGGCGATCGACTGTTCGTGCGTAACGCAGATGATGGTCATGCCCATGTCGGTGTTCACGCTGCGCAGGAGGTTCATCACCTCCTGCGACGTAGCGCTGTCCAGTGCTCCGGTGGGTTCGTCCGCGAGGATGATTTCGGGTTTGTTGATCAGCGCGCGGGCGATCGCCACACGCTGTTTCTGGCCGCCCGACATCTCGTTGGGCATGTGCCCGGCCCACTCCCTGAGCCCCAGCCGGTCGAGGTATTCGAGAGCCAGCGCATTGCGCTTGCGACGCGACACGCCCTGATAGTAGAGCGGAAGCGCCACGTTCTCCACGGCGTTTTTATAGCTTATCAGGTTGAACGACTGGAAGATGTAGCCGATCATCCGGTTGCGGGCGGCTGCGGCCTGCGTCTCGTTGAGCCCCTTGATCAGACGGCCCGCGAGGTAGTAGCTGCCGCTGTCGTAGTCGTCGAGGATGCCGAGGATGTTCAGCAAGGTGGACTTGCCCGAACCCGAGGCGCCCATGATCGAGACCAGCTCGCCCTTTTCGATCTGAAGGTCGATGCCTTTGAGTACGTGAAGCGGCGAGCCGCTGTTGTAGGTTTTGTTGAGTCCCTCGAGTCGTATGATCATGATAATTGACGTTTATGGAACTGATTGTTAGTATTTTGCACTCGTCCTGTCCCGGGCTCTGCGACCGTTGTAAGACAAAGATAAACAATTAAATTGTAAAAACAAATGAAATTTATCGTTTTTCGATAAATTTTTACCCCCCCCCGATAAACGGTTGTTTGCACTGACAAATATATGAAAAATTATTATACTATGTATGACAAAGTACTGAAAATTTCAAATATATTTCGATACCTATATTTATAAAGCGCAGTTCGGGTCTCGCGGCTGCGTTACGGCCTCTTTCCCGCGGCCGCTTGCGGCGGTCGCAGCGGACGTGGCAGGATGCGGCGGAACCGGGAGCGCATGCTTCGGTTCGGCGGAGCCCGGCAGCGACGGGCGTGTCCGGGTCGTTGCGAGGCGGAGATGGGGTTGGGTCGGGCGGTTGCGGATCGTCCGGATTGTGGGGCGAGAGGTCGGACGGAGTATGGGGTGAAGCCGTCCGGTGCTTGCCGGCTTACGCATCGGGCTTTTCGAGGCTCGGTGCGTCGTGGTTTTCGGCTGAGGCGGGAGGGGCGTGTTTTTCCGTTGCCGCAAGGCTCTACGGGGGTAAAAACGATATGCGTCAAAAGCAGGAAGAGAGAAAAACAGTCAAATAGATTATGTTGCAATAAGTTACAGGAGATTCCCTTAATATGAGGCTTTCAAACGATTTGCGACTTTATTCGAACATCAATAAAACATCGGACCTTATTTGAACGGGGTGTTCAAACCGAAAATGCGACATCGGCCGAAAGAACCCTTAAAATTGTTCGAAATCCGTCCGCCAATAACCTATTCCAGAATGCGAGAAACCTCGCTGTACGCCAGCAAAACGGCGATTACGGCGAGGTTTGTCGCATCGTCGAGCTTCCTCACGACGAGTGATCGTCCAACCGTTCAAACGAGTGTTCAAGCCGCCCGAAAACAGTCTTCGCTTCCCCCGTCAACACCTACGTCGGCAGAACTCAATTTTCGGATTAGACGGACATTTAAACGGACACTTTCGAAGCAGTTTTTACGGCATTTGTCTGGGGGTATGGGTCGAAATCCCTCCGTTTACGGCCGTTTTGAGCGGATTCGCGGGGGGTTATGACCACGACACGGCATTCTATACATATATATAATACACGCATGTACAATGGGTTACCCCTACTTCGGAGTGTCGGATGCCCCGAAAAGTGTGTGTGCGGCATTCGGAAGCGGTCGTTCATGCGCTTTTAATATGTCGGATGACTGCCGAAACAGATAATATGATTATCGTTGGGGATTATCAGCTGGTGAGCTTGGCTTTTCGCTGTCCATGGATGGGGAGATCGTTTTCGAACTGTGTAAAATCCCCCCCCCTCCACTTGCGCGTAAGTCATTAGTTATCATATCAATACGCGCTTGCAATTTGCCGTTTTCACGAGATAGGGATTCTATTTTTGATACCAATTCTCTGATATATAGTGTCAATTCCGATGTGGTTGTATCTACTTTCTTCGAATCGGGTATTGTCGGTGTATATTGAAATTGGTCTAAAGGCTTATTATTGACTGGTGATGTTTTAAGCATATCACCCTTGCCAGAAAGCAGCCAATCTGGGGATATATTTTCACATTTTGAATATACAAGATCAATGTCAAATGTATTCCTTGCAAACCAATTGTTAATACTTTATCGAATTGAAATTATGGCAAAAGTCTTTGTAATGCACGGGGAGATCAACAAGCTGGCGCAGTTGCTTGGGGTTGCACGTAAAACCGTCAGCGAAGCCCTGAACGGGCAAACGAACACCCCTTTGGCCCGAAAAATCCGCAAGCTGGCACTCGATCGCGGGGGAGTAGTCAAGAACAACACCTATAACAAATAATTGTAATCGTGAAACAATTTGGTATTATTCAGCACCCGGATTTCGGTGAAATCCGGCAGGTAACGAGCAAGGGTGAACTCTGGTTCGTCGCCAAAGACATCTGCGACATTCTCGGACTGACGAACAGTCGACAAGCAACGTCGGCTCTCGATGACGACGAGAAGGGTGTAATTTCAAATGACACCCCCGGCGGAAGGCAGGCTATGACTGTCGTCAACGAGTCGGGGATGTACGCTTTGATCCTTCAGAGCCGCAAGCCGGAGGCCAAAGCCTTCCGTAAGTGGGTAACATCCGAGGTTCTGCCGTCGATCCGCAAATATGGGTTCTACATCTCCCCGGCACAACAGAAATCGAACCGCGAGCGCCGGGCGATCGAGCGGGCCTATCATGAAGAGTTGCAGAAGTACATCACTTCGGAAGACGTATACAAGGTAGCCAAGAAGATGCGCAAGGACGAGTGGCATGTAAGCCGTGTATTGCGTGGCGTTGTTCGGGACAACGACGTGATGCGTGTCCTTCAGGATCGTGCACTGTCCAACAAGAGCAGCTGGGAGGATGCGTACACGCCGGAGCGGATGGATGAAGTGTTGACCCTTCTGAAATAGGCCGGTGTCATGAATGATCTCCAGCAGATTCGGGAAGACCGTCTGGGTGCCTTCATCTTCGGGTTGCTTGCCCTCGGCGGCATTTACGGCGTCTGCCTCGGAGCGTGGTTCCATCTGTTCACGGTGTGTGTTTGCGTTCTGGTAAGCTGGGCGCTGTGGTCGGAGGCCGATGACTTGTCAGGTCGCGGACACCTGTAAACGGTCCGCAAGTGCTTTTTTTGTTTAGGTTACGGTTCCCGTCCGTCCTCCGCGAGGCTCACGGCCGGGGTTGCAGCCGGCGCCGAGGCCCTATGTCGCAGGCATGGGCGAGCGGCAGGCGCCGGCGGCTTTTTTAACGAACGTTTTTTCATCCTATAATATGACAACCAAGAGATTCAGAACCATCGAGCAAAGCCGTGCGTCGTTCGCACGTCAGGAGCGCATTCAACGTCTCGTGCGCGCACTTTTTCACGAACTGCACTCGGCCCGACAACACAATCTGACCATGTCCGACGAACATGACGCGGACGGTACGATCACATTCGAATATCGAGACGAATCACTTCTTCGGCAGCATCGGCAATATGCTGCGCGGCTTGCCGCACTTCACTCCGCCGCGGATCGTCGGGATCGATCCTTATGTGAAACTCCACGCCGTATTCGGATGGTTCCGACTTGGGAACTGAAAATTTACGACAGGAGGCAGGATAAAACGGTTCGCTTATGTATTTCACTTTCAGACGGCGCAATACAGCCGACAGACGATCGCGCACGCCGTACATCGTCCACTCGCTTTGACAGATAAAACATAGGTACATAAAATCGCTGATATTTATTGTTTGCCGACACGAATATAGCGATTTCCCTGCAAATGCGCAGGCATTGTCCGGAGCGATACCGGTGCAGGGAGCATAGGAATGAAATTATGGAACGCTACAACGAAAAGATAGGAGTAACGAAGGAAGACCTGACTCGTAACGACGACGGTCCGGCGGTAATGAGCGTATCGAATTATGATAAACTGGTAAATCGTCGTCGTGTATATATGCTTCGTGATGGCAAAGGTCTGGGGCGTTATGCGCTGGTCGAATATTCGTCTCTTCCCGAGCGTTTCCGTTTGCGCTTCGAAGCCAAATACGGCGATCCGGAGGAACTTTTGCGCGACGACCGTCCGGCCTTGGTGATCAATGCCGAAGCCCGGCGTTATTTTTCCGGTATCGACAAGGACGCCTATCGTCTTCCGAACGGCGATTGTCTCCCGGAGGAGAAGATCGACGAATACACGCAGAATGCCTCCGTATTGGATGCTTTGCTCGAAGAGGTGCGCCGGCAGCGTCTCGGGCGCAACCGTCTGAAAAACAAGACGCGCATCATCTGGGAGAATATCTATGCCTCGTCCGAGCGGATGCGCGAAGAATTCGGGCATACGCTTCCTGCGAATATCGCACGTCTGAAGGATAAGCTGCGGGCCTATGAACGCGAAGGTTACGAAGTGCTTGTTTCGAAAAAATTCTGCAACCGGAACACTGCGAAAATCACCGAGCGCGGCGGACGTCTGCTGATCGCCTTGCGCCGCTCGCGTGTGCCGGTTTATACGTTCGAGCAGATCTTCGAGGAATATAACCGTCGTGTGGCCGAATCCGGCAATCCCAAATGGAAGCCGTTGCAGTCCGTGAATGCCGTGAAGGCCTATCTGGAGCGTCCGGAGGTAATGCCCAAGTGGTATGCCGCCGTGTACGGCGAGCTTGCCGCCCGCCAGAAGTTCGACCGCAAGCAGCAGACCGTGCTGCCCGCAGTGCGCGACGCCCTGTGGTACGGCGACGGCACGAAGCTCAACCTGTATTACAAGGGCAGAGATAAGGACGGTCGTCCGGTGCTGCGTACGACGGCGGTCTATGAGGTGATCGACGCATACAGCGAGATGCTGCTGGGCTATTGCATTTGTCCTGTGGAGAATGCCGATGCGCAGCGTAAAGCCTTCCGGATGGCTGTCGAGACTTCGGGACACAAGCCCTACGAAATCGTAACGGACAACCAAGGCGGGCAGAAGACCTCTTCGGCTCAGGCATTCATGCGTCGCATCTGCCGCGTGAGCCGCCGCACGGCGCCCCATCAGCCTCAGGCAAAGACGATCGAGGCGCTTTTCGGGCGTCTGCAATCGCAAGTGCTGCATTCGAACTGGCGGTTCACGGGGCAGAACATAACGGCCAAGAGCGACGATTCGCGGCCGAATCTGGAGTTTATCGAAGCCAATAAGGATTCGCTTTACACTTTCGAGGAACTTTGCGAGGCTTACGCGGAATATCGTCAGGTGTGGAACGACATGCGGCATCCCGAAACGGGTATCAGCCGGCGGGAGATGTACGAACAGTCGGTGAATGCCGAAGCTCCGGCATTTACGCAGGCCGATCTGATCGATCTGTTTTGTACGGAGACGGAGCAGCCGAGCGAATTCACGTCGTACGGCATAGCGATTCAAGTCGACGGGAAGCGTTACCGTTACGAAGTGCTCGACGAGTTAGGCATGCCCGATCTCGGCTTCCGTGCCAAGCATACGGGGCGTCGCTTTTATGTGAAATACGATCCCGAGGATATGACGCGGGTGTGGCTTTGTACGAAGTCGGCGCTGGGGCTGAGGATCGTTTCCGAAGCGCAGGCATATGTCAAAGTACATCGTGCCATGCAGGAGCAGACATCCGAGGAACAGGCTTTCCTGCGCGCGACGATCGAAGCCAACAAACAGGCACGGGTGCGCCGGCAGGCAGAGGGTTATGCGCTGGAAGTCGAGCACGGCGTGGCACCCGAGCAGCACGGACTGCGTACGCCGCGTTTGCAGGGGCTCTCACGACGAGATACGGAACGCATATACGACCTGTATGCACGACAGACGGTACCGCATCCGGAAGCCGAGGCTGCGGAGGAGCTTCCGCTCTCGGTCGGGCAGATCGAAAAACAGATCAGCAACATGACCTTCGATGCACGGACAATTTATAATAAATTATAGCAAAATGAGACTTACGAACGAACAGAAAGACGAAATACGCGGACTGCTTCAGGCCTATGTTTCGCGTTATCCGAGCCAGAACCGTGCGGCGGTGTCTTTGAAGGGCATCTCCGCAGGTACTCTGTCGACGATTCTCAACGGTAAGTACGATCTTATCAGCGACGAGATGTTTCTCAAGCTCCGCGCACAGATCGCCGGACGACAGGATGACGGCTGGCAGCTCTGTCCGACGAGCGTCTACGAGGAGCTGACGACGCTGCTTGCGGACGCGCAGGAATTCGGCAATGTCGCGTGGGTCGTGTCAGCCGCCGGATCGGGGAAGACGACAGCGGCGCACACGTACGCATCCGGTCATGACAATGCGTTTCTGATCTGCTGTTCGGAAGACATGCGCCGCAACGATTTTATCCGCGAGATGGCCCGTGCGACCGGCGTGAACGTCTCGGATCTGAGCATCCGCGAATCGCTCGAAAGGATCGTCCGGCATCTGCTTACGCTGGAGCGTCCGTTGCTCGTCTTCGACGAAGGCGATAAACTGCCCGATACGGTGTTTTACTACTTTATTACGATCTACAACCGGCTGGAGGGACATTGCGGAATCATTTTCCTTTCGACGCATTATATCAAACGACGCATGGAGATCGGGTTGGCATACAATAAAAAGGGATATGACGAGATACACTCGCGCATCTGCCGCAAGTTCGTCGAACTCACTCCGACGTCGGAATATGAAGTTGCGGCCGTAGCACGCACGAACGGTCTTACGGACGAGCGTACGATTCGGGCCGTGGTGAAGGATGCGGCCGCATGCGGGTACGATCTGCGCAGGGTCCGCCGCGAGGTGCACAAACAAAAACGGCTTGCGGCTTTGAACGGCCGATAAACGACCTTCGAACATCTATCGGGCATATGATATGAAAAGATCACTCTCAGCCAAGCAGGCCCTGACGATCAGTCAGCCGACGATCCCTCTCAAAGGCCCGTGGGGCGACTGTGTCGGCGAAATCGACCGCACGGGCGTCGTGTTCTTCTGGGGACAATCCGGAAACGGGAAGACCTCGGCCGTGCTGTCCTTCTGCAAGGCACTTACGCAATTCGGGCGCGTGCTCTACGTCTCGCTCGAAGAAGGGCTCTCGCTATCATTCCGCAATGCGCTGCGCCGCCATGCCATGCAGGACTGCGGACGCAAGTTCATGGTCGTAGCCGAGGAGACGATGGACGAGCTCGACGAGCGGCTCGCAAAGCGCAAATCGCCGGATTTCATCGTCATAGATTCCTTTCAATATACGCAGATGTCCTATCGTCAGTACATCGCTTTCAAGAATCGGCATACCGACAAACTGCTGATCTTCGTATCGCAGGCCGACGGACGCCAGCCGGCAGGACGGGCGGCGAAGTCGGTGATGTACGATGCGGGGTTGAAAATATGGGTCGAAGGTTATAAGGCCGTCAGCAACGGACGCTTCATCGGTCCTGTGGGCGAATATGTCATTTGGCGCGAACGGGCCGAAGAGTACTGGGGCAAAAAGTAGCGAAATAAAACAACTTACAATCCATACCATGAAAGTATATATCAGCGGTAGAATATCGGGTCGTCCCTTGGAGGAAGCCCGACGGGAGTTTCGGGCCGCCGAAGTGAAGATCCGCCGCTTCGGGTTGCGTCCCGTCAGTCCCATGCAGAACGGACTTGCACCCGCGGCCGACTGGGCCGAGCACATGGGACGCGACATTACCCTGCTGTTGCGGTGCGAAGCGATCTATATGTTGCCGCAATGGCAGAAGAGCGAAGGCGCCACTCTCGAATATCTGATTGCCCGCCAGCGGCGCATGCGCATCTTTCTGGCGGAGACTTTCGAAGCGCATGCGCGATTCGACAACACGCAAAAACGCAGAGTATGAAACGAAAGCCTGTCTCCTACGCCCGATTCTACGCATTGCTCGCACGTCTCGCAGGCGATCGGGACATAGCCAAAGAGACGCTCGTCGAGCGCTTCACCGAAGGGCGGACATCGTCGCTGCGCGAAATGCACGCCGAGGAGTATGACGCCATGTGTCGTACGCTCGAAGCAGAAATCGAACATCCCGGACTGACTTTCACGGAGTATGAATCAGAACTGCGGCGGCTGCGATCGGCAGTCTTGCGGCGTATGCAGCGGCTGGGGGTCGATACGACCGATTGGACAGCTGTCGATCTTTTCTGCCGCGACAAGCGCATTGCGGGAAAACGGTTCGCAGCCATCTCCGGTCGAGAATTGCGGGAATTGCTGCCCAAGCTGGAAGCCATAGCCCGCAAGTACAAGGACGGAACGAAAGCTCACAAGACTATCGGTATGCAAAAAAACAATTTCCGAAGATTGACGTCATACCGTATTTTATTCGGAAAGATCAGATACCGAGTTGAGAAACAGTATAATATCGAAACAAAATTTGTAGCAGATGAAAAGATACACACAAGCAGAGTTCGATGCGTTCGAACGCGATGAAAAAGGCATCAAATATTGCCCCACGGGCGACTATTCGCAGATCAAGAGTTTCGGAGAGCGGTGCAGTTTCGGGGTGCTGTGCAATTTCGGGGAATGTTGCAGTTTCGGGGACCGGTGCTGTTTCGGGGAATGTTGCAGTTTCGAGGAGTGGTGCAGCTTTGAGGAATGTTGCGACTTTGGGGAGTGTTGCAGCTTCGGGGAGTGTTGCAGTTTTGGGAAGTGGTGCAGCTTCGGGGAACGGTGCAGTTTCGGTGAGCGGTGCAATTTTGGGGGGGCGGTGCAGTTTTGGAGAACAGTGCAGTTTTGGAGAACAGTGCAGTTTTGGGGATCGGTGCAATTTTGGAGAACAGTGCAGCTTCGGGGAACAAGGCAGCTTTGGGGAGTATTGCAATTTCGGTGAGCGGTGCAATTTTGAGGGAATCGGCCCTGCCAAATCGGGTTATCCTTTCGCCGCGTGGATAGGTTCCGGATCACGCAAGGGCAGCAAAACCTACTTCTTCAATCTCGAACCGGGTATTTACGTCCGCTGCGGGTGCTTTTTGGGTACCCTGTCCGAGTTTCGGGAGAAAGTTCGGGAAACACACGGCACGGACGGTCCGGCCGGGGAGTATCTGGCCATTGCGGACCTCGTGGAACGGAAATTCGCGGAATGACACACGCATCGTTATTCAGCGGTATTGTTCCGCAGGTTGCGCTGCGGATATTCGAAACGA
>ERZ857503.805-NODE-805-length-21466-cov-2.560693_pt1 | contig 21466 bp, 17 predicted proteins | sample MGYA00519766_ERZ857503 | MGnify/ENA primary metagenome ERZ857503 (study PRJEB31778, sample SAMEA3449345) | human gut metagenome | biome: human gut; feature: human-associated habitat; material: faeces | place: United Kingdom | collected 2010/2012 ...
CCAGCTTTTTCCCCGGACGCTTCTTTTACTTCTCTCCCTTTTTCATCTCCCGGGAGCTATTCCGGCGGAGCGTCCCCGCCGCCGTGCTCGCCGCGCGTCACCAGCAGGCTCTCGATGCGCTGGTCCTTCACTGAACGGATGGTCACATGAAGCTGCTTGTAGCCAAAGCTTTCCCCGGCGCTGGGAATATGCTCCAGCTCGGCCAGCGCCCAACCGCCCACAGAGTTGTAGTCGCAGTCGAACGTTTTGTCCACGAAGCCGATGGCGTCGAAAAAGTCCTCCACGTTCACGTCTCCCTCCACCTGCCAGCTGTTCTCGCTCAGCTGCCGGATGGGCGTTTCGTCCTTGTCCGTCTCGTCCCAGATCTCGCCCACAAGCTCCTCCAGGATATCCTCCATGGTCACGAGCCCCAGCGTGCCGCCGTGTTCATCCGTCACAACGGCCATGTGCTGTTTTGCCCGGCGGAACTCCGCCAGCAGCTCGCTGATGCGCTTGCTGCGGTAAACAAAAAGCACGTCCCGTTTGAGCGCCGCGGGCTCGATGGGCTTTCCCGCGGCCAGCCGGGCCAGCAGGTCCTTCGCATACAGTACGCCCACCACGTTGTCAATGGTCCCTTCATACACCGGGATGCGCGAATAACCGCCCTCCACACACAGCCGGATGATCTCCTCCGGCGGCGCGTCCAGCGCCGCCGCGGCCATATCCACCCGGGGCACCAGAATGTCCTGCACCGTCGTATTGTCGAACTCTATGGCCGACTGGATGATGTCTGTTTCCTGGCGGTCCAGCACGCCTTCTTCACCGACGGTGTCGATGATGGTTTTGAGTTCCTCCTCAGTCACGCTAGGCTGCACGTTCAGCTCACTGGAGCGCCGGCCTGTAAACAGGCGCTTGATCTGCACAAAGACCCACACCAGCGGGGCCAGCAGCGTTTTGACGATGTAAAGCGGGCCGCCCATGGCCATGCTCACGCGCTCCGCATGGTCCTTGGCGAAGCTCTTGGGCAATATCTCGCCAAAGACGAGCACCAGCACCGTGATAACGGCCGTGGCCACTGCCGCGCCCTGCTGTCCCAGCAGCGACGTGGCAATGACGGTGGAGATCGACGATGCAGTAAGGTTTACCACATTGTTGCCGATGAGAATGGCGGACAGCGTCCTGTCGTAATCATCGGAAAGGCCCAGCACGCGCTGCGCCTTTTTGTCTCCGTCATCCGCCTTATTCTTCATGCGGATGCGGTTGACCGACGAAAGCGCCGTCTCGCTTGCCGAGAAGAACGCCGAGAACGCCAGCAAAAGCAGCAGTGCCAGGTACATACCAGGGCCGGGGGTATCCAAAAAACCACTCTCCTGAAATCAATAGGGTCCCTTCCCGCCGTGCGGCCGGAAGCAAACAAAAATACTATAACAAAAAATGTGCAAAAATGCAAACAGACGCGCCGCGGCAGCCTGTGCCGGGCGCGCCCAGAGGCGTCCGTATCCGGTTTTCAGCGCGTGCGGTTCCAGGTATGGCGGCTGAACAGCACAATAATGGGGAATATTTCCAGTCTGCCCAGAAGCATATCCAACGAAAGCACAACCTTGGAAAAAGTTGAAAACAGGGAATAGTTGCTGGCCGGCCCCACGAGGTCCAGCCCCGGGCCGATGTTGTTGAAGCATGCCAGCACGGCCGTCAGGTTCGTTTCCAGAGAAAAATCATCCACGGAGACGGCCAGAAAGCTGGCCACCGCGATGGCGCAGTAGGCTGCCATATAGACGTTCACACCGCGCAGCACCTCGTCCTTCACAACGCGGCCGTTCACGCGCACCACATTCACACTGCGCGGGCGCAGCATGCGGCGCACCTCAGCCGCAAGACTCTTGAACAGCAGAAGCAGGCGCGCTACCTTGATGCCGCCGCCCGTGCTGCCCGCGGACGCGCCCACCACCATCAGAATGCACAGGATGGCCCGGGAGAGCTGCGGCCACAGGTTGAAATCTTCGGTGGCGAAGCCCGTGGTCGTCATCACGCTGCTGACGGTGAAGGACGCATGATGGAACGCCTCGCCGAAGCCGGAGAAAAGCGGCGTGATGTCCGCTGCAATGACAAACATGGCCGTAAGCATGATGCCGCCGTACAAAAGCAGCTCTTCGTCCAGCAGCGCCCCGCGCCACTCCCGCAGCAAAAGCAGAAAATAGACGCTGAAGTTTACGCCGAACAGCGCCATGAACACCGTACACACATTCTGCAGGTACGGGCTGTAATCCGCCATGCTGTTGTTTTTGATGCCGAAGCCGCCCGTGCCCGCCGTACCGAAGGCCGTGCACAGGCTGTCGAACAGGGGCATGCCGCCCGCCAGCAGAAACAATACGCACAGGACGGTGAGCACGATGTATATCTTATACAGCAGGCTGGCCGTCTGGCGCATGCGGGGCACCATTTTACCCACGCTGGGGCCGGGGCTTTCGGCCCGCAGCAGATGGATGCTGTAACCCGCTCCCTTTCCCGTGGGCACCACGGCCAGCAGGAATACCAGCATGCCCATACCGCCCAGCCAGTGTGTAAAGCTGCGCCAGTACAGCAGCCCGTGGCTCATGGCCTCCACGTCTGTCAGAACAGACGCGCCTGTGGTGGTAAAACCGGACACCGTCTCAAAAAAAGCGTCTACATAATGCGGTATCTCGCCCGAGATGTAAAACGGCAGCGCGCCCATGGCCGAGAGCAGGATCCAGCCCAGCGCCACGATGATGAAGCCCTCTTTGGCGTAAAACTCCCGCGTGGCCTTCGCACACACGCCGTACAGCGCGCCGGACAGCGCCAGCAGCAGCGCCACCGTCCACAAAAAGCCCCGCAGGGGTGCGCCCGTCTCGCCGTAAACAAAGCACACGGCAATGGCTGGCAGCATGAAAAGCGCCTCCAGGAAAAAGAGCACGCCAACCAGCTTGCCGATCATTTTCTTGTTCATTCGTTCCTCCGGGAATGCCGGCCCTCAGTCGGCAAAAATGTCATTCAGGTCGTTGATGGGCTGGCCGCTCGTCGTGACGACGATGACGGTGTCCCCGGCCTGGAACACGTCGCTGCCCCGCGGGATGATGGTGCGTCCCTTGTGGGTGATGCAGGCGATCAATATCTCGGGCTTAAGCTGAATGTCCAAAAGTGTCTCGCCCAGGTGGCGCGTGGTCTCGGATGCGCGGAATTCCAGCGCCTCGGCCTTGCCCTCCACCATGCGGTGCAGCGTAATAACGCTGCCGCCCGTGGTGTTCTGCATGGCGCGCACATAGCGCACGATGTCCGTGCTGCACAGCGCCTTGGGGCTGATGAACGTGTCGATGCCCATGCTCTTGAAGGCTTCCACATATTCGGTGCGGTTCACCTTTGTGATGACTTTTGGCACCCCGATGTGGCTGGCATACATGGAAATGATGAGATTCTCCTCATCCATATTCGTCAATGTGATGACCGCGTCCGTGGAGCTGATGCCCTCTGCAGCCAGAATGTCCTGCCGGGAGCCGTCGGCTTCGATGATGACGGCGCTGGGAAGCAGCTCAGCCAGCTCCACACAGCGCTCATGGTTCTGCTCGATGATCTTGACGCCCAGCCCCGCGTGCAGGCAGCGCATGGCCAGATAATAGGCGATGCGGCTGCCGCCCACGATGATGGCGTTGCGCACCTTCTGCTTGACAATGCCAAGATGCTTGATGAGCTGGGCAAGGTCCTGAGAATCGGCAGTGACATAGATATTGTCCCCCGCCTGCAGCGTGAAGCCGCCGTCCGGGATATGCACGGTGCCGCCGCGCTCCACCACGCACACAAGCACGCGCACCCGCGCGATCTCATACAGGCGGTTGAGCGGGATGCCCGCCAGCTTGGAATCCTCGCCCACATGGATCTCTACGATCTCCACACGGCCCTTGGCAAAGGAATCCCGCTTGAGAAATGAGGGGAACTGCAGCAGGTGATGGATCTCCCGCGCGGCCGCAAGCTCCGGATTGATGGTCATGGAAAGGCCCAGCTCGTCCCGCATCAGCACCAGCTGCTCGGCATATTCGGGGTTGCGCACCCGGGCAATGGTGTGCTTTGCGCCCAGCTTTTTTGCCACGATGCAGGTGAGCAGGTTCGTCTCGTCCCGGCTGGTGGCGGCAATAAGCAGATGCGCGTCTTCCACACCCGCCTCTTTCAGCACGCCGATGGACGCGCCGTTGCCGTGCACCACCATCACATCATAGGATTCCAGGCTCTGCTCCAGCACCTTGGGGTTTGAGTCGATAACCGTGATATCGTGGCCCTCGCTGGAGAGCTGTTCCGTAAGGGCGACGCCTACCTTGCCGTCGCCCACAATAATGATCTGCATATTTCCGTCCCTTTTCCCTCCGGCCGCGCAGATAAACGCGGTGTTAAAGTTTTTCCAAAGGTATTAAGATTTTATGAATGCGCCTGTCGCATGAGTATTATAGCACAAAAAAAACGTATTGCAAGGAAAGGGGCTCTTCGTGCGCTGTTTCCCCTGTAAAGCAGCCGCGCGGCGGGCCAAAAAGGCCCGCCGCGCGTTCGTTTTGTTCCGTTCCCGCGTTATTCCACTTCCTGCGTCCAGCCCATATCGTCGGGCAGCGTGCCCCACTGGATGCCGGTGAGCGTGTCGTACAGGCGCTGGGTGACAGGGCCTGTCTGGAAGCCGTTGATGGTGAGCACCTCGTCCTCGTAGCGCAATTCCCCCACGGGGCTGATGACCGCCGCTGTGCCCGTGCCGAACACCTCTTCCAGCTTGCCCTCCTTGCCTGCGCGGATGACGTCCGCGATGGGCAGGCGGCTTTCACAGTCCACCTTATAGCCCCATTTTTCCAGCAGCTCGATGCAGCTCATGCGCGTGATGCCCGGCAGCACCGTGCCCACGCAGGGCGCGGTGCGGATGACACCGTCGATTTTGAAGAAGCAGTTCATGCTGCCCACTTCCTCCACATACTTGCGCTCCACACCGTCCAGCCACAGCACCTGGCTGTAGCCCAGGTCATGGGCCTTCATCTGGCCGATCAGGCTGGCCGCATAGTTGCCGCCGCATTTGATGTAGCCCGTACCGCCCGGCGTAGCGCGGACATACTCGTCCTCCACATAGATCTTCACCGGATTCATGCCCTCCGCGTAATACGCGCCGGAGGGCGAAGCGATGATGATGAACTGATAGCTTGCACTGGGCTTCACGCCCAAATGCGCCTCGGTGGCGATGGTGAACGGGCGCAGATAGAGGCTGGTGTCCGGTTCTCCGGGCACCCAGTCTTTGTCCACGCTGACGAGCGCCTTGACAGCCTGTACGAAATCCTCCACGGGGATTTCCGGAATGCACAGGCGCCTATGGGTGCTCTGCATACGGGCGGCGTTCTTTTCCGGCCGGAACAGCAGCACGCGGCCATTCGCAGCACGGTAGGCTTTCATGCCCTCAAAGCACTCCTGCGCATAATGAAACACCAGCGCGGCCGGGTCCAGCTCCAGGGAATGGTACGGCTCGATGCGCGGCGAGTGCCAGCCACGGCCCTCGGTGTAGTCCATGATGAACATATGGTCCGTGTAATGGTTGCCGAAGCCCAGATGCTTCTCGTCCGGCTTTGCCTTCGGCGCGGTGGTCTTTGTCACTTTGATGTCCAGCATACTTTTCCCTCTTCCATTGATGGCTGCGCGCAAAACCGCACAGCGGCAAAGTTCCACACCCGGCGCGCAAAAGAACCGCGGGGGCTGGTTTTACTCTATTTTAGCCGCCCTGCGGCCATTTTACAAGGGGCAGACCGCTGAAAATGTGTAAATCCGCCATTTTTTCCGCGCTAAGGCATATTTCCGCTCCACCGTCCCGCGGCGGGCGGTTTGCTTTTCGCACCGCTTCGTGTATAATGAAAAGCGGTTCGGCAACGGCCGGGCCGCACAGGAATGAAGAGAGGTTGGGAAAGCAATGGAACAGCAGATCCGCGCCGTCCTGTTCGACATGGACGTCCTGATGTTCGACACCGAGCGTCTGGGAGACGAGGTGTGGCGCGCCGTGGCGGGCAAATACGGCGTGACGATGACGCCGGAGGATGTCTCTCTGCTGCGGGGGCGCAACTACGAAAGCGGCCGCCGTGCATTTTTGGAACGCTTCGGCGCCGGGTTCCCCTACGACGACATGTCCGCAGAGGTATGGCGCGAGGTGGAAGCAAGGCTGGAGCACAGCGTGCCGCTGCGGCCGGGGCTGTTCGAGCTGCTGGACGCGCTGCGCGCCCGGAACTGCAAAATGGCCGTTGCTTCCTCCACAGACAGCGCCCGCGTGCTGCACAATCTGGAGACCGCCGGCGTGCGCGGTTACTTTTCCGCCGTCATCGGCGGCGACCAGGTGACGCATTCCAAGCCGGAGCCGGAGATTTTTCTGAAAGCCGCGGCGGCACTGGACACACCGCCCGGGCTGTGCATGGTGCTGGAGGATTCCTACAACGGCGTGCGGGCGGGCGCTGCCGCCGGGTGCTTCACTGTGATGGTGCCGGACATGGACCCGCCCACACCCGAAATGGAGCGGCTGGCCTGGGCCATCGTGCCCGGTCTGACGGATGTTGCGCGCCTGCTGGAGCAGACGGACCTGCAAAAGCGGTGACAAAACGCCGCCCGCTTTCCTCGAAAATAATATTGTATAAAGAAAACAGCCCTGCGGAACAGCATTTTGTTCCCCGGGCTGTTTTTTCGTATGTCCGCCGGGCCGCGCACAGGGCCGTTTCCCTGCCGGAGATCCGTTCCACGCAGCGTTTTACCCGCTCCCCTGGCCGCGCTCTCCCGCCTTTTTCGAAAAACGCATGCGTCAGCATTCCGGCGGCTCTGCATCCAAACGGTCCATCTCTGCAAACAGGCTTCGCACCAGGCTGACCGCCAGCATACGCTGGCGGGGCGAGCGCCCCTGCACCAACGCAGCAAGACACGCTTCCGCGTCTCCGCCGGGCGCGCCGCCCAACACCAGCAGGTCCAGGCTTACGTGCAGCGTCTGCGAGAGCTTTACCAGCGTCTCCAGCCCGGGCGCGCGGCTGCCGGATTCCAATTGGCTTACAAACACCGTGGATACACCGATCTTCTCCGCCAGCTTTTCCTGCGTGAGCCCCGCGTCCCGGCGTGCAAGCCGGATGCGCGTGCCGATCTCCCGATTGTCCATCTCGCACCGTCCCGTTGTCGTGTTTTGATATTAGCTTACAGCTAATGTTAATCTTTTGTAATAAACTGACAGCTAATTTATTATTGCTATAAGTTAATATATGTGATACAATGAGTTTAACGCTTCGCGGGATACTCTTGCCCCCGCCCTTCCGGCGCTCCAGGCATGCCGGTACAAAAAAACACCGCATCCGAAGATGCGGCGTTGTAAGAAAGCAGCTGCTTACGCGGCAGCGGAAGTGCTGGCGCTCTCAGAGGTGCTGGCGGAAACAGACTCCGCAGCAGACTCGGAGGTGCTGGCAGAGGAAGCGTCGGCGGCCGGAGCAACATACTCCTCACCGTTGATCGCCTCGGTGTAGCCGGCGATGCACTCGAACATATACGCGTAGTCGGCGCCCGTGGCCGGGTCAACAGCGCGCTGCCAGCTGTAAACGAAGTCATGAGCCGTCAACGGGGTGCCGTCGGACCATTTCAGGCCCTCGCGCAGATGGAACGTATAGGTCAGGCCGTCCTCGCTGATCTCAACGCTCTCCGCCTGGCCCGGGGTCGGGGTGGTGCCGTAGGCCACCGTGTACAGGCCTTCAAAAGCGTGGTCAATCATTGTGCCGCCGTCCACAGCACTGTTCAGCGCCGGGTCGATGGTGTCGGGGTCCGGGCCGGTGCAAACCTTCAGCGTATCCGTGCCGTTGCTCGCGTTCATGAAGAACTTGAAGCCCAGCGGGGAGGTGCTCAGGTTTTCCAGGTTCTGCTGGGCCATATAAATATCCACATAGTAGTAAATCGGGCACAGCATCCACTCGTCGAAGATGATGTCCTCAGCCTGATGCATCATCTCCATGCGCGCCTCAGCGTCGCCGGAGGACTTGATCTGCTTGATCAGGCTGTCGAACTCGGCGTTGGACCACTGGGCGTCGTTGTTGCCGCCGCCGGTGATCCACATATCCAGGAAGCTGATGGGGTCGTTGTAGTCGCCCAGCCAGCCGTTGCGGGCAACCTGATAGTCGCCGTTCTTACGGGTGTTCAGGAAGGTGGCCCACTCCTGGCTCTCCAGCGTCACTGTGGCGCCCAGCTGGCCCCACATCTGCTGCAGCGCCTCGCCGATCTGCTGATGGCCGGTGCCTTCGTTGTACAGATAGGTGATGGTGGGCAGGCCCTCGCCGTTGGGATAGCCGGCCTCAGCCAGCAGCTCCTTGGCCTTGGCCAGATTGGCCTCGTTGGCCCCGGCGGTCGGGTCATAATAGTCGCCGCCCACTTCGCGGAAGGAAGAGCCTTCCGCAGCATCGCTCAGGCCCTCGGACACGAACGCGCCGGCCGGGATCTGGCCGGATTTGCCGATCTGCTTGCAGATATAGTCGCGGTCGACCGCCAGCGTGAACGCCTGGCGGACCAGAGGATCGTCAAACGGAGCAGCCTGCGTGTTGTAGCTCACATAGTAGGTGCCGATCTGCCCCTCTTTGTGGAACTCCGGCGTGGAAGACAGCGCGTCGATCTCATCGTTGGGGACAGCGTCGATGAAATCCAGTTCGCCGGACTGGAATGCCGTCAGCTGGGCTGCGTCATCCTCCATCAGCGTGAACTGCAGGGTGTCCGGGCCAGCCAGGCTGTCCACGTTCCAGTAGTTCTCGTTCTTGACCATCGTGATGTGGGAGCTGGGCACCCACTCAGCAATCTTGTAGGGGCCGTTGCCGATGTAGGTGGCAGCATCCACAGCCCAGGCTTCGCCGTTTGCCTCAACAGTCGCCTGCTGAACGGGAGCATACGCGGGGAACGCGGTCAGCTCCAGGAAATACGGCGTGCGGGCCGTCAGCGTGACCTGCAGCGTGTTGTCGTCCAGAGCTTTGACCTGCAGCGCATCCGGATTGTAAGCCGGAGCGGCGTCGGAAGCAGAACCGGACGAGGAAGAGCCCGCGGGAGCGGAGCTCGCAGTACCGGTCGAGGACGTGCTGCCGCCGCAGGCCGTCAGGCCCAGGCTCAGCACCATGACGACGGCCAGCACAAGTGCCAGTTTCTTCATAGTGAACTTTCCTCCTCAAAAATTGTTTATTCAACATTTCACACATGGCGCACCCATAGCATGCCCCAAGGTGAATTGTTTACAATTATACACGCGCGGACGCGCCGCGCAACGCTTTTTTGCAAATTGTCACTTTTTTGCAACTTTATTATAATAAAGCAGCGGGGCGGAAAAACGGCGCTTTCAGCGCCTTTTTCCATTTATTTCACTTTGTCCAGATGGTGGCAGGCGGCATAGTGTCCGCCGGACACCTCGCGCCATTTGGGTTCCTCTGCGGCACACTGCTCGTCTGCGTAGGGGCAGCGGGTGCGGAAGCGGCAGCCGGAAGGCGGGTTCAGCGGGCTGGGCACATCGCCTTCCAGCACGATGCGCCGGGATTCCCGGGCCGTCTTGGGGTCCGCCACCGGAATTGCGGAAATCAGGCTCCGGGTGTAGGGGTGAACGCTGTGGAAGGTCAGCTCATAGCTGTCGGCCAGCTCCACCAGCTTGCCCAGGTACATCACGCCGATGCGGTCCGAAATATGCTTCACGACCGAAAGGTCGTGGGCGATGAACAGGTACGTCAGGCCGTACTGGTCCTGCAGATCTTCAAACATATTGACGACCTGTGCCTGAATGGAAACATCCAGCGCCGAGATGGGCTCGTCGCAGACGATAAACTGCGGGTCCACAGCCAAAGCGCGGGCGATGCCGACGCGCTGGCGCTGGCCGCCGGAGAATTCGTGCGGATAGCGGTTGGCATGCTCGGAGTTCAGGCCCACACGCTCCAGCATTTTAATAATGCGCTCCCGGCGGTCCGCCTTGGAGGACGCAAGCTTGTGGATGTCGATGGCCTCGCCCACGATGTCGCCCACCGTCATGCGGGGGTCCAGGCTGGCATAGGGGTCCTGGAACACGATCTGCATCTTGCGGCGGTACGGCAGCATGTTCACGGCCGTCTTTTTGCCGAATTTCGGCTTGCCGCTTTCGTCCAGCACCGGGGTTCCGTCCTCGTTGTACAGCGGCACATTTCCGCTGTCAAACAGCGTTTCGCCGTCATAGAGGATACGGCCCTTCGTCGGCTCGTACAGGCGCAGCAGCGTGCGGCCCGTGGTGGTTTTTCCGCAGCCGGATTCGCCCACCAGCCCCAGTGTCTCGCCCTTGTTGATGGCGAATGAAACGTCGTCCACGGCCTGAACGTACTTTTTGTTTTTGCCCATGCCGCCGGCGGGGAAATATTGCTGGAGGTGCTGTACCTCTACCAGTTTTTCACTCATTGTACATTCCCTCCCTGTGCGGCTTCAAACTCCGCCTTTTGGCAGAGCCAGCACTGCGTGTAGTGCGTGTCGCTGAAATCGGTGCGCGGCGGCATCTCGCGCAGGCACACCTTCATGCACGCGCCGCAGCGCGGCGCGAACGGACATCCCTTGGGCGGGTTGAGCATGTCCACGGGTGTGCCCTCAATGGGCACCAGGCGCTCATGATCCTTGGAATCCAGACGCGGGATACTGCGCAGCAGGCCCTTTGTATACTCATGCTTGGGTTCGTAGAAAATTTCGTCCGTGGTGCCGTATTCGACAATCTTACCCGCATACATGACGGCGATCTTTTCGCACATGCGCGCCACGATGCCCAGGTCATGGGTGATCATGATGATGGCCATGCCCAGCTTTTCCTTCAGGTCCATCATCAGCTCCAGGATCTGAGCCTGTATGGTCACGTCCAGGGCGGTGGTGGGCTCGTCTGCGATCAGCAGCTTGGGCTCGCATGCCAGCGCAATGGCGATCATCACGCGCTGGCGCATGCCGCCGGACAGCTCGTGGGGGTACTGCTTCAGGCGCTTTTCGGGCTCGTTGATGCCCACCAGCGTCAGCAGCTCCTTGGCCCGCTCGTTGGCTTCTTTCTTGGACTTGCCCGTGTGCAGCAAAATCACCTCACGGATCTGGTTGCCGATGGTGTACACCGGGTTCAGGCTGGTCATGGGGTCCTGAAAGATGATGGAGACCTCGTTGCCGCGGATCCTGCGCATCTCCTTTTCACTCATATCGTTGATGTGATGGCCGTTGAAGTCCAGTGTACCGCCGATCAGGCGGCCGGGATAGGCCGTCAGGCCCATCAGGCTGTACGCCGTGACGGATTTGCCCGAACCGGACTCGCCCACGATGCCCAGCACTTCGCCCTCTTTCAGATGGATGGACACGCCGCCCAAAGCCTTCACTTCGCCCGCGGGGGTGAAGAAGGAAAGGCGCTCGTCCTTGATGTCTACCAAATATTCACTCATGTGTGCGTCCCTTCCTTTCGTTTAGTTTTTCAGCTTCGGGTCGAATGCATCGCGCAGGCCGTCGCCGAACAGGTTGAAGCTGAGGATGACGACGGAGATGGCGATGGCCGGCGCGAACAGGCGGTACGGATAGCTCTGCAGACCGTCGATGGCCGTGCTGGCCAGGCTGCCCAGCGATGGCATGGGCGCGGAAACGCCGATGCCCAGGAACGAAAGAAAGCTCTCGGTAAAGATGGCCGAAGGGATCTGCAGTGTGGTGGTGACGATGAGCGTGCCGATGCAGTTCGTCAGAATGTGCTTTTTGATGATGCGGCCCGTGCCGGCGCCAAGAGCGCGGGCGGCGGTGACGTACTCGCTCTCCTTCAGCGTGAGCACCTGGCTGCGCACGATGCGCGCCATACCCACCCAGTACAAAAGAGCGAATACGATCAGGATGCTGATGAGCGGCACGCCGATGATGTTGATCCAGCCGAAGCCCGGCTTTTCCGCCAGAGACTGCAGCGGGTATTTCAGCGTAGAGGCCAGCAGGATGATGATGAGCAGGTCCGGCACGGTGTAGATGATGTCCACGATACGCATCATGAACAGGTCTACCTTGCCGCCCAAAAAGCCGGCAACAGAGCCGTAGACCGAGCCGATGAGCAGCACCAGCACGCTGGCCAGCAGGCCAACAGACAGGGAAACACGGGTGCCCATCATAACGCGGACGGCATAGTCGCGCCCCAGGGAGTCCGTGCCCAGAATGTGGGGAAACACCTTTTCGCCCGCGGCCATGGCGGCCTGCTCCGCCTCGGAATACTGCATGGGGCCCAGGTTCTCGCTGCCGCGGATCTGAGTGGCGTAATCGTAAGGGTAAAACGCCGGCACGATAAACGCCAGGATCAGCACGATGATCAGCACCGCAAGGCTCACCATGGCGATGGGGTTTTTCCGCAGACGGCGCAGACCGTCCTTCCAGAAGCTGACGCTTTCGCGCATGACGGACAGGCTTTCCTTTTCGGAATCGCTGGCGGGCGCAAAGTCGTCGACGTTGAGCTGCATGCTCAAGATCTGTTTTTTGTTTTCCATTCCTTCGCTCTCCTCCCGCTTATTTCAGCTTGATCCGCGGATCGATGATCTTGTACACGATGTCCACGATCACGTTCATCGTGATGATGAGCGTGGCCAGGAAGATCGTGGTTCCCATGATGACCATATAATCGCGGCCGGTGATGGAGCTGACGAAGCTGTCGCCCAGGCCCGGGATCGTAAAGATCTTTTCAACGATCAGGCTGCCCGTGAGCGTATAGGCCAAAGCCGGCCCCAGATAAGTGACGACAGGCAGAATGGCATTGCGCAGCGCATGCTTAAACAGGCTCTTGCCCTGGGAAAGACCCTTGGCGCGGGCGGTGCGCATGTAATCCTGCCCCAGCACATCCAGCATGGAAGAGCGCATCAGGCGGCAGATGTACGCCGTGGGGTAGAAGCCCAGAGCGATGACCGGCATAATATAGTTTTTCCAGCCCGTAAGGCCGTAGGACGGCAGCCACCCCAGCTTCAGGCTGAATATATACAATAATATGGTACATACAACAAAGCTCGGCACCGCGATGCCGCAGGTGGCAATAACAATAATGACGTTGTCGATCCACTTGCCGCGGTTGAGCGCCGCCACACTGCCCAGCACCACGCCCACGACGACGGCAATAGCCAGCGCGATGCCGCCGATGCGCGCCGAAACCGGGAACCGGGAACCGATGATCTGGGCGACCGTGCGGCCGCGCTGCTTGATGGACGGGCCCAGCTCGCCCTGCAGCAGGTTGAGCATATAGTTCTTGTACTGCACGATCACCGGTTTATCCAAGCCGTACTTTTCCTCCATGGCCGCAAGCACCGCCGGGGACGGCGATTTTTCGGACAGGAACGGCCCGCCCGGAACCAGGAACATGAGGAAGAAGGTGAGCATCGACACGATGACCAGCGTCACCAATGCCAACGCAACGCGCTTTGCGATATATTTCGCCATTTTGCCAACTCCTTTAAAGAAATAACGTTCCGCCCGGCCCGCGCGAGAGCCGCCGGAGCAAACTGTATTTTGCGCGCGCACACCGCAAAAAACAGCTTTTTGCCGCGCCCGCAGGAGAAAAAAGAATATAAACAAAAAATGGTGTCTAAAAACAACGTTTAAACACCATCGTTTAACATTCTCTGAATCATCATTTTAACAAGTTTTCTATGGTTTGTCAATTTTACTGCATGGATTTTTGTTGCCATGCGGCGACAAATGTTGCCAACGGATACATTTTTTTGAAAAAAAGCGTTTCGCTGTCCTCAATGTGCGTACACTCATAACACAAAAAGCCCGCGGGCGGTTTCCCCAAAGGGAACGCCCGCGGGCTCACCGCGTGCAAAAAAGCAATTACGCAGCCGTGGAAGCGCTGACGCTTTCGCTGGTGCTGGCGCTCTCGGCAACCTCAGAGGTGCTGGCGCTCTCAGAAACGCTGGCAGACTCGGAAGTGCTGGCAGACGCAGAAGTGCTGGCCGGCTCGGAAGCGCTGGTGCTGGCCGGCTCAGACACAGACGTGCTGGACGGAGCTGTGGAAGCCGGAGCGCTGGAAGAGGAAGAGTCGGTGCCGCAGGCAACCAGAGACAGCGCCATCAGCGCCGCAACAGCAAGAACAAGAACTTTTTTCATAGTGAAAACCTCCATTTTTTCGATTCTTTATACAGCCTCTCTGCCCGCGCCGCAGAGTGCTGCGCAAGGGCATTTGTAAAGGCTGTGTCTGATTATAGCATTTTTTGCGTAAAGGACAAGATGTTTTTTGTGCATTTCAACGAATTGTAACTCTTCAAACACACTTTTTTCACAACATTCAGAAAATCGCTCAAAACATCTTCCGGCTGCGAAAGCACTTTTAGGCAGATTGGATATACATTGCGGATCCGGCGCTAAGCCCTGGGCATGCCGCAAAACACAAACTGCCCCCACGCGGCCGCTGAAAGCCGGGCTAAAACAGCAAAGGAAAAAATTTCCTGACTATATCAAGCTTAAATCCTGTTAAACACACCATTCAAAAAGTATTTTTTTTGAAATGCCCTTTTTGACCATGCATTCGTTGACAAGGGTGCCGTTCATGCGCTATGATGGTATTAAATTCGGCGTATTGATCCAGCCGCCCCGCGGCTGTGGATGGAGGGAAGCTATGGATGTCCGGTACTGAAACGCTCTGGCAGGAGCTGATCTGCCGCCTGGAAGGCGTGCAGGCGGCCCAGGTGGTATTTGCCGAAAACGGCATGCCGTGCGAGATCCACGTGCTCGCCGGGCCCGAAAAAAGTTCGAAATCGCTGGTACGCGATATCCAGTCTGCTTTGACGGCGCAGTTCGGCGTACAGGTGGACCACCGCATCATCAGCGTTGCACAGCTCTCCGAGGGGCTTGCCCCCCGGGGGGATTTCCGTCTTGCCCATACGGGGCTGGAGATCAAAAGCGCGGGCGGGCGTGTGTCTGCTTCGGTAACGCTGGCGCGCGGCTGCGACACGTATACCGGCCACGGCGAAAGCGCGAATACGCCTTTTGCCCGGCGACGGTGCGTTTCCGAGGCCGCGCTTGCGGCAGTGAACCGCGCGGCGGGTGAAACCTGCTTCGAATTGGCCAGCGTGGATGCGGTGACGCTGGCGGGACAGGGTATCGTAGTGGCGCAGGTGTACAGCCTGCGGGATGGCCAACGCCTGCTTGGCAGCGCATTTTTAAATGAAGACCCCGACAATGCTGCGGTACACAGCGTATTGAGCGCGGTAAACCGCAGGCTTTCCGTTCTGCCCCGCACGGCGGGGTAAAACGGGGCCGCTTTCCTTTGGTAAACAGGGGCGGGCCGGCACAGCGGAGCGGATATAGCATGCCCGGATAGCGGAGGGCAGAGTACCGTAAGGAGGCTATATCTGTTATGAAAAAGATCCTGTTTGCTCTGGCTTCTCTGTGCTCTTTGGTTCTCGCCAGCGGCGCTTTCTTCTGCGTAAGATAAGTACTTGAACGGGCCGGACACGGCCTGTTTCCCGGAGCCCTGCCGGCCGCCCTGTTTTTTGGAATTTACGGCGCTTGTGTGCGTCATCTGGGATATATTTATATAAGGTATATGGGAATCTGCGGCGCCGCCCTGCGGCGTCAAAAAACGGCGCATTTTGCGCCGGGCTGTGTGTGGCGCAGACCTGCGCCGGGAGGAAAACGGCTATGGACGAAAAAAAGCTGCGGGTGTATACGGCCGCCGTCTCCATTGCGGGGCTGTCGGTTTTCCTGCTCTCCCTTTGGGAGGTATATCCTTATTATCTGCCGGGCAGCAGCCGCGGGGATATCTGGAGCTACAGCCTGATGATGGTGCTGCTGATGGTGGTGTGCCGGATGCTGCCCATTTATTTCGCGGAGGACAAAACGCTGGAGATCAGCTTCGTGCCCGTACTGGCCTGCGCCATAACGGGCGGCGCGGCGCTGGCGGTGGTTCTGTTCGGGGTATCGACGCTTTTCACCGTGATGCAAAACCCAGCCACCAAGCATTATTACTGGCCATTGGCCCGCGAGCCCCGCAAGGAGCTGTTCAATACCGGGAATATCCTTGTTTCCATCAGCGCGGGCGGGCTGCCGCTGCTGTTGGCGGGCATGCCGGATAACCTGGCCTCTCTGCCCGCCTTTGGGCTTTCCCTGCTGTTCGCCGCGCTGTGCATCCTCGTCAACCTGACGCTGTTCATCCTGTATTACCAGGTGGGAGGCATGGGCCAGTTCGGCACGCTGATGCGCCAGAATATCGGCGGCCTGCTGCCCAACATCATCGCCACCGTTCCGCTGGGACTGCTGCTGGGCATCGTCATCAACATGCCCAACAGCTACTTTTACATCGTGCTGTTCATGGCGCCGCTCATGCTGGCACGCTATTCCTTCAAGCTGTATCTGGACAGCAAATCTATGCATATGCGCACCATCGCCGCCCTGAGCATGGCCGTGGACGCCAAAGATCATTACACCCAGGGCCATTCCCGACGCGTAGCGTATTACAGCGAGGCCATTGCCCGCGCCATGCACAAATCTCCCAGCTTCGTGGCCGACGTCAAGACGGCCGCTCTGCTGCACGACGTGGGCAAAATCGGCATCGACGACGCCGTGCTCAACAAGCCCGCCGCTCTTACAGCCGAGGAATTCGAACTGATCCAGCAACATCCTGTGATGGGGCGTAAGATCATCGACAGCATCCGTTTTTCCGACACGGTAAACGACGCGGTGCTGTATCATCATCACCGTTACGACGCCAAGGGCTATCCCGCCGAAGGTCCCGCTCCCGGCGAGCTGCCGCTCTCTGCGGCTATCCTTGCCGTTGCAGATACTTTTGACGCCATGACGTCGGACAGGCCCTACCGCAACGGCATGTCCCGCGAACAGGCGCTGGCTGTGATGCAGGAGGTGGCCGGTTCACAGCTCGACCCCAAGGTCGTGGAGGTATTCATTTCTCTGGCTCCAGAGCTGGACGCCGCACGCGAGCCCGAAGAAAGCCTGCTGTAGCCCGCGGGCTGTTCACGAAAGGAGGCGCACGGCTTGGTGCTGCTGGCATTCATTCTGTGCGGGCTGGCCGTGGGCCTTGTCCGCGGCGGCAGCCTGCGCGCGATGGCACAGCACAATATCGCGCTGCTGTGGCTTCCGGTGGCCGCCTATCTGTGCAAGGCTGCGGGGCCGTATGCAGCGCGCCTGTTCCCCGCGTTTGCGTCTTATGCGCCCCTGGCCGTATGTCTGCTGCATTATGGCCTGCTGTTTATTTTTGTGGCGGCCAATCTGCGCCGCGGTGTTTGGAGTTTTGTGTTCGGCGCCGGGGCCGGGATGAATTTTGCCGTTATTGCGCTGAACGGCGGCGCAATGCCTGTCTCCGCGCACGTGCTGGAGTCGGCCGCAGGCACCCGCCTGGCCGCGCAGCTCGCTTCTGGTGAGATCTTTGCCTACGCGCCTGTCACAGACAGCACGCGTCTTGTTTTTCTGGGCGATGTTCTGGCGCTGGAGCCGTTCGGGCGCCTGCTGGGCTTTGCCAGCATCGGGGACCTGGTGCTGGGAGTGGGCGCGGCGATGCTTTGCTTTACGATGCTGCGTCCCGCAAAACATTCGGTGTGACCGCTGTCTGTGCGCACGCCGTCCCTGCCGGCAAACAAAGCGGTGCAGAAAACGCGGGCGGTGCTCCGGCTATAAGCGGCCCGTTCCGTTCGCCGCGGTATCTCCCAGTTGGGACCGCCGTTCCTTGCGGCCTAACACACGTTTTGTAGGATGTACCGGAACAAAGCGCCGATTGTTTTCAACGCGCGGTTTTATTTATGAACAGCTCTATAATGCTGCAAAATAAAAGGCCCCGATGCACGGACAGCGAAACAGTCCGTGCACCGGGGCCTTGGCGTATCCTTACACAGGAACTTCCCCATGCGCCTTTTCATACTCATTCACATATTTTTCCAACGCATACTCCATCTCTTTATTGGTAGAGCGCTTGTTCTCTATCGCAATGATTTTCAGCTTTGTGATCAAAGTCTCAGAAATGCGCAGGGAAAACGGTGCATAATAGTTTCCCACGGCACAGCCTCCATTCAAAGTGATATCAAAAGTATATCGTAATCACTTCAAATTATCCGAATGCATATTGATATCAAAACGAATTCATGCTATGCTTAAGAGGAAAGTTCTGGAAAGGAGTGCTGCGGCAATGGGCCCACAGGACCTGCTGGATGCGTTGGATGAGATCGTTTATGTAAGCGACCCGAATACATATGAATTGCTTTACGCCAACCGCCGCTGCCGTTCTCTGCTCCCCACCCGGGATTACAAGGGCAAGCCATGCTATGCACTGCTGCAGGGCCAACCCGCCCCTTGTCCTTACTGCACCAATGCCCGGCTCACACCGGACAAATTTTACGTTTGGGAATTCAACAACCCTTCCATGGGGCGGCATTTTCTTTTGAAAGACAAACTGATTGATTGGGACGGACGTCCGGCGCGGCTGGAGATCGCGGTGGATATCACCGAACAGGAGCTGCTGAGCCAGGACACCGCCCGCAAGCTGGAGACCGAGCGAACATTGGTGGAATGCATCCGCCGCCTGATGGACGCGGCATCTTCCCGCGAGGCCGCGCAGGCCGTGCTGTCCTGTGTCGGCGGTTTCTATCAGGCATCTCACGCGTTCCTGCTGGAGCTGCATGCTTCCGGCAGAAGCGTGCACTGCACCCAGATGTGGACGGCCGCCGACGCGGAACCTCTGGAGCTTCCTTCGATCTCTCTGTCCAACGGATCGCTGCTCAACCGATTGCTTGAATCGCCTCAGGCACAATGTATCCTTGCGGAGCGACTGGGCCCTGAATACCGTCAGGTCGCGGCACAGATGCAGGATGCCGGGGTCAGCGCCCTGCTATTTGCGCCGCTGCCGCACACGTTCGGCCGCGGCCTGTTGGGCGTTGCAAATGCCGCCTCCGGCATTAACGATACACGCGTGCTGGAATCGCTGGCCTACTTTGTCGGTTCCGAACTGTCGCGCCGGCGCCTGCAGTCCCGTCTGGAATACCAAAACCGTCACGACGCGCTCACCGGGCTGGAAAACCGTCTGCAATACCAGCGTTTTCTGGCCGGTCCCATTCCCGCCGGCCCCATCGGCGCGGTATTCTGCGACATCAACAGCCTCAAGCAGATCAACGACCGCTACGGCCACAGCCGGGGCGACGCCGTTATCATGCAGACAGCAGACGTACTGCGCGCCTGCTTTCCCGGCGCGCACATCTACCGCATGAGCGGTGATGAATTCGTCGTGCTGTGCCCGGGTGTGACGCAGGCCCGGTTCGAGACAATGCTCGCGAAAGCCCGCAACCGCCTTGCCAGTGAAACAGACTACGGCGTTTCGTTGGGCGGAGCCTGGCACGCCTGCGCCCGGGAAGATCTTGACGAGCTGGTGCGCGCTGCCGACGAGAGCATGTATGCGGACAAGCAGGAGCATTACGGCGTGCCGGAGCATGGCTGACACGGCCGCGCATATGCGCGAGGAACTTTTTGAAAAAACGCCCCGCCCCGGGATACCCCGGCGCGGGGCGTTTGCCTTTGCTCCAGCCAAACACGGATGCTTCATCCGGGTATACTTTCACCGCCTGTACCGCGCTGTTTGCAGCCCCACCCAGGCAGGCGACCGGCCATTCCCCACGCGGCCGCAGCAAACAGCAGGAGCAGCACCGGCACATAATTGACCAGATAACGGCTGCGCGCCTCCCATATCAACAGAAAGAAAAACAGCCCGCAGACTGAGAGCCGCGCGGCAAACAGCACGTCTCGGCTCTGCTTTTGCAGCGCGCCGGCCAAAAGATACAGCAGCATGCAGAGCATCAATCCGTTGGCATAGCGCAGGAACAGCGAAAAGTGCGCCCTGCCTTCAAAAAAAATTTCCGCCCAGAAGCTATGCGGCTGGGTCGGCCCCATGGCCAATTTATGCGGCAGATAATAGGTGCCCTCGCCCCACGTATAACCGATCTTATCCAGTGCGTGCCGCACCAGACCTGCGGGCCCCATCTCCTTCAGGCGCGCGGCGATCTCATCCCGGATAAGCGCCTTGCGCGTCTCACCGTCCGGCGCGGAAAATGTCAACACATAATCCTCGTTGTTGTACCCGCCGTTTCCCGCGAGGCCCATCATTATCCAATGCGTTTTGGGTATCTCATCCCCCGGCTGCGCCTTACGGAACGCACCGCTGTGCGCGGCCGCAAAGCTGGCGGCATTCACGCCCGCCACCACGGCGGCCAACAAAGCCAGCGCTGCCAGCCGCTCCCGCAGCTTTGGGAACGAGAGCATCCAATCCAGCACCACGGCGATGACCATGATGACGACGGTCACTTTAAGCAGCGTCCCCAAAACGCCCAGCACAAAAACAGCCGCCAGCGGGCCCCGGCCCGGCCGCCCCTCTCGTCGGGCCGCGCGCAGGTGCAGCCAGCAGTACAATATGGCAATGGGAATGGGCGCGGTGACGGTATCCGTATAATAGACGGGCGCATACAGCAAAAACGGCGCTGTGGCCGCCCCCAGCAGCAGCGCCAGCGCGCCGGCCCGACGGCCCAGCAGACGCGCGGCGCATAGGTACAGAAAGAACAGTGCAAGCTGCAGCAGCACCGCGCCGAAGCGCATGCCCCAAACCAGCAGCTCATACTCCTCCGTCACACCACAGGCCCGCAGCAGACGGAACAACCCCACCAACAGCAGCATGAGCGGCTGGTTGTTGGGGAAATTGTTGAAATAAATACCGCCCTGCGCACCGTCTGCCGCAAAGTCCAGCGCGGCGCGCAGCACGATGCCGAAATCCCAGTCTCCGGTGGCACCCACCACCAGCGCCCTGCCCACATGGGCCTGCGCCAAAAAGCACAGCGTGAAAAACGCCGCCAGCAGCGTCCGGCGCAGCCTTTTGCCCGGGGCGGGCAGCAGGCGCAGCAGCCACGCGGCGCACAGCACGCCCACAGCCAGCGCCAGCCCCCCGGCCAGCAGGCTCCGCGGGCTTTGCGTGCCGAACACGTTCTGGTTGCAGAAAACCGCACACAGCACGATGACGGCGAACAGCAGCGCAAACGCGCCTGTAAACGCCCGTTTGAGTTTTTCACCCGCTTCGTCCATGGCTTCCTCCTGCTTTCCAGCGTCCCTGTGGGCACACGCTCTTTCTTCGAAAAAGGCCTTTCAGCCTTCCCTTTCCGCCCGCCATCCCTTGCAGACATCCACCCATGCATCGAAACGGGAATACTGTTCCAGCTCCGAGATGGTCAGTTCAATGGCACTGTTGCTGCTGCCGCAGGCGGGGAACACTGTTTCAAACCGCCGCAGAGAAGCATCCAGATATATTTTTACGCCCGGGTTGACAGCAAAGGGGCATACGCCGCCCACAGCGTGGCCCACCATCGCCTCCACTTCGCCGGGGGTGAGCATCTTTGCCTTGGTGTGAAACTGCGCCTTGAAGCGTGGATTGTCCACCTTGGCGTCGCCCGCCGCCACCACCAGCGCACAACCGCCGTCCACCAGGAACGACAGCGTTTTTGCGATGCGCTCGGGT
>ERZ857503.814-NODE-814-length-21279-cov-5.075669_pt1 | contig 21279 bp, 20 predicted proteins | sample MGYA00519766_ERZ857503 | MGnify/ENA primary metagenome ERZ857503 (study PRJEB31778, sample SAMEA3449345) | human gut metagenome | biome: human gut; feature: human-associated habitat; material: faeces | place: United Kingdom | collected 2010/2012 ...
TTTCATGCGGTTTCCCATTGCATCCAAACCGTAAATCTATTATACGAGGAGACAATGACTATGGCATTATATAGTGATAAAGTGATGGACCACTTCCAGCATCCCCGGAACGTGGGGAAGCTGCCCGACGCCGACGGCGTGGGCGAGGTGGGCAACGCCAAGTGCGGGGATATCATGCGGATGTATATCCAGGTGGACCCGGAGACCCAGGTGATTACCGATGTAAAGTTCAACACCTTCGGCTGCGGCAGTGCCATCGCCACCAGCTCTATGGCTACGGAGATGATCAAGGGCAAGCCTGTTTCCGAGGCCCTGCAGCTCACCAACCGGGCAGTGGTGGAGGCTCTGGACGGCCTTCCGGCCCATAAGCTCCACTGCTCTGTCCTTGCGGAAGAGGCGGTGCGGGCTGCTATCCGGGATTACTACGACCGGAACAGCATCCCCTACGGAGAGGAACTGCGGGCTTGCGAAGGACATTGTGATACCTGCGGACATTGAGAAAACGCCCCGGAGCAATGCTCCGGGGCGTTGTTTCTCCCAATCAAAAATCATCGTCCCCGTCTAGCTCGTCCTCGTACGGGTAGCAGTCCGCGAACATCTTCTCAAACCGGCGCTGATTCTTCCGGTCGTTGGGCGTCATCCGATTCAGATTCTTCAGAAAGGACAAAATCATACCGAAGAGATATCCAAAGGTGCCGGGGGCGGCGGTGAGCCAGATCATCAGCGCGGAAATCACGGCCACGCCCAGAAAGCCGATCACCGTGCGCCAGGCGATCCGGCGGAGCGCCAGCGCCAGATCAAAGGCCGGGACCTGGTGCTTCCGACGTCTGGCCAGGGAGATGGAGGAGCAAAGCGCCACCAGGGCCTGAACGCCGAAGATGCTCATGATAAGAAAACCGGCGACAGCCGCGCACAGAAAATGGAGGGCGATTGAGGCGATATCCATGCAGGGTTCTCCTCCCATGTCCAACTGAGTACGATCATTATACAGGAAAACCGCCGGTTTGACAAGGGGTGTTCACGCGAGCCACCATGTCCGGCCGTCCAACTGTCCGTCCTGGATGGTCACTACGCCATAGGAGGGGCGGGTGGGGGCGCCGATGCTGCCGGGATTCAGGAACAGTGTCCGGCCCCGCCGGTCCACCAGGGGTCTGTGGGTGTGGCCGAAGAGGAAGAGGTCCAGCTGTTGTTCCTCCGCGGCAAACCCCGCGGTCACCAGGGACTGCTTCACGCCGTAGGTGTGGCCGTGGCACAGGAGAATACGCTTGCCCCGCAGCTCCAGCAGCCGTTCCGCCGGCTCTGTGGGACGGAAGTCACAGTTGCCCGGAACCTGTTCCAGGGGGATGGAGGGAAACCTGTCGTGGAGCCGTTCCCCGTCCCGCCAGCAGTCCCCCAGATGCAGAATCAGGTCCGGGGAGGTCTGCTCCACGGCCTGCTCCATGGGACTGACGGCGCCATGGGAATCCGAGAGTACCAGAATCTTCATAGGCATTTCCTTTCCGGAGAGGTCTTTTGGTTCAGTATAGAGGACGGTGGCAGATTTTGCAAATTTTTTGCGTGGATCCCCGGCGCACTTTCCCGGATGCGGAAAAAATTGAAAAAGGGGCTTGACAGAGTAGAGCGGCTATGGTATATTCTACCTGTGGTTAGTTAAAACTAACTAACGGCGCGGGCCGGGAGCGGCCCATACTTTCAACGCCGGGGTTTGCTAAAACTAACTTCGGCGGCAGGAACGGAGGGCAGTCATGGAACGGAGCTTTGAAGCGGTGCTGGTGGAACAATGTGCCACCACGCTGGCGGGTGTGAAGCCGGCCAGCCTGTTCCGGTATCAGGGCGCTGACAAGCGGCAGCCCCGGGAGGCCGCGGCCCGCTGGGCCAAAGAGCTGGCCCCTTACGGCATCACCGTCCGGGTCCTGAAATACTGTCCGCAGACGGGTGCTTGTCTGATCTACCTGTACCGGGCCGGATGGCTTCGGTCGATCCTCTCGGAGCCATCCACCCGCGCCTTTCTGGCGGGGCAGGGGTATGGGGCGGATCAGAGCTGTCAGGAGCTGCTGAGGCAGCTTTCCAGGCGGCTGTGCCTGGAGCGGGAATTCCCCCATGAGATCGGCGTCTTTCTGGGCTACCCCCTGGAAGATGTGGTGGGCTTCATCCGGAACCAGGGCAGGAACTACACCTGCTGCGGATACTGGAAGGCCTACGGCGACCCGGAGGCGGCACAAAAGCGTTTCGATCAATACCGCCGCTGCACTGCCGCCTGCTGTGAGCAGTTCCGGAAGGGCACGGCCATCACGCAGCTGATCGCAGCGTGAGCTCCAACACAAGCTGGAAAGGAAGCAATGCTATGAACAAATTAGCCATCGTATACTGGAGCGGTACCGGCAACACGGAGACCATGGCCAACTGCATCGCAGACGGCGCCAGGGAGTCCGGTGCGGAGGTCGCCATGCTGTCCCCTGGGGAGTTCTCTGCCACCCGGTTTTCTGAATTTGGTGTCGTGGCCTTCGGCTGCCCCGCCATGGGCGCCGAGCAGCTGGAGGAGGACGAAGTGGAACCCATGTTCGCCGGATTGGAGGACTCTCTGGGCGGAAAGAAGATCGCCCTGTTCGGCTCCTACGGCTGGGGCGACGGCCAATGGATGCGGGAGTGGTGCAGCCGCTGCGAGGCGGCGGGCGCCAACCTGTATGACGAAGCGGGCCTGATCGCCAATGATTCTCCCAATGAAGAGGCCCGAGAGGCCTGCCGGGAGTTGGGCCGCAAGCTGGCGGCCTGGTAACATTTGCTCATCAAAGATCTTTCTTTGATACTTATCTCCTTTTTTCCCCTCAACATGGCCCTCGCGCGGTGTGCCTGCCGCGCGGGGGCCGACTCCTTTTTCACGGCTTTCAAATTTTTCCGAAAAAGGGCTTGACAGCCATGGTTAGCCATGGTAAACTACAAAACCGAAAGAAGGTTAGCAAAAGCTAACCACAGAACAGATCCAAGTGGAAGAAGTGTCTTGCAGAGGAGGGAGGTTTTATGATGCCTCTGACAATGGCCCGGCCGGGAGAGACTGTTACGATCCGCAAGATCACCGGCAGGGATGAGGTCCGGCAGCATCTGGCGGAGCTGGGATTCGTGGTGAACAGTGATGTCACGGTGGTCAGCCAGCTGGCCGGCAATCTGATCCTGCAGGTGAAGGACAGCCGGGTGGCATTGGACAAGACCATGGCGAACCGGATCATGATTTGAGAGCAGAGTAGGAGGAAGAATATGAAGAGCCTGAAAGACGTCAAGGTGGGGGAGACCGCCACAGTGGTCAAACTCCACGGAGAGGGCGCTACCAAGCGCCGGATCATGGATATGGGCATTACCAAGGGCGTGGAGATCCACGTCCGCAAGGTTGCGCCTCTGGGCGATCCGATGGAGCTGAATGTGCGGGGCTATGAGCTCAGTGTGCGGAAGGCCGACGCGGAGAAGATCGAGGTCTCTTAAAGAGGGGACTGCGTCCCCCTTTACGCTCCGGCAGACCTGCGGTCTGCCTCCACTATTCCCCCACACCAGTGACGTTGGTCACTGGTGTGTGCGCCCCAGGGACGCACGGGTCGGGGGATTTTCGGCAGGTACACGCCCTGCCGAAAATGATTTCATTTTGTTCTTTCGCCACTGGCGAAAGAACCGGGGAAGCCGGAGGTTTCCTCTGGCCCCCCTTTCCCGGATGATGCGGGGACGGTGGAAATATCAATGGCGGCTGTTGCCGCTGTTTTTCAGGATGAAAGTTAGCCTAAACTAACACTTTGGAAGGAGAGAACGATGGACATGAAGATCGCACTGGCCGGCAATCCGAACTGCGGCAAGACTACGCTGTTCAACGACTTGACCGGCTCCAACCAGTACGTGGGCAACTGGCCCGGCGTCACAGTGGAAAAGAAGGAGGGCCGGCTGAAGGGACGCAAGGATATCGTCATCCAGGACCTGCCCGGCATTTACTCCCTGTCCCCCTATACACTGGAGGAAGTGGTGGCCCGGAACTATCTGGTGAAGGAGAAGCCCGACGCCATTTTGAACATCGTGGACGGCACCAATATCGAGCGGAACCTGTACCTGACCACCCAGCTGATCGAACTGGGCCTGCCCGTGGTAGTGGCGGTGAACATGATGGACCTGGTCCGCAGAAACGGCGACCAGATCGACGCCAGGAAGCTGAGTGACGCCCTGGGCTGCCAGGTGGTGGAGATCAGCGCCCTGAAGGGCGAGGGCGGCGTGGAGGCTGCGGAGCTGGCTGCCAAGATGGCCCAGCAGAAGCGCGCCGCTGAACTGCCCCACGTGTTCACGGGCAGCGTGGAGCACGCCATCGCCCACATCGAGGAGTCCATCCAGGGTATGGTGGACGACCGATATCTCCGCTGGTACGCCGTGAAGGTCTTTGAGCGGGATGAGAAGGTCCTGGCGGACCTGAACCTGAGCACAGACCTCCGGGCCCACCTGGAGGACCACATCGTGGACTGCGAGAAGGAGCTGGATGACGACGCGGAGAGCATCATCACCAACCAGCGGTATGCGTACATCAACGATCTGGTGACGAAGGCCGTCAAGAAGAAGGGCGAGAAACATCGCCTCTCCACCTCCGACAAGATCGACCAGATCGTCACCAACCGGATCCTGGCCCTGCCCATCTTCGCCGTGGTGATGTTCGCGGTGTATTGGATCGCCATGGGTCCCTTCGGCACCTTCCTGACGGACTGGACCAACGATGTGCTGGGCACTGCCTGGCTGGTGGAGATCCCCCGTGCCGCCCTGGAGGGCTGGGGCGTCAACGAAGTGGTCGTGGGCCTGATCTGCGACGGTGCCCTGGCCGGTGTCGGCGCGGTGCTGGGCTTCGTGCCCCAGATGCTGGTGCTGTTCCTGATGCTGGCCATTCTGGAGGACATCGGCTACATGGCGCGAATCGCCTTCATCATGGACCGGATCTTCCGGAAGTTCGGCCTCTCCGGCAAGAGTTTCATCCCCATGCTGGTGGGCACCGGCTGCGGTGTCCCCGGCGTCATGGCCTCTCGGACCATTGAGAACGAGCGGGACCGCCGCATGACGGTCATGACCACCTGCTTCATCCCCTGCGGCGCTAAGATGCCCATCATCGGCCTGATCGCCGGCGCCCTGTTCGGTGGCTCCGGCCTGGTGGCCGCATCCGCTTACTTCATCGGTGTGGCGGCCATCGTCATCTCCGGTATCATCCTGAAAAAGACCAAGATGTTCGCCGGCGACCCGGCGCCCTTCGTCATGGAGCTGCCTGCTTACCACATCCCCTCCGTGGGCAACGTACTGCGGGCCACCTGGGAGCGGGGCTGGTCCTTCATCAAGCGGGCCGGCACGGTGATCCTGGCCTCCTCTATCATCCTGTGGTTCCTCCAGGGCTTCGGCTGGGAGAACGGCGCCTTCGGCCTGGTGGAGGACATGAATAACTCCGTCTTGGCCGCTATCGGCAGTGCCGTGGCCTTCATTTTCGCGCCCCTTGGCTTCGGCAACTGGCGGGCCACTGTGGCCGTGGTCACGGGCCTGATCGCCAAGGAGAACGTAGTGGCCACCTTCGGCGTGCTGTACAACTTCGCTGGGGAGCTCAGTGAGAACGGCGACGAGATTTGGGCTCTAGTGGCACAGGACTACACCGCCATTTCCGCCTACTCCTTTATGATCTTCAACCTGCTGTGCGCCCCCTGTTTCGCGGCCATGGGCGCCATCAAGCGGGAGATGAACAACGCCAAGTGGACCGCCTTTGCCATCGGCTATATGTGCGTGTTCGCCTATGTGGTCTCCCTGATTGTCTATCAGATCGGCGGCCTCATCACCGGCGAGGTCTCCTTCGGCATCGGCACTGTGGTGGCCGTGGTCCTGGTTGTGGGCATTGTGTACCTGCTGTTCCGTAAGAACAAGTACGAGGACGAGCGGCTGACCATCCGCTCGGTGGATGCCGCCGGACGCCGCGCCGCCCTGAAATAAGAAAGGAAGCAGCCAATGAACGCACCCACTATCATCGCGGCCCTCATCGTCCTGGTGGTCTTTGCGGCCATCGTAGGCAAGGGCATCTACAACCGGCGTCACGGAAAGGGCGGCTGCTCCTGCGGCGGCGACTGCGGGGCCTGCGGCGGATGCCACTGCGGAAATACCCGTCATTCCTGACGAGCGGAAGCCCGGCCCCACCGGGCGGAAGGAGGCGTTCCATTTCATGGAACTGAGCCAAGCGCATCTGCGGTATCTGTTGGCCATTGGCGAGCTGTCCCAGGGAAAGGCGGCGGTCAGCTCCACCCAGGTGGCCCGGGTCCTCCAGGTGTCCCGCCCCTCCGTCACCCGGATGCTGGCTGTCCTGGCGGAAAAGGACCTGGTGACCAAGGAACGCTACGGCAAGATCACCCTGACGGAGACGGGGGCGGCCCTGGCCCATCAGCTGCAAGCGGGCCTCCGGGACCTGGAGCGGCGGCTGCTGGCCCTGGGCCTGGACCTGGACCGGGAAGAGACCGCCGCCGTGGCGGGGGCCCTGGCCTCAGTCCTGCCGGAGCACTGTCTCCGAAAGCTCTGCACGACCGAATCCGGCGGGACAATGGGATGTGCCACGCCTTAAAAAAGCAGTCCTGCGGCTTTTGCCGCAGGACTGCCTCTTTTCTTGAGCATAGAACTATAAAAGAGATATGATATATTTTGAGAAGACCCGGGGCCATTGGGCCGCCAGGTCCTTTTGTTTCCGATCCTTTATCTTCACGCTCTATTCCAGTCTCTGTACCGCGGCTCCCAGCACGCCGTCGCCGATGTAGACGCTCAACGTACCATCCAGCTCGCCGCTCCAGATGTGGTCGTAGTTTGGCAGGGCGGTGGTGAGCTTGCCCTGCAGAACCTCCATCTCCGCCGGAGCGCCGCCGTTGGCCACCGCCAGATTGTACCGCGCCGCGCCGTTATGGGACTGCGTCACCAGCTCGATGAGCTTGCGGATCACCAGGTTCCGGCCCCGGACCTTGGCAATGGACTGGAGCTGCCCGTCGGCGGCGAAGGTGATGAGGGGCTTGATCTGGAGCATGGTGCCCGCCATGGCCGTCACCTTGCCGATGCGGCCGCCTTTCTGCAGATACTCCAGCGTGTCCACGGAGAAAAAGGGGAAGGTGTTCTGGATCAACCAGGGCACCCGGCGCTCTGTCAGCGTCTGCCAGTCCATCCCCTGCCGCAGCTCCTCTGCCAGCTGGAGGATCATCATACCGGTGCCCAGAGACCCGCTGACGGAGTCATACACCCGAATGGTCAGGTCCCTCCGCTCCTCCGCCAGCAGCCGCACCATGTTGTAGGTGCCGGATAGGCCGCCGGAGAGCATCAGGGCGATGACCCCGTCATACCCCGCCGCGGCGATGGCGTCAAAGGCGTCCGAAATGTCCTGAGCGGCGGGCAGGGAGGTCTGAGGCAGCTCTCCGGACCGCAGCCGGGCATAGATGTCGGCGGCGTGGATGTCCACGCCGTCCCGGTACTCTCCGTCTTTGCACAGGATCCGCAGGGGCACGACAAAGACCTGGTTTTCCGCCGCCAGTTGAGGGGAGAGGTCCGCACAGGAATCCGTGAGCAGGGCGATTTTTTGGGGTGTCATGGTCACATCTCCAAACCTTTCTCTCATGCAGGGCCGGCAGACCTGTCCGCCGGATCGGATGATATGGTGTGCCCATTCCGTCACACCATATCAATATAACCTAGTATATGGAATGCTACCGTAAAAATCAAGAGGAAAATCCCCGTAGGGGGAACAGGAAGCCCGTTCCTGTCTACTGGTGAAATTTTGTGGCGAGAGGACTTGCCAAAGGCGGCGGATTTCCGGTATGATAAAACACAGGATCTGAAAGGGAGGAAAGACCGTGCCGCTGGATGTGAAGGCCGCTGTGGCGGATGCACTGCTGGAGCTCATTCGCCGGAAGGATGCAGACAAGATCACCGTGAAGGACCTGGTGGAGGTCTGTGGGATCTCCCGTCAGACGTTTTACTACCACTTCAAGGACATTGTGGATGTGGTGGAGTGGGCGGCTCAGCAGGGAGTCCAGCGGCTGGTGCGCGAGAGCCTGAACGCCGCCACCCCCCAGGAGGCCCTGGGCGTCTTCGTGGATTTTGCCGTAGAATCCCAGCCCCTGGTTCAGCGGCTGCTGAACTCCCAGCGGCGGGAGGCCATAGAGCGGATCATGGTGGACGCCACCCGTACATACCTGGCGGACAGCCTGCGGGAGCGGCGGGGAACGCCCGCCCTCCGGGCCGGGGACTGGAAGATTGCCCTGGATTTCTATGCCTATGGGATGACCGGACTGCTGCTGGAGAACTGCCGCCAGCGGGATCTGGACCGGCAGGAGCTGGCGGATCAGCTGTTCCGCCTGCTGTCCGGCGAGATGGTCCGCCCTCCGGAAACCTGACAGATGTGCCCGCGTGTCAAAGAGCTTGACACGCGGGCATTTTTGTCAGGACAGACAGCCTCCTCTGCCAGTGGCGCGCACGGAGCGGACGTGGTATAACCACAGCAAGAGAGCGGATATAGCGCAGTGACCGGAAAGGAGTGCGCGCATGGAATTGAGAGATGGAATGTTTGCCGTGAAGCTCTGCGAGCTGGAGCATCAGTACGGCCTGCTGAGAAGCCGCCTGGAGCTGTGCCAGGGGGCGGACCACGAGAAGATCCGGCACCTGCTGGCGGACGTGCTGGATGACTATCGGGAAAACGCCCTGCTGCTGGAGCAGAGCACGGAGGGCTGCCGCTCCCCGGCAGTGGCGGAGCTGGCGGGCGTCCAGCGGGACTACTCCAAACGGATGGAGGAGTTGCTGCGGGACAGGCTGCCCCGCCTGATGCACGGGGAAGAGGACCCGCAGGAGGAGCGGGCGGAGGCAGCGGCCCTTTTCGCGGAGTACGCCATCGACTTCGCGGCCCAGGGCGTGCGCAGCGCCCTGCTGGCGGCCCTGGCCGCCATGGACCAACAGATGAACTGTGAGGAACAACAAGGAAAGGAACATCCCGTATGAAAGAAGTCAGACCCCCGAAACGGCCCTTGATTTTTTACTACTGCGTGGCCATGCTGATTCTGCTGCTGTTCAACTTCCTGGCCATGCCCTGGATGGCCCGCCAGCAGATCCAGGAGGTGGATTACGGCACCTTCATGGACATGGCGGAAAATCAGGATCTGGGCCAAGTGGAGATCCAGGAGCAGGAGAACCAGATCGTCTTTACCAACAAGGATGAGACCGCCGTCTACTCCACCGGCATGATCCCGGATCCGGACCTGAAACAGATGCTGAAGGACTCCGGCGCGGAGTTCTCCGGCCAAGTCATCCAGCAGACGGATCCCATCCTCAGTTTTCTGCTGACATGGATCCTGCCCATCGTCATCTTTGTTGCCCTGGGGCAGTATCTCTCCCGGCGCATGATGAAGAACATGGGCGGCCCCAACGCCATGGCCTTCGGCAAGTCCAACGCCAAGGTGTATGTCAAGTCCTCTGAGGGCATCAAATTCTCCGACGTGGCCGGAGAGGACGAGGCCAAGGACAATCTCAAGGAGATCGTGGAGTACCTCCACGACCCAAAGAAGTATCAGGAGATCGGCGCCACCATGCCCAAGGGCATCCTACTGGTAGGCCCTCCCGGCACCGGCAAGACCATGCTGGCCAAGGCCGTGGCAGGCGAGGCCAACGTGCCCTTCTTCTCCATCTCCGGCTCCGACTTCGTGGAAATGTTCGTGGGCATGGGCGCCAGCAAGGTGCGGGACCTGTTCAAGCAGGCCAAGGAGAAGGCCCCCTGCATCGTGTTCATCGACGAGATCGACGCCATCGGCCAGAAGCGGAATTCCGGCGCCTATGGCGGAAACGACGAGCGGGAGCAGACCCTGAACCAGCTGCTGACCGAGATGGACGGCTTTGAGGGCAATACCGGCGTCATCATCCTGGCGGCCACCAACCGGCCGGAGTCCCTGGACCCCGCCCTGACCCGGCCCGGCCGGTTTGACCGGCGGGTGCCGGTGGAGCTGCCGGACCTACAGGGCCGGGAGGACATTCTGAAGGTCCACGCCAAGAAGATCAAGGTGGCGGAGGACGTGGATTGGGGCAAGGTGGCCCGAATGGCATCCGGCGCCAGCGGCGCAGAGCTGGCCAACATCGTCAACGAGGCGGCGCTGCGGGCTGTCCGGGACGGCCGCCGCTTTGCTGCCCAGGCAGATCTGGAAGAGAGCATCGAGGTGGTCATCGCAGGCTACCAGAAGAAGAACGCCATCCTGACAGACCAGGAGAAGAAGGTGGTGGCCTACCACGAGATCGGCCACGCTTTGGTCGCGGCCAAGCAGACCAATTCCGCCCCTGTACAGAAGATCACCATCGTGCCCCGGACCTCCGGCGCCCTGGGCTACACCATGCAGGTGGAGGAGGGCAACCACTACCTGATGAGCCAGGAGGAGCTGGAGAACAAGATCGCCACGCTTACCGGCGGCCGGGCGGCGGAAGAGCTGGTCTTCCACTCCGCCTCCACCGGCGCCTCCAATGACATCGAGCAGGCCACCAAGCTGGCCCGGGCCATGATTACCCGGTACGGCATGAGCCCTGACTTTGACATGGTGGCCCTGGAGACAGTGCAAAATCAGTACCTGGGGGGCGACGCCTCCCTGGCCTGCTCCGCCGAGACTGCGGCGGAGATCGACCGGCAAGTGGTGGAGCTGGTGAAGCGCCAGCACGAAAAGGCTAACCGAATCCTCTCGGAGAACCGGGAGAAGCTGGACGAGCTGGCCCGGTATCTGTACGAAAAAGAGACCATCACCGGTGACGAGTTCATGGAGATCCTGAATCAGTGAGCATCCGATCCGTAAATCAGAAAAGAGGAGGAGCCGAAGGGCGCCTCCTCTTTTGCTGCCGTCTCACAGCCCCAGGCCGTAGATGCGGTTGGCGTTGTCAAAGAACACCGGCTCCCAGTGTGTCTCCGGCACCAGCCGGCGGATAAAGCCGATATATTCTCCCAGGTTGACAATGGGCCAGTCGGTCCCGAACATCACCTTGTCCCAGCACTGGATGGCCGTCAGCCAGGTGCGCAGCAGGAACACGTAGCCCGCCTGCTCTCGGAAATAGGCGTCCAGGTCCACCCGCCCCTCCAGAAGGCCGGACAGGTCGGCGGCCACATTGGGATTTTTCTCCACCACTGCCGCCGCGGCCTCCAGAAAGGGGTTGCCGAAGTGGCACATGACGAACTGGGTATCCGGATGGTCTGCCGCCACCTCATCCAGGGCCAGGGGGTGGCAGTATTTCAGATGGGCCCGGGAGAAGGCGGTCAGCCCCATGTGAACGGCCACCGGCTTACCGTAACGGGCTGCCAGGCGGTAGATGGGCTGGTACATGGGGTCCGACAGAGCGATCTTGTTGTACCCGGGGTACAGCTTCACGCCGCAGCAGTTGTCCCGCCGCAGGTGCGCCTCCACCCGGTCCGCCAGGTCCGGGATCACCCGGCTCCCGTCCTCCAGCAGGCTGCTGTCCAGGCCCACGCAGTAGTGGAACAGGTCTGTGGGGTAGTCGTGCCGCCGGAGCTCCAGATTGTGATTTCCCATCACCACGCCGTGGACAATGTGCAGTTCTCCATAGACCTCCCGCAGATGGTCCACGTTGTTGTGATGGCCCACCTGCCGGGCCATCTCCTCGGCAGAATCCTCCGAAAACAGGTGCAGGTGGGCGTCGATGATCTTCATACCCGCAGTTCTCCTTCCAGTTCGCCCCGGTATCCAGCGGAGCGGCGATTTTTCAACACCGCTATTATAACAGAGTTTGCCGCCTTCGCAACCCCCGTATGAAAACGGTTCCCGAAAAAAGCACAGAGGTCAGTGACCTCTGTGCTTTTCCTTTCGACGCGCCTGCCGCAGCTGGAACTTCCGCGCTTCCTCCGCCTCCCGCTGTTGGCGGGTGCGGGCGAGACGGGCCTGCTTCCCCTGCTCCTGTTGGAGCTTCAGGGCCTGCTGGGCCTTGGTGCCGATCCCTGCGGCCTGGGTCATCCGCCGGGCCTCCCGCTGGCGCCGCTTGGGGCTTTTGGGAGGGGGCAGATGCTCTGTCCCTGGCCGGGGCGGGCTGAATCGCAGCGTCCGCCAGTGTTCCAGAAGATAGGCGTAGACCGCCTGGTCCCGGGGCTCCGCGCCGAAGACGATCCGGCAGACGGAGTACTCCGTGCCGTCCTCCCGCTCGTACAGGCCGATCCAGAAGGGATCGTCGAACAGGATGGTGAGCCTGCTTGTGCCCATGCGTGTGTCCTCCTTTAAAGGTCTCGCACAAAGAACGGACAACCAAGGAGGCAGGTTACTGACGGCACATGGGCCGCTCTCGGACTACCAACCGGGACGTGTTTTTATCTTTGCGCTATCAGCATACCACAGCGGGCGCGGGATGGCAAGGCCGGGAGACAAAGCGTCCCTTTTCCCATCAGCCGCGGCGGTCGTATGATATGATAAAAGGGACCGAAACAAGCTGTAAGATTTGATCGCAAACCTTGTGTATATCAGTGAAGGGGTAAATAAGAAGCGAGGTGAAAGCCGATGGATGACACAACAATCGTCCAGTTATACTGGGATCGAGATGAGCGGGCCATCCCCGCCACATCCGGCAAATATGGAAACTACTGTAACTCGATCGCCTGGAACATCCTGGGCAATCGGGAAGACGCCGAAGAATGCGTCAATGATACCTATCTGTGTGCATGGACCTCTATGCCGCCCCACAGGCCCAGGGTTCTGTCCGCATTCCTGGGGAAGCTCACGAGAAACTTGTCCCTGAACCGATACAAGCATCATACCGCGGAGAAACGAGGCGGCGGAGAGGCCCCGGCTGTGCTGGATGAAATTGCGGAGCTCGTATCCGACACGGACAACGTGGAGCGGGCAGTGGACCGCAGGGAACTTGTAAGGGCGATCGACACTTTTTTGGAGAGGCTTCCAGCGGATAAGAGGCGCATTTTTGTCTGCCGGTACTGGTATTTCGATCCGGTTTCCAAGATCGCGTCCCGGTTTGGAATGACGGAGAACCATGTATCCGTAACACTGAATCGCCTCCGGCTGAAATTACACAACTATCTTCAGGAAAGGGGCTTTGACCTGTGAAAAGAGAGGAATTTTGCGAAGTCCTCGGTGACATCAATGAGAACTATGTGAAAGAGGCCGGAGCAAATCCCAAAGCCGAGAAGCGGAGGCGGTTTAAGTGGAAAGTGATCGCGGCCTGTTTATGCCTGCTGCTTGCGGCGCCGCTGACCGTATTCGCCATGGATACCATTCAGTATCATGCGGCAGTGGATTATCTGCGTTCCCTCGGGATCCCCGTTGAAGATCTGAGCGACTACTCCCGCACGGAAATCAAAGAGGCCGTGAAAACGATGGATGCGGGAGAAAGCAGCCTGCTGACGGAAGAAATTCTGAACCTGCTGCCAGATAGCGGAGAACCGATACAAAGGCCAACACAGGTGACATCAGAACAGGTCAGGGAATTGACACCGACCATGACGCGAGAAGAGGTCCTTTCATTTTTGGGCGATACCCAGGACATCGGTTCCGGCATTTACATATATATTTATAAAGTAGACGGAGAAGCACTGCTGCGGATCCCGTTTGCAAGTGATGAAGCGCAGCTGGGGGTCACAGGAGAAGAACTATTAAAGACCTTATCCCCGTAAGGGCGCAGGAAGGGCTGATGCGGAAACGTCCCGTTATTTCCCTCCCAAAAAGGGCGGCCCCTACGACCGCCAGGGGAGCGCGCAGCGACTGCGCATCCGTTGACGGCTGTGCCGCCTTACGGTTGCGGCGTGCCCGATGCGGACAATCGGAGCGCGCAGAAGGAGGGAAACCAGCGGAACACTGGTGTCGCAAATACTGAGAGCGCCGCAGCGCGAGACAGAAAAACAGAGGCAGATCGAGGGCGTCCTTACACCCTGATTTTGGTCGGCACTTCGCCGCGGGAATCAACTGCCAAGTCTCTGCGGCACTCCGCCGCGCCCGCCGGGATGCCATCGTAAACCCGCAGGCACCCTCTCATGCCGCCCCCATACAGCAACTTTGCATGCACGTGCCGGAGCGCGACAAAAGGCGTTCTTTTGGAATGTGCATTGGGACAAGCCGTCATCGCGGCTGAATCCCCCCATGTGGGACCCATAAAAAAGCGGCTGGCCTTCCATCCAGCCGCCTCGTATTTTCTGGCAGGAAAAATCTCTCAGCTCCGCTGATTCCCCGAATTGGTGGTGTCCTTCAGCAGCACGTCATGGGCTCCGCCCTCCACAATGGAGACGGAGGACACCAGGGTCAACTTGGCCTTCTCCCGCAGTTCCGGGATGGTCAGCGCGCCGCAGTTGCACATGGTGGACCGCACCTTGGAAAGGGTGGTGGCCATGCCGTCCGACAGCTTGCCGGCATAGGGCACGTAGGAGTCCACGCCCTCCTCGAAGGAGAGCTTGGCCGCTCCGCCCAGGTCGTACCGCTGCCAGTTCCGGGCCCGGGCGCTGCCCTCGCCCCAGTACTCCTTCATATAGCTGCCGCCGATCAGCACCTTGCTGGTGGGGGACTCGTCGAACCGGGAGAAATACCGCCCCAGCATACAGAAGTCCGCGCCCATGGCCAGGGCCAGGGTGATGTGGTAGTCCTGGACAATGCCGCCGTCGGCACAGATAGGCACGTAGACGCCGGTCTCGGCAAAATACCGGTCCCGCTCTGCCGCCACATCGATGACCGCCGTGGCCTGGCCCCGGCCGATGCCCTTGGTCTCCCGGGTGATGCAGATGGAGCCGCCGCCGATGCCCACCTTCACGAAGTCGGCACCGCAATCCGCCAGGAAGCGGAAGCCCTCGCCATCCACCACGTTGCCGGCGCCCACCTTCACGGTGTCGCCATAGCGGGAGCGGATCCAGGCCAGGGTCCGCTTCTGCCACTCGGAGTAGCCCTCGGAGGAGTCGATCACCAGCACGTCCGCGCCGGCCTCCACCAGGGCGGGCACCCGTTCCTCATAGTCCCGGGAGTTGATGCCGGCGCCCACCACATACCGCTTCTGACTGTCCAGCAGCTCCAGGGGGTTGCCCTTGTGGGAGTCGTAGTCCTTCCGGAACACGAAGCTCACCAGATGCCCGCCGGCGGAGACGATGGGCAGGGCGTTGAGCTTGTGGTCCCAGATGATATCATTGGCGGCCTTCAGGCTGGTGCCCTCCGGGGCGGAGACGATTTTCTCCGCCGGGGTCATGAATTCGCTGACCGGGGTGGCCGGGTCCATGCGGCTCACCCGGTAGTCCCGGCTGGTGACGAGGCCCAGCAGCTTTCCGGTGCCGGTGCCGTCATCCGTGACCGCCATGGTGGAGTGGCCGGTCCGTTCCTTCAAGGCCAGCACGTCCGCCAGCGTGTCCCCCAGGCGGAGATTGGAGTCGCTGATGACAAAGCCCGCCTTGTAGTTCTTCACCCTCCGTACCATCTCCGCCTGCTGCTCGATGGGCTGGGAGACATAGATGAAGGCGATGCCGCCCTCCTTCGCCAGGGCGATGCCCATCTGCTCTCCGGATACCGCCTGCATGACGGCGGAGACCATGGGCACGTTCATGGTGAGAGCGGGCTCCTCCCCCCGCCGGTACTTCACCACCGGGGTCTTGAGGGAGACGTTTGCGGGAATGCACTCCGCGGAGGAGTAGCCGGGCACCAGCAGGTACTCACTGAAGGTACGGGAGGGCTCGGAGAAAAAATAAGCCATAGGGCCACCTCATTTCATCAGATTTCAAGTGGAAGCTGGATTTACAGGTCCAGCTGGAAAAACAGTGTGGACTCCACAGGACTGTCGTTGTAGCAGGGGATCTCGTAAAATCCCAGCTGCCGGTAGAGGCGGACGGCATCCTCCAGAACCGGCAGGGTGTCCAGCAGCATACAGCGGTAGCCGATCTGCCGCGCGTCCTCTGTGATCCGGCGGATCAGCTGCCGGGCAAGCCCCCGGCCCCGGTACTGCGGCTGGACGTACAGGCGCTTCATTTCGCACCGCTCGCCGTCCAGCCGCCGCAGGGCGATACAGCCCGCCGCCCGCCCGTCCACCCGGGCCAGGTACAGCCGTCCATCCGGCGGGGCGTACTTGGCGGCGGGGGCGCGCAGCTCGTCCGCATAGTGCTGGATGTCCAGATAGATTTGAAAAGCTGGGTCGTGCGTCACCAGCATGGCGGTGTACGCCTCAAACAGGGCCCGAACGTCTGAGAGGGCATTATAGGCCGGTTCGATCACAACGGTTGAATCCATATTCAAGCACCTCCCGGCGGATGTTTCAGATATGATACCCGGTTCCGGCCGGTCTGTCAACCGTTAGAGAGAAAAATAGTCCTTTGCGGCATCGAACAGGCCAAGATCGTAATTCCCCGGGATATTTCGGTACAGGCAGGGCCCCACCCGCTCGGCGTGCCCCATCTTGCCGAAGACCCGGCCGTCGGGTGAGGTGATGCCCTCTACCGACCAGACGGAGCCGTTGGGGTTGCCGTCGATATCCATGGTGGGATGGCCGTCCAGATCCACGTACTGGGTGGCGATCTGGCCGTTTTCCGCCAACTGTGCCAAGAGATCCGGCGGGCAGAGGAACCGCCCTTCCCCGTGGGAGATGGGGACGCTGACGATGTCCCCCACCTGGACCTTGGTCAGCCAGGGGGACCGGTTGGAGGCCACCCGGGTCCGGACGATCCGGGACTGGTGGCGGCCGATGACATTGTAAGTCAGCGTGGGGCAGGCGGCATCTGTGTCCCGGATTTCTCCGAAGGGGACCAGCCCCAGCTTGATGAGGGCCTGGAAGCCGTTGCAGATGCCCAGGACGAGGCCATCCCGGTTTTGCAGCAGGTCCATCACCGCGTCTGCGGCCTGGGGGGACCGGAGAAAGGCGGTGATGAACTTGCCGGAGCCGTCGGGCTCGTCGCCGCCGGAGAAGCCGCCGGGCAGGAAGAGGATCTGACTGCTCCGGGCTGCCTGGGCAAACCGGGCGGCGGATGCCGCCACATGGTCCGGCGTCTGATTATTCAGCACCAGGATCTGCGGCTCCAGGCCAGCCCGTAGCGCCGCCCGGGCGCTGTCGTACTCGCAGTTGGTGCCGGGAAACACAGGAATCAGCACCTTTGGCTTTGCCGTGCCTGTCCGGGGAGCGGCGCGGGAGAAGGCCGGGGCCTCCAGTACCGGCACCGGCGCAGGATCGGCAGGGACTCGGCTGGGGTATACATCCTCCAGCACGGACTCGTTCAGGGAGAGCAGCTCGTCGATGGGGACGCTGTCAGCGCCGGTGGTGAGGACCGGCTCCGCCGTGGTGGTGCCCAGCCTGACGGCGCAGAGGAGGTCTGTGTCCTCCGTCAGCTCCGCCACAATGGCGCCAGGGCACGGCAGGTCCCAGGCGATCTCACGCCCATCGGCCTGAAAGCCGATGGAGTTACCGAAGGACATCTGCATAATCCCCTCGGCGATGCCGTGCTCCACCGCCCAGGCGGAGCACACCCTGCCCGCCCGGCAAAGCTGGTGGAAGGTCTCCCAGGCTTCCCTCTGGCTCTGGGCGCCGCTGTTGGCGGGAGCAAAGAGGTACACCGGATGTCCCGCCTCCTTGAACTCGGGGGAGAGCACCTCCCCGGCCCGGATGGGGGCGATGGCAAAGGAGATGAGGGTGGGGGGCACGTCCAGATCGTTGAAGGTGCCGGACATGGAGTCCTTGCCGCCGATGGCCGCCGCGCCGAAGTCCAGCTGGGCGTCCAGAGCCCCCAGCAGGGCGGCGAAGGGCTTGCCCCAGCGTGCGGGGTCCTCCCGGAGCTTTTCAAAGAACTCCTGGAGGGTGAGGTAGGCCCTTCGATAGTCTGCCCCGGCGGCCACCAGCTTGGCAAGGGAGGTGACCACACCGTTATAGGCCCCCCGGTAGGGGTCCGCCGCCATAGCCTCCGGGTCGAAGCCCCAGGCCATAACGCTGGCCTGGTCCGTCTCCTGCCCCGGCAGCACCGGCAGAAGGGCGGCCATCACCTGGGCGGGGGTTCTCTGATTTCTGCCGCCGAAGGGCATCAACACGCTGCCACAGCCGATGGTGGAATCGAACCGCTCCGCCAGCCCTCTGCGGGAGGCGGACGCCAGACTGGAGGCTATGGAGCGGAGGGAGGAGTTTTCGGCATCCTGGGAGACCGGGGACGCGGGAATGGGGGCAGGAACGGCCGCCCGGGCGTGCTTCACGGCGCCGTTGGTGTTCAGGAAGTCCCGGCTCAGGTCCACAATGGTCCTGCCCCGCCAGCGCATCACCATCCGGGGGGACGCCGTCACCACCGCCACGGGGTACGCTTCCAGATTCTCCGCCTCCGCGGCGGCGATGAATCGGTCTGCGTTTGACCGGGCCACCACCACTGCCATTCGCTCCTGGGACTCGGAGATGGCCAGCTCTGTGCCGTCCAGGCCGTCGTACTTCTTCCGCACTGCGTCCAGATCGATATCCAGGCCGTCCGCCAGCTCACCCACGGCCACGGATACGCCGCCTGCGCCGAAGTCGTTGCACCGCTTGATGAGCCGGGTGACATTCCCATCCCGGAACAGCCGCTGGATCTTCCGCTCCTCCGGGGCATTGCCCTTCTGGACCTCGCTGGCCATGGTGATGAGAGACTGCCTGTTGTGGCTCTTGGAGGAGCCGGTGGCGCCGCCGATGCCGTCCCGGCCGGTGCGCCCCCCCAGCAGGATCACCACGTCCCCGGGCTGAGGCCGTTCGCGGACCACATTCTCCGCCGGGGCGGCGGCCACCACCACGCCGCACTCCAAATGCTTGGCGATGTAGCCGGGGTGATATACCTCGCTGACCAGCCCTGTGGCCAGGCCGATCTGGTTGCCGTAGGAGGAGTAGCCCGCCGCGGCGGTCTGGGCGAGCTTGCGCTGGGGCAGCTTGCCGGACAGGGTCTCCGCCACCGGCGTCCGGGGGTCGCCGCAGCCGGTGAGCCGCATGGCCTGGTGGACGTAGGCCCGGCCGGACAGGGGATCCCGGATGCAGCCGCCGATGCAGGTGGCCGCGCCGCCGAAGGGCTCGATCTCCGTGGGGTGGTTGTGGGTTTCGTTCTTGAACATCAGCAGCCAGTCCTGGGGCTTGCCGTTCACCTGGGCGGCGACATGGATGGAGCAGGCGTTGATCTCCTCACTCTCGTCAATTTCCGGCAGAAGCCCCCGTCGCTTCAGCACCTTGGCGCCGATGGTGGCGATATCCATGAGGGTCTGTGGCCGCTGGGCAGCTTTCTCCGGCCCATAGACCTCCTCCCGGGCGGCCAGATACCGGTTATAGGCGGCCTGGACCGCCGGATCGTTGATCTCCACGTGGTCCAGATGGGTGGAGAACGTGGTGTGGCGGCAGTGGTCGGACCAGTAGGTGTCCACCACCCGGATCTCCGTCAGGGTGGGGTCCCGGCGCTCCGTGTCCCGGAAGTATGCCTGGAGGAACGACAGGTCCTCCAGGTCCATGGCGAGACCCAGCCGCGCCAGCAGGGTATCCAGGCCCGCCCGGTCCAGGGCAGTGAAGCCCGTGACCGCTTCCACGTCTGCCGGGACGGCGGTCTCTGCCGCCAGCCGCTCCGGCAGGTCCAAAGACGCCTCCCGGCACTCCACGGGGTTGAGGACATACCGCTTCACCGCGTCCACATCCGCCGCCGTCAGGGGACCGAAGAGCAGATAGATCCTGGCGGTGCGGACCGTGGGCCGCTCCTCCTGAGTCATCAGCTGAATACACTGGGCGGCGGAGTCCGCCCGCTGGTCGAACTGTCCCGGCAGGGGCTCCACGCCGAAGGCGATGCAGTCCCCGGCGGGCAGGGCTGCGGCAGTATCGTCCACCTGAGGCTCAGAGAACACTGTCCCCACCGCCCGGCGGAAGGCGGCCTCGTCCAGGCCCTCCACGTCATAGCGGTTCAGCAGGCGCAGGTCCTCCAAGGCGGAGACGCCCACCACGGTCTGCAGCTCGTGCAGCAGGCCCCGGGCCTCCTGCCGGAGCCCCGGCTTCTTTTCCACATAGATCCGTCTTACCATCGTATGACCTCCCGGCGCCGGTTGGGCGCTCATCAAAATATGCGTTTCAGTCCGCCAGAGCCGCCAGAGCCCGCTGGCCGATGTCATGGCGCAGGTATTTGCCGTCAAAGTCCACCGCCCTGGCGGCGGCGTAGGCGTCGTGCAAAGCCTGCCGCAAAGTGGGACCGGTGGCGGTGACGCCCAGTACCCGGCCGCCGCTGGTGACCAGCTGCCCATTCTCGTCCAGTCTGTCCCCGGCGTGGTAGATGGTCACGTTTCCCGGTGCCGACGCGGGCAGAGAGATGGGCTTACCCTTTTCGTAGTGCCCTGGATACCCGCCGGAGGCCAAGATCACACAGGCGGCGGAGGCGTGCCGCCACTCCACGGTGAGCGATCCCAGGGTCTCGCTTTCCACCGCCTGCATGACCGTCAGCAGGTCTGTTTTCAGCAGCGCCATATCCTTGTCAATGCTGCTTTTACTCACGCCCAGCTGATCGGCAAAATACTGGCCGGTCAGCGCCTCGCCGCCGCTGGCTATCAGCATCAGCGTCATCACGCAGCGGCGTTCGGCCGAGGTCATGGCGTAATCATAGGTATCCAGGCTGGCCAGCTTTTTCGAAAGCGCCTTATGCTGTGCCTGCGTCAGCATAAGGCGCAGCCCCGCAGGGCGCTCATACTGCAAAGCGGGAAAGCCCTCGCGCCGCAAAAAGGCATCGACCTCCTGCATCTCGTAGCGCACCAGCCGAACCGATATTTCCAGGCGCTGTGCCAGGTCTCTCAGCTTATGCGGCCGTCCGTCCAGCAGGCGCTCCAAAATCAAAACCGTCTTCCCGTTCACAGCGCCCTCCTTACAGGCTGCGCACCCGTGCGCCAAAGCGCCGAAGCAGCCGCCCGTTGTACGCATCGCCTCCGTCGCAGTTCCCGCTGCGGAACACCTCGGGGTCTATCCCGCGCAGCCGCAGCTCCTGACAGGCTGCCAGCACCACGGCGTCCGCAATGGCCAGCGAGGCGATGCTGGATACCGGCCCCGCCCTGGTGCCGTCTTTGCACACAGCCACGCTCACCGGCACATGGTTGTCGATGCACAGGTCACACACATCCGGCAGGTGCAGCCCATCCTTGTGCCGCGAGGGCTTTTGCCGGTACCCAAAGGCCGAGATGCCCACAACCCTGGCGCCTTTGGCCCCCGCCAGCTGGGCCATTTCAATGATAAACGGGTTGATGCCGCTGCTTGACACCGCCAAAAAGATGTCCTTCGGCCCAATATCATACCGGGCTATCACCAATTCGGCATAGCCGCTCATGC
>ERZ857503.822-NODE-822-length-21079-cov-4.649591_pt1 | contig 21079 bp, 18 predicted proteins | sample MGYA00519766_ERZ857503 | MGnify/ENA primary metagenome ERZ857503 (study PRJEB31778, sample SAMEA3449345) | human gut metagenome | biome: human gut; feature: human-associated habitat; material: faeces | place: United Kingdom | collected 2010/2012 ...
GAGGACATAGGGCGCCTTCTGTCCGACGGATCCTTCTCGATCGAAGGGCGCATCGACCACAGCGAAATCCGCGGATGCAACCTGCTGATCCAATAGTCGTTCACCCGTTTCCGGGGGGGGGCAACGGCGAACGGGCGGCGGGAAAAGGCGCCGCGAAACGATGATGCACGAACCGCGGCCGGACGGAAAGGACGAGAGACGCCATACGCAGCCGGACGGAAGAAGTCGGACCGGGCACCGGAACAGCCGAGACGGCATGCGGCCGACCGGAAAGACCGGAGACCAACATAAGCAGCCGGCGGGAAAAGGCGCCGTGGAACGGATCCGCAGGAACCGTAATCATCCCAAGACAGGGGGGGGGAATCCGGAGAAAACAGCCGCCGAAAAGATCGGACGCAGCTCCCGAAGCCGAAACGGACGCTTATCCGCCGGGGGAGGGCCGTTCCGCTCGGACGACGGATGCAAAACGCCCCTGAGCGAAAACAACGAAGCAGGCGGACGGGAACGGATCCGGCAAGCCGAAACCGGGGTATCCGCCGGGCGGAAGCGCTCGGCAGGCCGCACGACGGCGGCCGCTTTCCGCCTCGCGGACCCCCCGCATCATAAGACAGGATTATGAAGAGTGAAACCATAGCGCCGACCGACTTCGTCATCCCGTGGGTCGACGGCGACGACCCCGGCTGGAGGCAAGCATTCGCCGCCGCACGCCGCGCCGCGAACGGGTGCGACAGCGGGAACAGAAGCAAAAGCGGAAACGAGAGCGAGGGCGGAAACGGAAACGAGAACAGGAACGCAAGCAACGAAGACGCCTCGGAAATCCGCTACCGCGACTGGCGCACGCTGCGATACTGGTTCCGCGGCGTGGAGCGTTTCGCGCCGTGGGTACGCCGCATCCACTTCATCACGTGGGGGCATCTGCCCGCATGGCTCGACACGGCCCATCCGAAACTCCACGTGGTGAACCACGCGGAGTACATGCCGGCGGAGTATCTGCCGACGTTCAACTCGAACACCATCGAACTGAACATCGCCCGCATCGAGGGGCTCGCCGAACGGTTCGTACTCTTCAACGACGACACCTTTCTGCTGCGGGACACGCCTCCCGAATATTTTTTCCGCCGCGGCGTACCGTGCGACATGGCGCGTCTGAGCGTCGTGCGGCCTTCGTCGGTGGGGCATATCGTCTACAACGACCTCGAACTCATCAATGCGGCATACCGCCAGCGCGACGTTCTGCGCCGCCACCCGGGCAAATGGTTCTCGCCCCGGTACGGCGCGGGCAACCTCCTGAAAAGCCTCACGCTCGCACCGTGGTCGTTCTTCACGGGCATCTTCGACCCCCACATGCCTCAGCCCTATCTGCGCCGCTCGTTCGAACGGGCGTGGGAGCGATGGGGCCCGCAGCTCGATGCCTCGTGCCGCAACACCTTCCGCTCGCTCACCGATCTCTCGCACTGGCTCGTCCGCTACGACGCGCTCTGCCGCGGCGAATTCGCACCCCGCGGCTTCGGCGACAGCGCGCTGATGACGCTCGGCGACGAGACGATCGAAGCGATCTCGGAAGAGATACGCACCCGCCGCCACCGGATGATCTGCCTCAACGACAACGCCTCGATCGCCGACTTCGACGCGCTGAGCCGCCGCCTCGCCGCGGCGTTCGAAGCCGTCTTACCCGAAAAATCCGCCTATGAACGCTGACACGCCCATTCTGATTTCGGTCCTCGTTCCCGTCTACGGCGTGGAGCGATGGATCGGCGACTGCGCCCGCTCGCTCTTCTCGCAGACGATGTGGGAAGGTATCGAATTCATCTTCGTGGACGACGCCTCGCCCGACGCGAGCATCGAAATCCTCGGAAAAGCGCTGGCCGAATATCCGGCCCGCGTGGCGCAGACCCGCCTGCTGCACCACCCCGAAAACCGCGGACTGGCCGCCGCACGGCGCACGGCGATCGAGGCGGCCCGCGGCAAATGGCTGCTCCATGCGGACAGCGACGACATCGTGATGCCATCGGCCGCACTCGAACTGCTCGCCGAAGCGGAGAAGCACCCCGAGGCAGACCTCGTTTTCGGCGGCTACTTCGCCTCGGAGGACCCGGCGCATGCCTCCGCAGGGCGCCGGCTCGACTTCCTGCCGCCCCGCTGGTCGCGGGAGCGATGGCTCGGGGTGCTTCTCGCGCAGAGCCACCGCATCGCCAACCGCACATGGGGCCTCCTGATCCGCAGGTCGCTCTGCACGCAGCACAACATCTACCCGGTCGAAGGCATCGATTTCGCCGAGGACTATGCCGTCGTGCCGCGCCTGATGCATGCGGCCCGCGGAATCGCCGCGGTGCGCCGGCCGCTCTACGGCTACCGCGCGGCCCGCGACGGCTCCTACATGCGGCGGCTCGACGCCCGCGCCGCCGCGCAATACGTCGCGGCCAACCGCGTCGTTACGGACTACCTGAAAGGGCAGCCCGACTACGACCGTTACCGGGAGAACGTGATTCTCGGGCGGCTCAACATCGAAAAATGGATCCTCAAACGAGGGCTCCCGCCCGAGGAGTACGACGCCCGGCTCTTCTACGACGGCGACCGCCCCCGCCGCATGCTCCACCGCTTCTACGCCGCAGCCATCGAGAGCGGGACGCCGCTGCTGGCCCGCATAGCCGGTCTGGCCGCCAACTTCCGCCTCCGATAGGGGCCGCGGCAGGCGGGCGCGAAGCCGGACCGGACGCAGGCAGGGATGTCCGGCCCGCGGAACGGGATCATCCCGCAGACCGGAGCGTGCGGCGAACTCCGGACCGTTCGGGCCGGACAGGAGCCGAGGCTCGGGACGAGCCCGAGAACGGGAACGGACGAATTGCGCCCTGCGCCGCAAAGCCGAACCACGCCGGATCCCTGCCGACGTAAGAACCCACGCGGCCGGACTTCCGCCGCCGCCCCCCCTCCCGGAGGCCGCACGTGTCGGCGCCCGTGTCGTCCACCGCACGGGCAGGATCGGATCGTCGGCATTGCAGGCCCCTGCCGGTCCGAAAGCCGCTCGGACCGGCAGGGACACCGAACCGGGATATGTTTGGGCCGCGCCCAGCCCTCTTCGGGTTCCGACCGTCGGAAGTCGGCCGACAGAAGAGGTGCGGGCAGCGACAAGAAAGGCAAAAAAGGGAAATCCTGCGGCCACACGCTCCCGGGTAGGCGGTGCGACACCGAACCGTCCGATTCACGGCACGGAAAAAATGCGAGGTCGCAGTATGCCCTCTTCGCCTCTCGCACGGTTTCTTCCGAAGCAGTGCAATCCCCAAGCCGTACGACGCGCGGTTGTCGCCCCAGCTTCTTCGCCGGCGAAAGTCCCCGCAAAGTCTCCGGCGAAAACGAACGGGACCTCTTCGTTCGCCGAACGCCGGGCCGAACACATCACGGGCACATCACGGAACGGGAACGGACGAAGGCCGGCGACAGCGGAGCAACGACAGGGACACGGCGGTAAAACGATAGGGCAGCGGAGAAACAGCAGAACGGCGACAGGGAGACGACAGGACAGCAGCGGAAAAACAACGGAACGGCGACAGGGAGACGACAGGACGCCGGCAGAGAAACAGCAGGGACACGGCGGGGAAACGACAGGACAGCAGCGGAAAAACAGCAGGGACACGGCGGGGAAACGACAGGACAGCAGCGGAAAAACAGCGGAACGGCGGCAGGGAGACGACAGGACAGCAGCAGAGAAACAGCGGAGCGGCGGCGGAACGACGGCCGCACTCACCGACGAAAAAAGAGGGGACCGTTCGATTCCGGTCCCCTCCCCCGTCGCCGCCCGGCGGAGGGCGATCGCCCGCATCCCCGCTCTCGGGGTGCCGCCGGCCGTCAATTCACGAAGGTCAGCCCCTCCTTGTCCGCGTCGATGCGGATCGGCTTTTCGCGGTTCACGTCTCCCGCGAGGATCCGCTTCGAAAGGTCGTTGACGATGTATCGCTGAATCGTCCGCTTCACGGGACGCGCGCCGTAGAGCGGATCGTAACCCGCCGCCGCGATCCACTCGCGGGCCGCCGGCGTGCAGTCGAGCTCGATGCCGTTCTCGCGCAGCATCCGCCGCACGATGCCGAGCTGGATGTCCACGATGCGTTCGATGTCCCGCTTCGTGAGCGGCTCGAACATCACGATCTCGTCGATCCGGTTCAGGAACTCGGGCTTGAGCTGCTGTTTCAGAAGGTCGATCACCTCCTGCCGCGTCTTCTCGACCACCTCGGGCGCGATCTTCCCGCCCGAGAAAGCCTGTGCGAAATGTTCCTGTATGATCTGCGACCCCATGTTCGAGGTCATGATGACGATCGTATTGCGGAAATCCACCGTGCGGCCCTTGTTATCGGTGAGCCGTCCGTCGTCCAACACCTGCAACAGGATGTTGAAGACGTCGGGATGGGCCTTCTCGATCTCGTCGAGCAGCACCACCGAGTAGGGTTTGCGACGCACGGCCTCCGTGAGCTGTCCGCCCTCGTCGTAGCCGACGTATCCCGGAGGCGCGCCCACCAGACGCGAGACGCTGTGGCGCTCCTGATACTCGCTCATGTCGATACGGGTCAGCATCGAATCGTCGTTGAAGAGAAATTCGGCGAGCGCCTTCGCCAGCTCGGTCTTGCCCACGCCCGTGGTGCCGAGGAAGATGAACGACCCGATCGGCTTGCGGGGATCGCTCAGCCCGGCGCGCGAACGGCGCACGGCGTCGGAAATGGCCGCAATGGCCTGATCCTGCCCCACGACGCGCTTGTGCAGCTCGTCCTCCATGTGCAGCAGTTTCTCGCGCTCCGAGGCGAGCATCCGCTGCACGGGAATGCCCGTCCAACGCGAGACGACCTCGGCGACGTCCTCGGCGTCGACCTCCTCCTTGATCATCGCGTCGCCCGACGCCGTGAGGCGGAACTCCTCCTGCAAGGCCGCGATGCGCTTCTCGGCCTCCTGAATGCGCCCGTAGCGGATCTCGGCCACGCGGCCGTAGTCGCCCTGACGCTCGGCCTGATCGGCCTCGATCCTGAAGCGTTCGATCGCATCCTTCTCGGTCTGGATCTTCCGGAGCAGATCGCGCTGGCTCTGCCACTTGGCACGCATGCCGGCGTCTTTCGACCTGAGCTCCTCGATCTCCTTGTCGAGCTGCGCGAGCCGCTCCCCGTCGTTCTCGCGGCGGATCGCTTCGCGCTCGATTTCGAGCTGCCGCACGCGGCGGTCGAGCGTATCGATCTCCTCGGGCACGGAGTTCATCTCCAGCCTGAGACGCGAGGCCGCCTCGTCGACGAGGTCGATCGCCTTGTCGGGCAGGAAGCGCGACGTGATGTAGCGCGTCGAGAGCTCGACGGCCGCCACGATCGCCTCGTCCTTGATCCGCACCTGATGGTGGTTTTCGTAACGCTCCTTCAACCCGCGCAGGATCGACACGGCGTCCTCCTGCGTCGGTTCGTCGACCATCACCTTCTGGAAACGGCGTTCGAGCGCCTTGTCCTGCTCGAAGTATTTCTGGAACTCGTCGAGCGTCGTGGCGCCGATGGTCCGCAGTTCGCCGCGGGCCAGCGCCGGCTTGAGGATGTTGGCGGCATCCATCGCCCCCGACGACTTGCCTGCGCCGACGAGCGTATGGATCTCGTCGATGAAGAGCAGAATGTCGCCCTCGGTGGCCGTAACCTCCTGCACGACCGCTTTCAGACGCTCCTCGAACTCGCCCTGATACTTCGCGCCGGCGATCAGCGCACCCATGTCGAGCGAGTAGATCACCTTCGACTTCAGGTTCTCGGGCACGTCGCCGTCCACGATCCGGCGGGCGATCCCCTCGGCGATGGCCGTCTTGCCGACACCCGCCTCGCCGACGAGGATCGGGTTGTTTTTCGTGCGTCGCGTCAAAATCTGAAGCACGCGCCGGATCTCCTCGTCGCGGCCGATCACGGGATCGAGCTTGCCCGAGCGGGCCATCTCGTTGAGGTTGACGGCATACTTCCCGAGGGCATCGAACTCTTTCTCGGCCGTGGGCGAATCGACCGTCGCACCTTTGCGGAACGTACGGATCGCCTCCAGCAGCTCCTTTTCGGTGGCGCCCGCACGTTTGAGCAGATCCGCAGCCGCACCCCTCTCGGCGATCAGACCGAGCAGCAGGTGCTCCACCGAAGCGTATTTGTCGCCGAAATTGCGGGTGAAATCCACGGCCCGCTGGATCGCTTTCGACGAATCGGTCGAAAAGAACGGATCGCCGCCGCCCTCGACGCGCGGCAGCGACGCCACGGCACGCGACGCCTCGTCGCGCAGACCGCGGACGTTGACGCCCACGCGCCCCAGCAGGAACGACGCGAGCGAATCGTCCTCGCGCACGAGCACCGCGAGCAGATGCATCGGCTCCACGGCCTGCTGTCCGTGCTGCTTCGCAAGCGACACCGCACCTTGCAGCGCCTCCTGCGCTTTAATTGTCAAACTGTTGATATTCATATTTTTTCTGTTTTTGTTATTTTCCGGTTTTCAACCTCATCCTCCGCAAAACGCCTGCCAATCGCCCTTCGCACGACACGCTGACAGATTCGGAGCCGGAATGTCATATCCTGTCATCGAAACCGGACGGCATCGTGTCATTTTGTCGGTTTTAAGCCCGGGTATGATACGATTCAAGCCGATTGTCTTACCGGACTTACCGAAATTAGTATTATATTTGTATACACCTAAAAAAACGCCTATGAAAAAGTTTCTCTTTTTCCTCCCCGTTTTCCTGTCCATGGCAGCGGGAGGATGTACCCGAAACGAAGAATCGTTCGAAACGTCTTCTCGAACGACACATGTCCCCACAGAGGCTACCCCCATACAAGAGGCGCTCTCCGATCTGCGGCAGCAGTTGGGAGCCATGCGCAACTCCACCCGCAGCGCCGCATTCGATGCGGAAACCATCGCCGTACTACGCCGCAGCGACTTCGGCGCCGCCACCCGCAGCGACGCCGCAGAGGGCGGGGATTCGCTCGCTTACATCGTCAATTTCGCGGACGGAGGCTATGCCATCCTCGGCGCCGATCCGCATCTGCCGTCGGTCGTGGCCATCGTCGGCAAGGGCGAAATGACGCCGGGGACACTGGTTGCGGCCAAACGGAACGTCGACAGCGGCGAACAGGTCGACACGCCGACCTATGTCGATGCGCTCGTGGCCAATTACATCCTGCGCTCGGCGGACGATCCGACGCCCGCAGCCCGCATTTCGGGCGAATGGGTCATCGAGGAGCACCAGCCCTCGTTCGTGAAGACGAAGTGGGGGCAGGGAAGTACCAAATTCGATACCGACAGCCTATATAACAAATATTGCATCAATGATGCAGGACAGTTGTGCAAAGCCGGTTGTGTAGCCATTGCCATGACACAAATTTTACTGCATAACCACAAAACATTCGGTAAAGGCCCTCGCAGCATCACCGGCATGCCGCTCGACTGGACGAAGTTGGACGCTGCAGCAGGATATGAAGACCTGGCGGATGCACCTGCGGATATACAGGATCACGCGGCACGATTTATCCACGAAGTCGGATTGGCAGTGGACATGGATTATGGGATATACGAATCGATCTCTGGAAAAAATTTCGTTCTTGCTTTCATGAAATCACAGGCCATGAACAGAATATATACGAATCCGCAAATTGTCAAAGTTCCGTGTTCCTATTACGAAGATTACCCTTATGACACTGATCCTATTTTGAAAATGCCTATGACCGAATACGCAGACCGTTACATCCGTCCGATGATTTGCTATCAAAAAATTCCGATCTTTATGGAGGGCTCCGACGGGTGGTATGAACAACCGGGAGGACATGCGTGGTTAATCGACGGCTGGATGCGTAAAACTCGATCGGCAGCACCCGCCGGCGAAGAGTATATTGCGGATTATGTATATTGCAACTACGGTTGGAACGGTGATGGGGATGGCCTTTATGCCTTCGGTACCTTTAAAAATAACTACAATTATTACAATAATATAATAAACTATCGCCTTTATTAAAATCGGATGCTTTATGATAAGTAAATTCAACATAAGTTGGCTGGCAGCCGTCATGCTGCTGGCTGCCGCTTGCAGCGATGACAAACCCGCTCCCGCTCCCGACCCTCAGTCTCTCGAACTCAAAACGGTCATCGACGGAAAATATTGGAGTTCGACCGAATCTTTTATCTACGAGAAAAACGGAGAAGAGATCGTCGACAGAAAATCGTCGTTAGCCGCTCTGCACTGGGACACCGACAGACGATCCCTTCTGGGCGTCTTTTCCTTTCGGACAGACGATTCGTCGATCGACACGTACGACCTGACGCCGTACGATCCTTCCGAGGAGAGCGAATTGCTGCTGTATCGCGGACTTTACAGTTTGGCTTCGGACGGCAAGACGGTGCGTCTGACGGCCAACGATCCGGAAATCGCACAGAAAAACGTTTATGCGGGCATGACCCTGCAACTTCGTTCGATCGCGGAGGACTGCGCCGAATTCGATATGGAGATCAACGATTTCGTCAGACAGCAGTGGGCCGATATATTCGAGGAATCGCCCGTTGCGATTACAAAGATTCGCGTAACATGGCGTATGCTTACTGACGATCAGATCGCAGAATACCGCAATTTCCAAGACCCGATCGTCGTATTCCCGAATAGAGGGACAGATACGTCGACGGTGTTCGGCCGCCGCATGGATTCGCGTATTTCAAGAAGCTGTCCGACGAACTCCGGACAGCTTCTTTCTATTTCATACCCCCGCCCGAAACAGGCGATTCCCCGAAAGGAAAAAACAAATCAGGCACTCTTCATTTCGACACCATATATCGTATCTCGCTGATATTCGACGCATAAACACCTATTATACAATTTTTTATTGGATTTCTTTGTTATATTTTAATCTAATGGTAACTTTGTACATATGAAGAAGACAGCACTCCTCATTCTTTTAACAATAGGCTCTCTCTTGGCCCATGCTCAACAGCCTCCGGCTGAAGGCGGAGCTGTCCTCGGGTTTGAGACAGCAAAAATTGATTTAGGAAAAGTATCGAAAGACGAACCCAAAATTATTAAGTTCGTATATTCAAATACGGGGACGAAACCGCTCCTCATCACCAATGTCGATGTATCATGCGGGTGCATCGCTCCCGAATGGTCCAAACAACCCTTACTACCCGATCGGCAGGATGCGATCACGGTTCGGTTCGACCCCCGAACCAAACAGGGGTATACCTTATTGAGTCTTTATGTCAAATCGAACTCCGCCAACGGATTGCAAATCGTACGCATTCAGGCTGAGGTCGAATAATCACAACCGCTTATGAAAAAAACATTGTTGTTTTTCGGAATCGTCCTTGCATTTCTGATTGTCGATTTCGCATCCGCCCCTTTGCGGATGATCCACTACGTCTTGGCAAGTATCGTCGGCTTCACGACGCTTTTCGCGCTGGAAGGCTTCGTACTGCATCGCTGCAAAAGCCTCCGGCCCCGGACGATCCTGCTGGCTTCCCTGTTGGGATTCGCCATCCTCAATCTGCCGGGTAGGTTTATGCATGGAGTAAGCGCATCATGGCCCGACTTTTTAGTACGGCTGATAAGTATTTTGCTCGCCTATCTGTTTTTCACGGTCCACCGGAAAACATGGAAAACAACAATCGGCATAATCAGCTGCTTGTTGCTTATAAGTGTTTATCCGATTACTGTGAAATGGATCGATTATCTGAATTACGACACGTTCGACGGTCGTTCGCAAAAGCCGGTTCCGATCGAGTCGATGCCTGTAAAAGAGATACAGGGGCAAACGGCCTCCCGTCGCTTCGATCCCGAAAAAACCTACGTGCTCTATTTCTGGACGAACCGTTGCGGATATTGCCACAAATACCTCCCCGATTTCCTGCAATTGTACGAACAATACGGCTCGCAGCAGAATGACATGCGCTTTCTGGCGGTCAATCCGCTGGATGCTCCCGCCGAGGAAAACTTCGTCCGCTCGCAAAGCGATATTCCCTGTTTCTACACCACGCGGGCCTTTGCCGACAGGCTCGGCATCAAAGGCTTTCCGGCGGTCGTCGTCATTCGGGACAACCGGACGGTCTTCTTCGGAAGCACGACAATGGTCAAAAAATTTCTAAAAAACAACTAACCTTTTAAAACTATAATTTATGAAAAAATTCTATCTATTCTACGGCTTAATAATTTCATTATCAATGTTTTCTTGTGCAAAAGAGGAAAGTTACAGTTGCAACAAAGAGGTCGATGCTTGGGTCAAAGAACATCTCGACGAAGTCCGCAGCATGACGCGGTCCGAGTGGAACGAACTCGATCCTGCCGTAAGTCGTGCATGTTATATCGCATTCACGCCTCAACAAAAAGCACGATTCTGGGACCTCAAAATGCAGCAGGTACTCGCACTTGAATGGACGGAAGCCGAACGCACGCATATTGCCGAATTACGCTCATTCATCCGCTCGAATCCCTATATATTCGAACCGGAAAAACTTTATAGCGACGAATTGTACGACAAATTCGACCGATTTATGTACGAATGGAATGAAAAAGCGCAGTCGGAATTGGGATGGTCAAAGCAACTGGTCGGTGCGATTGCAGCCTCAGGATACGATATTGTCAACAAAACGGGTACGGCAAGAATCGGAGGTCAAACGGACTTTAGTCCGGGATGGGGAAATAAAATTCCGGACTGCAATTGTAACAAAAACCACGATTTCTGCGACGGCAATACGATTTGTACAGATGATCCCTGCACAGAATCTTACCACGGGTGCGGCTGGGTCTGGACCCAAAAATGCGACGGTTTATGCGGAATGAAGTAGTTGCAAACCTATTTCCCTTTCGGGCAGCGCTTCGGACGCTGCCTTTTTCATTTAGCATCCCGGCAGTGCAGCAACCGGCGTCCATGCAACGCCATCCGGATCATCGACCGCCACAGCGACCACGTAACCGACACTCGTCTCCGCACCCAGCAAAGGCGTGCATTTGCCGGCCGTTCGCCGCATCTTCGGCGGGCACCTTAGATACTCCCGCTCGGTAAAATCAACTAAAGTTGCTTTTACGCTCGCTTATGCGTATCTTTGCCGTACTATGAGTGATTTTATCGTCAGCGCACGCAAATACCGGCCCGCGACCTTCGCCTCGGTCGTCGGACAACGACATATCACCTCCACGCTCAAGAATGCCATCGAGCGGGGACAACTGGCCCACGCCTATCTGTTCTGCGGGCCGCGCGGCGTCGGCAAGACCACCTGCGCCCGCATCTTCGCCAAGGCCATCAACTGTCTGAGCCCCCACGGCGCCGAGGCGTGCAACGAGTGCGAGTCGTGCCGTTCGTTCAACGAGGGCCGCTCGCTCAACATCCACGAACTCGACGCCGCGTCGAACAATTCGGTGGAGGACATCCGCTCGCTCATCGAACAGGTGCGGATCATCCCGCAGTCGGGCCGCTACTCGGTCTTCATCATCGACGAGGTCCACATGCTCTCGCAGGCCGCCTTCAACGCCTTCCTCAAGACGCTCGAAGAGCCGCCCGCACATGCCGTCTTCATCCTCGCCACGACCGAAAAGCACAAGATCATACCCACGATCCTCTCGCGCTGCCAGATCTACGACTTCAACCGCATCCGCGTGGAGGACACCGTGGGCTACCTCCGCTACATCGCCTCCGAGGAGGGCATTACGGCCGACGACGAGTCGCTGAACCTCATCGCGCAGAAGGCCGACGGCGGCGTGCGCGACGCACTGTCGATGTTCGACAAGGCCGTCTCGTTCTGCGGACAGCAGCTCCGCTACAAGGAGGTCGCCCAGACGCTCAACGTGCTGGACTACGACACCTACTTCACCCTCACCGAACAGCTCCTCGGCGGCGACTATGTCTCGGCGCTCGTGGCCTTCGACGAAGTGCTCTCGAAGGGTTTTTCGGGCCAGACCTTCATGACCGGCCTGAACCGCCACCTGCGCGACCTGCTGGTGGCGAAAAACCCTCAGTCGTTGCGCCTGATCGAGATGACCGGTACGCTGCTCGAACGATACCGGACGCAGGCGGCCGCCTGCGAAGTCGGGTTTCTGTTCGGCGCGATCGCGCTGCTGACGGACCTCGACGGAAAAATCCGGCAGTCGTCGAACCAACGGCTGCTGGTGGAGCTGGGGCTCATGAAGATCGCGGGTCTCGGCTCAAAAAAAAATGACTCCCTGAGCTCGGGCAGCTACCCGCTGCCCGAGCTGCGGCCCGCCGCAGCGACGGACACCCCGCAGGCACCATCCGCCACGGTGTCCGCCGGGAGGCCGGTCGGCCCGGCCGTAAGTCCCCAGCCGGCATCGGCGTCTGCGACGCCGATGCCGATACCGGGAAGTGCGACGGCAGAGCGACCGACGATGCCCCCCGCCGCTCCGGACCGGGGCGAGACACGGATACCCGACACGGGTGCCGCGACCGCTGTGCCGCCATACGGCCCGGCCGATACGGCACGCGACGCCACATCCGCACCGTCCGCCGCAACGGAAGCGGCCGGCGAGACGCTCTCACCGGCCGCTCCGGCTTCGGCACCGACCGCAGCGCGTCAGACGCCGCAGAGCGCGGCCGCGACGCGACAGACGCCGGGAGATGCGAACACGGCGCCGACGGCCGATCCCGCGACGGAAGGGCGAACCGGAACGGACCCGCGAACCGCGGCGGGGACAGGGCCAGAGACAGGGACGGCACAGGCATCCGGCGCGGCGTATGCGCAGGACGCAATTCCGCTGCAGGAGAGCCCCGCCGCCGCGGCACCAATCTCTGCGGGAGCAAAGCCCGCCGGAGCGACGAGCGCGGCCACTGCCGCGCCTCTGCGGCCGGCCGGATCCGCGTCGCGGACGCCGCTCGTCTCGGGCGCTTCGCTCTCCGAGCTGCTCTCGGCCGTCGGGGACGAACCGGCGGAGGAGCCCGAAACGGGCGAAACGCCCGACGAGGCGGAACAGCTGCTTCCGGATGCGGACCCCGCAGCTCAGGAGAAGCTGGAACGGGCCCGCGAACGAATCCTCGCACTCATCCAGCGGCACCGTCCGCGCTTCGTGGCGGCGTTCGAGCTGATGGAATTTTCGGGGAACACGATCGCGGTAACCGTGCCTACGAACGAGCTGCGCGACGAGATTCTGCGGTCGAAGACGGCCATGCTGATGCGCATAGCCGAACTGGCGGGAATCGAAGGTCCGCTCGAACTGGCGATCGCCGTGAACGAGCGGGTGCAGGCCGTGCGTCCCATCAAACTCGAAGACCGCGTGAAGCACATGACCGAGAAAAACCCGCTCCTCGCCGAACTGCGCAAAGCGCTCGATCTGGAGCTCGAATGACGCATACCAAGCCCCCCGGCGGCCGGAACGGTACTCCAGCCGGAAAGGAGGGGCGGAACGAAAAACAGGAAAAAAGAGAACGGACAATATGGCAACCAAGAATTTTATCGAAGAACTCGAATGGCGCGGCATGATCCACACGATCATGCCCGGCGCGAAGGAACAACTCGAACGGGAGATGACGACGGCCTACCTCGGCATCGACCCCACTGCCGATTCGCTCCACATCGGGCATCTCGTGGGCGTGATGATCCTCAAGCACTTCCAGATGTGCGGCCACCGTCCCGTGGCGCTCGTCGGCGGAGCCACGGGCATGATCGGCGACCCCTCGGGCAAGTCGCAGGAGCGCAACCTGCTGGACGAGGCCACGCTCCGGCACAATCAGGAGGCGATCAAACGCCAGCTCGCAAAGCTCCTCGACTTCGAATCGGACGCCCCGAACGCGGCTCTGTTGGTCAACAACTACGATTGGATGAAGGAGTTCCGGTTCCTTGACTTCATCCGCGACGTGGGCAAGCTCATCACGGTCAACTACATGATGGCCAAGGATTCGGTGAAGAAGCGTTTCAGCGGCGAAGGCGAAGGCATGTCCTTCACCGAGTTCACCTATCAGCTCGTGCAGGGCTACGACTTCCTGCACCTCTACCGTACCCTCGGCTGCAAGGTGCAGCTCGGAGGCGCCGACCAGTGGGGCAACATCACCACGGGCACGGAGCTCATCCGCCGCACGCTGGGGGCCGAAGCCTATGCCATCACCTGCCCGCTGATCACCAAGGCCGACGGCACCAAATTCGGCAAGACCGAGAGCGGCAACGTCTGGCTCGACCCGCGCTACACGTCGCCCTACAAGTTCTACCAGTTCTGGCTCAACGTGAGCGACGACGATGCCAAGTGCTACATCCGGATCTTCACGCTGCTCGACCGCGAGACGGTCGAAGAGCTCGTGGCCGAGCACGACGCGGCGCCTCATCTGCGCAAGCTGCAAAAACGGCTGGCCGAGGAGCTCACCACGATGATCCACTCCCGCGAGGAGTGCGAGAAGGCCGTCGAAGCCTCGGCGATCCTCTTCGGCGGTTCGACTTCCGAAGCGCTCCGCAGGCTCGACGAGCAGACGTTCCTGCAGGTCTTCGAAGGAGTGCCCCGATACTCGGTTCCGCGCGGGCGGCTCGGCTTGCCGTTCATCGAATTGTGCACCGAACAGGCCGCCGTCTTCCCCTCGAAGGGAGAGTGCCGCAAGATGGTGCAGGGCGGCGGCGTATCGCTCAACAAAGAGAAGGTGAGCGACCCGCAGCGCACGGTCGCGGAAGCCGACCTGATCGCCGGCAGATACCTGCTCGTGCAGAAGGGCAAGAAAAACTACTACCTCATAACGGCCGAATAGCATGGAATACCGCATCGTACTGGAACGCATGGAGTTCCGAGCTTTCCACGGCTGCTACGACCTCGAACGGCAGGTCGGGAACCGCTTCACGGTCGATCTGGAGCTGACGACCGAACTGGGCCGCACGGCCGCGGACGACGATGTGCGGCAGGCGGTCAACTACCTTACGGTCTACGAGATCGTCCGTGCGCAGATGCGCATCACGCAGCACACGATCGAACGGGTCGCCACGAACATCATCGAAGCGCTCTACGCCGCCTTCGGGCAGCTGCGCCACGTGAAATGCACGGTCTCGAAGCTCGCACCGCCCTTGGGCGGCAAGCTCGACCGCGTGAGCGTGGTGCTGGAACGATAACACGGAGAACGGCGAGGCAGACAACGAAGCCTCTCCACCGAGCGAGGCCGCTCTGCCGGAATTCGTTCCGGCGGGGCGGCCTTCACATTACGGGACATGCCGGACAACCCTCTGCAAAAGACGGACTTATCCCTTTCCGCACCGGCGTTCCTCCGGACCGAATCGGCGGCAAGATGCAGAGCCCCCCTCGCAGAAAGGAAGAGGCCGCGGAATCGCCTCCGCTTCCGCCGTGGCGGACCGGCAATGGACCGAAGGCGCGATCGTTCCCGCCGACCGGACGTTCGCTCAGAAGCAGGAGGAGCAGGAAGCAGCGGAGGCGGTGGCCCGGAACCGTACACGAGGCTCCGGGCACGAAGGCCGTCGTTCCCGGCAAGACGCCGGAGGGAGGGGGCGATTCGCACTCCGCCGAGGCGGGGAAAAACGTCGTTTCTCCTCCGACCGCTCACCGAAAGTTCCGACCTTGCACCCGCACTGCCGGCGGTCCGCCGCGAAGAGCAGCGGGCCTTACGGCCCGAAGTTCCGTGTGCGTTCGGCCGCCCGCACCGCACCCGAAACCGGATGAAAAACGCCCCTCCGTCCGAACAGTTTTCGGCAAGCCGCAAGCAAATCGCGAATTTACGGGGCGACAGCCGCAGCGGGAATACGCGCCGCCGGGCCCGTGCGGCTGCGCGATTTTCGCCGCTCGCCCCCTTGCCGCGGCACCGGTTTCGTCCGATCCTACCCCGCTTCCCCTTTTCGGACACACCGAAACTCCGCGCCGCCTCGGTCTCGTCGGCACATCCTCCGGGCACCGCGCCGACACATCGCGTGCGGTCCGAATCGCCGCCCATGCCGAAAGAGGCGGCTGACTGTAAAAAAACAGACCGGACAAAACCGCACGTACACCGCAGGCATCGTCCGCCGGGCGGGGCGCAATACGAAAAGAGGGGGTGTCCGGCACGATTCCACGCGGGACACCCCTCTCTCTTATCCTTACTCCTGTTCGGTACGGACGGGCTAGTTGATATTCTTGCGGTCCACAGATTCGGGCGAAGCGGCCTCCATGTCGATCTGGAGTTTGACCATCTGAATGGCCGCAGCGGCGGCCTCGTCGCCCTTGTTGCCGAGCCGGCCTCCGGCACGGTCGAGCGCCTGCTGGCGGTCGTTCACCGTGAGGATACCGAACGAAACGGGCATGTTCCACTGGATTTGCAGCTGCGTGATGCCCTGCGTTACGCCCTGACAGATGAAGTCGAAGTGCCGCGTATCGCCCTGAATGACGCAGCCGAGCGCTATGACGGCATCCACGTCGCTGTATTCGGCGAAAAACTGCGTTCCGAGCGTCAGTTCGAAGGTGCCGGGCACGTATTTGATCTCGATGTTCATGTCGGGGCATCCCGCCTTGCGGAGCGTCCGCACGGCCCCTTCGAGCAAGGCTTCCGTGATGTCGCGGTTCCACTCCGCGACCACGATGCCGAACTTCATATCGGCAGCCGAAGGCAGCGGAGCATCGAACTGGGAGAGATTATGGTGTCGGGTCGCCATGCGCGGAATCAGTTCTGAGCGGCACCGAGCAGTTTCTCGGCTTCGCGTGCGTCGTACGATGAGGGATAGTCGTCGATGATCCGCTGGAAGAGAGCAGCGGCGGCTGCGGCATTGCCCTGCGCCGTCTCGGCCATGCCGGCCTTACGCAGATACATCGGCGCCGTCAGGTTGTTGTCGGAAGCCTTCACAGCCTTCTCATAGAACTTCACGGCCGCGGCGTAGTCGCCCCGTTCGACCGCTACGTCGCCTTGCAAACCGAGGTTCTGGGCATTGAGGATCGAACCGGGCAGACCCCCGACGGGCGAATATTTCGCCAGATATTCGGCGGCATTGTCCAGATCGCCCAGACGCAGGTAGCAGATACCGGCATAGTGCTTGGCCAGATTGCCCGCCGGCGTCGAACCGTACTGGCGCACCACGTCGAGGAAGCCGGCGCCGTTGGCATCGCCGTTGAGGGCCAGTTCGTAGTCGGGCGTCTCGGCCTCGAAACGGTACTGCGCTTCGGAGATCATCTCGGCGGCCTTCTCGACGCGGGGGCCCGAAACGAGCGAGCGGTAGCCGAAAACGAGCGCGGCCAGAACGATCAGCCCCAGCAGCACGTACGACATCGTCCTGCCGTTGCGTTCGAAGAAAAGCTCCGTTTTGTTCATTGCCGAACCGAGGGTCTCCTGCTCGGCAGCTTTCTGATTTGCCATAGAAAAATATCGTTTTAGTTTACAGTTTTGCCTTTTAGCTCACAAAAATACAAAATATATTTTGAATTCGGCAATTTGCGCCGCGAATTGTGAGATCCGCACGGATTTTCGGATCTTCGACTGCGTCTTAGATACTCCCGCTCGGCAAAATGCAAATAAATTTGCTTTTGCGCTCGACTTATTCGTATCTTTGGGCATGCTTCTGAAGAAACTATCGCTCATCAACTTCAAGAATATCGAGCAGGAGGAGCTGGCGCCCGTCGCCGGGATCAACTGTTTCGTAGGCGACAACGGCGCCGGGAAGACCAACGTCCTCGATGCCGTCTACTACCTCTCGATGTGCAAGTCGGCACTCGCGATGACCGACGCACAGTGCATCCGCCACGGCGAGGAGTTCTTCGTGCTCGACGCCCGCTACGCCGCCGACGGCGGCCGCGAGGAGGGAGTCGTCTGCTCGTTCTCGCGCAAGGGCGGCAAGGTCCTCAAACGCAACGGCAAGGAGTACGATCGGCTGGCCGATCACGTGGGACTGGTCCCCGCGGCGATCGTCTCGCCCGCCGACAGCGCCCTCATCTCGGACGCCGCCGACGAACGCCGCCGCTACCTCAACGCCTTCATCTCGCAGCTCGACCGGGCCTACCTCAGCTCGGTCATGCGCTACAACGCCGTCCTGGCCGAACGGAACCGGCTGCTGAAGATGCAGCCCGACGAGGTGATGCTGCAAATCTACGATCGCCAGCTCGTCGAACACGGCGAGGCGATCCACGCCCGGCGGCGCGAGGCGGCGGAACTGTTGCAGCCCGTCGTCGAAGCCTATTACCGCACGCTCTCGGGCGACCGCGAGCAGGTCGAACTCCACTACAAGTCGGAACTGAACGAACGGCCTTTTGAGGAGGTGCTGCTGGCCGCCCGGCAGAAAGACCTCGTCAACGAATTTACCACCGCAGGCATTCACCGCGACGATCTGGTGCTCCGGATCGGCGGTTACCCCCTGCGCAAATACGGTTCGCAGGGACAGCAGAAATCGTTCCTTATCGCCCTCAAACTGGCGCAGTACACCATCGTCGCCGAAGCGAAGGGCGAACGACCCATCCTGCTGCTGGACGACCTGTTCGACAAGCTGGACGCCGGACGCGTCGAACAACTGATCCGGCTGGTTTCGGACGACGCCTTCGGACAGATACTCATCACCGACTGCAACCCCACACGCCTGAAAACGATCCTCGACAAGGCGGGCGGCGACTACACCCTCTTCTCGGTGGCCGACGGCACCGTGACGCAGGAGCGGACGGCCACGGAACCCAACGACCCGGAATCATGAGACGGACCAAAACGATGCTGATGGGCGACCTGCTGGAGGAGTTTTTCAAACGCCCCTATATCGCCGCCAAGGTCGCCGAGGGCAAACTGCCCGACACATGGCGCGCGGTCGTCGGCGACCGCGCCGCGGAGGTCACCACCGAGCTGCGGCTCGAAAAGCACATCCTCTATGTGCGCATCCAGTCGAGCGTACTGCGCTCGGAACTCTTCTACCAGCGCGAGGCGCTCCGGGAGGAGATCAACCGCCGCTCGGGGGTCCGGCTGGTCAATGCCGTAATCATCCGCTAAAACCCTACTGAAAATAAAAGATGCCCCTCTCGGAGGGGCATCTTCATTTATGGACCGTTCCGGACCTATTTGATGATCACGGCGCGGTTGGCCTTCTGGTTGTTCTTGTAAATATCCTGCTCGTTGCCCTTGCCTTCGTAGGTCAACTGCTTGGGATTCACACCGCACTTCACGAGGAAGTCGTAGACGTTCTTGGCCCGGTTGTCGGCGACACGGCGGTTGCCGGCGGAGGTGCCCGTCTGCTGGTCGGCATGGCCTACGATGGTGTAAACGCGGTCCTTCGGGCCGTCCTTGATGACGTCGGCCATCAGCTCGAGACGGGTCTTGTCCTTGCTCGTGAGCTTCGACATGCTGTAGTCGTAGAAGACGATCGAATAGGGGCTCAGCGTGTTGGCGTTCCGGGCTGCGGCTGCGGCATCGGCGGCAGCCTTGGCAGCGGCGGCGTCCGCAGCGGCCTTGGCGGCGGCAGCGGCAGCCTCGGCATCCTCAAGCTGCTGCGCGAGCTGGGCATTCTGCGCCTCGAGGGCGGCCGATGCGGCCATGCTTGCAGCCACGGCATCTTGGAAAGCCTGAATGTCGGCGGCCGTATAGCCCGGCACGCCGCGCTGCCAGCCGCGCTGGTTGAAGCGGTAGGTCAGGCCGGCCGTAGCCGAAAGTCCGACGAGATACTGCCCGTTCATCTGCGCGGGGCAGAGTTCCGATTTGCTGAGCAGGCCCTTGAGCTCGATGTTGAAATCGAACGCCGGCGAGAGGCGGAACTTGCTGAGCAGGCCATACGAAAAGGCCAATTCCTGATTGGTACTGGCGCCGTAATCGCGCTGGCTCTTGTCCGTAAAGTTCGAGGCCATGTAGCCGAATCCGACGAACGGCACGGCATACCATGCACGGTCCTCCCGGTAGCCGCCGATCCAGTTCGAGACATTGAGCATCAGATCCGTGTGGACGAACATGTACGGCCACTCCATCTTACCCATTTCGACGTCGTAGTTGTTGAACCAGCCGCCCTGCAACTGTGCCCGGAGACCGACGACGGGATGCACCCACTTCGTGAGTGAGAAGTTGCCCTCGAAACCGATGCGGTCGCCCAAGGATTTGGGGTTGCTGCCGTTGCTGAAAGCCGTACCGACTCCCGCGCCGACCGAGATTTCCCAGTTGTCCCAGAATCCGTTGGAAACGAACCCCGAGAAACTCGGCTTCTTAGGTGTGTCTTGCGCCCACGCGGCCGAGGCAAAGGCCGCGATCAGGAAAGTTAGAAAAATTCTCTTCATAGTGTACTCTTATTTAAGGTAATACATTTCGAGTTTCGGACGTAAATGTACATCATTTATCGCAAAAACCGTTCACTTTCAGCAAAAAAGTACACACAAAGAGCGTTTTCAGACCCAAAAGGCCGGAAAAGCAATCTTTTCCGGCCTTTTAAGAATATCGAATCAAACGTTTAGCGCTACATCATCCGCACTTGGAATAGCCGCACGACATACAGGTCAGACACCCGTTCTGGTAGGCCATGTTCTCCTGTCCGCAGCTCGGGCATTTGCCCTTGGATTTCGTGCCGTCGACGATATACTGTTTCAGCGCGCGGCAGACACCCGTCTTCCAAGTGTTGATCGACTCGCTGTCCAGATGCAGGGACTCGATCAGCGACACGGTCTTCTCGATGGGCATGCCGTGGCGCAGCACGCCCGAGATCAGCTTCGCATAGTTCCAGAACTCCTCGTTGAACAGGCGCGAAATGCCGCCGATGGTGTTCGTATAGCCGTAGCGGTCGGTGTACTGGAAGTCGTAGCGTTTCGTGCCGTCCTCCTCGCGCACCTTTATAATAAAGCCTTTCTTGATCTTCGGCGGGATATACATGGCATCCTCCTCGATCTTACCCGTGAAGACCTCGTAGGGACGCCCGTCCTGCAGGCCCACGAAAGCGATCCAATCCTCCGTGCCGTTCTTGAACCGCACGATGTCGGCGGGAATGGACTTCGGACGCTTCTGCACCTCGCCGGGATGCTCCTCGCACCGCTTCTTTTTCTTGGAGTTCTTCTCCAGCAGCACGCCGTCGCGGCAGCCGTCGCGGTAGACCGTGACGCCCTTGCAGCCGCACTCCCACGCCGTGCGGTAAACATCGGCCACCAACGCCTCCGAGACGTTGTTCGGCAGGTTCACCGTCACCGAGATCGAGTGGTCGACCCACTTCTGGATCGCGCCCTGCATCTTGA
>ERZ857503.827-NODE-827-length-21036-cov-5.652018_pt1 | contig 21036 bp, 20 predicted proteins | sample MGYA00519766_ERZ857503 | MGnify/ENA primary metagenome ERZ857503 (study PRJEB31778, sample SAMEA3449345) | human gut metagenome | biome: human gut; feature: human-associated habitat; material: faeces | place: United Kingdom | collected 2010/2012 ...
ACAAGCTCATTTGGCTGGCCGTCTCCGGGGCGCTGGGGTTCATCGCGGCGCAGATTTTAGGTTGAAATAAGCCCCCGCCATCCAGATGGGTGGCGGGGGCTTAATCTAATCAGACGCATCGGTGGCTCTTGTGCCAAACACAGGCGCATTATCCAACATTCGGCCTGTGCGCGGGTCCCTGCCGGGATCATGGGCTACCCACTCCTCAGCGCCGCATTTGGGGCATGGCTCATCTATGTGCCAGTGGCCATAGGGCTCTTCGCCCGTCGGAGGGTCCCAGCGGCATGGCCCGTAGCAGCGGCCGCAGATCACTACAACGCGAGGATGGTACAGAGCCATATCAATCATCCTTTCCCAGCACATAGGGCCCGATTCCGTGTGCAAATTCGTGTGCAATTTTTTGTTTTTTGAGGGGTGACGAGTCATATACAACATCAACACATCACAAAATAAAAAACCTGCAATCAATTGCGACTGTAAACGAAAACCCCGAAACGTAGATTTCTCAACGCTTCGGGGTTTGGAGCAGGTGAAGGGAATCGAACCCTCGTGTTCAGCTTGGGAAGCTGACGTTCTGCCATTGAACTACACCTGCACTTTGAATCAGCTTGCTTAGTATAGCACACTTGGACGGGGATTGCAAGATGGATTTTTCAAATTATTTAAAGCGAATCGGCATAGTTCACAATTTAGATGCAGATAATTTGTATATTATATACATATGCTCTCTTGATTTTAGAAGAAAGAGCTGTTATAATGAAGCTACAATAAAAAAGGAGGTGTTGTGAAGCATGATGTTGCAGAACATTCAAGTGCAGGCTCTGGACGTCGATGATTTGATTTTCGGTGACAGCGGAGAACAGACCGTCAGCGATCGATGATTGGCCGGACAAGGAAGCAACCACACCGTTAGGTGTGGCTTTTTTGTTACCGGGCTCATGATAGATAGATAACAGCCTGCGTGTCGCAAGGCACGGAAAGCAGCGGATGGGCCGTGAGGTCGCCCGCTGCTTTTTTTCATAAATTTTTAAGGAATTCCTATAGTGCTGCAAAGAAACCTGTGATAACCTAAGAAGGAAAGACAGATAAGAGGAGCTCGGTACATATGAAAAAGCATAGGTGGAATATTACGCTTGCGCTTACAGTATTACTGCTGGGGGGCGGCTTACTCTTCCTGTGGCAGACCGGCTTTTTTGCTGCGGCGACCTCTCTGGAAGGAATCCGGGCATATATAGAAGAGTTTTCTCCTTATTCACAGGCGGTTTTCTTTTCCGTGCAACTGGCCTCCGTCATTTTAGCGCCGATCCCCAGCAACATTACAGCGGCGGCAGGAGCGCTGCTATTTGGTATGTGGCCGGCTTTTTTGCTCACTTGGGCGGCTGTGGCCCTGGGGTCGCTCGTTGTGTTTTGTTTGGCAAGGGCTCTGGGACAAAAATTTGTGGAGCGATTTGTGAGCGAAAAGGTGTCGGAGCGTTATTTGGGCCTTATGAAAAGGAAAAGGGACGTTTTTTTATGTCTGGTGTTTTTGTTCCCTTTCTTCCCGGATGATATCATTTGTATCCTAGCTGGACTCACTGACATCAAGCGCACACGCTTTGCAATGATTGTGGTTTTATTTCGTCCCTGGGGACTTCTGGTGGCCTGTGGTGTTGGGGGATCGGTGATATCCATTCCTCTGTGGGGCATGGTATTGATAGGCATTGCCGGGGCGATCCTGTTTCTGGTGGGGCTCAAATACGGGGACAGGGTGGAGGCGTGCCTGCTTGAGCGAATGAAGAAGCGCTGAAGCAGGCGATATGAGTACTCGGACCCATGAAAAAGACACGGGTGGATTCCGGTACATCTCAGTCAAGCCTGCAAAAATCGCACAAATGGAGCAAAAAGACCTTTTGTTTGCCCAGCGTCCCTCAGAGCAGACGGTGTCTTTGCGCCGTGAATTCGAGCGGAGCGGGAATTACGCAGAGCGAATTCACTTTGGTCCACGTATTTTTAATACCAGAGAGTGGGATGTCCAACGGAAGTGGGACCTAAAAAGGAAGGCATCTGCAACAGCAGATGCCTTCCTTTTTGGTGGCACAAGGCGCAGGGGAGACGAACGCCATGCTGTAATCCGGCGTCAATTTTATGGAAGGTAATGGTGCGGTCGTCGCCGAAGTAGTTGAAGGTGATCACCACTTTGTTATCATAGACAAGCACCGAATTGACAAAAATCTTTATCGTCTGCTTTTGGCGGCCTTCATCAGTATGATCCATCTCCGCAAACCTGTGCAGAAAATAGAGGATATGGTCTTTTTCAGAACCAGGTCCCCCCGCAGCTTCGCGGCGGCTAAAGGGCCCTCCAGTTCGGCCTTCTGTCCCTCCAGCTCCTCCATGCGCCGTTTGGTGGCCTCGTTGAAGATGCCCGCCTCCATCGCCCGGATCAGGTTGGAGGTGGCCTTCTTGGTTTCCTCCAACGCCTTTTGCAGCGACTCCGTATAGGATGTGTCGGTATTTTGGGCCAAGTAGTATTGATAGGTATTCTCCGCTATGAAGCCCAGCAACTCTTCATTTTGGACGAGGACGATCACATATTCCAGCACAAGCCCTTCGATCCACAACCGGCGCACCGGCTTCTTGTCGCACCGTTTCTTTCGCGGCTCCGTGCAGTAATAATAGCGATGCCTTGTCCCCCGCATGGCTAGTGCCGCTGACGTCCACCATCATGGCTCCGCACTTGCCGCAGAACAGTTTTTCCGTCAGCAGATAGTCGGCCTTGGCGTTCTTATGCGCTGCGACTTTCTGGTTGTATCTCAGCATCTCCTGCACCTTGCAGAAGACCTCCAGCTCCACGATGGGCGGGATAGCGTCCTCAATTCATGTTTCGTCCTTGTAGGTGTAGACCCCAATATACTTTTCATTCCTCAGCAGAGTGCGTGCGCAGGCTATTGTTGGTAAAAGACCGCCCCCGAAGGGTACGCAAGCCCTTGGCGTTGAGTGTCCGGATGATTTGCGCCATGGTCTGTCCCTGGGCGTAGAGTCCATAAACCAGACGCACAGTGGGCGCGGTCTCCGGATCAATGACAAACTTTTTGTCCGGCTCTGTTTTGTAGCCCAGTGGCCGGTTTCCACTGGTGCTCTGCGCTTTGACCGCACTGGCTCGCGGGGCCTCTTTCATCCGCCTGGCAATGATCGTCCTCACCTGCCGGTCTGTCAATCCCGTGACCCGGACAACCCCCGGAATGTCCAGTCCCAGCTCGTCATAGGTCACTTCAATAAAAATCTTATAGAACGGTTTATCCTGTGCAGAGCAGATGGAATAAAAGGCCGCCTCCTCCGCAGAGTCTCCAAGCAGGTAATCCACTGTCACCTTCAATATCTCCGCAAGCTTCTTTACCTGCGCGATTTTTGGTGACCGCTTTCCCGCTTCATAGAGACTGAGGATCTGCTTGGACAATCCCAGTTTTTCCGCAAACTCCACTTGGGACATCCCCATCTCCAGCCGCAGCTGGCGGATATGGGCCCCAAAATCCATATAGTCCAGATCGACTTCCGGGATATGCTCAAATTCTTCCTGCCGCCCGAACTTTCTATATGGAGGGATAACATGAAACTACATGAAAATCAAATGAAGCTGCTCCGGAATCTAGCACGGTTCCATCTGCTGGAGTATCAGGACTGCCTCGACCTGCTGGACACCGCGGGGGAAGGGAATCGCACTGCGTTGTTTTACACCTTTCGGCCTTTGACGAAAACGGGTATATCTCCAAGCGGAAGGACGGCTGCGTCTCCATTTTGGCGAAGGGTCGGGCACTGTTCCCGGAGGTCACGCCGCTGATCTCCGCAGGGGGATGGAGGTATCCCGCATGGCGGTGCTGATGGAGCGAAATGATCTCCCCTGCTTTGGAGAGCGGCCTGATGGCGGCGAGCTTTACTTTATCCCTTCTGCTTGCTGGCGGAATATCGCTCCCGTCATCCTGGCCACAACCCGTTTTACTGGGATGCTGATAGCGGGAAAGCACCGGCCAGCGGTTTATGACATTGGGAACGGATTGATGGAGTGGCAGGTGAGGGAGGAGGGTTCGTTGTTCTACACCCGGTACGGCAGTTATGAGGCAAAGGCCACCGGGATGCTCCTAATATGTCATGAGGATGCAAGACTTGTCGTGGTAAGGAGTGTGCGGTAATACGCCGCAAAGCGGAACTGACGCTCACCTCCTTTCGCACCTGTATGCTTGCGTTCATAATACTCCTGCGCATCCATCTGCCGCTTCTTTGCTGCATATGGAATTCTTACGAAACTTTAGTTTTAGGCGGGGGCCTTATGCGTATATTAGCTGCTTCATGTTGCCATCATTTTACCAGCTAAACCCGGATAGCAGTTCTTAGCTGAACAGAAGGTGCTAAACGTTACAATCCCCCTTGTTTTGGATCATACGGTACCCCACGCCGATGTGGGTCTGGATATACTGGGGATGGGCAGGGTCAGCCTCCAGCTTTTTTCGCAGGGTGGCCATAAAGACCCGCAGGGAGGGAAGCTCCGCCGATACGTTGGAGGAGGCCAGCCCCCAGACTTCGCCAATGATATAGTTGTGGGTCAGCACCTTGCCGGCGTTCTTGGCCAGCAGGCACAGCAGTTTATACTCCATGGGGGTCAGATGCAGCTCCTGCCCGTCCAGATAGGCACAGCCGGCAGCATAGTCGATGACTAGGCCGCCGTTTTCATAGCGGGCGGCCTCCCCGCTGGTCTTCTGGCTGTCGTAGCGCACCCGGCGCAGGGCCACCCGCAGGCGGGCCAGCAGCTCGTCTACGGAAAAGGGTTTGGTCAGGTAGTCGTCCGCCCCCGCGTCCAGGGCGGCCACCTTGTCCCGGTCATCAGACCGGGCGGAGACCACGATGATGGGCATATTGCTCCAGGAGCGGACCTTTTTGATGATGTCGATGCCGTCCAGATCGGGCAAGCCCAGGTCCAGAAGCATGACGTCCGGCCGGTAGGAGAGGGCGTCCAGTACCGCCTGCTGCCCATTCTTGGCCCGGTGGAACTGGTAGTTCTGAGTTTCCAGCGTGGTGGCAATGAAATTGCCCACGGCGGTATCGTCCTCCACAAACAAAATCTGCGGCTTATTCATACTGTGCTGCCTCCGATGATTTCAATGTAAAACGGAAAATGGTTCCCCGGGGATGGTTGTCAACGGCCTCTATGACGCCGCCGTGAGCGGTCACAATGGACCTGCACAGGGAGAGGCCCAGCCCCAGGCCGCGCCGCCCGTCGCCCCGCTCCTTCCCGTTGGTGTAGAACATATCGAACAGCTTTTTCTTCGCCGGATCTGGAATGCCCGGGCCATCGTCGGCGATCTCCACGATCACCATTTGATTGGACTTTCGGGCCGAAAGGGTGATGTGGGAGCCCTCCGGCGTGTATTTGATGGCGTTGTTCACAATGTTGATGACCACCTGTACCATCAGCCGGGCATCCATATCGGCCATCAGCATATCGTCCGCCAGATGGACTTCGATGTGGTGCTGGACGGAGTTCCGGTCCAGATGGGACAGGGCCTCAGTAAAGATGTCCTCCAGCAGCTCCGGTTCCATGTTCATGTGGACGCGGCCATCCTCCAGTTTGGTGATGGACAGCAGGTTTTCCACCAGGTTGATCAGCCACATGGCGTCATCATAAATGGCGGCAAACAGCCCCCGCCGTTTTTCGGCGGTCAGCTGGTCGGCGCTCTCCATCAAAATGCTGGCGTTGCCGGAGATGCTGGTCAGCGGCGTGCGCAGATCGTGGGAGATGGCCCGCAGCAGATTGGCCCGCAGGGCCTCCTGATTCGCCTGTGCCTGGGCCGCCTGCTTTTCCAGCAGAGTCCGCTCCTTCTCCAGCGCCAGTCCGCACTCGTCCAGCAGGGCCACCATGAGATTTTTTTCAAAGGATTGGATGTGGCGCTCGCCCTCCACCGAGATGGCCACCACCGCCAGAGCGCCGCCGGTGCCACGGATGGAGAGGTACAGGCATTTGGCGCTTGGAAGGGTACTGGTAGTGGCGCCGGCGTGCTTGTTGTTTTTCAGCACCCACTCCGCCACCGCCTCCTCAGAGGGGGTAAGCAGCGACGACAGATCCCGCTCCTCGGTGAAGGGGAAGCACATGGCAGGCAGCAGGCCGCCCTGCCCGTCGGCCGGATAGATCACCAGATCCCGCTCCAGCAGGTGCCCCAGCTGTTGGGCCGCGATGGTCAGAATCGCCTCCGTCCCCTCTGCATTTTGCAGCTTGCGGCTGGATTCCAGCAGGATGCCGGTGCGGTAGGCCTTGTCCGCGTTCATCTTCGCCTGGAGCTTGACCCGCTTGGTCAACGAGCTGCTGAGCAGGGCCACCAGGAACATGATGCCGAAGGTGGCGATGTAGCTGGGATCGCTGCGCAGAGTAAAGTGGGGAACGGTGAAGAAGAAGTTGAAGAGGAGCACCGACAGCACGGACGCAGCCAAGCTGTAGATATGTCCCGTGGTGACCATGGCCGACACCAGAACGCCCAGCAGGTAGAGCATGATGATGTTCGTGTCCGAAATGCCCAGATAGAAAAAGCAATACCCCCCCAGCGTGCAGAGGGCCAGCACCGCCAACATTTTCAGCAGGTCACCGGGAGAGAAGGATTCCCGCTCAAAGCGGTAGATGCCTGTGTGCCGTTTCTGAACTCTGGCCCGCTGATCCGGGATGATATAGACATCCAGGTCCGGGGCCAGGTCGTTGAGCCGGTCCACCAGGTTTTTCGAGCGGCGCAGGCCCTGCTGCCTGGGGCTGCGGCCCAGGACAATTTTGGAGATGCCGCTGATGCGGGCATACTCCGCAATTTGCACCGCCGGGTCATCGCCGTAGGTCGTGGTGATCCTCGCGCCCAATTCCTCCGCCAGATGCACATTGTCGCTGATCCGTTTTCGGTCATCGCCCGACAAGGCGGCAAATTCCGGGGTCTCCACAAACAGGGCCGTAAACGCGCCGTGGAAGGCCCTTGCCATCCGGGCGGCGGTGCGGATGACCTTGGCGTTGGAGGGGGAGCCGGACAGGCAGATCAGGATGTGCTCACCGGCCTGGGGCTTTTCCTCTCCCTCGAACCACGGGGCGGCGTCCAACCGGTCCGCCGTCCGCCGCAAGGCAATTTCCCGGAGGAAGGCCAGGTTTTTCTCGGTGAAAAAATTCCCCAGGGCCTGGGCCGCCTGCCTCTGACGGTAGATCTTACCCTCCCCCAGCCGTTCCAGCAGGTCCGCCGGCTCCAGGTCCACCAGCTCCACCTGGTCGGCGGAGTCGAACACGCTGTCCGGGATGCGCTCGGCCACCGAAACACCCGTGATGGAGGCCACCTTATCATTCAGGCTCTCCAGATGCTGGACATTGATGGTGGTATAGACATTGATACCCGCGCGAAGCAGTTCCTGGATATCCTGGTAGCGCTTCACATGGCGGCAGCCCCCGGCGTTGGTATGGGCCAGCTCGTCCACCAGGAGAAGCTGGGGCTTCCGGGCCAGGGCCGCGTCCAGATCGAATTCTTTCAACTCGATCCCTTTATAGGGGATGACCTTGACCGGCAGCTGCTCCAGTCCCTCCAGAAGGGCCATGGTCTCCGGCCGGGTGTGGGGCTCGATATAACCCGCCACCACGTCGACGCCTGCCGCCTTGGCCCGGTGGGCCGCCTCCAGCATGGCATAGGTCTTGCCCACGCCGGCGGCATAGCCGAAAAAGATCTTCAGCCGGCCTCCCGGCTTTGTTTCCATGCGGCGGATGCTCTGCAGCAGTAAGTCGGAATCCGGGCGGTTGTCTTCTGCCATGGGGCGTTTCTCCTTTCAAAGAGGGTCATTCTATTTTATCCCGGACTTGGACGTATTGCAATCCTTCGACTGCTCTGGAATGTCCGGCAGCTCCAAAAAGTCTGCGTCAACAGGCTCCGTTTTTTTCATTTGGGCCAGATGCTCCTCCTCTTCGTCCCAATAGGGTGAGATGCCGCCCTTATCCAGAAAGCGGCCCAGCCGGTCAATGACAACGTATCCCACTACAGCGATATAAAGAAAGCCGCCGATTAGTACCATGGCCTCCATGTAGCTCCCTCCCCGCAGTACGAAAATAAATTATAGAATACATCCTTCTGCGTTCATTATAAATCCCCATGCCTTTGTATGAGATTTGCGTTTATGGCAGGGGATTAAGATTGTATTAACGCCGGCGGGCTTTATCTGATTTTAATGCAAGGACTCCAACGCAAAGGGCACATTTAGGACTCCCATGGTAGAGTGAAACCACAAAGGAGGTTTCGCTATGCAAATCGTAATTGGCGCAATCGGTGTTCTCACCGTCGCCGTACTGGGTTATCTGACCTATGTACTGATGAAGGAGGAGTAAGAGTGTCATGAGTTCCAATTCCATTCTGCAATATGTCTTGTATGTGGTGATCCTGGTGGGGCTGGCAATTCCGCTGGGCATCTACATGAGCAAGATCATGGGGGGCGAAAGGACCCTCCTCTCCCAGGCCCTTGGCCCGGTGGAGCGTGGGATCTACAAGCTCCTGCGCATCGATCCGGAAGAGGACATGGGATGGAAAAAATATCTGGCCAGCGTGCTCCTGTTCAACCTGTTCGGGTTTATCCTGCTTTTCCTCATTCTGTTGTTTCAGGAGCACCTCCCCTGGAACCCCCAGGGCTTCGGCGGCCTGAGCTGGCACTTGGCCTTCAACACCGCCGTCAGCTTTGTCACCAACACCAACTGGCAGGCCTACTCCGGTGAGGTGACGCTGTCCAACTTCTCCCAGGCCATGGGCCTGACGGTGCAGAACTTTGTCTCGGCCGCCAGCGGCATCGCGGTGCTCTACGCCCTGATCCGGGGCCTGGTCCGGGTAAAGGCAAAGGGCATCGGGAACTTCTGGCAGGACCTGACCCGCTGCACTCTGTACATCCTGCTGCCCATCTGCCTGGTGTCCACCATCGTACTCACCAGCCAGGGCGTGCCGCAGAGCTTGGGTGGCAATACTTATGTGGATCTGGTGGAGCCCATTGCCGCAGATTCGGAGGGCAATATTTTCACCGGTGCCGATATCGACCTTGAAACGGAAACTGTCACCCTGGACGGTGAAGTGGTAGAGGATGCCGTCATCGTTACCCAGCAGGTGCTGCCCCTCTACCCCCAGGCCAGCCAGGTGTCTATGAAGCAGTTGGGCACCAACGGCGGCGGCGTGGTGGGCAACAACTCCGCCCATCCCTTTGAGAACCCCAACCTGCTGACCAACCTCATTGAGATGGTGTTCCTGCTGGTGATCGCCGTGGGCCTGTGCTTCTCCTTCGGCCGCAGCCTCAAGAAGATGGGCGGCATGACAAAGGGGATGCACCAGGGCGTCGCCATCTTCCTAGCCATGTTCCTTATGATGGTGGTCGCCATGAGCATCGGCGCCATGATGGAGCAGAACGCTACGCCGGTGCTGGAGCAGAACGGCATCGTGGATACGGCCCTGGGCAATATGGAGGGCAAGGAGACCCGTTTCGGAACCACCACCTCCAATACCTGGGCGGTGTGGACCACCTGTGCCTCCAACGGCTCGGTAAACTCCATGCATGACTCCTACACCCCCATCGGCGGCATGATCCCCATGCTGCTCATGATGCTGGGGGAGGTAGTCTTCGGCGGCGTGGGCTGCGGATTGTACGGCATGATCGGCTTCGTCATCCTGACGGTGTTCATCGCCGGACTGATGGTGGGCCGGACGCCGGAATACTTAGGGAAAAAGATCGAGTCCCGGGAGATGCGTATGGCGGTGCTGCTGTGCCTGGCCACCCCCATCGCCATCCTGGTCGGCTCGGGCATCGCGACTCTGCTCCCCTCGACGGTGGACTCGCTGAACAACCTTGGAGCCCACGGCCTGAGCGAGGTGCTGTATGCATACTCTTCCGGCGGCGGCAACAACGGCTCCGCCTTCGCGGGCTTTAACGCCAACACTCCCTTCCTCAACACCAGCATTGGACTGGTCATGCTCTTTGTCCGGTTTATTCCCATGACCGCTTCCATCGTCATCGCCGGAAGCATGGCCGCCAAGAAGAAGGTCGCGGAGAGCGCGGGCACACTGTCCACCTCCAATGGGATGTTCGTGTTCCTGCTGATCCTCATCGTACTGATCATCGGCGCGCTGAGCTTCCTCCCCGCGCTGGCCCTGGGCCCCATCGCGGAGTTTACCCAGATGCTCGGTTTAGGTTAAGGTAGGTGTTGAAAATGGCAAAAAACAAGTCTTCTCTCGCCGATAAGGCGATTGCGGGCCGGGCGGTAAAGGATGCCTTCAAAAAGCTCAGCCCCAAAGACCAGGTGAAAAACCCGGTCATGTTTCTGGTCTATCTCTCCGCAATTCTGACCACGGTGCTGTTTGTGCTCTCCGTCGCGGGGATCTCCGACGGCATCGTCTCCAGCGGCTTCATCCTGGCGGTGGCGGTGATCTTGTGGCTGACCAGCCTGTTCTCCAACTTCGCGGAGGCCATCGCCGAGGGCCGTGGCAAGGCCCAGGCGGACACCCTGCGGGCCTCCCGCCGGGATGTAACTGCCCACAAGCTGGACGATCCTGCCAACAAGGAGCAGTTCACCGATATCTCCGGCGCGGCGCTGAAACGGGACGACATTTACATCGTCCGTGCCGGTGAGCAGGTCCCCGCCGACGGCGAGGTGATCGAGGGCGCCGCCTCGGTGGATGAATCCGCCATCACCGGCGAGTCCGCTCCCGTCATCCGTGAGGCGGGCGGCGACCGCTCCGCCGTCACCGGCGGCACCACGGTCCTGTCCGACTGGCTGTTGGTCCGAGTGACCCAGGAGCCGGGAAGCTCCTTCCTGGACAAGATGATTGCCATGGTGGAGGGTGCCAACCGGAAAAAGACCCCCAACGAGATCGCCCTTCAAATCCTGCTGGTGGCCCTGTCTATCATCTTCGTGCTGGTCACTGCGTCCCTGTATTCCTACTCTGTGTTCTCCGCCGGACAGGCGGGGATCGAAAATCCCACCTCTATTGTCTCCCTGGTGGCCCTGCTGATCTGCCTGGCCCCCACCACCATCGGCGCGCTGCTCTCCGCCATCGGCATCGCCGGCATGAGCCGGTTGAACCAGGCCAACGTGCTGGCCATGAGCGGCCGGGCCATTGAGGCCGCCGGCGACACCGACGTCCTGCTGCTGGACAAGACCGGCACCATCACCCTGGGCAACCGCCAGGCCGCCGCCTTCCTCCCCGTGGACGGCGTCACCGAGGAGGAGCTAGCAGACGCGGCCCAGCTCTCCTCCATGGCGGACGAAACCCCCGAGGGCCGCTCCATCGTGGTGCTGGCCAAGGAGAAGTTCAACATCCGGGGCCGGGAGCTGGGCGACAAGGACATGACCTTCGTCCCCTTCACCGCCCAGACCCGCATGAGCGGTGTGGACTACAAGGGCGGCCAGGTCCGCAAAGGCGCTGCCGACGCCATCCGCGCCTGGGTGGAGGCCGGAAACGGAGTATACACCTCTCAATGTGAAAAGCTGGTGGACGATGTAGCCCGCCAGGGCGGAACCCCCCTGGTGGTTGCCAAGGACCACCGTGTCCTGGGCGTCATCCACCTGAAGGACATCATCAAGGACGGCGTGAAGGAGAGGTTCGCCGACCTGCGGAAGATGGGCATTCGGACCATCATGATCACCGGCGACAACCCGGTGACCGCCGCGGCCATCGCCGCCGAAGCGGGTGTGGACGACTTCCTGGCCGAGGCCACCCCGGAGGCCAAGCTCCAGATGATCCGCAAGTTCCAGGCCGAGGGCCATCTGGTGGCCATGACCGGCGACGGCACCAACGATGCCCCCGCCCTGGCCCAGGCCGATGTGGCTGTGGCCATGAACTCCGGCACCCAGGCGGCCAAGGAGGCGGGCAACATGGTGGATCTGGACTCCAGCCCCACCAAGCTCATTGAGATCGTCCGCATCGGCAAACAGCTTTTAATGACACGGGGCAGTCTGACCACCTTCTCCATCGCGAACGACATCGCCAAGTACTTCGCCATCATCCCGGCGCTGTTTATGGGCCTGTATCCGGGCTTGAAGGCGCTGAACATCATGAGCCTGGCAAGCCCCACCAGCGCCATCCTCTCCGCCCTGATCTACAACGCCCTCATCATCGTGGCGCTGATCCCCCTGGCCCTGAAAGGCGTGAAGTACCGGGAGGTCCCAGCAGGTAAACTGCTGAGCCACAACCTGCTGGTCTATGGCCTGGGCGGCATCATCATCCCCTTTATCGCCATCAAGCTCATTGACCTGGTGGTGGCCCCACTGCTGGGGGCTCTGTGAGAAAGAGGAATTTTTATGACACGCAAAGCGGCAAAGCAGCATGGACTGTGGGATGCTCCGGCGTCTCACAGCCCGCAGGAAAGCCGGCTGGAACGTATCCTGGAGCAGGTTTTTTTCACCCACCCGGTGATAACGATGACACTTTCCCTGGTGGCGGTAGGAGCCGGGATGCTGCTGGTGGTATCCGCTTTCACCCTGCTGCTGGCCATTCCTCTGGGACTGCTGCTGGGCTGGTTTTAATGAAAAAAAGATAGATGTGAGGTTTTTCTGCATGAAACAGTCAGGAAAATTTTGCAGATGAAGAGAAAGGATCTTTGGGATGAAACACACGAAGAAGTTGCGCATCGATAGAAGTGATTTGATCGGGCTTCTGTTCATGATTGTTCTGGTCATTGCGGCGGTGTGTATCCACTGCACCATCTTTCTTCCCCTGTATCTGTAAGGAGGCGGTTCCATCATGAAGCAAACAGTATTACGCGCGGCGGGGCTGATTCTTGTGATGACAGTCCTGTGCGGCTTTCTCTATACGGTAGTCTGCACCGGGATCAATCAAGTTCTCTTCCCCCATCAGGCCAACGGCAGCGTCATTGAGATCGACGGCAAGTCCTACGGCTCCGAGCTGCTGGCCCAGCAGTTCATCCAGCCGGAGCATCTGTGGGGGCGCCCCATGAACCTGGACGTCACCTCCTTTACCGACGGGGAGGGAAACCCGGTGATGTACGCCTGGGCCACGAATAAAACCCCCGCGGGCGAGGAACAGGACGCCCTGGTCAAGGAGCGGATCAATGCCCTGCTGGAGGCCGACCCTTCCATGGAGGGAACTCCCATCCCGGTAGACCTGGTGACGGTGTCCGGCTCCGGACTGGACCCTGAGATCAGCCCGGAGGCCGCGGCCTATCAGGTCCACCGCATTGCCGAGGCCCGGGGCATGTCCGAGGAGGACGTACAGGCTGTCATCGACCAGTACACCACGGATCGCTGGCTAGGTATCTTCGGCGAGTCCCGAGTGAATGTGCTGAAGGTCAATCTGGCGCTGGACGGCATCTTGACGGAGGAGGGCTGATATGTTCAGTTCCCGCCAGCTCGTCGCGGAGGAGCGCTTCCCCATCCCGGCGGAGGCGGGGCCGCGCTCTCCATTTACCTGGTTTTTAGAGATCGTGGGGATTCTTAACGACCTGTTTGAGGAGAGGCCGCGGCTTTTGGGCCTGCCCGGAGAGGCCTGCATCACCATGCTGTACCGGGATGTGGTCTATCTGCCCCGGGACATCATCGACAGCGTGGGGCGCCTTGCCGCCCAGGTAAGCAGAGAATTGCCCATCAGCTTCGTCGGGACCACGGATGCCCGGGAAACGGCGGAAATTACGGTACGGCCCCAGGACGGGAAGACCGCCTTGCTCCAGCTTTGGTCCCTGTCCGGCAGGCCTGTGGGCCAGATGTATGGGCTGGGCGTCCATTTGAATCTGCCGGGGGAGCAGTCGCTGGCATATCTGTCAGATATGATAGCCGCAATGCCTCCCGATGGGCCGCTGATAGGGGCGGTTTCCCAAAAGTACGAGAGGTTCCTGCGGGACGGCAGGCTGCTGGTCCCCGTGGAGGGAACATTTTTCGCCTACTTTTCCTGGGAGCCGGAGGCGGATTGGAGACAGCTCCTGTATACGCTGGAGGCGGAACACAAGCTGCTGTTATGGGAAGCGTTTCTGGAGGACGGCGTCCAGCCCAAGGAGTTCGACTGGCTGTGGGAGATCTATTATACAGAAAAGGCCGGCTATCTGCTGGAGTGGGAGCTGGCCCTGCGCATGGTCCTGGAAAAGCTGTGCTTCCATGTGGAGCGTGGGGAACGCAGCTATCAGCTGATTGACGGCTCCGGGCAGGCGCGGCGCTTTGACTTCATTCAGGGCGGCCCGGCGGAAAAGGTTTTCTTAAAGCTGCTGTTCCCGGTGGATGATAAATAAGCAAAGGCAGAGGATGCGGGCATAAATTCGGTGGGCCTGCTTTCTCTGCCTTTATATGATTTTAATACTGTGGCGGGAACTCTAATTACGCGCTCATATCGATCATGCTATACTCTTTATACCATCCTAATGCCCATCAGCTCCGGGGAGGTGTTCGCCGTGCTGAAGGGAAAAATGCGGTCCGTGCTGACTCCTTTGTGGAAAAGCGGCCAAATATCTCCCGCCCGTGTGATCTTATACGGCTTTCTTCTTCTGATTTTGCTGGGGACAGGGCTGTTGATGTTGCCCTTTTCCACTCGGGAATGGGGCGGTGCGCCGTTTTCCGACGCGCTGTTCACCGCCACCTCCGCCACCTGCGTCACCGGCCTCGTGATCCATGACACGGCCGGCTATTGGTCCGGGTTCGGCCAACTGGTCATCCTGCTGCTGATCCAGGTGGGCGGCATGGGCGTCGTCACCATGGCGGTGGCCGTCTTTATGTTCTCCGGAAAACGGATCGGATTGAAGCAACGGTGGGTCATGCAGGAGTCCATCGCCGCGCCCCAAATGGGTGGCATCGTCCGCATGACCTGCTTCATCCTGAAAACGGCCTTTGCCATTGAGGGCGCGGGCGCGGCGGCCCTGGCGCTTCGGTTCTGCCCGGAGTTTGGTCTGTGGCAGGGGCTTTGGTACGCGGTGTTCCACGCTATCTCCGCCTTCTGCAACGCCGGATTTGACTTGATGGGCGTGAAGGCGCCGTTCTCTTCGCTGACCGGCTATATCGGAGACCCCGTTGTCAATCTCACCATCATGCTGCTGATCGTGGTGGGCGGCCTGGGCTTTCTGACTTGGCGGGATATTTTTACGCACTGCTTTCGTTTTCGGGAATACCGGCTGCAGAGCAAACTGATCCTGACTGCCACCGCCGCGCTGCTGCTGTTCGGATTTTTGTTTTTCCTGCTCTATGAGTTCCGGTTGCCGCAGTGGGCGGGGATGACACTGGGCGAGAAGGTCCTGGCCGCCATGTTCCAGTCCGTCACTCCCAGGACCGCGGGTTTCAACACGGTGGAGCTGACACGGATGTCGGAGCCGGGACAACTGCTGACTATCCTTCTGATGCTGACCGGCGGCTCGCCCGGCTCCACGGCCGGAGGCTTTAAGACCACTACACTTGCGGTTTTGCTTCTGAGTGCCGCCGCAGTATTTCGGAAGCGCCGGGAGGCCCAGTGTTTCGGCCGGCGGGTGCAGGATGGCGTCCTGCAAAACGCCTGTGCCATCTTCATGCTGTATGCGCTGTTCTTCCTGGCGGGAGGCATTCTGATCTGCGCCATCGACCAGGTGCCGCTGATGGACGCGCTCTTTGAAGCGGCCTCCGCCATTGGCACCGTAGGCCTCTCCCTGGGCGGAACGGCCCGGTTCTCCCTGGCATCCAGAATGATTTTGATATTTCTCATGTACTTTGGACGTGTTGGCGGACTGACTCTGATCTACGCTGTTGTGGCCGGCAATGGGACATCCGCATCTCAATTCCCCCAGGAACAGGTGACGGTGGGATAGGAAAGGAAGGTTATCATGAAATCGGTTCTTTTGATTGGCTTGGGGCGCTTTGGACGGCATATGGCCGAAAAGCTGCAGGAGCTGCACCATGAGGTGCTGGCGGTGGACCGGAATGAACAGCGGGTCAATGAGATTCTGCCCCTGGTGACAAACGCCCAGATCGGGGACAGCACCAACGAGCAGTTTATTGAGTCGCTGGGCATCCGGAATTTTGACCTGTGTGTTGTGGCCATTGGCGACGATTTTCAAAGCTCTTTGGAGACCACCGCACTTTTGAAAGAACATGGGGCGCCCTTTGTACTGGCGCGGGCCAGCCGAGACGTACACGCCAAATTTCTTCTGCGCAATGGCGCAGATGATGTGATCTATCCGGAAAAGCAGATGGCCTCCTGGGCGGCCGTACGGTACAGCGCGGATCATATTTTTGATTACATCGAGCTGTCGGATGGCCACTCCATTTTTGAAACGGCGGTGCCCTCCGCCTGGGTGGGAAAGACCATTGTGGAACTGGCAGTCCGCCAGAAATACCATATCAATATTCTGGCGGCAAAGTACGACGGCAGGCTGGAGCCTCTGCCCGGCCCCGCCCACCGCTTCCGTGGGGACGAGACGATTTTCATTCTGGGCAGCAACCGGGACGTGCAGCGATTTGTGAGTTTGTGAGGCAGATATTTGATACCCGCATCATAATCCGTGAGGAACTCACACAATAGAACGCCTGAATTTTGAGTGGTTTAAAAATTACCATGTAGTAATAAAAGCAGACCCAAGATCAAAGTGATCTTGGGTCTGCTTTTGCCGTTACTGCAAATACATTCCTGATAATATACAGGGTTCGTATTTGCGCGTTATGTCATATCGCAACACTATAGATGCCAAGGGAAATGCTTATGGAAATATTTAAGACAGCCTAAACCCAATTTATCGCAACCCCTAAGCCCTGGTAGAAAATCGAAAAGCAGGTATCTGTTCGGTCATAATACTATTAGGTGCCTTCACGCTCAAGCGGCTCCAGGTGGATGATAAAGTCGGTCAGCAGGATTGCGTTTAATGAGGCCTTCTTGTTTGGATAGCTACGGTACCAGCTGTGTGAAACACCATGCCGATTTGGAACGCCGTCTACAACATCGTTGACCTCGTTACACTGGGAAACAATCCATTGATCGAAGTAGTCGCTAAAAATCTTGTCATAGTCATTGGACTCGGTTAATTCAGCCAGTTCTTTTTTGGTGACCTCCATCCTCTGTCTGTGGCGATCCTTCATTGAGGCATTGTTGGCCTTGATATAGATTAACCCTTCCCACAGAGTCGACAGACTGGAGATGCACAAGGCATACTCACCGCGGAGGTGTGCCTCAAGCGCTTGCCCTAAAATCCTTTTGATATGAAGATCCAGGTCTGAGTTTCGCCAGGAACGCTTAATAGCTTTGATTTCCTTGGGAGTATAATAGGCAAGAATAGCTTTATCGATGCGCTGCTCACGTCGCCTACTTGCACCTCTACTCGTCGCCAAAATATTGGAAACTTCTTCGGTCAGAGAAATATCAGCAGCCCACCCAGCATAAGGAAACCATTTACACTCAAACATTGCTGTAAGATAGGCTTGGTTAAACTCTTTGTAGCGTTTGAGAATGTCATCGTCCACACGCAGGCTTTCAAGCGCTGTATACAGGGGCATCAGGTCAATGCCTTGCAACCATTCGATGACTGGAGACTTCATAGCATTGGCAAATGCACTTCCTATAGATCCCATGAGGTCTACCGTGGATTCAGCCAGTATATTTGCCATACTGTGGCCAAACGCTTGAACAACATTTGTCATGCCAGTGCTTATCTGCTCCAACATTGGGTTTCTGAATGTATAATTGGGAATCTGAGCGGAGATGGCAATTTCACCGAGAGCTTTAATAGTACTATTCTCGGCCAAAATTCGCATGGATTCACTTAATACCTGTTAAAGCATCCAAAGTGGGGAAATTCACAGAAACATCCGGCAAGGGACTCTTAATGGAGTCTGCAATCCTCTGAAGTTTGTTCTGCTGCTCAATGATAGGAGAAACTTGATTGGCAAGCTTTTGACTGATTTCCAGGCTCTTACGTAGAGACTCAGAGAGTCCATCATACTCTGTTAATTTCATAACCGCACCTCCAAGAGCCGTATTTCTTATGCAGATTATACCGCATCTTGTGTTGCTTTTCAACTCAACGACACACAATGTTGTAGCTGGCAGTATAGAAGACGGGGCGCTAAAATGGGCACATCACATGATTCTACTTCGCTTGTTACAATAGTTGCATCACATACATGGAGGTGCAGTTATGCCAGCACTATATCCAGAAGGATTCAAACGCAAAGCCATTCATCGTTATGAAAAAGGCGAATCTATCAAAGATCTGAGTCGAGAACTGAATATCGCACAGAGTAGCCTTTATCACTGGAGCAAGCTATATTGCTTAGTACAGACACCGCAACGCACATACACCCCAAAAGAGTTTGATGCAATTTCAAGGCGTCTGGAAAAATTGGAACACGAGATGGAAATCATTCAGGCTACCGGTTACCTTGAGGAGATTCCATTACAGCGAAAACTCAAAACCCTTGAGCAAATGTACCGCACAGAAGACACTCCGTACAGCGTACATGAGTTGTGTGAGGCGCTTGGTGTTGCCCGCGGCACTTTTTACAATCACATATTTCGTCGTGCCGATCGCAGTGAACGAGAGAAAGAACAGGAAGAACTGATGATAAAAGTGCAGCAAATATTTGATGACAGCCAGCAGCGATTTGGCGCCGAAAAAATCAGAACCGTTTTAGCACAAAACGGGGTGAGGGTCAGTGCCAAACGAATCTCTGCGATCATGCAGGAATTGGATCTTAGAAGTGTCCGTTCAGATGCGAAAAAGCACTACAAAAAGCGGCAGCAATATGCAAAGTGCAATTTGCTCGAAAGAAAATTTACTGCGGAGCGTCCTAACCAGATATGGGTCAGTGATATTACATACTTTAGGATCAACGACTATTGGGTATATCTCTGTATCATTTTGGATCTCTATGCCCGCAGGATCGTGGGTTATAGAGTATCTCGTAATGCCAGCACAAATTTGGTTACTGCCACATTTCGAAATGCTTATCAGGAACGAAATAAGCCGAAAAACCTGACATTCCATAGCGACCGGGGAAAGCAATATACATCGGGCGCTTTTATGCAATTGCTTCAGACAAATGGCATTAAGCAATCATTTTCTGCTACTGGCCGTCCGCATGACAATGCAGTCGCTGAAACCTTTTTTGCCACATTCAAAAAAGAAGAGGCGTACCGCAGAGAGTACACCTCAGAACAGAGCTTCCGTAAAAGCGTGGAGCAGTATATTCGGTTTTATAATGAAGTTCGACCACACCAAACACTGAAATACCAGACACCACAGGCTTTTGAGGAAAAGTATTATGCCAGTTTTATCGAAAACGGGTGTTCAAATAGCGCCATGGAGTGAAAATAATACTTTTCCATTTGGGGATTTTTGAAGGTGGCCGTCCAAAATATAAAAAGGAAAAGCCTTGATACAACAAGGCTTTCCAAAAATGAGAAGTCCGTTTTTCGATAAAAATGTTCGAAAAACGGACTTCGTTCATTTGGTGGACCTGAAGGGATTCGAACCCTCGACCTCTCGGATGCGAACCGAACGCGCTCCCAACTGCGCTACAGGCCCATATTGAAATTATAATCCTATATGACACACCCGATCGGAGCCGAATGCTTACTTATTATAGCATACTCCGCGATTTTGTAAAGACCTTTTTTTCGCAAAAATAAAATCCGGGATTGATAAATTGAAAGGAGTGTAGTACAATATCCTATACCGGTTTTGCTGGACCCTTATCCGGTCCGGTGCAAAATAAGGCCGCACTAGTTGGGGAGATAGCGGTGCCCTGTACCTGCAACCCGCTACAGCAGGGATGAATCCCGGCCCCCGGAGTTGCGCTGTGTCGTCTGCCCCCGGTAAGTGGCGATGATAGATCGGTCCCGCGCAACGGGAACCCGTGAACCATGTCAGGCGGGGAACCGAGCAGCATTAAGCGGAACCTCCCGTGTGCCGCGGGGGCGCCGTTCTTGAGCCAACTGCCCGGGTAACGGACATAGCGCAGCATTTCAAAGGTCGGTGTGCGGCCTTGCTTTGCGCCGGAAGGGCAAATCAGATCAGCGCGAGGGGCACGGTTCGCCGCGCCCCCTTTTTTCGTGAGGTGACAGGAGCGATGTACCAGGCCCTATACCGCAAATGGCGGCCCCGAACCTTTGACGATGTGGTGGGGCAGTCCCATATCACCGAGACCCTCAAGCGGCAGGTGGCTGCAGGCCGCCTCTCCCATGCCTATCTGTTCACCGGCACCCGGGGCACGGGCAAGACCACCTGCGCCAAGATCCTGGCCCGGGCGGTGAACTGTGAACACCCGGTGGACGGCAATCCCTGCAACCAGTGTCCGTCCTGCCTGGGCATTGAGAGCGGCTCCATCCTGGATGTGCTGGAGCTGGACGCCGCCTCCAATAACGGCGTGGACCAGGTGCGCGCCCTGCGGGACGAAGCGGTATACACCCCGGCGGCAGTGCGCAAGCGGGTGTATATTGTGGATGAGGTGCACATGCTCTCCACTGCGGCCTTCAACGCGCTGCTGAAGATTTTGGAGGAGCCGCCGGAGCACCTCATGTTCATTTTGGCCACCACGGAGCTGCACAAGGTGCCGGCCACCATCAAGTCCCGGTGCCAGCAGTTCTCCTTCAAGCGGATTCTCCCCGGCGACATCGCTGCCCGGCTGGCCTATGTGGCCCGGGAGGAGGGCATTGAGCTGCGGGGGGAGGGGGCCAGCCTGCTGGCCAGGCTGGCCGACGGCGGCCTGCGGGACGCCCTGTCCCTGCTGGACCAGTGCGCCGGTCCATCCGGCCCCATCGGGGAGCAGGAGGTGCTGGACGCCCTGGGGCTGGCGGGCAACCTGGAGACGGCGCGGCTCATGGAGCAGCTCGGCGGGGGAGACACCGCCGGGGCCCTGGAGACCCTGGCCCGGCTGTACGGCGCGGGGAAGGACGTGGGCTCTCTGCTGGGCGAGCTGTCCGCCCTGACCCGGGATCTGCTCATCCGAAAGACGGCCCCCCAGGGGGGCGCGGCACTGCTCACCGGCGGCTATGACGAAAATACGATGCGCCGCCTGTCCAACCAGTTCCAGACGGCCCGGCTGGTACAGATGCTGGGCCTGCTTCAGACCACCATCGC